>WNGI01019491.1_pt1 | contig 10037 bp, 15 predicted proteins | sample 5400621 | NCBI WGS metagenome assembly WNGI01 (sample SAMN13153374, study PRJNA577476) | soil metagenome | isolation source: 20 cm soil or saprolite under Garry oak tree replicate 1 | place: USA:California | collected 2016-06-15 | reverse complement strand
CGTACTATTGCGTGCTGAAAAACCACAAATTCGTCATCACGTGTTCGATCATACTAGTTATCATGTATAATGCTACAGTAGATCCAGGGTCAGGAACATTCGTATCCTAATATGTGCTTGCAACCGTCCCAACCCGCCCCCCATCCACCAGCCAGACCGCTCCGTTGACATACGCCCCTGCACGGCTGGCCAAGAAAAGCGTCGCACCTGCCATATCCTTTCGCCTATCAGTTCCCTTATATCCCGACACTTGTAGCAAGAACAAACCTGGATCGTCCCCACCCGTCGGAGCGGGACGGTGTCCGCTAGTACATCCGGATCGAGTTTCACCCCTGGAGCAGGATTTGTCGTCATTTCTGCGGCTCTGTAAGCGAGTGCAACATGTCCCAGAACCCGATAACCTACCGCTGGGCCACACACCCGGGGCAAGCACATTACTTCGGATACCCCATGGGGCCAGCATGTTTGCCAAGAGTTTACCAAGGTGCGTGCAAGCATGTTTTGCGAGGGTGTATGACATGGACAGGACCTTAGGGTCCAAGCGGAACGCACCCGATGAAGATACGGAAAGAACTTGGGAGGTGTGGTATGGCGGACGGGAGATCCCAGGGAGAGAAGTAGAGGCTAACCGTTGTTGTCGGACATTTCCCTGGTGCAAAAGTTCGAGGAATGCGACTGTGGTGTAATATACAGCAGTAACGTTCGTAGCAAAAGTATCGGCGAAGTCTTCGGGAGTCCCTGTCTCCCACAGAGCATTTTGAAAAGCTTTGATGGACGGAGTTGATGCGCCGACCGTTGGAGAGTCCGGTGGAGACGGCGGACTATTTGATGGGGAATCTTCAGGGGAAGGCAGTGGATGGGCGTACAGGTTTCTGGCAATACCAGCATTGTTGATGAGGAGGTCAATATAACCATGGCCAGCTTTGATGGTTTCCACTATGGACAGGAGACTGACCCGGTCAGTAATGTCGCCCGTCAAGGGGATTATCTTTCCGTATTTCTGATACAAACGAGTCTAGCAACCAACTCAGAAGAGAAAGGTGGTTTTTACTGACGCTGTTTTCTTTCGCAGCTTTCTCAAGAACCGCGCGCCGTCGTCCAACGATATACACCGTCGCGCCATTGTGCTCGAGCACGGTTGCCATCATGAGGCCAATACCTAGAAGAAAGTAAACAAGGACAGTAGCATGCTGCGTCGACAGAATCGAACCAGTTCCGCCGCCAGTAATGACGACGACCATGCCCTCGACGTTGAAGATGTGTTTGGGATCAAAGCCAATATGATCCGCCATATCAGGTTCTGGGTCAAGTAATCGGTTATGCATAGGTAGAGAAGAGATTGGTAGCAGTAGTTGCGGTGATTGATTGAAGCTTGCAAGTGTAAGTGAACTTATAGGCTGCAGAGATGGCTGGAGAATAAGCGGACGGGATCATATACTGCAGGGCCGAGCAGCGTTATATTAGGAAGGCAGGCACAGGGTCGAGTCTGTGAAAAGTGAGTGTCGCATTCGTCCGGAGCAGGGGCGGTGTGCAGGACATGGAGAGAACAAGGATGTACACTATGCTCAACGCTCACTGGGCAGCATCTGGGCACTCGGCGAGCCTATGTGACCGTAGTAAGGATGGACGAGCGGGCGGAGAGGCGGTGAGTCGGACGAATCGTCTCAAAGCGCTTTTCGGGGTCCCGCCACGATCTCCAGATCCCTGATAGAATGTCGACTTCGTCGCGGGACGCCAATCGTCGTCGCTATTCTGCTAATGTCTATCCATTGTCCATATCGGACTTTTCTTAACCAGCCTGATATCCGAGGACAGCTTCATCCCGCAGTTCAACTGTAGCTCAGGATCCACCAACAAAATACCGTTAGTTCCATATCACGACGTCATTTGCTTGCAGCCAATCAATAGGTTAAGCGAGCAACATACATGTCTAAAAGGTTAGCGCTCTTCCACCTCTGCCGTTTCACCACACCCAGTGTTCTAGTACTACTTGTCGGCTGCCGCCGCCGATGAATTGCCCTAGCCTACGATGGGCGTAACCATCATGGTCTCCAAACGGCACTATCGGGTCACGTACACATTGATATCGCTTGTCCGACCGCCCACTAATATGCCAAGTTTAATTAATGGCGGTATGCCATCATGAGCTCGCCGCATCTATCCAGTGCGGAATCATTTCAATCCTCGCCAATGCTCTGATTCGACAAGAGTTTCGCTCTGCAACTAATGCTTACATTCCACGCGGCTGCTTGTAAATTTCAAATAACCACTGACCAGCCTCATGTTCTGGACCGAAAATGGCAACAGGTCGTCAAAATATGGGTGCAAACACCGGGAATTGCTCAGCCTTGGTTTCTTCTTTCACACGCTTTGATATTCATGAAGCATAATAATCGCTCATGCGACCAATACCATGGGTACATGTACCGCAAATATTTTATTGCACGCTTCTCCTCGGGAATCAGCCGAACCGACACGGTACCCTCTAATACGAACCACACACGCGCCGTGCAAAATATACGCCTTCAATGGACTTGAAGAGTTTCTGGGGGTAGCAGAGTGCTCTATGGAGAGGAAAACGTGAATATTGCGGTGTTTACCGAATGTGGTGAGTTTTATTTGTATGACATGAGACGTGTCGAAGGTATCGTACCGGTCATCCGAACGGACTCGAGAAATGGTAATGCCATAAAAGGCATGTAGCAATGTATCGTTTTTTGGATGCTATGATCATAAAGATAACTCCCTGCTCTTTCCGACCTATCCGACCGAATCCGGTAACTACACAGAATAAAAGCGCAGCGACAATATCAGGTGGGCTGTGCAGCCCTGAACGAGATGAATGAAATCAATTATAAGTTATGGATTACGATCGTCTAGCCCCGAGTGCTCGGCCTTTGCCAGCGAACGTACGTGCATCCTTTCAGTCATTTATACCACCACCCGAAACACTTGTGATATTAGGACAGTGGCACCAAGGACCTCAGCCATCGTAGAATCTCTTACCGTCGGCTGTCGATGGTAAGGAGGTCGGCTCTGGTTATACGCTGCGCTCTTCTCGGATCGTTCCAAAGATAGGGAAGGCGAGTCGCCTGACGCTTTATCAAGTGATCCTAAGCCAGAGTGGACAAGTTTCGCGTACGAGTACCCTGGACAGCCTTTCTATCGCTTCCAAGTCAACGCCTCTACAGCTTTCAGGCTCTTGGTCTCCATTAACATTTTTTGAAACGGTGTCTGGGTTCTTAAAGCTGGATGCCGTTTTTCTCGGACCGAAGCTCCAGCAAATCGTCATAGCGTGGGGTCATGCATTGCTCCATTTCTGCGCATTGGATGAAGGTTGGGTAAATACAGACTGCTCGGCTCGGGACCCACAAGGAGGTGAAACGAACGCTTCGTGAGGGGGCGGCAAACATTGCGTTGTAGCGAAATTGTTAGTTAATCATACTGAAATCGAGATGGTTCACGCATGCACCCAATAATATACTTTGAAAGTAATTGGCTACCTTCTAACATATCTCGGCATTGGGATCATCATAGCCAAATCCTTCGAAATTGTTTCGCATTGAATGAGACAGAACGTCAGGCCACCATCGAAATCTTTAATTCTGGTACTCGTAATTATAATTATTGGTATGTCTACTTGGAAAGATCCCGTGCGAAATGGAAGAAGTCTACACTGGACGCATTGACCCCATATTTATTAATCTATTTGTGGGTGATTAGAAAAACCACAAGTGAAAAGGCCAAGGCACTCACATAGTGTGATGATACGAAGCTAGAGAACAGTGCTCGTTGATATGAAATTGGTAACCTTTCTAGAAGCGTATCTAGCCCGATTTTTGCAAGGAGGGTCTTGGGTACAGCACGAGTCATGACACCTTTCCTGCTGGGAACGTCGTCGAAAAGATCAGAATTTTCTAGCTCGGCTTGTAGATTACTGAGTTTCAGAGATAGTTCGTCGGAAATGAGAGTCCGGGGCTTGGCCCCTTGCAAACGGGTATGCTCCTTCCAAATGCAGTGGAATTCTGCAGCCGCATTTTCGGTAATCGTTGCCTGGATATCCTTGACGTAGTTTTGATAGAATTCCGAGGGTTTGCCATCTTTGAAGATCATCAGATCTACGTATTCTTGCGTCGAGAGCGCTAGGCCAGCTAGAACTTCTAGTGATGAACTTGTCACACCACCTGTTACATTACAGAATAAAGTCAGATAGAACCTCAAGCACTTTTGTAACTCGTACCCTTGTTAGCACTCGCATCTTTGAAGAGCACGACTTTACGCTTTTCTAGGTGCAGACGTGCCTGTTGTGTAAAGAACAGATTCGCCCCCTCTACAATATATTTGAAGTGAGGTTTGCCATCGGCGTCAACCAGAGCGGCCACATTCGAGATATTCACTGCCTCTGGCCTGTTAAATGTGAGACATCCCGTTGCAAAGTCTGAGTTAATGGATATTTACCTTCCACCACAAGGTACAAACATGTCGGCCTTGAATCGCAAATGGGCACCATTGCGGAAATCTGTGCCATCGAGCACAATCTCGCCAGCTATAACAGCGAAAGCTCAGATACGATCCTGCAAAATAACATAACATTGCTCACATGGCAATTTGATGTCCGTGTCTTCCACGCGGACAAGATAGCCGTCCTTACCCAATTTCGATGTGTCGAACTTGGACACGGGGACTCGTAGTTTCGCCAGTCTCACGAGTTCCGCGCGGTCGATTCCATGAGGATCGGCGAGGACGCCGCTGCCATCAATTATAGCAATGGTCTTGTCATTGGATAAAAGAATCTCATCTAATCCGGGTCAGTATAAGCCTTTCATAACGAGGGCATCACGGGACATACTAGATCCTAGGTCGCCATCTGGGACCCCGATGATAGCAACGTCAGTATTGATATGTATAATCATACAATACAACTCACCAGGGCCACCTGTTTGCATTTTGGTAATGTCCTTCTCTCTAAGCCCGAGTTGCTTGTAGATACCGAGTACGTATTGACGAATTGACAACGATGTCATGCCGTAGGCGTCGTGCGGCACGCCGCCCAAGGTCTGCGCAGTTTTACCTGTCGTAAAGGATTTCCACCATTCAGCTCCGCGAGATCGGGCATGTACTAATGACTTAGGTTCAGCCTTCAATGCGGGGTGGCAAATAGAACGTCATACATGCTGCCCAATCCATCATGTCCGCGGTACCCTCTATAAATGAATAGGTAAGCTGCCCAGCACTCCTCGGATGATTGAAACGTACCGTCGGGACCAAAGAAGAGTAATTCGGGTACACCGTAATGGTCGACCAAGCGTTCTTTGATACCTGGACTTTGACCGGGGATGAGCAAATCAATAATGGCCTGGGCTCCGTGTCAGAGAAGTAGAATGCCATATTGCGACGTGAGTTAACTTACGTCAACATATTTCTCGAAGCAACGTCGCGGGCTTGCACCGATACTACAGGAACGTTAAGTACTTCCACTACAACAAGGGTGAAGTACCCACGATGGGAGAATGGTCCCTTTCGCTCCTCCCTCAGGTATATCCTTGTTCTTCAAGGATTGCGTGGAAGCCAGCGCATAGTTTTCATCAAACCTTGCCACCGGCAGTCAATTCAAGATTTGAGGAACAAATGATATTAACATACAACATGCGTTGGTTGATTGAATAGACCCTGAGGATCGAGCCGATCAATAACGATAAGAGTAAGACGTATAGAAATACATACTCTTTATTTCTCGACATGACCAATCTGATACCGCCGCGAGCGACGTCACGGAAACGGATATGGAATCCTCTAAAGTCATTACCTGATCGATCTTCAGTACCTCGACGAACAATCACATTGTGAGAGCCTAACCAATGACAATGAACATTCCAAATGGCTTTATGGGATATTCAATCTCGGGTAGGAAATCAGGCGCCAATCGGAAGGATATTGCGACTTTGGTAGGTTGGTAGAAGTTGGTCTTAAGTATATGTCTATACTGTGGTTACGACTCGGACATTAATACGAGCATTATAGGCGCACCTATTGAAGATAAGGAAGCTTTCGAGGACTTGTAAATCATGCTTGTTTGGCTCTCCCGCGTGAAAGTCTCCTCTCGGAAGCGGCGTTTGATATTGTTGAGCACCTCGGCATGAGTAGTGTCGTTCTCGTCCAGGACGTTCTTGAGTTGCAGATATGCCGTGCCAAGACGGTTGCAAAAGTGTTGCGCGAAAATCCACCCGCAATCTGTGGATATGTCAATATTACATCCTTTTTTAATAAAAGAAGATACCGACAAGCATATGTGGCCTCTTGAACTGCATGGCTTCCAGGAGACTTGGCTTGGAAATATGGGTTATCCGGGAGGCAGAAAAGAAGAGATGCCTCCTTCATGACCTGGAAAATGGAGTGCTCGATCGGTGGGGCGTTTGCGTTCGGCAGTGGTCTAAGGTATAACGAAATAATGGTTATCCCATTGGAGAATTGCTCTATTTAAAATTAGCATACTGTCTCATTGACGTCGAGCGCTCGACTTACCGACATATTTGCGTGCAGAGTACAGTGAGTAGAAGTGGTATAAATTGGAAAGGGCACTGATAAATGTTAACATGGATAGAACCGCCAAGAGATGGACAAACATACCTAAAGTATCGGGAGGTATTGCCCATCCTGTATCCTATAACTATTCTACGTTCCCTTGTACCTTCGACTTCGAATACTTCGATAACTGGTCCAAATCTAGCTTCGACATTCCACATAACCTGAAAAAGGTATGAGCTAAACGCGACACCAGTGAAACGCGTGTATCACCTGCTGATAAATGTCCAAAGTATTCTGTGTTACTTTCTCCAGGAAAACGGAATCGGAGACCGAACGGATATCGGTTTTCCCGTCTACAACAACGGGCTTGGAGGGGAAGTTACATTTTGTCACGAAGTAGCAACGCAGCTGCTGGGAAGCGGTGGCGGAAATTGCACCAGTTGAACGGAACGTTTCCAATCGGTATGCGTTATCTTGGGTTGATTGGTCCAAGAACAATTCATCGATTCTAAAAATATGACATTAGTAAGCGGGATAAAGGTAAATATCGAGACAATCAGACTGATGCCCCGCAACACACACCTCGCTTCGCAAGTTGCCCCAGGACCTTCGGTACTGGTCAAACCAGGAGCGCTTGTGTGAATGAAAGTTGCTCCTCTTCCATCCTCGTTGACTTTCTCAAGGTCGATCACAAGCTTACTTGGATCATGCTTCGTATATGCCATGATCTTGGCGCCAAACAATGCGATGATATGATCCGAAATGACCTCGGTAGATTCATTCTGGAAGTATGTATCGTCGATACCAAGATTAGAGTAGAACCAGTTAACTTCTCCGGCGACGAGTTCGCGAGGGACGAAGCCCTGGATGACAAGTTAGCACCGGATCGATGACGATCGAATGATATGAGGAGACACGAGCCTTGTTGGCGACTTCCTGCTCGACCGAGGCGCGTTGCGCTTCTTTGCCTGTAAAGACGGGCGTGGTATAACCGGGGAGGTCCTTGACACGGTTGACCGAGGATTCACTCCCGTGGGGTGAGCTGGTCAAAGGAGGACGGAGTGCCGGAACGGCTAGGTTGGAAGCATCCGGTTGAACGTGACTTTGAGTGGACATGATGGGATATAGAAGACAAATCTTAGAGCACGAGAAGGCTTATATAGTGGCAGTGATCGGCGAATGTTACCGTTATTGGGGGCCGGTGTCAGGGGCGGTGCTCGGAACTTGAGACGTACTCATCCGTTTCAAGCTCACATGATGTTGCATGCAATAAATCGCTTACCTTTTGCAGCTGGTACGTATGTCAGGTACGTACGCGGTTTTCGCGAACTGTATTGGCTTTCGGACAAGGTCCGTCGCACGCCGCATCCCATTGTGTGGGGGAAGCTAGTAATCGTAGCCGGCAACTCGCGGCACCAGCTAATTGGGGAGCGTCATTAGTAAACTACATTCAAGTTTTTGCCAACCCAAGAATACATCGCTTTCATTCTAATTCTAATTGTCAACTTCATTCCAACTGTGCCAGACCTTCTCGCATATATTCTTCATACAACGCCTTGTAGTTGGGGTGCCAGCGACTCAATGCTGGCCGCCCTTCGGCTATGTCAGCCGCAGCCCACATGATGCGCAGTTGATCAACTTGTCGCTTGGTTTCATTGTCCGGGCAGACGATATAGAATTCTCCTGCCCGCACTTTGTCAAGCATGTACAGCACGGTCTCCTCTGGCGTCCATGCGCCCGCGGGTTTCGGCTTTGCGCCGTCATTTCCGGCAAGCGCGGTAAATGTCCAACCAGGACTACAAGAGTGATGATGTCATCTTGTGAGAACGAAACAAACCAAAATGGCGCGAAACGCACATAAACAGATGAGCAGTAACACTACTCGATGGCCGCTCACGCAATTCATGAGCAAGACTCTCTGTCAGACTCTTGATAGCTGCCTTGGAGGCGTTGTAAGCCGAGTTTCCACTAATAAAACTGATTACAACAAGATGAGATGAAACTTTTATGCACTTACGGCGGGTTGGTAATCCCTTGCTTTGATCCCGTATTGATTATCATGGCGGCATTCTCTTGGTGGAGCATGGCCTGGAATATCTTGTACATAATAATGTCGCCCAGTGAACGGAAAACTCACAGAAACGAACGTTTGCTGGACATTTATAACTCTGCACAACGAATCATCAGCAACCTTGATCCAAATCAGGCCAGGCTAACGTCTAACCCACCCAAAGAGGTTGACATCGAAGATCTTGTGCCAATTGTCCAAACCACGCCACGAATCACCTTTTGGCGCAATGCCGGCATTGTTGAGGAGCACGGTGACCTGAAGATAGGTAAGTATCCGATTCGGCGAAGAAAGAGGTATTGTGCGTCGAATAAGTAAAGTCGGGAATAGCAATCTGAAACTGAGAAATAATCAAAGGCAAGAAATCGCACGTGGGGGTCAGCGACAGGTACGGGGCAGGGGGGAAATGGGCAAAGGGTGAACATCAAGCATGCAAGAGAGGTGGGAGCAAGTTGAATCGATGACAGCGTCGGGAACACGGGTCGTGATTCTCACCTCGCCCCAGGTATCGTAGACTTTGTCTTTGAGCCTGACCACTTCTTCCAACTTTGATACATCGGTGGGTATGATCATGATGTTTGCCTCGTCAATGATGTCGGCAAGTTCTTTGCCTACTGCCTGCAGCTGGTCCTTCTGTACATCTGCGATCGCAATTTTTAATCCCAGCCTGGTAATTTCAAGCGATCAGGGGGCGTTGCGGCAAGGGTTTGAGACACTAATACTTTGCTAGTTCTATAGCTGCAGCTCGGCCGATACCGTTGGCTGCGCCAGTGATGACGGCAACACGTCCGGCCTGGATAGTGGGGTGCAAATCGTCTGCGACAGACGGGTTGTCTATTTGGTATGAGGTTGTGCTGACGAAACCGGGGCGCAGGGGCGACGCGTTGCGGCTGGATCGCTCGGGAAGCATGGATAAAGCTGAAGGGAAGTTATGATTTGGACACCGAGGTGTTACAATTTTATAGCTACGCTGGTCACTTGTTTTGGGTACCCGAGCGATTGCGCGATCACTCGCAGTGACATCTCGTGAGATACGTGGAAAAATATATAGAGAGTTTACAAAGACACATGACAGACTAAGGAACGTAGAGCCACAACATAGTAGAGAAAACTGGAAGATCCTGTCCAGAATCGATCATAAGGTGATATAGTCCGCAAGCCTCAGGTGGCCTTGGTGGCGCCGGGTGTCGTCGCCGAACCTCCCTCCATGCCCATCTTTTTCCTAACCAGCTCAAACGTCTTGAGCATCTTTCTTCTCGCACCTAAAGCCGATACTCCCTTCCCTTCGAGCTGCGCTTCGTCCATTACGACCATATCTTGCCACTTCATGCCTTCAAAGTTTGGAGTATATTTGTGCAATCTCAGGCTTCGAAGCCAGGCAGGCACATCATTCAACATGGCCGGATCAACGTCGTCCTCCATCTTTGGCGTTCCGCCCTCACCC
>WNGI01010055.1_pt1 | contig 10037 bp, 6 predicted proteins | sample 5400621 | NCBI WGS metagenome assembly WNGI01 (sample SAMN13153374, study PRJNA577476) | soil metagenome | isolation source: 20 cm soil or saprolite under Garry oak tree replicate 1 | place: USA:California | collected 2016-06-15 | reverse complement strand
TGCCCAGATTCTGTTTCCACTGCGCCTGCATAAACTCGGCCATCGATTTGTTGGCTGAAGCAGTATTGAAAATGTATTCAACCTGATCGACTGGAAACTTTGGGCACGAGAAGCTGCCATCTCCTCGCGCGGTCACGGGAAATCCTGCCTCTCCAAGAAGTTGCCGTGCCTTTGTGGGATTGAAGCCGTCGCCCTGGGGTTGGGGATAGCCCTTGAAGATGCCTTCCGGCGTAAAAGCCGTCAGCGGCTTGACAACCTTTCGCGAAATGGCCCAGGCATTTCGATCGATGGCCATGTTGAAAGCCTTCCGCACGCGTAAATCATTCATCGGCGGCTTGGTGACGTTGATATAGATGTACGTAATGGCTGCCTCTGAACCTTCCATGTAGTCCTTCTTGGACCTGACTACGTCAAGCCACGTGTTAGGTACGACGTGGTTGAGCGCCGACTCGATTTCGCCCACCCGATAGAGATTCATCGTGGTGGGATTGTCATTCATGGGATAGAAATATATTTCATCGAGATGCACGTTCGCCGCGTCCCAGTACATCGGATCGCGCTCAACTACAATCTCAGTGTAGGGCACCCATGATTTCATCTTAAACGGACCACAGGTCACGATGTTCGCCGGGTCTGTCCAGTGCCTGCCGTACTTCTCGACTGCTTTGCGCGGAACCAACCGGAAAAATTGATTGGCCAACAAACCATCGAAGAAGGGCGCGGGTTGGCTCAGGGAGATTCGCAACGTATAGTCGTCAATAGCTTCTACGCCGATGTCCTCGCCCCTTACGTTGACAAACTCTTTACCAGCAACCGCGGCCTGGAGTTTGGCGTTCCCTGCCAGCAAGGCGTTTCGCTCCTTTTCGTCTCCTGGCAGCGTTAACCTGGCCGGCGAGTGCATGAATTGATGGAACGGAGTGTCTGGGTCGGTCGTCGGCTCTTCGGCAGTGGTCTGGTATTCATCCGCCGGATTTTTCAAAGGCGTCTGGCTGAGGGATACCGTTGGCGCCGCTGCACTAGTGGCGTCAGCGAAGTCCTTTTCGAGCAGAAACTGATTGGTCTTCGGATCTTTGATGAAGACAGCCCCGGAGTTAAAGGCGGGCGCATACTTTATGTAGACTGCCAGATTCGCGTTGCGCGAAGCCGTCTCCGGCGCCAGGCCGCGACGAAAGCTGTAGACGAAATCATTGGCGGTGATGCCGTCGCCGTTGGACCAGCGCGCATTCCTTCGCAGGTGGAAAACGAATTCCGAAGAGTCGTTGTTTACATGCCAGCGTTCGGCGATAGCCGGTATGGGCGCCATCGTCTTAGGATGGTATTCAACCAGCCCCTCGTATAGGGCCATGAAAATGCGTCCTTCAGGTTGCCCGGTGGTTCCCTGGGGATCCAGCGATTCAGGCTCATCGCCGCTCACATAACGAAGAATGTTGCGCTGCGGTGGTGTGGTGCTGCCATAGAACTCGCTGCTGCTGTTCACCACGCGACAGGAAGAGGCGCCCAACAAGAGCGAAGCGATGGCGACTCCCGCGAGAATTGGTTTTAGGTAGACTGTTGCCATCGCTGTGCGTTACAGGAACTGGCCTGTACCAGACAGACGAAACTTAACACGCGAAAACTGAATTGAGCAAGATTCTTGATTCGCGAACGCGCAGCTAGCTCTAATATCTGACAGCTTCAGTTTGAAGATGTATCCGAGATTGAATTCCTGGCACGACCTCGACAAGCTAAAGCTTATCGGACACATATGTCGCTGCGGCGCACCTGGAGAGCATGTATTTCCAAAAATATGGAAGAAAGATGCAGAATTGGAGCGAGCGTGACCGGGCGCTTGTTTAGAACCGGCCTGGTAGCGACCGGGTGGGTTGATGTGACGCGCTTCTGACGGCCCAAGCTCAAGCTGCGGCAGGTCTTTGACCTCTGATGCGCAAGTCTCCGACTTGCCGACAGCCTCTAGAAGTTCTTAATGGTCTCCGACCTTTGTGATTTCCGGTCATAGATCGAAAAAGTTAACAGCGCCGGCTTCGGTAAGTCGGAGACTCACCGCGCATCAGAGGTCAAAGACCTGAAGCAGGTTGAGCCGACCGTTCCACCAGCACGGTCACACCTAAAAACCCGGTCGCTACCGCTCCCGATTCTGCTTCGTCCAATTAGTATTGATACGGATTGTCTTTAATGAAGGAGCGTCGAGCACGTTTGAGTCAAAACCGCTAACGTAAGGTTTCACCAAAGAATAAGACGACGCAAAATAAATCGGCATCGCGCTTAAATCTTTTAAGGCTTGTGCCTCTGTTTCGATTGGCGTTAGGGTTCTCAAGTCCTTATCTTTCAGGGCCGCTGATTTGCCATTAGTAGTATTGGCAGCGGACGTGGACTCTTGTCCTGCTGCGGCCGGCTGGTTAGGTTGAGCGCCTTCCTGGAAGAGCATGCGGATGTTTGTAAGTTCGTCGGTTGTTTGCATCACGATCCCGCGCCGCACTACATCATAGTCACCGGCCCGGATCGCGGTCTCATATTCGTCCCAGCTCTTCACTACGATCTCGGTCTCAATGTTCAATACGCTTCGCCACATCGCGGCAATCGACTGAGCAACGACACGCTGCTGCTCATTGCGGTTGATAAGCAAACGGATCTTCGGAAAGCCTTGTCCTCCTGGAAATCCGGCTTCCGCCAGCAACTCCCTGGCGCGTTCGTACTCCTTCTCCAACACTTCCGACTTGTTGACCACAGGCTCCTGAGTGTTGGGCGCCGTTTCAGGAAGGAACCGCTTCGCCGGTTCTGTGGCCCCACCCATTTCATCGGCGCTGATGCGGTCACGGTCAATCCCGATCGCCAGGGCCTCGCGCACTCGAACGTCGTCAAAAGGCGCACGCTTTGTATTGAAGCTGTAATAGGTCAACGCACCATAAGTCGTCCGACGAAAATCCTCGTAAGGGGTCAGAAGTTTTATTGCCAGCGGTTCAAAGGCGGCATTGGTCACCGCGTCAACTTCACCGGCGCGATAAGCCGCCAACGCAGATTCCGCATCCTTCTGCCCGACGAACTCAACGCTCTGAAGTGCTACTTGATCCTTGTCCCAGTAGTTGTTTGCGCGCTCCAGCAGCACGCGCTCACCCTCGGTCTTTGAGAGCGAGAAGGCCCCGTTGGAAACCAGATCGTTTGCTACCAACTGGCTGACCATACTTTCGTCTTTAAGTTTCACTGGACGAAAGACCGGGTGCGCGACCAGCGCGGGAAAGTTCATGTCTGGCCGTCGCAGCCGAACGCGCAACACGCGGTCGGAAACAGCCTCTACTCCGAAAGGATTGCTCCCGCTGGTTGTATTCGACGGGCTGGCGTTGGCACTACCGGCATCGGGCTCTGGTTGCTTTTCTGATTGCGGCGACGGCGTTCGCGTAACAGCAGCAGGAGCCGGTGTCTCGATGTTGGCGCCCTGGATATTCGCAAGTAGCTCAGTGTGTGGGGCCAAATCCCCGATCCGCATGGTGCGACGCCATGAACGCACAAAATCGGACGCCGTAACCGTCTCGCCATTTGACCAGCGCGCGTCGTCGCGCAAATAGAAGGTCCAGACGCGACCGCCATTAGATGGCTCCCAGCTTGTCGCAACTGCAGGCACCGGAGTCAAGGTGCGTGGATCGTAGTCGGTAAGTCCCTCGAAGATCGCTCTAACTAAATCGGTGTCGGGCGGCGCGGCCGCAAAGGCCGGGTCAAAGGTCTGCGGCAGGCCACCGTCGCTCCAATGGAATCCCTGCGAGCGGGGCACTACCACGCGACCGTAGTAGGGCTCGAGCTTTTCATCGAGGAAACATCCGGAATGGCTAAGCATTAGCGCGAGCAGAAGCGCACCCACCACGCCTGTTTGAAGCCCTCTTCGTTTTCGGAGCGCTTTGTTCATTAGGGTCATCGAGCAGTCTGAAAACTGAATCCTCAAAAGCGAACCACGTTTACTGTTTTTCCAACTCCATGCGCAGTTCGCGGTAAACTTCACCTGTTCGCTTCCGCGCGACTTCAAATCCATCAGAGGTGTCTATCAGGTAATCTGCAAACTTCTTCTTCTCGTCTTGCGCCATTTGCGCGCCGATTCGTTTTTCCGCCTCGTCGCGGCTGAGACTGTTTCGCGTCATGACTCGCTGGAGCTGAACGTCAGCGCGACAGTGTACGACGATTAGTTTATCAAAACGTTTGTAGCCGCCTGACTCGATCATCAGGGCCGCGTCGACGACTGCGATCGCGTTGGGATCCATTGCCTCCCATTCGCGTAGGCGCTCGTCCTGTTTGGCAATGATGTAGGGATGCAATATCGAGTTTAACCTCGTTCGCTTATCGGCGTCCGCGAAGACGAGTGCTCCCAGTTGTGAACGATCAAGACTACCATTGTCTCGAATAATTCCTGGCCCAAAGGCCCCGACGAGATCTCGCAACGCAGGTGCACCGGGCTCCACAACCTCGCGCGCTATTTCGTCAGCGTCCAACACACGGCAGCCAAGCTCAGCCAGCACGCCCGAAGCGAACGACTTCCCTACCCCAATTGATCCCGTTAAGCCGACACGCAACATGGATTCAGTGATGAGTAATGAGTGATGAGTAATGAGCCCAAAAGATGTTCAGCGTCCAAACTTTAGATTGCACGTGGAAGCAACCTCAAGCTCGAAGTCAAGTCACTCATTACTTATCACTCATTACTCATCGCTGCTCTATATGTTCCTTCGCATTCTCGCAGCCTTGACCGTATTTCGCATGAGCATAGCCACCGTTAGTAGGCCCACACCGCCAGGCACAGGCGTGAGCTTGCCTGCAACTTCATCAGCCTCAGCCGGATTGACGTCGCCAACGAGCGTGTAGCCGCGTTTCGAGATGATCTCCAACCTCTTCTCAGCTTCAGCGCCAAACAGTTTTCGCGCAACAGCCTCATCGGTAACTTTGTTCATACCGACATCGATCACCGTGGCGCCGGGCTTTATGTGTTCGCGTCCAATCAAACCCGGACGGCCAATCGCCACCACCAGAATATCCGCTTGCCGGGTGACACTGGCCAAATCGCGCGTGCGCGAGTGGCAGATGGTCACCGTCGCGTCTCGCTGCAATAGCAATTGCGCCACCGGGCGGCCTACGATCTGACTTCGACCAACAACACAGGCATTGACGCCGCTGATGGGAATCCCGCAACGATCCAGAAGCTCGATGATGCCCGCCGGCGTACATGGCACAAACGTTGGACGGCCCATTGATAACCTGCCGATGGTCACCGGGTGAAATCCATCAATGTCCTTCTCCGGATCAATCGCTTCGATGATCTTAGCCTCGTCTATTTCGCCAGGGAGTGGCAACTGGATCAGGATACCGTCTACATCACCACGCATGTTTAGTGAAGCAATCAGATCCAGCAATTCAATTGCCGTGGTCGTTGCAGGAAGCGCGTAATGTTCCGAGCGTATTCCTACCTCTTCGCACGCACGGATTTTGTTTTTCACGTAAACAGCTGAGGCTGGGTCGTCGCCCACAAGAACGGCAGCCAGGCATGGTTTCACTTGATGTTCGGCCATCAAGCGCTGTACGTCGCGGGCGACTTCCTGCTTGATCTGGTCAGCGATCGCCGCGCCGTCAAGTATTTCCGCTTTGCGAGTAAGTGTGGCCCCGCTATCTTTTATTGGCTGCATGGATGTGCGTTAGGAAGCCTGGGCTCGTTATTAGGTTACGTCTGATCGGTTCTAGGTTACACCGAGATTGCTTGAATTGGTTAGCGTCAACTCTTTGGAGTGCGCTGATCTATCAGCGCTTTGGCCGGTCGCAACCTGGCGCGGCCACGGTATTATTGAGTCTATCCCGGCACCCGGCGTCAAGCCGCGTCAGACCAAAGCGGCGACAGGTCTCGGCACTCCAAAGAGTTATCGCCCTTACTTTGACCAGGATGGCTTTGAGTTTTGTCGTCGCTGACCTATTGATTAGGAAAATCGGCGCTGCTGACCGATAATTTTGTTTGTCCTATTTCATACAATTTGCATAGCAGCCAAACTTTCAAATCGCATTTCTAAGCATAACGAGCGATGCACACAAAGAAGACTCTGCCCCTGGCCTTATTGGCTTTTTCTCTTTTCATTATCCTCAACTTTTCAGGCTGCCAAAGTCAGCCCCACGAGCGCGTGCGGTCGCCAACCGAGAAACGCTATGACCTGAAAGGCAAGGTTGTGCTGGTTGAGAAAGATAATCATCTCATGACAGTCGCTCACGAAGACATCAAAGATTATATGCCCGGCATGACCATGCCTTTTGCGGTGGGCGAAGAGTCGCTCTGGGTTTTTGAGTCTCCGCACGAAGTTGCGCCCGGCGATCAAATTACAGCAACGCTAATTGTTGACGGCGCGAAGTCGTGGCTCGAGGATATTGTGATAACGAAGGAGAGCTCCGAGACAACGAGTACAACGACGCTCGAGTCTTTGAAGCCGAACCCTGGCGACGAAGTACCGGACTATCGCCTCATCAATCAGGATGGTAAAGCCATTCGCGTGCACGACTACAAGGGCAAGGCATTGCTCCTAACCTTCATTTATACGCGTTGTCAGGACCCCGGCCAGTGCACGCTCATGAGTAGCAACTTCGCCACCATCGACCAGGAACTGCAAAAACAGCCTGAGCTCTACCAGAAGACCCATCTACTGAGTATCAGCTTTGATTCGGACTACGACACGCCAAAGGTCCTGCGCAGCTACGGAGCCGCGTACACCGGCAAGTATTCGGATGAAAATTTCGCACACTGGGAGTTTGCTTCCGGAAGCGCGGACGAAGTGAAAGGGATCGCGCAGTTTTTCGGAATGCGTTATTACCAGGACTCGTCCGGAGGAAAGGAGCAAGTCATTCATTCGCTGCGTACGGCCGTGATCGCTCCTGATGGCAAGATTGTAAAAGTGTATCGCGGAAACGAATGGAAGCCGGAAGAGGTGCTTAAAGAACTCCAAATACTATTCGAAGCGAAAGCAGCCACCGCAAAACCGTAACCGCAAAAGCCGCCAAGACGCGAATGAGTAACCAGGATGTATGGTCTTGTATCGTTCGCGTCTCGTTTTTCGTTTGCCCTTCGCTCCAGCGGCTTGCCAGTTGTCCTACCAAATCTGGCAACGTTTATCGGGAGGTCGCACCATCGGATCTCCCACCTTGCACTGAAAGGCCTCAGAGAAAGTGACCATATTTGAAAGTGGACCATTGACGCGGAAGCGGCCGAGCGGGTGCGGGTCAGTAGCTACACGTAAACGCGCGGCCTCGGGGCGAATATTTTGCGCCCAGATTTGGGCGTAACCGAGAAAGAACCTCTGCTCTGGTGTGAACCCCGCGATAACGGGTGGCCGGGGCTTCCCCTCCAAAGACTTTTGATACGCCGCATAAGCTACAGCCAGGCCGCCCAAGTCTGCGACCGACTCCCCGACGACAAGTTTGCCATTCTGATGCAGTCCCGGCTCAACCTCGTAATCATCAAACTGCTTCACTACGCAATCGGTCCGCGCCTTGAATTTCTTGAAGTCGTCGGATGTCCACCACATCGCCAGATTACCGTTTGCGTCAAACTTGGCGCCCGAGTCGTCGAAGCCATGTGTCATTTCATGACCGATGACTACGCCGATACCTCCGTAATTAAAAGCGTCGTCGGCTTTCGGATCGTAAAAAGGCGGCTGAAGAATTCCTGCGGGAAAGACAATTTCGTTAATGCTGGGATTGTAGTAGGCGTTGACTGTTGGCGGCGACATGCCCCACTCAGTCTTGTCCACCGGGCTGCCGATTTTGCCGAGGTTTCGTTTTACATCAAACTGTCGTGCATTGACGGCGTTGTTGTAGTAAGCGCCCTTGCTGATTTGCAGCGCTTCATAGCTGCGCCACTTTTCTGGATAGCCAATCTTGCGAATAAAGGCGTCGAGTTTCGTGATGGCGCGTTTGCGTGTCTCATCGCTCATCCAGCTCAGCGTGGTTATATCTGAACGCAGCGCCTCGACCAGGTTCTTTACCATTTCCTGAGCACGTGCCCTCGCGGCCGGTGGGAACGTCTTCCGAATATAGAGCTGACCCAGTGCTTCACCGAGGGCGCGATCCGTGCTCGCCACGCAGCGCCTCCAGCGCGGCAAGATTTCCTTTGTGCCCTGTAGGTATTTGCCTGAGAAGTTGAAATCTTCCTGGACGAATTTTGACGAGAGCGTGCTGGCGGTCGAGTTTACGAGATGCCAGCGCAAGTAAGTTTTCCAGTCATCGATCGGAATCGACGTCAACAACTTGTCGGCGGCTTTGAAAAAATCAGGCTGGCCTACGTTTATTTTGTCGACGGTATGCAAACCAACACCATCGAAGTAATTTCTCCAGTCGAAATGCGGCGTCAGCTCGCTCAACTCGGTTCGATTCATCGGATGATAATTTGCTTCCGGATCCCGACGCTGAACACGCGTTGAAGATTTCTCCGCCAATTTCGTTTCGATATTGACCACTGTTCGAGCTTCTTCACTCGCGCGTTCCGGACTGTCGCCCAACAGCTCAAACATACGGGCAATATGCTTCGTGTACTCTTCGCGAGTCTGTTTCGATTTATCATCATCCTTGATGTAGTAGTCGCGGTCCGGCAGGCCCAACCACATCCTGGAGTTTGGCAATGCGTTCGAGCTCGTCTTGCAGCGGCTTTGCCCCCTCTGCTTCAGCTCCCGCTTCGTCCATACAACTGCCGTAGAAGTCCGCGATCTTTTGTTCGTTCGTTCCGCGTCGCAGCCCTTTCTTTTTCACCATCGAATCCAAAATTCCACGGAGTACTGCGAGGTTGCCTTCGTCCAGCACTTCGAAACGTCCCCAGCGCGAAAAAGCCGGCGGCACAGGATTCCGTTCAATCCAACCGCCATTTGCGTACTGGAAAAAATTCGAGCAGGCAGAAACGGTCTTGTCCATATTTGCAACATCAAAGCCCGCCAGCTTCCCAGTATCAGAGGTCGGTAGGAACATCGTCTCGTCTTCTGTTTTAGGAGCCTGCGTTCTGGCAGCCAGCTTTCTAGAAGCCATGCCGGGGCGAGAGCCCATCGAAGAAATGGCCAGAACGATCGCAATTAATATTGCGAAGACTGTTAGGAGTTTGCGCATGAGTAGTCCTCCTGATGAATTGTATTAGAGCGAAGGGGCGTAGCCAGGGGACGGTGCCAAACTGCGGCTAATGGCGTTCTTAAGCCATACCTTTAATCTTTTTGATTTCCTCAGTCAAGACGGGAACAGCCTCAAACAGATCACCAACAATCCCGTAGTCGGCAATGTCGAAAATTGGTGCTTCGGGGTCCTTATTGATTGCGACGATGGTACCGGAGTTTTTCATGCCGACGAGATGTTGAATGGCGCCGGAGATGCCCAGCGCAACGTAAAGCTTCGGCGCAACTGTCTGGCCTGACGATCCAATCTGGCGATCAATGGGCAACCACTCCGCGTCACAGATTGGGCGTGATGCGGCGAGATCTCCGCCGAGAGCTTCTGCAAGCTTTTCGGCAAGCGCGAGATTGTCCTTGCTCTTGATGCCGCGACCCACGGCGACAATGATATCCGCCTTGCTCAAGTCGACGGCTTGTTTGACTTCCTGGAATGGGGCCTCCGGCGTCATGCGAATCTCGCCGACGTCGACCGGCATTCTCTCTATCGCGGCGCCGCTTCCCTTCGCAGCCTGATCCGGCCTGTAAGCTCCTGATTGAAACGTAGCAAAAACCGGCGGTTCGCCATCCGAAACTACATCCGCGTCAAGCTTCCCAAGAAAAATGCGGCGCGTGAACGTGGTCGCGCTGCCAGTCACCTGGGCTCGGACGCAGTCGCTAATCAAAGATTTTCCAAAGCGCGCCGCGAGCTTGGGTGCGAAGTCGCGTACTAAATAGGTGTGCGGCATCACGACCAGCTGTGGATCCAGTTGGCGCACGACACGTTCCATCGCGTCGGTGTATCCGTCGGGCGTGTACTCGGCTAGCTTGGGGTTAGTGGCCGTCACCACCCTGGCTAGATCATAATTCGCGATCTCCTGGGCCAGCGCCGTCACTTCCGATCCA
>WNGI01007429.1_pt1 | contig 10038 bp, 9 predicted proteins | sample 5400621 | NCBI WGS metagenome assembly WNGI01 (sample SAMN13153374, study PRJNA577476) | soil metagenome | isolation source: 20 cm soil or saprolite under Garry oak tree replicate 1 | place: USA:California | collected 2016-06-15 | reverse complement strand
GCCTGGGGAATTGACCCATGTCATTCCCTGATTGGCAATCTGAACCAGTTTTCCGCGGCCGAGGTTTTGCAAATGACCTGCATGGGTCAACGTAGCGGGCGTTTCACTTTTAAGTCCGGGCGCGGGAATAGCGAGATCTACCTGCACCAGGGAGAAGTCCGGCACGCCGCCTACGGAACACTCGAAGGGGAAGGGGCGTTAGCAGAAATTTTCCGTTGGCGACAGGGCCGTTTTTATTTCGAAGAAGGTATCATCAGTCAGGAGCAATCGGTGAATCGGCCATTGGCGCATCTACTGCTGGATAACCTGCAAAAATTCGATGAAACCCTCGAAGTAGCCGCCGTCGCGCCTAACCAATGAAAGACAAACAAACCGAAACCAATTTGCGCCTGATCGCGCTTCAGCTGGAGAGCTGGAAGAAATTGCATGACTTGATTACTTACGGTCTGGACAAGGCTAAGCCGATCATCTCCGTCGATCAGGAGCGGCAGTTCACGGAAGTGCGAGCGAATTTGCTCCAAGAGACCGAGCATGTCCTGCGTGAGCTGAATTTACTGGGCGATCTGTCGGGCCGGGCGATGAACGTTCTAAACCGGGGGACCTCTCTCCGAGTGGTGCGCGAGCTTTCGAACGACGACGCCCGCCGCCTTGAAACGGAATGGAACGGCGTTTTCATCAAGCTGGGAGTGGCGCAAGGGCAACTGAAGTCGCGCCGGAAAGCTTTTGCCGAAGTAACGCCTTTTAAGGCGTTCATGAGCCGCCGGTTGGGGCGACCTGCGGTCGCCTAAATTTATCGAGGCAAATCGGGGTACGCCGGAAATTTGTAGCGGTGCTTGGTGCCACGCGCTGGATTTGGAAAAAATAGCGCTAAGGGTGTAAAATTTCCGAACGGGGTCCACTGCTTTGCTGGTCCAAACGGACCATAAACGCGCGATTTTTTTTGGCTTTACCCACGCAAATTCAAGCGCGAGCGCGATTTATTTGTGATATAATAGCTTATGGCCAAGTTAACTAAACGGGACATTGTGGTGGCGATCAGCAACCAGACCGGCATGGTCCAACACCAGGTTTTCGATGTTGTTCAACGCACCCTGGATCACATTACCGACAGCCTTGCTAATAATGTGGCGGTCGAGTTGCGAAATTTCGGGGTCTTCCAACCGCGTTTAACGAAACCGCGTGTGGGCCGAAATCCAAACGAGCCAGGCAGCAGTTTCGTTATTCCGGCGCGTGCGACGGTGAAATTCAAACCGGGGAAAATCATGCGTCAGCGGGTAGAAAAACTGTCGCGGGAATTGAAGGATGCCTCGGAAAGGAAAGCCGCGGCGAACACCCCGTCTACCTGATCGCCCGGAAGAGTTTGGAAAATCCTCAGGCTGCCCTTCTCCCGGTGGGAGAAAGGACAGAGTGTCGAGTTGGCCTTGAGGGAGTGCTGGTGCCGATTGGCGCTATGGCATTACTCCAACTTCCAATTGCTTCGATGCGCACCGGTGCGGTCCCGTGCTCGGTGGTTTTGCATCGGCAGACGGGCTACTACCGCTTTTTTGCGTTATTGTTTAGCAATTTTTGAATTACTTCTTCGAGTCGTTCGAAGTTGATCGGCTTGGTTAAGTGTTCGGAAAAGCCGGCGGCATGGGCACGGTTCACATCGCTCTCCATCCCGAATCCGCTGAGAGCGATTCCAGGCACCCCTCTGCTGCGCATTTCCTGCATTAGTTCATAACCGCTGCGATCCGGCAGGCCAATGTCGCTAACAAGGAGATCGAACTTCTCTCGCCGCGCTTTCTCGACTGCCTGATCGGCGGTGTAAGCGACGGTGATGTCGTAGCCGCGGCGCTCGAGGATCATTTTCAGACCTGTGCAGGTATCTTCGTGGTCGTCGACGACGAGCAAGCGCGGTGGGCGAATGGGAGCTGGCACCGATACTGGTTGGGCGCCATTCGGAGGCGATTCGCCATCGAGCATCGCCGGTTCGGCGATTGTGCTGAGACGAACCGTAAACTTCGCGCCCTGAGTCGGGCCGGAGCTGGAGGCGGCTATGGTTCCGCCATGTGCCAGGACCATGGCCCTTGAGATGGCCAGGCCAAGCCCCAGACCGCCAAACTTTCGCGTGATGGAACTTTGGCCCTGCTCAAAGGCGTTGAAAATCCTTGGGAGCTTGTCCGCTTCGATCCCAATGCCGGTGTCGCTGACGTCGATTCCGATCTGTCCAGGCTGTGGGTTTGAGGTGAAGAGAGAGATCCGTCCGCCCTCATCCGTGAACTTGACGCTGTTCTTAATTAGATTCCAGAAGACCTGTTGCAGTCGGGCCGGATCTCCCTGCACGAAATGGTCGCGAGCGTTCAGAGTTAACTCGACCTCGAGAGATTTCTGCGAGATTTCCTCGCGGCAAATTTCCAATGCCCGTTGCAGCACACTGTGAACACTTACCGGTTCGAGGCTGAGCTGGAGTTTTCCTTTGGCGATGCGGGTGATATCGAGGAGGTCATCGATCAAGCGTGCTTCCAGCTCTACATTTCGGCGGATGACATCGAGGGCATGACGGACCTCATCTGAATCGGCGATGTGAGTTTCCAAAGCCGCGACCATGGCGATCACCGGAGAAAGGGGATTGCGCAGTTCGTGGGAAAGGAGGGCGAGAAACTGATCTTTGGCAGCGTTGGCACTTAACAGCTCATTGCGCAAGGTCATGTCGCGCGTTTTCTCTTCCACCAGATACAGCACGCCCTGAATATTCTGATGCGAATCGATCAGGCGCAGAAGATTAACATTGCAAAAGCGGGTCGCTCCGGTGCGATCACGGAACGGTTCTTCGATGAGCTGATAGGGTGTGCCGGTCGTGAGGACGTGGTCGATGATAGATGGAGACACGATTTTGACCTGATCGTAGGTCACGACTTCGATGTCGGTCCCCGACGGAAGCTGGCCGATCTGCAACGCCATCTGGGCAAAGGCGTCGTTGACATGAAGAAAGCGACGCGTTTCCGGGTCGACCAGGGCGATGCCGATCGGCATGTTGGCCAGAATTTTTTCGTTGAAACTGACTTCGCGCTCAATCTGACGCGTTGCTTCGGCCTGACGTCGGTAAAATCTCCCGGCCAGGATGGCAGCGACCAGGGTACCGGCGATCAGCCAGCCGGCCGGCACGGTAATTTTGCGCAACAGATCGTGAACCGGAGCATAGGCAATCTCCTCGGGTTGGTGGATAATTGCGAGCCATTGGGTGGACTCCAGCGGATCGAAAGAATAAATGTTTCCGCCCTGGCTGAGGTATCCCCTTTGTTCCTTCCGAATGTCGGAGATCAACTTCGCTTCCGCGCGAGTTGTCGGTTCCGTCTCCGCTTTGAAGTCTTGCGTAAAAAGCCGGAACCCGGTCTGATCGACAATCTGGCAATGGGCCTTGTCAGCGAATGAAATCGAGGAAAGCCGCCGGCCAATCCGTTCGATCAAAATTGAGGCGCCGATGTAGCCGATGGTTTTTCCGTCACGCGTCCGGATGGCACCGACGACGTCAGTAACCATGCGATCATCAACCGGCCGATGATGAACGGGCGAGACGCAGGAGTTAGTTCCTCCATCCGCTCCATCTTTCCAAACCTCCGGATGAAACGGCTGACCCACGAGACTGAGCGCGGCCGGAAGTGAGCCTAAGAGTTTGCCGTCGGCGGACGCGATAAACATTCCGTCGATGCGCGGGTAGGAGAAAAATTTCGCAGCGATCCATTGTTGGGCAGCGTCCTGAGGATTCGGCGCGGTAAAAAGCCGCTCCATATCGGGCAGCGTCTGGTAATAGGAGATGATGCTGGCGGTGCTGACGAGGTCGTCATCGACCAAATGAGCAACCAGCTGAACAAAGGTTTGACGGTCCCGCAAAATTTTTGATTCCAGAGTATTCTTGAGTGTGGTGTAAGAAATCAGCAACATCAGGATCGATGGCACCCACCCGGCGAGCAGCACCGTCAAAACAATGTCGAAACGTTCGAGTTTCCGTCCTTTTTTTCCGGTCGTGAGAGGTCCGATTGCCATCGCCGTGAGCTGCTACCTTACCACAAAACCGCGGTCTCTCCGAGAAAGGAAGCGCATGCCGGCTCTCCACAGAAGAGTTGCAAAGGAACGAGCTATTTCGGCTTCGCGGCGCAATAAATGGTTGTGCGCTTTCAACTTCAAGCCCGTCGGCGCGACCGGAACCGCCTTTTTTGATTTGACGACACCCCCAGAAGCGGCATCATGTCGCGCTTGCAGCAGTTATCGGCAAGGTAGTCTGGATTCCTAACCCGAGGAGCATGGTTTCATTTACATTCTGGACAATTTGTTATCTCAGCGTGCTCGTCGGCCTTTCGGCTTACGGGGTGCACCGCTATTTTATTATCTACCTCTTTTTGAAGAATCGGAAACGCAAGCCAGTGCCGGCGGCCCGATTTGAGCACTTGCCAGTCGTGACTGTGCAACTGCCCATTTTTAACGAAATCTACGTGGCCGAGCGTTTGCTGCGTTCGGTCAGCCAACTGGATTATCCGCGTGATCGTTTGCAAATCCAGGTCTTGGATGACTCGACCGATGATACGCGCGAGATCACGGCGGATTGCGCGGCGGAACTGCGCGAGCGCGGTTTCGATGTGGAGCTGATTCACCGGACGGATCGCACCGGATTCAAAGCCGGCGCTCTCGAGCGGGGCCTCGCGACCGCGCGGGGAGAATTTGTTTGTATCCTCGACGCCGATTTTGTTCCACCGCCGCATTTGCTCCGCAAGACAGTCGATTTCTTTACCGATCCGAAAGTGGGGATGATCCAAACGCGCTGGGGCCATTTGAATCGCGGCTACTCTCTGCTTACGCGGGTCCAGGCGATGTTTCTCGATGGCCATCTCGTGCTCGAACAAACCGCGCGCTCCCGCAGTGGCCGCTTTTTTAACTTTAATGGGACAGCCGGGCTCTGGCGAAAGTCCTGCATTAAACAGGCCGGCGGCTGGCAGCACGACACCCTGACCGAAGACCTCGATCTCAGTTACCGCGCGCAATTAGCGGGATGGAAATTCGTTTTCCTGTCCGACGTTGTTACCCCGGCAGAGCTTCCAGTCGACATGAATGGCTTCAAATCGCAACAACACCGCTGGACGAAAGGTTCCATTCAGACCTGCAAAAAGTTGCTGCCGGCGATTTGGAGAAGCAAGCTGCCGATGCCGATTAAGGTGGAGGCCACCGGCCATCTCGTTTCCAATTTTGCATATCTGCTTCTCGCCTGCCTGGTGGTGCTGCTCCATCCCTCGACCGGTGGGCCGCAATCTGGCTGGGTGCGCACTCTCCTTATTGATGTCCCGATTTTCCTGACCGCTTCCGTCTCGGTCGCAGTTTTTTACATTTGCGCCCAGCGCGAATTGCATCCGCGGACGTGGATGAAGGAAATCATGCTCTTGCCCTGCCTGCTCGCACTGGGTGTGGGGCTGTCGCTAAATAACGCCCGGGCCGTCCTTGAGGCGGTGTTCAATCATAAATCGGACTTTACCCGGACCCCGAAATACGGCATCGAACGCAAGTCTCAGCCGTGGCGCAATTGCCGCTATATGCCTCTGAAATCGGTATTGCCTGTGGCAGAGATGTTTTTCGCTGTTTATTTCACCTACTTCGTCTGGTATGCGATCGAGCACGGCCAGTTCCTTTCGGTCCCATTCTTGCTTATGTTTCAATTTGGATTTCTTTACGTGTCTTTCTGTTCCGTCATTCAATGGTTACCGAAATTCAACTGGAACAACAACCGGGCGCCTGACGCGCTTCCGGCCTGATCCGTCCACTCTGCACCCATAAACACCCCTAACCGCCCATACCCCATGTCTCGACTTCGTTGGTTTCTCGCAATTGCTGTTCTCGCTCCAGGTCCAAACGCCCTGCGGGCGCAATTACTCCAACCGACCGTCATTGTTAGCATCTTGGATCAAAAATTGATGCTGGTCGACGACGGCGCCCGCGCCGCAGTTTACCCCGTGTCGACCTCCAAATTCGGACTTGGCGATAATTGGGGCTCAATGGCGACTCCTTTGGGAACGCTCCAGGTTGCTCAAAAAATTGGCGACCACGCTCCGGTCGGCGCGGTTTTTCATAAGCGCCGGTTTACCGGTGAAGTTTTGCAGCCCAACGCGCCTGGCCGGGATCCAATCGTCACTCGGATCATCTGGTTGCGCGGATTGGAAGCGGCGAACGCGCACGCCTACAGCCGGGGCATTTACATTCACGGTACCCCCCAGGAAAAGAATATTGGACGACCTGCCAGCTACGGTTGTATTCGGATGAGATCATCGGATGTCACCGAGCTCTACGCGCAGTTGCCCGTTGGTGCGATCGTGCAAGTTACTTCCGATCATCTGCCGAAATTGAGCCGCGCGGCCAGAAGCACGCTTGTTTCTGCGCCTTCGTCTGCTCCGGTTCCGACGCACGCGGTTTTCACTGCCGATCCCTCAAAGCCGGACGCGGAGAAAGCGACTATTACGCCGCTCACGCCCAAGACCCCAACGGGTCAGGAAAAGAAGTCCGACGCCACGGCCTCGCTGCGAAACGGACGGGCTTAATCGCGCCGCATCGCGGTTGACAAATCCAGGAGCATCCGTGACGCTCCCGCCCGCTATTTTTTTCATGGCTAATACCAAATCCGCCGCCAAACGTGCACGCCAGACCCAACACCGCGCTCTGCGCAATCGCCAGGTCTTGAGTCGAACTCGCACCCTGAGCAAGCGCGCAGGAGACGCGAACGCTCAGGCCGCCGACATCACTGCACTCATCTCGGCCATCGACAAAGCGGCGAAGCGCGGAATTATTCATCGCAACGCCGCGGTTCGTCGCAAGGCACGGCTGGCGCGCGTCCGCGCGACCCCTGCTAAGTAAAGCAAGGCCGCGCCTTTGGCATTGCATCTGGCGCAGGACAGATAAACTTGCTGTCCAATGATTCCGGCATTGTTGTTCCTTTTCTGTGTCGTCGCTTTGCGCGTGACGACAGGTCTCCTCATTCATTCCGGCGCCGCTCTCTGGCTTTCGAATTTTGCGCCGCTCGCCGCCATCACCCTGTGTTGTGGGGCGTATCTGCCGCGACGCTACAAGTTCGCGTTGCCCCTGAGCATGCTCTTCGTTTCCGATTTAATTCTAAACGCTACCTACCACGCCCCGCCGTTCGATCCGCAAATTCTCTGCCGCTACCTGGCCCTGGCTTTGATCGGTCTCATTGGTTTTGCGCTGCGGAAAAGCGTCTCATGGAAAACGATGTTGCCGGCGTCGGTTGCGGGCTCGGTGATTTTTTACGGAATCACCAACGTCTTTTCCTGGCTCACCGATCCGGGATACGTGAAAAATTTTGTCGGCTTAATCCAGGCACTCACGGTTGGCTTGCCTCAGTACGGCGCTACGCCGAGTTGGATGTTTTTCCGCAACTCCCTTCTGAGCGACCTCATTTTTACCGCCGTCTTCGTTTTGTTGATGCGCGCTCAATCGCCACGCACTAGCACAGAAGTCGCGGTCGCCCGCGCTGCCTGATTTCCATGCCGTCAGCGGAGCAGCGCGACGAGGTCGAGATGCTCTGGTTGATGTTGCTCATCCGGCGTTTTGAGGAGCGCGCCAGCCAGCAGTATCAGGCACAGAAAATCGGCGGCTTCTGTCACCTTTACATCGGTCAGGAAGCGGTCGTGACCGGGGCGCTCGCGGCTATTCGGTTCGATGATTACATTATTACCGCGTATCGCGATCATGCCCATGCGCTGGCGCGCGGCACCAGTGCTAATGCCTGCATGGCAGAACTATTTGGCAAAGACACCGGCTGCTCGCGCGGGCTCGGCGGTTCGATGCATTTTTTCGACAAGGAACATCACATGTATGGCGGGCACGCCATTGTAGGAGCGCATGTTCCGCTGGCGTGCGGTCTCGCTTTCGCTTGCAAATATCGAAACGAAGACCGCGTGACGCTTTGCTTCTTCGGCGACGGCGCCATCAATCAGGGAGCATTTCACGAGGCGCTCAATCTCGCTGCGCTGTTCAAGCTGCCGGTGATTTTCATCTGCGAAAACAATCTCTTTGCCATGGGAACCTCGGTGGAGCGTTCCACCTCCCTCAAACAAATTGTCGATCGCGCCGAGGGTTATGACATTCCCGGTTGCGTGGTCGATGGAATGAATTTTCGACACGTCCGCGATACCCTGAGCGAAGTGGTGACATCCATTCGCAAAGATCCGCATCCCGCCTTTGTCGAAGTGCGAACGTATCGCTATCGCGGCCATTCCATGTCCGACCCCGCGAGTTATCGGACCAAGGAACAGTTGGAGAAATATCGACTGGACGATCCAATCACGCGATTGCGCGCCCAACTCACGCGCGAAGGAAAACTGACCAATGAAAAATTTGATGAGCTCGACAAAAAGGCGAAAGACACCGCCCTCGCTGCGGTGAAATTCGCCGAGCAAAGCTCTGAGCCGCCGCTGGAAAAACTTTACGATTACACCTACGTCCCATGAACAGATCTACGCATCTTCAGGCAAGGGCGATTAACCTCAATCGCCCGCCGACGCGGATTGTGGCCGTGCCTGAGGCGGGTGGTTCGGGTGAACCGCCCCTGCCTGCTCACCGCGATCGGTCATGACAATGGAAATGCGCGAGATCACTTATCGGCAGGCGTTGAACGAAGCGCTGGCGGAAGAATTGGAACGCGATCCGAATGTTTTCCTCATGGGCGAAGAAGTGGCGGAGTACAATGGTGCCTACAAAGTCTCACAGGGGTTGCTCGAACGCTTCGGTCCAAAACGAATTATCGACACGCCCATCTCCGAGAATGGATTTGCCGGGCTCGGAGTCGGTGCCGCCATGGTAGGTCTGCGCCCGATCATCGAGTTCATGACCTTTAGCTTCTCGCTTGTCGCGTTCGATCAGGTGGTGAACAACGCGCCCAATATGCTGACGATGAGCGGCGGTCAGTTCAACATACCGATCACCTTCCGCGGACCAAACGGCCCGGCGCATCAGCTCGGAGCCACGCATTCGCACGCGACCGAATGTTTGTATGCCAATGTTCCGGGATTGAAAGTTTGTACGCCGGCCACGCCGCGCGACGCCAAAGGCCTTTTGAAAACTGCCGTTCGCGATAACAATCCCGTGCTCGTCCTTGAATCCGAATTGCTCTACAGCTCCAAAGGCCTGATTGAGCCGGCGGAGACCGAATTGCTCATTCCGCTGGGCCAAGCGGAAGTGAAACGCGAAGGCGCGGACGTGACGATTGTCTGTTACGCGCAAACGGTGCCGCTTGCCCTGGCAGCGGCGGAGCAACTCGAGGATGAAGACATCAGCGCCGAAGTGCTCGATTTGCGTTCGATCAAACCGCTCGATGAACGCGCGATTTATGATTCAGCCGCGCAAACGCATCGGGTGGTGATTGTGGAACAGGACCGACCGTTTTGTGGAGTGGGCGCGGAAGTTTGTTATCGCATCCAGAAAAATATCTTTGATGAGCTCGATGCCCCGATTGTACGCGTTTCCCAAGAAGACGTGCCGATGCCGTACAATGAACAACTCGAGCATGCTGTGCTGCCGAGTGCCGAAAAGCTGATCGCGGCTGTGAAGAAAGTTTGTTATGCGTGATAGAACGTCAAGGCGATGAAGCGTTGAACCGATAAGGCGATGATTCGCTTCAACTCTTCAACGTTTTAACCGTTCATCGATTACTGCCATGCCTGAAATCCAGATGCCCAAACTGAGCGACACGATGACCGAAGGGACGCTCATCGCGTGGAAAAAGAAAAAGGGGGACAAAGTTTCAGCCGGCGACGTCATCGCCGAAATTGAATCCGACAAGGCGACAATGGAATGGGAGTCGCCGGAGGAAGGAACGCTGACGGAAATTTACGTCGAAGAAGGCGGCAAAGTTGAAGTCGGCCAGCGAATCGCGTTCATCGGCGAGCCGGGCGAGGGCGGGGAAAAAGAGAAAGCGCCGACAACGGAACAAGCTCCGAAACCCGAAGAACCGAAGGAAACCGAGAAGACCGCGCGGCCGGAAGCAAAAGAAAAAGAAACCGC
>WNGI01007427.1_pt1 | contig 10039 bp, 7 predicted proteins | sample 5400621 | NCBI WGS metagenome assembly WNGI01 (sample SAMN13153374, study PRJNA577476) | soil metagenome | isolation source: 20 cm soil or saprolite under Garry oak tree replicate 1 | place: USA:California | collected 2016-06-15 | reverse complement strand
TCGATCCTGGCGTCCATCTTCCTGACCGACCTGTTCACCTTCTATTACCAGCAGCTGGGCGCGGTTGCCGACCTCGCCGTGGACCTGGCCTTGCTGGCCGTTTTCGAAGCGTTGATCGAGGCGGAACACCGGCGCAGCGCCCGTCCGGAGCCGGCGACGGTCAGCGTCAGCGAACCCGGCTAATCGAAGCCTGACGCAGCCAGCGAACGAGTTCGGCAACGACTTCGTAGCGGCCGAAGGACGGCATCAGGTAGACGCCCTGGACCAGATCTTTTAAGTCGCCGAGCAGTTCGCGCGATTGCGCCAGGCCCTCGGCGATGCCGTTTTCGCCGGCCCGCCGCATCCGCTCCCGCAGTTGGGCGGGGACCACGATCCCGGGCACCTCGTTGTGCATGAACTCGGCATGCCGGGACGACTGGAGCGGCAGAACGCCCAGCAGGAACGGAATCGGCAGCGGCCCGGTCTTCTCGAAGAACCGCTCGAGGGTTTGATGGTCATAGAGCGGCTGCGACATGGCCACGTGCGCGCCGGCTTCGATCTTCTGCCGGAAGCGGTCGATCTCGTGGTCGAGGTCATCCGCCGAGGGGTTGACGGCGCAGGCGATGGTGAAGTTCGCCGGCTTGCCAATCGACGTGCCGAGCCAGTCGTAGCCCTCGTTGAGACGCTGCAGGATCTTGATCAGGCCGATCGAGTCGACGTCCCAGACTCCCGTTGCCGAGGGGTAGTCGCCGATGCGCGGCGGATCGCCGGTCAGCGCGATGATGTTGCGAATCCCGAGGGCGTGCGCGCCGATCAGCTCCGCCTGGAGCGCCATCAGGTTCTTGTCGCGCGAGGTGAAGTGGATCAGGGTGTCGATGCCGACCTGCTGCCGGATCATGAGTGCCAGCGAGAGCGCGCTCATGCGGACCCGTGCCATCGGGCTGTCGCCGATGTTGATGGCGTCGGCGCCGGCAGCCTTGATGAGCTCAGCGCCGGCGATGCACTTTGCCGGATTGAGGCCGCGCGGTGGATCGATCTCCACGCTGACGACGAACGCCTTGGCTGCGAGCCGCTGCGCAAATGGTGTGGGCGGGAGCTGCTCCGCCGGGTTGAGGTCGATCGGGATCGCGGTCGAAGGGCTGGGGCGCTGGATCCGGGTGGTGGCCGGGACCGGCTTCAGCGCGGCACGCATGGCCGCGATGTGGGCCGGCGTGGTGCCGCAACAGCCGCCGATGTAGGCCACCCCGAGGTCGGCGGCCTGGCGGGCGAAGGTCGCGAAGTATTCCGGGGTGGCGAAGTAGAAGAACCGACCCTCAACCCGCGCCGGAAGGCCGGCGTTGGGCTGGCCCGACAGCGGCAGCCGGGTTTGCTGGCGCATGGCCTCCAGCACCTGAAGGGCGACCTGGGGCCCGACCCCGCAGTTGACGCCGATGACGTCGACGCCCGCCCGCTCCAGCGCCTGGACCACCTGGCTGGGTTCCTCCGCGCTCAGGGTGAGGCCGTCTTCGGCGAACGTCATCTGGGCCACGATCGGCAGGTCGGCCGTGCGTCGCGCGGCGGCGACCGCGGCCAGGAGTTCGGGCAGGTTGGTGAAGGTCTCCAGCACCAGGAGGTCGGCCCCGCCTTCGAGGAGGGCTGCGATCTGTTCTTCGAAGGCCGCCGTCGCCTGGGCGATGCTGATGCGCCCGATCGGCTCGAGCTGCTGGCCGATCGGGCCGACCGAGCCGGCCAGGAAGACCGGCTCGCCGGCGATCTCGCGGGCCTCGCGAGCGAGCTTGACCGCCCGGACGTTGATGTCTCGAACGCGGCCGTCGAGGCCATGGCGGGCGAGCTTGATGCGGTTGGCACCGAAGGTATTGGTCTCGATCAGCTCCGCGCCGGCGGAAATGTACGCGCGGTGAATTTCCTCGACGATTTTGGGCTCCGTGAGATTGAGTTCGTCGAAGGAACGCTGGAAGCTGACGCCGCGCGCGTGGAGCTGGGTGCCCATGGCCCCGTCGCCCAGCAGCGGCCCCCGGCGAAGCCGCTCGAGGAAGGGACTCGATCGTTTTTTGTCAGCTGCCATGGACCGCAATAGTAAGGTAGCGCGCCTCGAACCGGTTCCCTCCCCCTCAGGGGGAGGGTCAGGGTGGGGGTGGCCGCCGCAAGAGGCGTCGCGGCCCGGGAGTTGCTCCGGCATGACTGACTCGACTTCGCCCGCGTCGACCCAGCATGTGGTGGTTATGGGCGCCGGGCCCGCCGGCCTGTCGGCCGCCTACGAGCTGACCCGGCACGGCACCCCCGTCACCGTGATCGAAAAGGACGCCGATACCGTGGGTGGGATTGCGCGCACCCTGGAGTTCATGGGCTGCCGCTTCGACGTCGGCCCCCACCGGTTTTTCTCCAAGAGTGCCGAGATCGAGGCGCTCTGGACCGAGGTTCTGGGTGATGAGATCCGGCCCGTGTCGCGGCTGACCCGGATCCTGTACCGGGGGAAGTTCTTCGATTACCCGATCCGGGCGTCGAACGCCTTTTTGGGTCTGGGCCCGGTTGAGACGGCGCGTTGCGTGGCCAGCTACGCCCAGGCGCGGCTGCGGCCGGTGGCCGACCCAAAGTCATTCGAAGACTGGGTGTCCAACCAGTTCGGCCATCGGCTATTCGAGATCTTTTTCAAGACCTATACCGAGAAGGTCTGGGGGATCTCGACCAGCGAGCTGTCCGCCGACTGGGCCGGGCAGCGGATCCGCGGCCTGAACCTGGTGGAAGTGATCCGCAATGCGGTCCTGCCGGCGTCGCTGCGGGGCGGCGAGCGCGCCATCGTCAAGACGCTGGTCGACGCCTTTCGCTACCCGCGACGCGGAGCCGGGCAGATGTGGGAGTCGGTGGCGGCCCGGCTGGCAAAGGCCGGCCATCCGGTGCGACTGGGCGAAGAGGTGGTCGCGGTGCGACACGCCTCGGGTCGCGTGCTCTCGGTCGTCGTGCGCGATGGTCGCGGTGCGACCCTCGACGTGCTGGGATCGGAGTTCATCAGCACGATGCCGATCCGCGAGCTGATCGCGAAGTTGCAGCCGGCGGCGCCCTCGATCGTGCGGAAGGCCGCTGACGCGCTCGCCTATCGCGACTTCATTACGGTCAATCTCGTGCTTGACCGGGCCGACGTCTTCCCGGACCAGTGGATCTACGTGCACGATCCGGGCGTCAAGGTGGGTCGGATCGCGAACTTCAAGAATTTCAGCAGCACGATGGTGGCGGATGGTGGACTGACCGGGCTGGGGATGGAGTACTTCTGCTTTGAGACAGACGGCATGTGGGGCTGGCCCGATGCCGAGCTGCTCGACCTGGGCCGGCGCGAACTGGTCACGCTGGGGATCTGCCGCGCGGACGAGGTGAAGGCCGGCATGGTCTACCGGCAGCCGAAAGCCTATCCGGTGTATGACGGCGAGTATGTCGGGCACCTGGCGGTGGTCCGCGAATGGCTGGCCCGCGCCCTGCCGAACCTGTGGCTGGTGGGGCGGAACGGGATGCATCACTACAACAACCAGGACCATTCGATGATGACCGGGATCCTGGTCGCGCGGAATATCGCGACCGGCGCGCACTTCGACCCGTGGCTCGTGAACACCGACGCGGAGTATCACGAAGAGGAGCGGGCCGATGAGGCGGGTGGCGCGGCGGCAGGCCGGCAGGTGCCGCAGCGGATCGCGAGCTGAACGAATCCTATACTGGATCGCGCCTGGCGTTCCGGAGTAGCTCAACGGTAGAGCAGCGCGCTGTTAACGCGACGGTTCCCGGTTCGAATCCGGGCTCCGGAGCCAAGTCTCCGCCGCCTCGCTGATCAGGCGGCCTCCTCCAGGGACACGAGCCGTGCCCGAGCCACATGCCGGCCCGTTGCGATCGCGAGCCCGAAGGTAAAGATCAGCGCCGCCAGATAGCTGTCGTTGGTGAATCGCCCGCACAGGATGATGACCGACAGCACCGTCGCGGCCGGCCCCAGGACGTTGGCCACGCCGGCGTCGCGCCAGAGCTGCCGAGCGCCAATCACACACAGCGGCAGGACCAGGACCGCCTGAAGAAGTACGAAGGGAAACGGCGACTGCCGCGAGCTCACGACGTGGGTCAGCAGGAGCAGCTCCCCCAGCCCAAAGCCATAGATCGGGAACCCGGGCGGATTGTCGAGCAACCAGCCGGCCGTGTCCCGCCAGAAAGCGCCGGCGTTCCAGAGGATGAAGGGCGCGACCGTCACGGCCAGCGGCAGCGCCAGCCCGGCCAGTGAGAGCACGGTGGCCCTCCGATCGAGCGAGCCCCGCCGCCAGCGCAGCCAGAGGGCAATGGCCATAAAGAGGACGAAGGGAAATGCGAACACCTTGAACGCGGCGGCCACGCCAAGCGCCCATGACGCCCAGGTCCATTGACCCCGAGATGCGAGAAGCACGGCCAGCAGGATCGGCGTCAACCAGAGGATGTCGTTGCGCCCTTCCAGCCAGGCGAAGAATGGATTGAGGAACAGGATGACGGCCACCGTATAGCGCGCCTGCCACGACCAGGGCAGCCGCACGATCAACACAAACGCCAAGACCCCGACCAACAGCAGCATCGGACGCAGGTCGGTTGCGAGTCCGAGCCCGCGCTCGATCACGACCACCGGCATCGAGGCCAGCACCACGAGCGGGTAATAGATGTAGTGATGCGCGACCGCCGCGCCGTCCGGCGTGTAGTGGAACCACTGCATGAGCGCGGTTCGGGTGAAGTCCGTGCCATATGGATCCTTGCCGTGAAGCATGCCGTTGGTGACGATCTCGGTCTGGAACATCCCGTCATGAACGTTGAGCGGAATCCCGGTGTGCCAGCGGAAAACCACCAGCACCGAAATCGGCAATGCCACCGTCGCCAGAGTGAGCAGCGCGAGGGACCCGAAGCGAAGCCGGTTCGAAAACGGTAGGCATGCCAGCGCCAGCGCCATGGCCACTCCGCCGAGCACCGTGAGCGCCGGCGGCAGCGCCGCGGGAAACCGGCCGGTCTCGATGAACATCTGCTGCGTGATCAGCATCGTCGTCACGCAGAAGACCGCCAGGAGCGAGGCGGGCAGCCAGATCGAGCGCCATGCCTGGCGCGTGATGGCCACCACCTCAGATCAACGGCGGTCGAGGGGCATACTTCCAGGCCGTCATTGGCGCCCGGATCGCGGACAGCAGATCACCGGCCGGAATCAGGGCGGCCGCAAGACAGAGGACGAGCGGCAGCGGCGTGCCGAGCAGCAGCGCTCCACCAAGCCCGGCCGCCATCAAGGTGCGTTCGAGCGCGGCGGGCGCGGTGTGCATCCACAGCCAGGCGGCGGGGACGAGGATGGCCATATCGTCGGGATGGTAGAAGGGCGTGATCAGCAGCGAACCGATCACGCCGAGGGCGATCGCCCACTGCGGTCCGCGCGCCCGCCCCAGGAAAACCGCCACGGCGACGCCGATCACCACCATCAGCTGCGCGGCCGCGGCGGCCACGCCGTGTCCAAGCAGGCCGGGCAGCGTCAGATCGTCCGGAACCTGGTAGGCGGCCAGGCCGCCGGTTGCATGCTGTAACCGGCTGACGTACGCGGCGATCCCGTCAGTCCCCACGGTGGCCAGGGTGACGAGCGCCAGCGCGGCTGTGGCTGAGGCCCAGGCGATGGCGGCGCGAACGTGTAACCCGGCCAGAAGCCCGAGCGGCACCAGGAACGCGAGCTGCGGCTTGACCGCGATCAGGGTGAGGACAATGCCGGCGAGAATCGGAGAGCCACGCCGCAAGCACCACCAGACCAGCGCGAGCGCGGCGCCCAACAGCATCACCACCTGGCCGAGCAGCAGGGAGAAGGCGACCAGAGGGAGCGCCAGTGCGATCCCGAGCTGCATGCTCCGCTGCCACCGCGAGCCGGGAGCGAGCAGCCGCCAGGTGACCAGCACCGCGATGCCGAGCAGCACGTTCCAGATCGCGTAGGCGACGGGAAACGGCAGGAGGGCGAACGGTGCGACCACAAAGGCGAGCGGTGGCGGGTAGACGGCCGGATACCAGAGGAGAGGCCCCAGGGCGTGCCATTCCTGGCGCTGGGCGGCGACGTCGTACAGACGGCCGAAGCCGGCATGCAGCCCGATCCGCGTGAAGGCGTAATAAGCGGCGAAATCTCCCTCGAAGGCCCGGTTGAGGGCGAACGTGATCCAGCCAACCAGGTTGTGGAGGGCGATCAGCCCCACCCCGACGAGTGCGGCCACCCGGGCGAGGCGCTGCCCGCGTTCGCTCATTAGCCGGCGCATGGGCGTACAACGGGCCAACCTTTGATCCCCGACAGGCCCACCGGTGCGCCAGGCCGTGCCCAAGCAATAAACGCAGGAGCGGCCGCGTCATCAGATCGTGACGGTCGGCATCGGCCTGGTTGGCTGCGGCCGCTGGGGTCTCAATTATCTGCGCGCCTTTTCCGAGATCGACGGCTGCCGGATCGTGGCGGCCTGTGACCTGAGCGCCGATCGCCTCAACGAGGCCCAGCGAAGATTAGCGGGGCTGCGCACCGGCACAGACGTTGGCGAATTACTCGCGGCCCGTGACGTCGATGCGATCGTCGTCGCCACCGATGCCAGCCGCCACTACGAGGTGGCCCGCGCCGCGCTCGAGGCCGGCAAGGACTGCCTGGTCGAGAAGCCGCTCACGACCGACGTCGACCAGGCACGCGAGCTGCGGGACCTCGCCGGCCGGATGCAGCGCCTGCTCATGGTTGGACACGTCTTTCGCTACAACCCGGGGATCAATCATCTGCAGAAGGTGATCGGCTCCGGCGCCCTCGGACAGCTCGAGTATCTGACCTTCACCAGGACGAATCTTGGTCCCATCCGCTCCGACGTGAACGTCGTCTGGGATCTGATGACCCACGACGTGTCCATCCTCTTGCACTTTCTCAATCAGGCGCCGGCGTGGGTTTCGGCCCAGGGCGCCTCGATCCTCTCGTCGCGCTGCGAGGACGTGGCATTCGCCACGCTTGGCTTCGGCGACGGCGTGGTCGCCAACATCCGCGCCAGCTGGCTGGATCCGCGAAAGGTGCGCGAGATCACGGTGGTCGGCAGCGGCAAGATGGCGTTTTTCAACGACCTCGAGACCCAGGAACCGGTCCGCATCTTCGACAAGGGGGCGATGCGGGAGCCGTCCTACGAAAGCTTCGGGGAATTCAAGCTGGTGACGCGGACGGGCGATGTGGTCAGCCCGGCAATCCCGGCCAGCGAACCCCTCAAGAACCAGTGTCAGCACTTTCTTCGGTCGGTGCTCACCCGCCAGCCGGTCCTCAGCGATGGCAACGACGGGTTGCGGGTCGTCGAGGTGGTCGTCGCCATCAACCAGTCGATCGCTCGGCGCGGTGTGCCGATCATGCTGCGATCCGCCCTCGCCGACGCGGCTTAGCTGCGAAGACTAGTCTAGACAGATACACAGATTAGTGTTAGGATGACGGGTGGTGTCCGGAGCCGACGAGCCCGGGCTGCTGGCCGCTCTGGTCGGGCAGCGGGGTGATCTTTCGGGGCTGCGAGCCCTGCTGGCCGAAGGCGGCATCGTCGAGCGGCCGGCTGGCGACCTGAGGCAAGCCGCCCGCCGCCACGGCTTCCGTCCGGCCCAGGTGCGGCGTCTGCTGGCGGTGCGGGAGCTCGCCCGTCGATGGCACGTGCCGGCCGACACCGCCGCCCCCACCGTGACCTCGCCCAGAGAGGCGTTACTGCAGCTCCAGGACCTGCGCACCAGCCCGCGAGAGTGCTTTAGCGTGCTCTATTTGAATACCCGCAACCAGCCGCTCGCCTGCGAGACGGTGGCGGTGGGCGGTCTCAACGTTGCCGCCCTCCAGCCCCGCGAGGTGTTCGGCCCCGCGCTGACGCTGGGGGCGGCGGCGGTCATCCTGGCCCACAATCACCCATCCGGCGACCCCACCCCCAGCCCGGAGGACCTGGCGGTGACCCGCCACCTGCAGGAGGCCGGCCGGTTACTCGGAGTGGAAGTCCTTGATCACCTGGTGGTCTGCGCGGAGCGCTTCCGGAGCCTCCGAGAGGCCGGAAGTCTCTAGGGGGCGCCACAACGGCCTCGGCAGTGAGAGAATATGGGGGCTCGCCTGCCGGCGAGCGGCGGCCCAGACGGGGCAGGAAAACCGACCACTGAGCGATGGTCGGTTTTCTGTTTTCAACCCGTCCGGAAGATCTCGGTGATCTGGCCGGTGCCGTAATCGCCGATCAGCAGGCCGCCGTCGGAAGCGACGGCGATCCCCAGCGGGTGAGAGAAGCCGGTGGCGAAATCGCTCACCTGGCCATGCTCGGTCCCGCCCGATCCTGAGAGCACGACCCGCAGCAGGCGGCGCCCCGCCGGACCGCCGGCGTTGGCTCCCCACTCGGTCACGAACGCGTTGTCGGCATAGTCCGCCCCAAACTCCTGGCCGTCGTAGAACACGATGCCGTCCGCCGACGTGTGCGGCGTGAACACCGCGATCGGCCGCGCCACCCCGCCGCAGTTCCCGTGCAGGCTTCCGTCCGGATAGGCCGGCCAGCACCGTGGCCATCCGGCGTCCTCGCCGTCGGCCACGCGTAACAGGTGATCCGCCGGCTGGCTGCCCAGGTTGTCCTGGCCATTGATGGTGACGTAGGCATCACCCGTCGAGGGCCGCAGCGCCAGGCCATAGGGATTCCGGGCGCCGCGCACCACGACGCCGGCATAACTCCAATCGCCGCGAAAGCGCAGCACCGCCGCGCTTCGGGCATCCCGCTCGTTGCAGACATCACAGGTCGAGCCAACCCCGACGAAGAAGTCGCCGTTGGGCATGCGCAGGATCCAGTCGTTCTGATGGCGGCCGACCGGCAATCCCCCGATCACGCCGCCGCCGGAGAGCCGACCGTTGTTCAGGCGATAGCCGCGAATGGTGCCCCGGACCGAGACAAAAAGGTCGGTGTCCCTCCATGCCAGGCCGAGCGCGACCGGCAGTCCCGAGACCAGCACCACAGGCCTGGCACCCGGCGAGGGTACGACCTCGATCGACCCCCCGGCGGTCAGGACGTAGAGCCGTCCATCGGGACCGTACGCCATGGCCGTGATCGGCCCCAGCCCCTGGGCATAGACGTACCCTGAGAACCCGGCAACCAGGTGAATGCCGCCGGCGGGGGGCAGGTTGGGAGGGGGAGGGAGCGGCGTCGGCGTCGGCGCGGGCGTCGGGCTCGGACTGGCGGTCGGCGTGTGTCGCGGTGACAAGGTCGGCGCCGGCTGCGCGGTCGGCTGACCACAGGCAACCAGCAGCACCCCTACCAGCAGGGCGGGCGCCCGACGGTTCAAGACAGCGGTGGAATCGTGAGGACGAGCTTGCCGAATTGCTCGCCACGCGCCATCCGTTCTTGCGCCTGAGCGGCTTGCTCCAGGGGAAACGTTCGGTCGACCACCGGACGGAGCGCTTTCGCCGCCAGGAGCGCATTCAGCTGTTCCCAATCGTGTCGGGTGCCCATGGTGGATCCGTAGATCGTGATCTGCTTCTGGAAGATGCGGCGGATATCCTCCTCCGGCTTGGGGCCGCTGGTCGCGCCGCAGGTGACCAACCGCCCGCCTCTCGCCAGCGCGCGGATGCTCCCCGGCCAGGTGGCCGCGCCGACGTTGTCGATCACAACATCGACGCCGCGCTTGTTGGTGATCGTCCAGGCCTCTTTCGAAAAGTCGGTGTTCTGGTGGTTGATCAGGACGTCGGCACCAAGCTCGCGCGCGCGCTGCAGCTTCTCGTCGCTTCTCGACGTCACGAACACCGACGCGCCGGCATGCTTGGCGATCTGCAGCGCGGCGATGGAGACCCCGCCGCCGATGCCGAGGATCAACACCGTCTCCCCCGGCACCACGCGGGCCTTGCCGACCACCATCCGCCAGGCCGTCAGAAAGACCAGCGGGAAGGCGGCCGCCTCCTCGAAGCTGATGCCTTCAGGAATCGGCCGCAGGTTGACCTCCGGCATCGTCAGGGCCTGGGCGAAACTGCCGTCCCGGTGCTCTCCGAGAATTTCCCACCGGTCGCAGAGGCTGTGCTCGCCGCGGGCGCAGTAGTCGCAGGTCCCGTCGCTGAGCC
>WNGI01031498.1_pt1 | contig 10040 bp, 11 predicted proteins | sample 5400621 | NCBI WGS metagenome assembly WNGI01 (sample SAMN13153374, study PRJNA577476) | soil metagenome | isolation source: 20 cm soil or saprolite under Garry oak tree replicate 1 | place: USA:California | collected 2016-06-15 | reverse complement strand
GGAGTTTCAACACAAGCATTATCTGACGCCGGAAGAAGAAGTGGAGATGAAAAAAATCCAAAAACTGAAGCTCGTCGGCAAAGACCGCATGATGGAAATCCTGGGGAGGAATCGCCAAGCCGGCGCGGCTCAGTAGGGAGCTTTGATAATGAAATTGACCGGAGCGGAAATATTTTGTGAGTCGCTCAGACGCGAGGGGGTCAAAACGATTTTTGGTTTGCCCGGCGGAGTGGTTTTGAAGATATTCGACGTTCTCTGCCAGCAAAAAGATCTGGATCTGGTCTTGACCCGCCACGAACAGGGCGCGGCTCACATGGCTGAAGGATATGCGAAGGCAACAGGCAAAGCCGGCGTCGTTTTGGTCACGTCCGGCCCGGGTATGACCAACATCGTTACCGGTTTGGCCGATGCATACATGGACTCAGTTCCGCTCGTTGCATTCACGGGGCAGGTTTCCACCGATCTCATCGGCAATGACGCGTTCCAAGAAGCCGATAATGTCGGCATCAGTCGTCCGTGCACCAAACATAACGTTCTGGTGAAAGACGTCAATGATCTCGCCCAGACGATCAAGGAAGCTTTTTATATCGCCACAAGCGGCAGGCCGGGTCCGGTGTTGGTGGATATTCCCAAAGACGTGAGCACGGCAAAGGCCGAATTTAAGTATCCGGACAAGGTCAACTTGCGCGGCTACAATCCGACGGTCGGCGGCAACAAAAACCAAATCAAGCAGGCCGCCGAAGAGATCATGAAGGCCAAAAAGGCGATGATCTACGTCGGCGGCGGAGCGATTTTTTCAGACGCAGCCGATGAAATCCGTGAGCTCGCGGAGATTACGCAAATCCCGGTCACGATGACGCTCATGGGCTTGGGCAGTTTTCCCGGCACCCACCCGCTGTCGCTCGGCATGCTCGGCATGCATGGCGGCTACTGGACCAACATGGCGATGCACTACTCCGATCTGTTGATCGCGGTCGGAGCACGCTTTGATGACCGGGTCACGGGCAAGCTCTCGGAGTCAAGAAGACCTTCCACGCGCACATTCCCATCGTCGGCGACGTGAAAGCAGTCTTGCGCCAACTGAACGTAATTCTTCGCTCGCTCGACGGCAATCCCGCGCAGATCAAGGCATTAAGAGCGCCGTGGATCCAGCAAGTCGAGGAATGGAGAAAGGCGCATCCGCTTGTCTATAAGCAGGACGAAAAGATCATCAAGCCGCAATTCGTGATCGAAAAGCTTTACCAGCTGACTAAACACGAAGCGATCGTCGCCACGGATGTCGGTCAGCATCAGATGTTCGCGGCGCAGTATTTCAAGGGAAACCGACCGCGGACGTGGTTGACGTCTGGAGGACTCGGCACCATGGGTTTCGGTTTTCCCGCCGCGATCGGCGCGCAGGTCGCATTCCCCGATCGGCAAGTCCTCTGCATCACCAGTGAAGGCAGCTTCCAGATGAACCTGCAGGAGTTGGTGGTTGCTGCCGAGCGCAAATTGCCCGTTAAAATAGTTTTACTCAATAACGGCGTACACGGCATGGTGCGGCAATGGCAGGATCTTTTCTACGAAGGTCGTTACTCGGCGAGCCTCTTGGGAAAGATGCCGGATTTCGTGAAGCTTGCGGATGCGTATGGCATCAAAGGATTGCGTGCGGTTAAACCCAACGAAGTTGAACCGGTTCTGAAAGATGGTTTAAAGCACAAAGGGCCGGTGCTGATGGATATCCATACCGACCCGTATGAAAACTGCTACCCGATGATTCCCGCCGGTGGCGCGCAACACGAAATGATGCTTGAAGATCCGCCCGGGCTCAAGGTTGCGAAAAAAGGCGGAGCACATAAGAGAAAGGGTGATGAGGGGGAGGGCGTTCTTCCTGCCTGATGATTTTCGCGGATGGAACATATCATATCGGTTCTTGTGGAGAACAAGTTTGGCGTTCTCGCCAGAGTTGCGGGCCTGTTCAGCGCCCGTGGCTATAACATCGAAAGTTTGTCCGTTGCTCCCACGTTAGATCCAACGACGTCGATGATCACCATCGTCACCGTCGGCGACGACCGGATCATCGAGCAGATCATGAAGCAACTCAACAAAGTCGTTGAAGTGCTGAAGGTCGTCGATCTCACCGAGACTCATTTTCTCGACCGGGAAACGGCGCTGATCAAAGTGCATACCAAGCCCGAGCATCGCGATGAAGCCATTCGGCTGGCGGACATTTTCCGTGCCAAGATCGTCGATTCTTCGCCCAATACGTACACCATCGAGATCACCGGTGACGTCGATAAGGTGGAAGCGATGATCAACATGCTCAAGCCGCTAGGAATTAAAGACTTGGTTCGCACCGGCCGGATCGCGATTTCCCGAGAAACAACGCGAACCGCATCGCCGCGGCGCGAGCCGGCGTTGCTAAAAAACTGACATCTTCCCGGCAGTTCTGGTCCGTTTCAATTAACCCGCGACTCGATGTCAGAACAGCGTCACTCGGCGTTCGTCAGTGCCCGCTCGCGGGGCAAGTTGCGTTCGATTTGAACATCCCGCGAGAAGCCAGAAGTGAGGACGATCCCGACGCTCAGCCCGAGAGCGACCTCGGTGCGACAACGATGCCAGGCCTAAGATTTGACTTTAATCTTTGCGCTGATGACTCTCGGCTTCGCGATTCCTTTACTTTTTGTCGTCTGGGATTTTTTCGGCGGCGCTCTTAGCGCTTTCTTTGATCCTATCGACGGTCTCGGAAACCTCTTCTTTGACTCTTTCACCGGTTTCTTTGAGGGTCTTGCCCGCTCTCTCCACGGCTGGCCGGGCTTTTTCTACGGCTTGATCGATGGCTCTTCCCATCCTCGCGCCGGATCGCTCCGCCGGTCCTTCAGATTTTTCATCTGATTTGCCGCAGGACGCCGCAGAAAAAAGTGCGAGCGCCGCCATCGATATTGTGAAATGTTTAGCTAATCGTTTCATGGAAGATTCTCACGTCTTTTCCTTTGTGCTTCCAGCCAAACCCATAGTAGAGTTTTTTGCGGATTCAACTGCAGCTTCTCTTGACCTCTTACATAGTTTTATTTTCACTTTAGTTACTGAACAGCAAGCTTACAACACCACGCCTAGGATGGACGTAGTCTTGTCTAGCGTTATTTCAATTAGTTGTTGTCTTACGGATACTTGCGATTGACTTACCAACAAGCAACCGGCATATTAGAAACCTTAACCCAAGAGGAGAAAAAAGATGCAAGTTTATTATGATCGAGACGCCGATCTGAGTGTCCTGAAGGGCAAGAAAGTCGCGGTTCTTGGATATGGCAGCCAGGGTCACGCGCACGCGAACAACCTGCGTGATTCAGGCGTTGAAGTCGTCGTCGGTCTGCGGCGCGGCAGCAATTCATGGCCAAAGGCCGAAAAAGCGGGCCTTAAAGTCGCGGAGACAGCAGAAGCAGCGGCGTCAGCGGACATCGTGATGATTTTATTGCCCGACGAGCTGCAAGGCGACGCTTACGAGAAGGAAATCAAGCCGGGGCTTAAGAACGGCAACTACCTGGCATTCGGTCATGGTTTCAATATTCACTTCAAGCGAATAGTGCCGCCCGCCGGCGTAAATGTTTTCATGGTCGCTCCCAAAGGACCGGGACATTTAGTGCGCAGCGAATATCAAAAGGGCCGCGGCGTGCCGTGTTTGTTGGCGGTGCACCAAGATCCGTCGGGAAACACAAAAAACATTGGCTTGGCTTATGGCAGCGCGCTCGGCGGCGCGAGAGCAGCCGTGATCGAGACGACGTTCAAAGACGAAACTGAAACGGATCTCTTCGGCGAGCAATCGGTTTTGTGCGGCGGCCTTTGCGAGCTGATCCAAGCGGGTTATGAAACACTGGTCAACGCGGGTTATCCGCCGGAGATGGCGTACTTTGAATGCGTCCATGAAGTTAAGCTGATCGTCGATTTGATTTACGAAGGCGGCTTGACCAACATGCGCTATTCGATCAGCAACACGGCGGAGTACGGCGACTTGACGCGCGGCAAACGCGTGATCGGGCCCGAGGTGCGCGAGGCGATGCAGCAAATTCTAAAAGACATTCAGTCCGGCAAATTCGCCGAAGAGTGGATCAATGAATATAAATGCGGCATGCCTCATTTCACCGAGCTGCGCAAAGAAGCCGCCAATCACCCCCTCGAAAAGGTCGGTGAAGGATTGCGCGCCATGATGCCATGGCTGGCGCAGAATCGCCTTGTTGATAAGAGCCGGAACTAAGCGTCGCCATCTGATTGATCCGTCGAGACAGGCTGTGAAAGCGAATGAAAATCGCTCGGGAAGGTTATCCACTCATTGTGACGGCGGCAGTTGTAACTACTCTAACGTTCGTGCTTGGCTGGGTGGCGATAGGTGTTATACTTGGGGTATGTACGCTAGCCATCGTTGGTTTTTTTCGCGATCCGGAGCGAACGATTCCAACGGGGGAGGGGCTAATCGTGTCTCCCGCTGATGGTAAAGTGGTGAGCATCGTCGATATTAAAGCCGATCCAAAATTTGGCGAGTCGGTGGCACGAGTGAGTATTTTTCTTTCGCCCCTCGACGTGCATATCAATCGGAGTCCGGTTACAGGTAAAATCGAAGAGGTAAGCTACCAGCGGGGAAAATTCCTCGCGGCCTACAAGGAGGAAGCGTCCGCGCACAACGAACAGAACGCTTTGAAGGTCGTTGATGATCAGGGCCGTACGTTGGGGGTTGTGCAAATCGCGGGTGTAGTAGCGCGCCGGATCGTTTGCCGCGTTAAGCGCGGCGACAATGTTAAGCGCGGCGATCGCTTTGGTCTCATCATGTTTGGCTCGCGCACGGACGCCTATTTGCCGCGCGATTGCCGCATCGAAGTCACCGAAGGACAACGAGTCAAGGGCGGAGAAACGATCTTGGGGAGGTTTGTATGAGCGCCATGAATGCTCCGGAGCCAAACCCATTGCAGGAGAACGGCAAAGTTCGCTTATTGCGACGGCGCGGCAAGCCGCGGGTGCCGCTGCGGCATCGCATGCCGAAGGACAAGCTGCGCCGGGGCGTTTATCTTATCCCGAGCTTGTTCACCGCGGGCAATCTCATGTGCGGCTTTTTCTCCATAATCGCCACTTTTCGCGGCGATTACGTTACTGCTGCGTTGCTCATTTTGTTGGCGAACGTATTCGACGGCATTGATGGCTATGCCGCTCGATTGACCCGAACCACCAGTCAGTTTGGCCTGGAGTTTGATTCTTTGGCGGATGTTGTATCCTTCGGGGTCGCGCCCGCGGTTTTGGTTTACCTCTGGGCATTGGTACCTTGGGACAACTGGGGTTGGCTGGCGGCCTGCACTTATGTCGTTTGCGGGGCCCTGAGATTGTCCCGCTTCAACGTTCAGGCGCTAGGCGTGACGAAGGGTCATTTTGTCGGTCTGCCGATTCCCGCGGCGGCACAAATGATTACTTCTACGGTGATTCTCTATTATTACTTGGGCGGAGAAGGTTCGCCGAGCCGCCACTTGACGCTGTTGTTGGTGATTTACGGCTTGGCGGGTTTGATGGTAAGCAATATTCCGTACTTCAGTTTGAAAAATAACGACGTTAGAAGGCGCCATCCGATTTGGATGTTGGTTTCCGGATTCATTTTGATTACACTGATTATTGCCGAGCGGCATCTTATGTTCTTCACGATTGTCTTACTGTACACGTTATCCGGACCTCTGTTATGGTGCTTAACGACCTACAAGCACCGGCGGGAGAGGAGACGGGAGGCGGCGCAAGCGATGCCGTGAGATCCTGGCTCAGTCAGAAGTGAATTTGATACTCCCGTTGGCCCTGCCGCGGGAGTTTCTGTTTCTGGGCGAGCCAACGGATCAACCATCGAGGAGATTATAAAATGGCAAACGTCGACAACCAAAACGTAGTACAGATTTTCGATACCACACTGCGCGACGGCGAGCAGTCGCCGGGAGCAAGCAGCTTGGCGTCGATGTGATCGAAGCCGGCTTCGCGGCGTCGTCGGACGGCGATTTCGATTCCGTGCGCCGGGTGTGTCAAGAAGTTTCACGCCCTCGGGTCGTCAGTCTCGCGCGCGCCCAGGAGGGCGATATCGAGCGGGCGCTGAAAGCGGTCGAACAGGCAAGAAATCCCGGGATTCACACATTCATCGCGACTTCCGACATTCATCTGAAGCACAAACTTAGAATGAACCGAGAGCAGGTGGTGGAAGCCGCCGTCAAGGCAGTCAGCCTCGCCAAGAAGTTTACCGATTATGTGGAGTTCTCCGCGGAGGACGCTTCGCGCAGCGACCTGCAGTTCTTGATCCAAGTATTTCGCGAAGTCATTCGCGCCGGCGCTAAGGTGATCAACGTCCCAGATACCACCGGATACGCGATCCCTTCGGAGTTCGGCGCCTTGCTGGCAAATCTGATCGAACGGACGGCAGGCGGTGACCGGGTCATCTGGAGCGCCCATTGCCACAATGATTTGGGCCTTGCCGTGGCGAATTCTCTTGCCGCCGTGCATAACGGCGCGCGGCAAATCGAGTGCACGATCAACGGTATCGGTGAGCGCGCCGGCAATACCTCATTGGAAGAAGTCGTCATGGCGCTGCGCACGCGCAAGAACTATCTCGATCTCGATACGAACATTACCAGCGAGCAGCTCTATCCAACTTCACGTCTGGTGTCGCAGGTCACGGGTATTCCGATTCCGATCAACAAACCGGTCGTCGGCGACAATGCCTTTGCACACGAGGCGGGCATCCATCAGGACGGCGTGCTCAAGCACAAGCAGACTTACGAGATCATGACGCCGGAGTCGATCGGCATCCCCGGCAATCGTCTGGTGATGGGCAAGCACTCAGGCCGTCATGCGTTCGATGAGCGCTTGAAGCACTTGGGCTTCAACTTGAGCAAAGAGGACATGAACCGGGCGTTTTTGCGTTTTAAGGAGCTCGCCGACAAAAAGAAAAATGTCTACGACGAGGATATCGAAGCGATCGTCGCCGAGGAGATTCTGCGCGTGCCGGGCCGGCCGGATAAATTCGAACTGCTCTACATGAACGTGAACTCGAGCTCCGACGGTATTCCATCCGCGACGGTGAAGCTGCGCGTGGACGGCGGCGAAATAACGGATCATGCATCCGGCGACGGTGTCGTCGATGCTTGTTATAAGGTCATTACAAAGATCACAGGCTCGCAATCCCAGCTGGTGCGCTACTCGGTCAACGCGATCACCGGCGGCACGGATGCTCAAGGCGAAGTGTCTTGTGTGATCGAGGATGACGGCGTTCGCGTCTCGGGTCAGGGGGCGCACACCGATATCATCATGGCGAGCGCGCTGGCTTACATCAACGCGCTCAACAAACTGGAAGGACGGAGACATTATCGCCACGAGGTGGAGAGAGAGGGACCATGAGCTACAAGATTGCGGTTTTACCGGGAGACGGTATCGGACCGGAGGTGATGGGCGAGGGGACTCAGGTCCTCGAGCAGGTGGCGAAGCTTTACGGGTTTAACGTTGCGCTTGAGGAGGGAATCGTCGGTGGCGCATCCATCGACGCGCACCGTAAGCCGCTCATCGATTCGGTTCTTAATTTAACCAAGCAGAGTGACGCAGTATTGCTCGGCGCCATGGGCGGTCCCAAGTGGGACGGGCTCGATTACTCGATTCGCCCTGAAAGAGCGCTATTGGCACTACGCCAAGAGCTCGGTTTATTCGCCAACCTTCGCCCAGTGAAGTTATTTTCAGCGCTCGCCTCGGCGTCGACGCTCAAGCGCGAGGTGGTCGAGGGAACCGATCTCTTGGTCGTGCGCGAGCTGACCGGCGGGATCTATTTTGGCCAGCCCAAAGGTATTACCAAACTGCCGGACGGCACCGAACGTGGCGTCAACACGGAAGTGTACACGACGCCGGAGATCGAGCGCATCGCCCACGTCGCTTTTCAAGCGGCGCTCAAGCGGCGTAGAAAAGTAACCTCCGTCGACAAGGCTAACGTCTTGGAGGTGACTGAGCTCTGGCGCAGAGTGGTGACGAAGGTTCATAAGGACGAGGGATACGCAGGCGTGCAGTTGGAGCATATGCTGGTCGACAACTGTGCCATGCAGTTGATTCGGAACCCCAAACAGTTCGATGTCGTCGTGACGACCAACATGTTTGGCGATATCCTGAGCGACGAAGCGGCAATGCTCACCGGTTCCATCGGCATGCTGCCGTCCGCCAGTTTAGGCGGCAAGGTCGGTATGTACGAGCCGGTCCATGGCACCGCGCCGGATATCATGGGGCAGGACAAGGCAAATCCGCTGGCAACTATTTTAAGCGTCGCGATGATGTTGCGTCATTCGCTCGATCAAGGGGCGGCCGCGGATCGGATCGATAGCGCAGTCGAGGCTGTGTTGAACGATGGATACCGGACCGCAGATATTCAAGAGCCGGGCTGCAAATTGGCCGGCTGCAAGGAAATGGGCCGTTTGGTCCGCGACAGGATTGAAAAGGCGAAGGGATAATTAGTCGTGAAGAAGGAAAAGTACAACGTCGCCGTCGTCGGCGCCACGGGGCTGGTCGGCGAACAGATGCGCGAAGTTTTGGAAGAACGTGAGTTTCCCGTTGGCGAACTGCGGCTCCTGGCCTCGGAGCGATCCGCCGGTCAATTACTTCCATTTCAGGGAAAGCAGATTCGCGTTGGAGTGCTGCAGGAGGATTCATTCGAGAAAATTGATATCGGTCTGTTTTCTGCCGGCGGCAGCGTCAGCGCCAAGTTCGCACCGATCGCCGTGGCGGCGGGTGCGGTGGTGGTCGACAATACGTCTACTTTTCGGATGGAGCCGGACATTCCGTTGGTGGTTCCGGAAGTGAATGTAAAAGAGATTGCCAACTACAAAAGTCGCGGCATTGTAGCCAATCCCAATTGTTCGACCATCCAAATGGTTGTGGCGCTCAAGCCGATCCACGATGCGGCGCGCATCAAACGACTGGTGGTGTCAACCTATCAGTCGGTTTCGGGAGCCGGGCGCAAGGCGATGGAAGAATTAAGCGAGCAAGTGTCGGCGCTATTCAACGGTAAGGAAATTGAAAAAGACAAATTTCCGCATCAGATCGCGTTCAATTGCATCCCCCACATCGACGCCTTCTTGGAAAATGGCTACACCAAAGAAGAGATGAAGATGATCAACGAAACGCGCAAGATTTTGGGCGAGCCTAATTTACCGGTCACCGTAACGACTGTGCGCGTGCCGGTTTTTTGCAGCCACTCGGAGTCCGTCAACGTAGAAACCGTGGTAAAACTTTCGGCGGCGGAAACGAAACAAATTCTGCGCGAAGCGGCCGGTGTCATCCTGGCCGACGCCCCGGAAGAAAATATCTATCCGATGGCGATCGATGCGACCGGTAAAGACGCCACTTACGTCGGCAGAGTTCGCGAGGATAATTCGGTCGCCAACGGCCTCAATCTCTGGGTTGTATCGGACAACCTGCGCAAAGGCGCGGCGCTCAATGCCGTCCAGATCGCCGAGATTCTGATTCGCGATTACATTTAGCTTGCCCGCTGGTAGCGAAGCGATCATAAGACCCGGTGACCGACGACCGATTGCTCAACGCTAAACCCGAAACCCAAGACCCGAAACTATTCTTGTGTGAACATCAAGATCACCATCGAATATGACGGGACCCGCTACCACGGCTGGCAGATCCAGTCCCGCGGCGAGACGATTCAAGCGGTTTTGGAGCAAGCGGTTTCGACGTTTCTCAAGACTCCCACGCGAATAACCGGCTCCGGGCGCACCGACGCCGGCGTTCACGCGCTGGGACAGGTGGCCAATTTTTTCTCAGCTGAAATATATAACCCGCACCGAATTCGCCGGGCGCTCAATGCGCTCACACCCGACGATATCGCTATCAAGGAAGTCGAGATTGTTCCTGACTGCTTCGACGCGCGGCGCGATGGACGTAGCCGGGTGTACGAATATCACATCCTCAATCGTCCCACGAAGTCGCCGTTCTATCTGAACCGCGCCTGGCACTTGCATGAGTCGCTGGATCTTGAAGCGATGCGCAATGCAATTACGTGCCTCCTC
>WNGI01013335.1_pt1 | contig 10040 bp, 8 predicted proteins | sample 5400621 | NCBI WGS metagenome assembly WNGI01 (sample SAMN13153374, study PRJNA577476) | soil metagenome | isolation source: 20 cm soil or saprolite under Garry oak tree replicate 1 | place: USA:California | collected 2016-06-15 | reverse complement strand
CCGCCGAGATCTTGCCTGTATCCATCCCACAAAAAAAGGGTGAGCCCACCATAGTCGCCATCGATGAGCACCCACGCGCAGATACCACAATTGAAAAACTGGCAGCCCTGAAACCCGCCTTTCGCAAAGATGGCAGCGTAACTGCAGGCAACTCGGCAGGTATTAACGACGGTGCAGCGGCGCTGGTGATGATGGCACAGAACCGTGCCGAGCAGCTTGGCCTGCATCCTCGCGCGCGTATCGTCGCATCGGCCGTCGCGGGCGTTGATCCCGCCTACATGGGGCTCGGCCCCATTCCCGCCATGCGTAAAGTCCTGCAGCGCGCGGGACTGAGCATCAATGACATGGACCTGGTCGAACTCAACGAGGCATTCGCCGCCCAGGCGCTGCAATGCGTGCGCGAGCTGGAGATAGACGAGGAGAAGCTCAATGTCAACGGCGGGGCTATCGCCCTCGGCCATCCCCTCGGCTGCAGTGGTGCGCGTCTTGTCGTGACGCTACTGCATGAATTGGAGCTTCGTGGCGGTCGCTATGGCCTGGCAACCATGTGTATCGGCGTTGGCCAGGGCATCGCCACCATCATCGAACGCGTCTAACGGGAATCAAACGGGAACTAACAAATGGCAGAACAACAACAAAACAAACCCCTTTTCGGTTTGAACATCGACCCATCGGCAAACAACTTGCAACTGGCATATAACCTGGCCCAAATTGCCGACAGCACACGGCTCGACTTTTTGGGCATCCAGGATCACCCGTACAACGGCAGGTTTCTCGACACCTGGACGCTGCTCACCGCCCTCGGCTCCCGCACACAGCATGTCCGGCTCCTGCCTAACGTCCTCAACCTGCCCCTCCGTCCTCCTGCTTTGCTGGCAAAGGCCGCAGCGACGCTCGACATCCTGACCAACGGCCGCTTAGAGCTGGGACTTGGCGCCGGCGGATTCTGGGAAGGTATCGTATCCTACGGTGGCGTGCATCGCACTCCAGGAGAGGCGGTGAGCGCGTTGGAAGAGGCTATCGCACTCATGCGTACGCTCTGGCAGCCAATACCACCCAATCAAACAGTGAACTTCTCCGGCCATCATTATCAACTGGTGAATGCGCATCCCGGGCCCACGCCGGCGCACCCTATCGGCATCTGGCTCGGCGCTCTGCGCCCCAAAATGCTGCGCCTCACAGGTTACAAGGCCGATGGCTTACTTATCTCCGCCTCCTACATCCCACCGGAGGATGTACCTTTCATCCAACAAACCATTAACGACGCCGCCCATGAAGCCGGGCGCAACCCCAAGGCAATTCGACGGGGATATAACCTCATGGGCGCCATCATCCAGCCCGGCGGCAGGCCAATGGTGGCCCGCCGCAAGGGTGTCATTATCGGCACGCCCCAGCACTGGATCGACGAAATCCTGCGCTATTATCACGAACTACACATGGATACCTTCATTTTCTGGTCCATAATGGGCGAGGAAGAAAAACAATCCCATATCTTCGCCGAAGAGGTAGTGCCTGGCATACTGGAACAACTCCAATAACAACAATTGATAGAGAGGAAACAACATGAACGCTGCCGAAATGCTCGATAATGTTCATCTTAGAACCATCAGGGCCCTCGACGACCTACCCGAGCTGCAATGGGACATACCAGGAGCCTGCGGAAACTGGACTGTAAAGGAAATAGTCGCGCACCTCACATCCTATGAACTGGCGCTAGCCGAGGGACTCAAAACATTCCTGGGCCAGCCATCAACCCGTACGTATATCTCAAGGCTCCTCGAAGATGGCGCAAAATTCAACGAAGAAGAGGTGGAGAAACGCAGGTACACTACCGCCCAACGTGTGATGGATGATTACAACGACGCCCAGATACAGACCGTGTCGCTCCTGGCGCAAATTCCCGCGGAGAAACTACAGCAAAAAGGGACTGCCGACCGCTCACCCAACGACTTTATCACCTCTTTCTACAACCACGCGGTTGAGCATTGTGAGCAGATCGAAAAATTTCGTAACAGGAGTTAACGCGGGCCGCCTTCCGCCCGTTCCTGAGGATGCAGAATGACGACAGGGATTTCCCGCGCCGTCTTTTTCTGATACTCGGTTCGACAGATCATTCTCTTCGGGGTTGGTAGGAGCCAGGGAGCGTGCGGAAGCTGATGTTGAGACGGTTCCAGCCGTTGATAGCGACAATAGCAAGGGTGAGGTTCACTTGACGGTCATTAGAAACTACAGGTACAATGGGCCCGTTAACACCGCACCCTTCGGAAACCCTTGCCCGAACTACTTGCTAACTGCCTTAATGAAAATGAATGGTCGCATATTTGGGGTGGGAATAGCTGGCGGTTGGCAAACATCAAATAGAAAGGCAGATATTATGAAAGGTATCTCGTTATCAACGGACAATGGACCCTTTGTTGAACGGCTGAAAAAAATAATCGCGGCCCTATTTAAATTCCTGGACTGGTTTACACCTACGCATCCGTTCATCGCCGATAAGCGAGCGCGCACGTTCCTCGTTTCCTTCACCATGCTCTTCTTCGAATTGCTCTGCATTCGCTGGATCCCGTCTTACGTCCGCTACCTGAGTTATTTTAACAACTTCCTGCTGCTGGCTTCTTTCCTGGGCATTGGCCTGGGCATGCTCTCAGCGCGCCGCGAGCGCTTCTGGTTTCCCCCCTTCCCGGTCCTGCTGGCGCTGCTGGTCGTGATCATCGCGAAGACGAAGTTCGAGCTTATCATCAATTCCACGCAGGTGCTCTACTTTGGACTTGCCGACGAGCAGAGCGCGCAGGCAGAAAACTTCCTGGTGTTGCCCCTCATCTTCGGCATAGTGACGCTCTGCTTTATTCCCCTGGCTCGTTCCTTTGGCCAGTTGTTCTCGCAGCTACCTCCCCTGACCGCCTACACCTATGATATCATCGGCAGCCTGGCGGGAATCGCCGCCTTCTCCGCGATGGCCTACTTCTCCCTACCGCCGCTGGTCTGGTTCTCCATCCTGGGCGCCCTCCTGCTGCTGCTCAGCGCGAAACGCACGGTGCTCTTTGTAGCAGTCTTCCTGGTTGCCACGCTCATCGAGGTGGGTCAACTCCAGGTCGGCGCCTACTGGTCGCCATACTATAAAATTATCCTCCGTCCCGCCGTTCCTTCCGGCTACTTTGTCGATGTCAACGGCACCGGGCACCAGGCGATGGTTCCCGGGAAGTACAGGGAGCCGTTCTACAAGGAGGTCTACCGCATCTTCGGCAGCGGGTCGTTCCACCACGCGCTCATTCTTGGAGCCGGGACCGGCTCTGACACGGCGTTCGCCTTGAAGTATGGCGTTGCTTCGATCACGGCGGTCGAGATTGATCCCACGATCCAGCAGCTTGGCGCTCGGTTCCACCCGGATAAACCCTACAGCAGTCCGCGGGTGCACGTGGTCATCAATGATGGGCGCAGTTTCTTGCAGAATACGACCGAGCACTATGATCTGATTATTTTCGCCTTGCCCGACTCCCTGACGCTCACCTCCAACAACACCAGCTTGCGTCTGGAAAGCTTCCTGCTCACCCAGGATGCCATCGCCTCGGCGCGCTCGCACCTGAGCAGCAACGGGGTGGTGGTGCTCTACAACTACTACCGGCAGGACTGGCTGGTGCAGAAACTGGCCACCATGGCGGGCAATGTCTTCCACCAGCAGCCGCTGGTGACGACTTATGGGGGCACGGGACGCGCCGCGGCAATTATAGTGGGGCCACGGCTGGCAACACTGCCCAAAGGGGAGTTTGGTCCCTATCATGAGCAGCCTCTGCCTCCAGGCTCTACCACCCTGCGCACCCTGGGTCAGGGCTACTACCCCTTGAGCTCGATGACCCCGGCCACCGATGACTGGCCCTTCCTCTACCTGCAAGATCGCAGTTTCCCCAGCATTTACCTGCTGGGCCTGGCGATGGTGGCCTTCTATGCCCTGCTTGGCACGCTGACGTTAGCTCCTCGCAAGACGCTGCGCCGCTTTGACTGGCATATGTTCTTCCTGGGTGTGGCCTTTATGCTGCTGGAAGTCAAAAGCCTGACCACCTTCTCCCTGCTCTTCGGCAGCACCTGGCTGGTCAACTCGCTGGTCTTTTTCGCCATCCTGAGCAGCGTGCTGCTGGCGATCCTGGTCAACAGGCGCTTCAAGTTCAAGCGCATTCGCCTGTGTTACCTGCTGCTGTTCGGGGTGCTGCTGTTGAACATCCTCTTGCCGCCCGATGCGCTGCTGCTGAGTAACCCCCTTCTCAGGTACCTTCTGGCAAGCGTGCTGGCTTTCACGCCGGTGTTTCTGGCCAACATCATTTTCACGAACGCGTTTCGCGATAGTGAAACGGCCGATATTGCCTTCGCCTCCAACCTGCTGGGCATCATGGTGGGTGGCGGCATGGAGTACTTGAGCATGGTGATGGGCTATCGCCTGCTGCTGATCCCGGTGATCCTCTTCTATGCCTGTGCTTTACTGCTGCGTCTAAGGAGCCGCGGAACGCCAGGTGTGCCGGACGAAGCTGCAGCGTCAGAGCCTGCCCTCGCATCTCAATAGGCCTCATCCAACGGAGCTGGCCTGTATGTGGCAGGTCAGCTCCGTTGGAGGCATGTCAGTTCAAGGAGTGCTAATGACACTACGCATCCTCAGCTACAACATTCTCTGGGGTAGTGAAGATCGTCTCCCTCTTATTGCCAGGGTCATCCAACTGCAGCAGCCAGATGTCGTGGCACTCCTGGAGGCCAACAGTCGTCCAAAAGCAGAAGCGCTCTCACAACAGCTGGGGATGAACTTGATTTTCGGTAATGCCAACAGCGCGTTTCACGTAGCCTGGCTGAGCCGGCTCCCCATCCTCCAAACAGAAAACTATCGCCTCCCCGTCTTCGCCAAGACGCTCCTAAAAATCGAAATACCCTGGGAAAGCTCCTCCTTGGCACTTTTCGCTACCCATCTGCAATCAGGGCGAGACCAGAAGCGCGAAGATCACCGAGCTGTCGAAATGCAGGCCATCCTTGACATACTGCAACCTCTCGGCAACCAGCCTCATGTACTGGTAGGAGACATGAACGCTCTACATCCAACGGACCATACAAACGTCGCTGTGAATCCGCATATAGAGCCTGGAGAAAAGGAAGATCACCCACAAGAACCCCCGTTCCCTCGACAGAGCATCCCCCTCCTGCTCAAGGCCGGATATGTAGACTGCTATCGCATGCTGCACCCAACAACTCCAGGTTACACCTATAAATTGCCCACACCGGGCCTGCGCCTCGACTACATCTTCGCCCCTCCCCCCTTGCGCAGCGCCTCCAGGCGTGTGACATTGTGACAGCGGGAGAAGCCGTGATAGCATCAGACCATTTTCCGGTTTGGGCAGAGTTTGGGTGAGAAGGTGCTTCATTCTTCCAGCAACTGGCTCTGCCTGAGGTGTGGGCAACCGTCGATGGAAAGCGTCTTCTATAAAGCACCTTTAACCTGAATTTGATACGTACAGGTGTGATACGTCTAACATAAATAGAGTGGCATATTCCACTTGATAGGGCTGAATACATGGTTCTGTCCCAACATGTCAATAATTCAGGAACTTGATCTCAGAAATCCATATTCTAAAAGTTCTTCTTCTTCTCGTTTTAAGAGGGGCTAGATAGAAGTTCTTCTCGAGGCAAAATGAGTCTAAACGTCAAATAGATAAAAAGGAAGGTGAAGTATGCTACCATTTCTCTTGACCTTCGGGTTTCTAAGTCTCTTGATCGTGTGTGGTATTAGAATGAGCCTCTACCTCTATCAGCAAGGTGTTTTCGGTAAAAGGGGATACGGGAGTACACTTCGCCATCAGATGATCGTGGAAGAGGAACGCGGGTTCCAGCCATATACGAATGTAATCGGGGCTGATGCTGCATCTTCGCGCTATGCCCGTCTTGGTTTGTTGGTCTGCCTCGGCGGTGTAATAGTTGTAGTAATGCTCATAACTATGCTAATAAGTGCTGTATTGCACTGAAATGGCCTCGAGCGCGTTCTAGAAAAGCTTCAAATATGCTGCGTCTATTCTGTGTGAATAGACGCAGCATATTTTTATATAACAACTGGCATAGCAGCGGAAGCGGGACTGGCCACCGGGAAGAGTAAGACATTCGGGTGCTAACTATTCACCTCCAGAGGCTCGTGCTTTATGATAGGGCTGACAAACATGTGTCATACTGTGATAGCAGGGACGAACGACGAAAAATAGATAAACTCACGGGAGGTACCGCTTATGCCAGGAGGAGAATTCGCCCTCGAATACGTGACAGGTGCAGTTTCTATGATCATTGGTGACGGCATTGTCATTCACGTCACAAACGATAATCAAGCCGAAGCCATCACACAGCTTATCATCTATCAAAACACAGGTACCGGGGCCATTATCAAATCCGATTCAGGTTCCTACCCGCTAGTACCCACATGGATGGGAGGCGCAAGCTACACGATTCAGGAATCGGGCGAGTACTGGGTGCGTATTTTGTCGACTTCAGAGTTCGTCATTCCTCAAGTATCATTTGACCGTTTGTCCGAGCCGGGCCTCAATCCGCGCCCTCCCTTTACCCCTTTCGTGATGTACGAACCCGGCGGCTTTGCCGTTTTTGAGCTACAACCGCAGCGGCGGCGGCGGCGGTAGCGGGTCAGCAGGTTATTGGCTTCTCATACTCTACTTGTGCTGGAGGAACTTGACGCAGAAGTCGAGATAATAGCCACTCTCCGACGAGTGCTCTCCGACACGTTGAGCTACAGCATCAGCCCCCCTTTTGAACGATCTCGGTTGCCTCACGGAGTTGCTCAACCAAGAAGAGGCTCAAGGTACCGGTGCAACACGGTTTTGAGTTCCCGCACCAGAAGCCTCCGCTCAGCCTCCTTTACACGGGTTGGCTTTTTGGGGGCAGATCGTTAAATTCGTAGGGGCGGGAGTGGTGTGGGGACGCTTGCGTCGCCCTTGTGCTGGTCTCACGAGCCTTCCCCGCCCCTACGGGTACGAAGGCGCTTCCCAGGCGTCATCATAAAATACCTACCCTTGTAAAGCTCAGCCTCCTCTGCCTGGGGGAAGAGATGCGGCCTCGACTGAAAAAACAGAGCCATACACACGTTGGAGCTCCTCTGTGTACCGAGCAGCAAGGGCTAGCGCAATCTCTTCTTTGTTGGAGAAGAATTGATACAGTGAGCCGGGCGAGTCGCGGCCTGGGCCGCAATATGATTAGTGGTTGCCTCGTCGTAGCCCATCTCAGCAAAGACGGTTTGAGCGGGCTTGAGAGGAGGCCTGCCTGTCATCCTGAGCGCAGCGAAGGATCTCTGCGGTAGTCTCGCTAGACCCTTCGCTGCGCTCAGAGCCTGCCCTGAGAGAAGCGAAGGGGTGACAGGCAGGATCTCCAAATGTCTACCACTATGAGCGGCCTGTAGACGTTCCCACTCCTGAAATGCTAGTATAATAATACGATACGATTCGGGGTCCCGCGTGGCACACGCCTTGCAAGCATTGCATTCTTAGGAGCAGAGACATGAGCCAATGGAAGACACATCTCGGTTTCCCGGAGACCCAAGGAACGTACGGGTTTCTTCTCGTCTTGACCATTGATGCACTTGGATCAGGGGTGTACCTCCCACTCTCCATCCTCTACTTTCAAGTCACGACTGGCTTTTCTTTGCCGATCATTGGCTTGACACTGACCATCGCTACCATCTGCACGCTTCCTCTGACCTTGCTCACAGGAAGTCTGGTGGACCGCTTTGGCGCACGGCGCTTGACCGCCAGTAGCCAGTTCATTGAGGCCATTGGACTGCTTGGCTACCTCTTCGTACACACAGTTCCCATTCTGTTTCTCATGGCCTCGTTGGTCACAGGAGGCACCAGAATGTTCTACGCAGCACGCACCGCGCTGGTCGTCGAAATTGCCTCTCCCCATCAACGGGATCGCTGGTATGGCCTCTCTGGGGCTATACGGAATGTGGGTCTGGGGATGGGAGGCTTCCTCGTCGGCCTCGTCCTGGCCATGAACAATCCAGACCTCTACCGTTTGCTGATAGGAGTCAGCGCTCTGTGTTATCTGGTGGCAGGCGGTCTCTTGTTGCGCTTACCAGAGCCCAGGTACAGGCTCGTCGAACAGGGAACACAGGCGAAGTCAGGAGCGATCTTGAAAGATCGTGTGTTTCTCGGCTTCTTGACGAGTAATATTGCCTTTCCCTTATGCGCTCTCATGCTGGGAACAGCTCTTCCTGTCTACATTACCGAAGCAGCCCATGCTCCGGCCTGGATACTTGGTCCGGCTCTGATCCTCAATTCGCTGCTGGTGATCGGCTGTCAAACACTCGTTGTGCGCTTTCTGGAGCCACATCGTCGCACCAGGGCCATGGGAGCAGCAGCCCTGATCTGGTGTCTCTCATGCAGCCTCTTTGTCCTGGCGCTGATCATCCCTGGCTTCCTTCTCGTCCCTTATCTCTTGCTGGTCGTGGCCCTTCATACCTTGGCCTCTTTGTTGTATACCCCAACAGCAAGCGCCCTGGTCGCCGATCTTGGCCCGACAGCTCAGCGTGGGCGGTATCTGGCAACGTACGAGTTTTCATGGGGCGTCGCAAATGCACTCACTCCAGTCCTATTTACCGTCCTGTACGCAGTCACCCCCGCTTTGCCGTGGATGGTGCTGGCTGTGATGGTAGCCGCTTCAGGTATGATCACGCTCTGGCTTGAACGGAGATTTCCCGCTCAAGCGGTGCGAGCAAACAGGCGAACTTAAAATTCGTCTCAGACGTTTCCGAAAATGGTGCTCTTCTTGCATATCGAGTATTCAAGAAATCTTTATAGACTTGCTAGAAGTTCGTAACCAAAAAGTGCGGACCCTCACCGTTTTGAGAGTGATTAACCAGAATTGATGTTAAGAGTGGGCCATGGTGAACGTTGGATAAACCTTTTCAAGAAAAAGTGCAGAAACCAAACTGTGAACTAGCACACACCCAACCTGTGACTGGTATCCTAACACAGGGTATGCTAGCATGTTAAAGTGGAACTATCAGGAGTATACTACGTAAGTATTGCATGATTACAAATGACAATATTCTCTGTAAAAAACGATCTTGACCGACTATATCACATGCAGAAACACCCTTGTTGAGGGAAGAGAAAAGAAAGTATATTACTATGATCTCTGTGACTACCCACAATCTCCTCCATTTGCTCGCCACCTATGGCTATTGGGCCGTCTTCGTCTTTATCGTCATCGAGAGTATGGGCATTCCCTTCCCAGGCGAAACGATGCTGCTCGTTGCTGCCATCTATGCAGGGACGACACACCGCCTATCCATTCTGCTGGTAATCGTGGCTGCTGCCAGTGGCGCTATCCTTGGCGATAACCTCGGCTTCATAATCGGACGCGTGGGCGGCTACCGTCTACTGCGCCGTTACGGTCACTATATTCGTCTGGATGAACGCAAGCTGAAACTTGGACAATACCTCTTCATGAAGCATGGCGGCAAGGTCGTCTTCTTTGGGCGCTTTGTCGCTGTACTGCGGGCCTGGGCCGCGTTCCTGGCGGGGACGAATCGGATGCGCTGGCCCGGCTTTCTGCTCTTCAACGCTCTGGGTGGAATCGTGTGGGCTACGCTGTTTGGTTTGGGAGGCTACTACCTCGGTGATAGCATTCACCGGCTGACAGGGCCGGTCGCCATCGCCTGCACCGTACTGGCCGCGCTCGTCATCATCGCCTTTCTGATCTTTGTGCACCGCAACGAGCAGCGGTTAGAGGCAGAGGCTGAGCGGGCGCTCCCAGGGCCCCTTGACGCATACCAACCGAAGGCAGGCAGGGAGCAGGCACCCCGGCAGACCGTTCGTCTATGTGACTCGCCTCAAGAAGAGACTGAACCAACACGCTATGCAGAGTGCACGCCACAGATCACCCCTGGGGGGTCAGAAGAGCGAGCGGAGCCAGAGAAGGAGAATGCGCATGGACCAGAATATGTCCACAAGGTGTAACCGAGCATCGGTCCAGTCAAACCGCTAGCGTTTCTGCCTTCCACTTTGAACGGG
>WNGI01007421.1_pt1 | contig 10041 bp, 5 predicted proteins | sample 5400621 | NCBI WGS metagenome assembly WNGI01 (sample SAMN13153374, study PRJNA577476) | soil metagenome | isolation source: 20 cm soil or saprolite under Garry oak tree replicate 1 | place: USA:California | collected 2016-06-15 | reverse complement strand
AGATGCTCTGGCGCTTCCGCTCGGTCCACTTCCCCTTGAGCTTCTGGACCTGGCGTTCGATCTTGTCGACCGCCGCGTTGAGCGCGGTCGGCGCGTCGCGGCCCGTCGCCTCGCCGTGCAGGAAGTGCTCGCCGCGCGCGTGCAGCGTCACCTCCGCATGGAACCGCGACTTCTCCTTCGTGACCACGACCTGCGCGGAGACGGCGCTGTCGTTGAGCGGCCGCAGTGCGCGCCCGAGGCGATCCTCGACGAGCGTGCGCAGCGTGGCGGTGATCGTGAAATGGCGTGCCGTGAGTTCGAGGCGCATGGGATGGACGTGGTCGCTGTAGGGCGGGCCTTGTCAGGCCCGCCGGATCAATAAAGAACCTTGCGTTGATTGGACGTCGGGATCTTCAGTTCCTCGCGATACTTCGCGATCGTCCTGCGAGCCAGCTCGAGCCCCTCGCGCTGCAGGATGCTGACGATCTTCGAATCGCTCAGCGGCTTGCGCGGATCCTCCTGCTCGATGATCTTCCGGATCCGCTGCTTGATCGTCACCGACGACACCGCGTCGCCGTACGAGCTGGCGATGCCGCTGTGGAAGAAGTACTTCATCTCGAACACGCCCTGCGGCGTGTGCATGTACTTGTTGGTGACGACGCGGCTGACCGTCGATTCGTGCATGCCGATGTCGTTGGCGACGTCGCGCAGTACGAGCGGACGCAGGTACTCGATGCCGTGATCGAGGAAGTCGCGCTGGAAGTTGATGATGCTCGTCGCCACCTTGTGAATGGTCTTCTGCCGCTGCTCGACGGACTTGATCAGCCAGAGCGCCGAGCGGAACTTGTCCTTCACGTAGGCGCGCGTCTCGTCCGTGTTCTCGGTCTGGGTCTTGTCGAGCAGGCGACGATAGACCGGGCTGATGCGCAGCTGCGGCAACCCCTCTTCGTTCAGCACCGCCACGTACTGATCCTCGACCTTGACGACGTAGACGTCGGGGATGACGTATTGCGATTGCGATGGATTGAGACGGCTGCCCGGCTTCGGATCGAGATGGCGAATGAGCTCGATATGCTGCTTGAGCTCGTCGATGGAGAGTCCCAGCTTGCGCGCCAGCTCCGGCACCTGGTGGTTCTGCAGCAGCCGCATGTGCTCGGTGACGATTTTCTCGGCCGGCGTGCCGCCCATGCCGAGGTGCCGCAGCTGCAGCAGCAGGCACTCCTGCAGGTCGCGTGCGGCGACGCCGATCGGATCGAAGCCCTGAATCAGCTTCAGCGCCTTCTCGACCTGGTCCACCGGCCAGGGCCCCATCGCCGCCAGCTCCTCGACGGTCGCCACGAGCTGGCCGTCGTCATCGAGGTTGCCGATGATGCCTTCGCCGATGTCGCGGATCTGCGGATCGTCCGTCTGCATCGACAGCTGCCACACCAGGTGGTCAGCGAGCGACGTACCTGTTGAAAGCGTGTTCTCAATCGGCGGCAGCTCTTTGACCTCGGTGGGCGTCCGGGGCCGGTAGCCGTCATCGAGATAGTCGCCGAAGAAATATTCGTAGTCCTGATCGTCCCAGGTGTCGCCCTTCTCCTGCGCGGGCTTCTCTTCCTGCTTTTCCTGCGCGGCTTCGACCGGTTGCAGCTCTTCGGTGGGAACCTCCTCGAGCATCGGGTTCTCCACCATTTCCTGGTTCAAGAGTTCCGACAACTCGAGCGTCGACATCGGCAGCAGCTTGATGGCCTGCTGCAGTGACGGCGTGAGAATGAGCTTCTGGACGAGCTTGGTATGGAGCTTCTGCGAGATCGTCACTAGTGACCCATCTTAATCGATCAATCCAATCGAAATTCCGTGCCCAGATAAATGCGTTTTACGTCTTCATCCGCCGCAAGAAAATCCGGCGTCCCGCTACGAAAGATCACGCCGTCGTGCACGATGTATGCCCGATCCGTGATGCGCAATGTCTCCCGCACGTTGTGATCCGTGATGAGCACGCCGATGCCACGCTCCTTCAGGTGGAAGATGATGTTCTGAATGTCGGTGACGGCAATCGGATCGATGCCGGCGAACGGTTCGTCGAGCAGGATGAAGCGCGGAGAAATTACCAGCGCGCGCGTGATTTCGGCGCGTCTTCGCTCACCGCCGGACAGCGTGTAGGCGGGCGCTTTCGCGAGCGGGGTCAGATTCAGTTCCGCCAGCAGCGACCGCAGCCGCTGGTGCCGCTCCGCGGCGCTCAGCCCGAGCGTCTCGAGGATCGCGAGGATGTTTTTTTCGACAGAGAGGCCACGAAAGATTGAGGGCTCCTGCGGCAGGTAGCCGATACCCTTGCGGGCGCGCACGTACATCGGATCGTCGGTCACGTCTTCCCCGTCGAGGAAGACGCGCCCGGAGTCGGGTACTGTCAATCCCACCGTCATGTAGAACGTGGTCGTCTTCCCCGCGCCGTTGGGGCCAAGCAGCCCGACCACCTCACCGGAATTGACGTCGAGACTGACGCCTTTGACTACCGTGCGCCCGCTGTACGACTTGGTGAGGGAATCGGTGCGGAGCGTGGACATTCAGCGCGGGCGGACGGGCGTGGCGGGCGTTGCGGGCGTCGTCGAACGTGCCGGAGCGGGGGTGCCGCACGCCGGGCTGACGCCGTTTCGCGTCTGCGTGCGCTGTTCCTCGTTGCCGTCCACGATGATCCGATCGGTCGATTTGAAGAAGGTCAGCGTGCGTCCGGTCGTCTCACGGCATTTTTCGATTACTTTCACCGACTTGGAGCCGGCGCCCGACATCACGTAGCGCTCCTCGTCCGCGAAGTACGTAAGGCGTTCGCCTGCGGCATTCCGCATGTCGAGCTTCAAGCTGACGCTCGTGTACGCCTCGAGGCGGTTGATGTGGCCTCCCTGCGGAGCGAGCAGGACCTCGATGCGATCCGCGCGCAGATCGCCCTGCGGCCCACTCAACTGCGCCTGCGCGGCGACAACGCCCAGCGCGTTCTTGATCGAGGTGTACGTGATCGTGTGCGCGGCGTCGGCGTAGCGGATCTCCGCGGCATGAGCGATTGAGTTGCCGGTATCGAGCACGATCGTCGATCGCGCGTTGCCCGAGGCGAGGAAGTCGCCCTTGCCCTGATCGATGGCGATGGAGTCCGCGCGCACCGCCGTCTCCCCCTGCCACATCGTCGCGTTGCCGGTGTAGATGGCCTGGCCCGCGGCGCCCTGGTAATCCAGCGCGTCGGCATTCACGTTGGCGGGCTGGTCCTGCTTCATCAGGCCCGGCAGCTTTGTCGAATCCTTGCCCGCGGCCTTGCCGGCGTGCAACATCGTCTTGACGCCGCCGCTCGCCTTCATCGCGCGCGGGTCCAGCGTGACGTCGATCGCCAGCGCGTCGATGGTCACCTGATCATCGGCGACGCGCGGCGGTGCGCCGCCCTCGACGCCGGTGAGCCGCAGCGATCCCTTCGCCGGATCGTAGCGCGCTTCGCCTGACGCGGCCTGCAGCCCCTGCTCCGCGAACTTCACCGCGCCGGTAAAGACGGCGTTGCTGATCGCGTCGTTCGTCAACGCGGCCGTCAACGTTCGCGACCGCGCGGTGCGCGCGGATGCCAGCTTGCCGCTCTCCTCGCGGTACTCGACGTTGTCGGTGAACGTCGCGGCGGTGAGGCCCTGGCCCGGCGCGCCATCGGCATCAATGGCGCGAGCCTTGATGCTGCGCGCCGGCGCGTCGGCCGAGCCCGGAAGATCGAGGCGCACATTGTCGCGGCCGACCACCTTGGTCACCGATCCGTCCGGCGCCAGCCTGATGTCGAGCGTGTCCCCCATGAACTGCCGGCCCGGCGAGCCGTTCTGCCCAGTCATCGCGATCGCGCCGCCGCCAATCAGCTGCGCATGCTCGAGCGCGCTGCCATCCGCCGAGTAATTCAGATTGATGTCGCGCGCGCTCATCGCATCGACGCCCGAGCTGCCCCCGGCGACGCGCGAGCCACCACGCAGTTCGATGTCGGTGATGTGCTGCTCGTTCTCGGTGAGGTGCGCGACGCCCTGCATGGCGTCGATCACCTGCTCGCCGCGCAGCGCATGGACGTTGCCGTCGAGCGCCAGCGTGTGCGCCATCCGATCGAGCGTGGACTTGCCCGACGTGAACTCCGTGGTCGGATTGCCGTGCTCGTCGCGCAGCAGGACGTGTGACTGGTCGGCCAGCGACAGGACGTCTGCGTTCTTGTCGTACGTCATACCGGTGCCGGAACCCGTCATCCGCTCGCGTTCGAACGTGACCGCGCCCGGCGCGATCATCAGCCCGGTGTCCTGACTGAAACTCGCCGTCTCCGCCTTGACGATGAAGCCGTCGTTGGAGGTGAGCTGAACGCCGCCGGTGAGCTGCAGATCTTTCTGCCGTTCGCCGGCCTGCGCCTCGTGGCCGGTGACCACGTAGTCGCGGCCGCCGCGATTGCGCACGGTGATCTTGACGCCAACCAGCTTGGTCAGTCCGCCTTCGTAGGTGAGCTGCCGCTCCGCTTCGATCAGGTAATCCTGCTTCGTCCCGCGCACCTGCTGGACGACGTTGCCGGAGCTCTCGATCAGCGCTTTCGGATCAATGCGCGCGGGCGCCGTCGCGGGAACAGGCTTCGTGCGCTCCCCCATCGTCGCGTAGACGACGACGGCCGCAGCGATGCCTATGATCGCGGCCAGCAGGCGCCCCCATCTCTGCCACTTCATCGGACTGTTCAAGGATAGCAGGGTGGTCCGGCTAAAGCCGGACACTACAGTTATCGGTAGTGTCCGTCTTGTATCCGTAGTGTCCGCCTTCAGGCGAACCCTCAGTGTTGGTAGTGTCCGCCGTCAGGCGGACTCCGGAGCTCGAAAATCAGCGATCGAGAGCTGCAGGTAGCGCTCGCCGTTGTACGTGTCGTTTTCGAGCGAAAACGCGAGGTCGATGGCGGCCTTGTGCTCGGCGACGAAGCTCTCCCGCTCGGACGCGCGCCAGGCGACGCCGCGCAGGATGCGGCCGTCCTGCTTGAACGCCATCTTCAGATGCCGATCCTTCAGCCGGCGAGGGCCGTCGACGATCTCCACGCGGCTCGTGCGGAAAATGGGACACGGATTGCCCGCGCCGAACGGCGCCAGCGCCGCGAGCTCGGAGACGACCTGCTCGTTGATCGAGCGGAACGTGAGGGAGCCGTCGATCCAGAGCCGCGGACGCAGGTCGTCGGGCGTGAGACACGCGTCGGCGAAGTCGTTGACGCGCGCGCGCAACTCGCGGATTTTTGCCGTGTCGAGTGTCAGGCCGGCGGCCTGCTTGTGGCCTCCGAACTTCGTCATTGTGTCGGGGCACGATTCGAGCGCCGCCAGCATGTTGAACGACGGAATGCTGCGGCAGGACCCATGCGCGACATCGCCGTCGATGGAGATGACGATCGCCGGCCGATGGAAGGCGTCCACCAGCTTCGAGGCGACGATGCCGATGACGCCGCGATGCCAGCCGTCGCCGGCGACGACGATGACGGTGCGCGAGCCGACCTCGAGATCGGTTTCGACGATCTTCTTCGCCTGATTGACGATCTCCGCCTCTTCCTGCTGCCGCCGCAGGTTCTCCGAGTTGAGCTGCTCGGCGAGCGCCCGCGCTTCCTCTCCCATCGTTTCGTCGGAGGCGAGCAGCAGCCGCGCGGCGATGTCGGGCGTGCTCATGCGGCCGGCGGCGTTCACGCGCGGCGCGACGAGGAAGCCGATGTGATAGCTGTCGATCTCCCGGCCGGTGAGACCACACACGTCGAGGAGTGCACGCAGCCCGATCTTGTGCGGGCCTTTTGAGAGCATGCCGAGACCCAACTTGGCGATGATGCGGTTCTCGCCGGTCAACGGCACGACGTCGGCAAGCGTCCCGATGGCGGCGACCTTCACGAACGCGGGCAGCCAGCTCGCGTGCCCGGTGCAGTCGCAGAGCGCCTGCACCACCTTCAGCGCCACGCCGACTCCGGCGAGGTTCTTGTCCGGATACAGGCAATCGTGACGCTTCGGGTTGATCACCGCCAACGCGTTGGGCAGCTCCGTACCGGGCTCGTGATGGTCCGTGATGATCAGATCCATCCCGAGCTCCCGGGCGCGATTGGCTGCTTCCGCGGCGCGAATGCCGCAGTCGACGGAAATGACCACGCGCGCCCCATCCTGGTGGAGACGATCCAGCGTGGCCGGTTGCAGGCCGTAGCCGTCGCGGAAGCGCTCGGGGAGGAAGTGCACGACGTCGGCGCCGAGCAGCTCCAGCGCGCGGCGCAGGATCACCGTCGACGTTACGCCATCGACATCGTAGTCGCCGTGGATGGCGATGCGATCCTTCGACGCAATCGCCGCGAGAATCCGATTGACCGCCGTGGACATGCCCGCCAGACGCAGCGGGTCGTGAAGGTCTTCGAGCCGCGGCGACAGGAAGCGCCGGGCATCGTCCAGATTGCCGAGACCGCGGATGCAGAGCAGCCGCGCGGTGACCGGTGACACGCCGAGCTCGCGCGAGAGCGCGGCACTCGGCCCCTCGTCACACGCGACGTTTTCCCAGATGCGATCAGCCTTCATTGATACCGATGTTGCCCATCTGCCGGAATTTCTGATACCGCGCCTCGAGGCGGGTGGAGGAATCCATCGCCCACACCTCGCGCAGCGTGCGCTCGAGCGCCGCATCGAGGATCGAGGTGGCGAGCTCGTGGTTGGTGTGCGCGCCACCGATCGGTTCCGGCACGATCTCGTCCACCACACCGAGGTTGAGGAGGTCGGGCGAGGTCAGCCGCAGCGCTTCCGCGGCCTCCACCTTCCTGCCGGAATCACGCCAGAGGATCGCCGCGCACCCTTCCGGCGGGATGACGCTGTAGATTGCGAACTCGTGCATCAGGATGCGGTCGCCGATGGCAATGCCTAGCGCACCGCCGCTGCCGCCTTCGCCATGCACGACGACGACGATAGGCACGTCGAGCGCGGCCATCTCGCGCAGGTTGAGCGCGATCGCTTCGGCGATGCCGCGTTCCTCGGATTCGACGCCCGGATAGGCCGCGGGCGTGTCGATGAACGCAATCACCGCGCGGCCGAACTTCTCCGCCAGCTTCATCGCGCGCAGCGCCTTGCGGTATCCCTCGGGACGCGCGTAGCCGAAGTTGCGATAGATCTTCTGTTTCGTATCCCCGCCGCCGCCCTTGTGGTGGCCGACGATCATCACGGGCTCGTCCTTGTAGCGAGCGAAGCCCGCCACGATCGCGTGGTCGTCGGCGAAGCGCCGGTCGCCGCTGATCTCGGTGAACTCCGTGAACATCCGATTGACGTAGTCGAGCACCGTCGGCCGGTTCGGGTGCCGCGCGACGAGCACCCGCTGCCACGGCGTCAGCCGGGCATAGATGTCCGCGCGAATCGATTCAATCCGCCGGTGCAACTGCGCGATCCCCTCCTGGCGCTGCGGCGTCTGCGGCAGCATCGACAACGCCTCGATTAGCTTGAGGAGAACGGCGATTGGCTCCTCGAATTCGAGCGTGTCAGGAGGCATGGACAGAGCAGGTCATCCCTCGACGTTGCCCGGGATGATGGCGAGCATGTCGAGCCATCATCGCAGCGTCACCGATCCGCTGCCGCAGATCTTCTCGACCTCTGCAACGAGCGCCTCCGAGGGACGGACGCGGATGCCGTTGACGTCGACCGTGATGCGGATGTGGCGGTCGCGCTCGTGCAGGACGATGGCGACGCGGCGGTCGCCCTTGTGCTGGGCAAATAGATCCCAGAGGCGCTCGAAGGTCGCGCGGTCCGCCGGCGGCGTCGTCAGCTTGATGGCCACCGATTTGGCGAGCCGTTCGCGCACGAGGCCGATCGGCACGATCTCCGACGCAATGATTCGCGCCGACTCATCGTCGCGCTCGAACTTCCCTTTCACCAGCACGGTGTTGCCATTCTCCGCCAGATGCCCGTGCTGCTTGAAGGCCTCGGGGAAGACAACGATCTCGATGCTGCCGGAGGCATCGTCGAGCATGAAGACGCACATCCGATCGCCCTTACGCGTCTTCAGCGGGCGGAGCCCGGCGACGATGCCGCCAATGGAGATCTCCTCGCCCTTGCCGTTGCGACCGTTGCCATTGGCCTGTGGGGCGAACCCTTCGGGTTCGCCTGGCGAGCCTGGAAGGCTCGCCCCACCTTCCATCTCGTCCTTCTTTGGCAGCAGATCGGCCGTCGTCTTCGCGCCGTACTCGCGCAGGTCGTCCGCATAGCGATCGATCGGATGGCCGCTCCAGTAGAGGCCGAGCGCCTCCTTCTCGTAATTGAGCTGTTCGATCTCGGTCCAGGCCGGAACGTCAGGCAGGTGCGCGTGACCGGGCGCGCCCCCGTTGTCGTCGCCGCCAAACAGATCGTGCTGCCCGAGATCCGCGTCGCGTTGTTTGCGCGCGCCGTGCTCGCACGCCGCATCGACGGATGCAAGCAATCGCGCGCGGCCCGAGCGCAAATGATCCCGGCTCACCAACAGCGAATCGCACGCGCCCGATTTGGCGAGCGCCTCGAACACCCGCTTGTTCGCCAGGCGCAGATCGAGAATCTCGCACAACGCGTGCAGCGACGGGATGCGGCCGCCCAGCTGCGCCCGCGCCGCGAGAATCGAATTGATCGCGCCCTCGCCCAGCCCTTTGATCGCCGTCAGCCCGAAGCGGACACCCGTGCCGTGCTCGACCGAGAAATTCAGCTGGCTCTCGTTGATGTCGGGCGGCAGCACCGGAATGCCGCGTTCGCGCGCCTCGGCGAGATACATCGCCAGCTTCTCGGTGTTCTGTGCCTCAATCGTGAAGAGCGCCGCGGCAAAGTGCCACGGGTAGTTCGCTTTGAGATACGCGGTCTGATACGCGAGCAACGCATACGTCGTCGAGTGCGACTTGTTGAAGCCGTACCCGGCAAAGAACTCGATCTGCTCGAAGAGCTTGGTCGCCTTCTTCTCGTTGACCCCCTTCGCCTTCGCGCCTTCGAGGAACGCGTCACGCTGCTTGGCCATGACCTTGGGATCCTTCTTGCCCATGGCCTTGCGCAGCACGTCGGCCTGACCGAGCGTGAAGCCGGCGACCGCCTGCGCGATGCGCATCACCTGTTCCTGATAGGCGATGACGCCGTAGGTCTCCGCGAGGATCGGCTCGAGCTCCTTGAGGTCGTACTTGACCTCGCGCTTGCCCTGCTTGCGTTCGACCCAGTCGTCCACCATGCCGCTCTTGAGCGGACCGGGTCGATAGAGCGCGTTCAACGCGATCAGGTCGTCGATGCGCGTCGGCTTCGCCTTGCGAAGGAGCTCGCGCATCCCGGAGCTTTCGAACTGGAAGATGCCGTAGGCCGCACCCTCCTGGAACACCTTGAACGTCTTCGCGTCGTCCAACGGAATGTTGTTGATGTCGAGGGTGATCCCCTCGGTCCGCTTGATCTCCTTGAGCGCGTCGTCGATCAGCGTCAGCGTGCTCAGCCCCAGGAAATCCATCTTCAGGAGGCCGACACGCTCGACCTCCTTCATGTTCCACTGCGTCGTCAGCTCGTCGCGCTGCCCTTTGTAGAGCGGCGCGTAGTCGGTGATCGGACCGGGAGCAATGACGACGCCGGCGGCATGGACCGAGGCGTGGCGCGACATCCCCTCGAGGCGCTTGCCGATCTCGATGACTTCCTTGACCTTCGGATCATTCGTCCACATGTCTTTCAGGACGGGGTTCTCCTGCAAGGCCTTCTCGAGCGTCATGTCGAGCGCGGGCGGAATCTGCTTGGCGATGCGATCGACGTCGGCGTATGGCATCTCGAGCACGCGGCCCACGTCGCGGACGACGGCCTTCGCCTTCATGGTTCCGAACGTGATGATCTGCGCGACGTTCTCGCGGCCGTACTTGCGCGTGACGTAGTCGATCACCTCGCCGCGGCGCCGCTCGCAGAAGTCGACGTCGATGTCGGGCATCGAGATGCGTTCCGGGTTGAGGAAACGTTCGAAGATGAGTTCGAAGTCGATCGGATCGACGTCCGTGATGTGCATGCACCACGCGACGAGCGAGCCGGCTGCGGATCCGCGCCCCGGGCCGACGGGAATGTGCTCCTCGCGCGCGTAGCGGAT
>WNGI01016878.1_pt1 | contig 10042 bp, 6 predicted proteins | sample 5400621 | NCBI WGS metagenome assembly WNGI01 (sample SAMN13153374, study PRJNA577476) | soil metagenome | isolation source: 20 cm soil or saprolite under Garry oak tree replicate 1 | place: USA:California | collected 2016-06-15 | reverse complement strand
GCGCACCCGCGCCTCCCGATCGCACCGCACCATCACGACACCGTGCCTTCCATGATGCGTATCGTCGACGTGATCAATACGGCCGCTTCGGCCAGGGAGATCCTCCTCGATCGCGTGCGTCCTCTTCATCGGCCGCCCGCGATCGAGAACTGGATCGTGTGCAGCGCCGGCGACGACGTCGACCACGTGCGGGCCGCGGGGGTTCCGGTTGCGGTCATCGATACGCCGCGCGGGCTCGAGCCCATCGCCATGGCGCGAGCCGCCTGGCGTCTCACGCGCTTCTTCCGGGACCTCGAGCCGGACCTCGTCCACACGCACAGCTCCGTCCCCGGGGTCCTGGGCCGGGTCGCGGCGCGGGCGGCCGGGGTGCCGCTCGTCGTCCACACGGTCCACGGGTTCCACTTCCACGAGCGCTCGCGGCTGCCTTCGAAGCTGTACTCGCTCGCCACGGAGCGAGCGCTGGCCCCCCTCACTGACATGCTGCTCATGCAAAACCGCGAGGACCTGCGCATCGTTCGGCGCTGGCGCGGCGTGCGGGCGCACCTGATCGGCAATGGCATCGACGTGCAACGCTTCGCCCGCGTCGCACGCACGCACGCCGGCCCCGGGCGCGTCGTAGCCTGCATCGCGCGCTTCGAAGCGGTGAAGAACCATCACGACCTGCTGCGCGTGTTCGCCCGGGTCCACGCCGCGTGTCCGCAGGCGCGGCTCCGCCTGATCGGCGACGGCCCGCTCCGCCCCCAGTACGAGCGGGCGGCAGCGGCGCTCGGCATCGCCGCGGCGACCGAGTTCGTCGGCTACCGCAAGGACGTGGCTGCGCTCCTCGCGGACGTGGACGTGGCGGTGCTGCTCTCCTGGAAGGAGGGCATCCCCCGCGGCCTCCTGGAGCCGATGGCGGCGCACATCCCGGTGGTCGCCTGGCGCGTCAAGGGCACTCGCGAGGTCGTGCGGAGCGGGGAGAGCGGTCTGCTCGCACCGCCCGGCGATCTCGAGCAGACCACCGCGCACATCATCCGCCTGCTCGAGGACCCCGCTCTCCGCCGCCGCCTGGGCGCCGCCGCCGCCGAGCGGGTGCGCACTCACTTCAATGAAAGCGTGGTGGTCGCGCACCTGGCCCGGGTCTACGCCTCGCTGCTGCGCGAAGCCGGCTATCCACTACCTACCTCTTGGGAGACTCATGATGAACGTGCCGTTCTTTCGGCCTGAAATCGACGAAGGGGACATCGCTGCCGTCCTGGACGTGCTCCGCTCGGGGTGGCTCACCACCGGGCCCCGGGTGAAGGAGTTCGAGGCGGCTTTCGCGCGCTACGTCGGCGCCCCGCACGCGGTCGCGGTCAGCTCCTGCACCGCGGCGCTCCACCTGGCGCTCGCGGCGCTCGGCCTGCGGCGCGGTCAGGGTGTCGTCGTGCCCACCCTCACCTTCGCGTCGACCGCGGAGGTGGTCACCTACTGCGATGCGACGCCCGTCTTCGTGGACGTGGACCCAGAGACGCTCTGCATGGATCCGGCGGCGCTCGAGAGCGCGCTCGCCGGCAAGTCAGATCGGGCGACGGAGATCGTGGGAGGCATCCCCGTGCACTACGGCGGCCAGATGGCGTCGATGCCGCACCTCGCGCGGGCGCTCCGCGCGGCGGGCTGCTTCGTCGTCGAAGACGCGGCGCATGCCCTGCCGGCCGCGGTGCACGACGCCGGCACCGGCCGGTGGGTGCGCGTCGGGGAGCTCGCCGACGTCGCCTGCTTCTCGTTCTACGCCAACAAGACCATCACGACGGGCGAGGGCGGCATGGCGACGACCGCCGATCCCGCCCTGGAGCGCACCATCCGGAGTCTCAGCCTGCACGGGATGTCGCGCGACGCGTGGGCGCGCTTCCGCGCCGGGGGCAGCTGGGACTACGCGATTACGGCGGCCGGCTTCAAGTACAACATGACGGACGTGGCGGCCGCGCTCGGGCTCCAGCAGCTCGCCCGGGCCGACCGCTTCCGGTCCCAACGCGCGGCGATCGCGAGCCGCTACAACGCGGCCCTCGCCGATCTCGAGGAGGTCGAGGTTCCGCGCGAGCGCGCGGACCGCCAGCACGCCTGGCATCTCTACCCGCTCCGGCTCTGCCTCGACCACCTGGCGACGGGCCGCGACGACTTCATTCGCACGCTCGCGGCCCGCGGGGTCGGGACCAGCGTCCACTGGCGCCCCCTGCATATGCAGCCCTTCTACGCCGAGCGGTACGGGTACCGCGAGGAAGAGTTCCCCGTCGCCTTCCGCGAGTGGCGACGGCTCGTCTCGTTACCGATCTTCCCCGGCCTGAGCGACGCCGACGTCGATCACGTGGTGACGGCCGTCCGCGATGCGGTGGCCGAGGGGCGCAAGCGGAGGTTCGCCGTCGCATGACCGCAGGCCATTCTCGAGCGCGAGTGATGTACGACACGCTCAAGCGGTGCTTCGATGTCGTGGGGGCGAGCATCTTGCTGGTGCTGCTGAGCCCCCTCTTCGCCGCGGCGGCGCTTGCCGTCCGGTTGAGCGGGCCCGGGCCGATCCTCTTCCGGCAGGCCCGGGTCGGCCGCCGGGGCGAGCCGTTCGACATCCTGAAATTCCGTACGATGAGGGTCAGCCAGCGCCCGGGGCCCCTCATCACCACGGCGGGCGATCCACGGGTCACGCGCGTCGGCCGGGTGCTGCGTCGCTGGAAGCTCGACGAGCTGCCCCAGCTCATCAACGTCCTGCGCGGTGAGATGAGCTTCGTCGGGCCGCGGCCCGAGGTGCGGCGCTACGTCGACATGTTCGCGGAGACGTACCGGGAGCTGCTGGCCGTGCGGCCGGGGATCACCGATCCCGCATCGGTCGCCTTCCGAGACGAGGAAGCCCTGCTCGGGCGGAGCCCGAACGCCGAGGAGCTGTACGTGCACGAGATCCTTCCGCGCAAGCTCGAGCTGAGCCAGGCCTACGTGCGGCAGCGCAGCCTCGGCCTGGACCTTCGCCTGATGGCGCGCACGGTGGCGGCGATCTTCGGATGGGACACGACGAGGGAACAGACGTCATGAACCGTAACGGCAACGGCAACGGGAACGGCCATGGGAACGGCCACGGCGCCACGAACGGGAACGGCCACGGCGCCACGAACGGCAATGGCCACGGCGCCACGAACGGCAATGGCCATGGCCACGGTGCCCTGCACGGCGACAGCGCCCCGCATGGCAACGGCAACGGCAACGGCGCACGCACGTCGTCGAGCAGCTCCTCGCTGAGGGCTGGAGGGTGCGCGTCCTCGACCGGCTGCTGTTCGGCAAGGCGCCGCTCCAGGACTTCTTCGGAAACCCGCGCTTCGAGCTCGTCGAGGGCGACGCGACGGACATCTTGAAGCTCATCGAGGCCATGCAGGGAGCGTCCGCCGTCGTGCACCTCGCGGGTCTCGTGGGTGATCCGGCGTGCGCGGTCGACGAGAGCTTCACGCGGCACGCGAACGTGTTCGCGACGCGCCTGATCAAGAAGGCCGCGCAGTCGCTCGGCGTGCGCCGGTTCGTCTTCGCCTCGAGCTGCTCCGTCTACGGCATCAATCCCGCCGAGGCGAGCGAGACGAGCGAGCTCAACCCGGTTTCGCTCTACGCACGCACCAAGGTCGAGAGCGAGCGCGAGTTCCTGCCCGACGCTGACGAGGACTTCTGCGTCACGACCCTCCGCTTCGCGACGGTCTTCGGCCACTCGCGGCGCCCGCGCTTCGATCTGGTCGCGAACCTGTTCACGGCCCAGGCCGTGAACGACGGGAGGATCACCCTCATGGGGCCGAGCCAGTGGCGGCCCTTCGTGCACGTGCGCGACCTCGCGCGGGCCATCGTCGCCGTGCTCGACGCCGACCCCGAGCGCATGCGCGGACAGGTCTTCAACGTGGGCGACCGCCGGCTGAACATGACGATCGGCCAGCTCGCCCGGCTGGTCCAGGAGACCGTGTCGCGGGCGCGCCGGGTCGAGGTGGTCGAGCTGCCCTCGAAGGACCTGAGGAATTACGCCGTCTCCTTCGAGAAGATCCGACGCGAGCTCGGCTTCGAGGCCGAGACGCTCATGGAAACCGGGATCGACGAGATCGTCGCGGAGTTCAACAAGGGCACCTACGGCCACTACAAGGACCCCATCTACTCGAACCTCGCGATGACGAAGCGGGCGCTCCCGGCCTTCCGGCGGGGGACGGCGCACCTCTACGAGCCGGTCGTGGAGGCCGCGGGCCCGCGCTCCCGAGACGGACTGGGCAACGGAGCGGGGCCCGCGGCGCCTCACGTGGAACACGTACTCGACGCGGGCCCCGAGGACCGGCTGGTCGCGGGACTGGGCAGCGCCGTCGTCCTTCTGTAGCGCCGCGTGCGTGTAGGGGGAGGTCGGTCGGCTGCCGGCTCACCGGCTCGCACGCCGTCGTCCGCCCGGGACGTCGCGCGCGCCGTGGGGCAGGGGCGCGCGCGCGTCGATCAAGTAGTCCTTGATGTCCGTGGTCGAGCCGCACCCCGAGCCGCAGTGCTCGGCCCAGTTGCTTGCGAACAGGATGCGCCGCCCGTCCGGCGACGGGGCCGGGTGCGACTCGCAGCGGTAGCACTTGTCGAAGACGCTGTGCTTGTGGGCGAAGCGCTGGACCGCCTTGCTCCCGTCCAGCTTCACGGCGACGACCTCGTCGCTGAACCGCTTGCCGTCCTCCTGAAAGTAGTCGACGTACGCCCAGCCCGGACGATCGATGCTGCGCATGGAGATGTGGTGTGCGTAGGCCTCGTTGCTCGGATCGGTGAGCGCGGTGATCCGGCCGTCGCGGAGGCGCGCCATCATGACGTGCGAGATGACCGTCCCATCTCTCGTCTGCCCGATCAGGTGACACTCGTCCTGGCCGACGATCACGTCCTCGTTGTCGTCGAACGGATTGACGGCCACGTCGGCGTGGCCGAGGCTGTAGAGGTAGCCGGCCGCGGGCGTGCCATGGCACCGGAAGGAGCTCGCCGGCATCGCGTGCGGTGAGAGGGCGAGCGTTACGGGGTCGACGTCGAACACGCGAAGGTTGTCCTCCTCTGGGAGCGAGACGACGGCGTACTTGCCCGAGGCGGACATGCCGGCCCAGTCGATCTTGCAGCTCGGGAGTCCACAGTTGGAAACGTCGAGCGCCGGGCCGATCCGGTGGTTGGGATAGCCCGCGAACGGCGGCTTCGGGTCCATGTCGACCACGTAGATCTGGGTCGTCCCGGCGATCAGCACGAAGCGCCCGTCGTTCGATGGGTTGCCCTCGCCGGAGCCGATGCCGTAGTCGGCGGTGATCGGCAGCGACCAGGAGCGCGTCTTGCGGCACGCCTCGACGTCGTACCACATGAGCTCGGTGCCGCTCTGGTCGACGTTGATCTGCTCGTGGGCGTGGGCACGGCTCGGGTGCCAACGGTAGTCCCACAGTTTGTAGTTGGGGCACGGGGCGTACTTCGGCCGGTAGGTGACGCCGTCCAGGATGAGCGGCGTAGGGGATCCGCTCGCGCCGCGGTTCTCGATGCTGATCAAGGTCTCGTCCGCGTTCCAGGGCTGCTGCTTGGAGTAGACGTGGCGGGCATCCGTCCCCCACGTGCCGCGGACCGGGGTCGTGGGCAGGCCGGGGTCATTGGTGATCCGCATGATCGGGACGCCGAAGGGCGCCGGGCTCACCCGCGCCAGGTAGGCGGGCTTGGGCGTCTCGGGCTCGGCGAGGACCGTCGTGGGATCCGTTTTGAGCCCGGGGGAGAAGCCGTCGGGCGTCGAGGGTGCCGGAGCTGTCACGACGGGTGCCGAGACAGTCCGCGGAGGACGCGGCTGGCTCCTCACGTCCGTGGCGAGCAACGCGGGAAGGACGATCAGGCCAGATCGCAGCAGGCGCTTCATCGCGGCGCTCGACAGGGGACTCTCCTCGCCGTTCGCGCCGTAGGCAAGGGGAGACCAGCATCGGTCAGCGGGGCCGGCACTCGCCCCTGTCGCCTACCCCGTCAGCGCAACCACCGGGCTCGGGCCCGCGCGCGTGTCCGTTCGCGCCGTGCGGAGGGACGCTCGCGATCGGACGGATCAGCTCTCCGTGTCCGGCGCGCCGCCGAGCGGGAAGGGTCTGCCCGCCGGCGCCGGGCTCGCCCGCTAACAAGACACGTGCTTATCCATAGAAGATCCGAAGAGAAGGCCGAAGCCTTATACCCCAAGCGAGGAAGGAGCGGCAAGATGTCGATACGAACAAATAGACACCAGCGCGAGCCGGCGGCCAGTGCACGAAAGACCGGGCGCACGTGTGGGGACGTTGTGCGCCCAACACCGCGGCCGCGCGGGGATGTCGTCGGGCAACCGTTGGTGGTGCGGGTCGTGTCGCGCGCCGCCGAAGAGGGCGCGGCCTGAGCCGCGCCCTCTCGCACACCGGCGCTCGGCCGTGTCGCCGAGGGCTTACTGGGCGCTGCCGATGCCGACGGTGCCGTTGATGTTGGCCGAGCTCACACCCAGTGTCACGCAGTTCTGGTCCTGGGTGGTCGGGCTGAACGTGAGCGCGGCGAGTGCCCCCTCGCCGGCCGCGAACACGGGCTCGTCGCTACTGATGGTGTAGGTCGCGGGAGCGGTACACCCGGCCGGCACGCTACTCGCGACGAGCGTAAGGGTCATGCTGGCGACCACCGTGCCCTGCAGCTGCACCGCGGCCAGCGCGCCGGTCGTGTTGTAGGAGACGACGGTGTGCGTGCCGTCTGCCCAAGTGCTGAGGGACACCCCCGCCGTCGTGCTGCTGCCGCAGCTCCCGCTGCCCTGCGGGATGGGCTCCTGGTAGAGCACCGTCCCCGTGGTCGTGCCGCCCGCGCAGGTGAGGGTGACCGTCTCCGGCAGCTGGATGCCCGCCGAGACGTTGCCCGACGTCGGCGCCCCGGCGACGTTCGACTGGCAGCTGCTCAGGGTGCCGGTGAAGCTGTAGGCGAAGCTCGCCGAGGTATTGGTGAGCGGCGGGCTGAGATTCGCCACTCCCTGCAGCTGACACTCGCCACCGCCGGTCGCGGCCCCGGCGAGCGAGGCTCCAGGGCCGGCCACCCACAGCGCGGCGGCGCTGAGGGCCACGCAGAGCACGATACCCGAACGACGAACTTCCATGCTTGTTCCTCCCTCCTGTTGGCCCAATTCCCGCCGACGAGATCGGACGAGCACGACGTCGTCGGCGACTGCGGGCCGCCGGAAGCCCTCGCGGGCCGCCAGCGTCGACGCATGGTCCGACCGTGATCGCCGCTGATCTCTTCGAGGCCGAGAATTGGGTCTGTTATCTTGATTGCCAACGCCACATAGCCACCCAAGCATGAACCCATCAATCCTCGATTCCGGGGGGTGGGGGCGTCGCCGGGAAGGTAGGGCGTCCCGATCCATGACGGGATTGGGCACACGGTGGACGTGGGATTTCGGACAGGCGAGTCAGCGGTCCGCCGAGCCTCGCGCGCTAGCCAGATCGCCGCCAGTCAGCCGGGCTCACGCTGTCCCCGAAGAAGGTCTCCGGGCACGAGACCCGTAGCGTGTTCGACCGCGGGGAGGGCGTCCCCGCATCCGCATAACCCCGCGATCTTCAATGCCGGGAGGGAGGCTCGAACTCCCACGAGGTGTTACTCTCAACGGATTTTAAGAACGCGCCCGACCGCAACTCGGGACCACGCCTGCCTCTTCGTCGTCGCCGATGCTGGCTCCCGTGGTGACCATGTGCGAGCCGGGAGACGGCGCATCGCCAGCGTTCGGGGACACGTTCAGGGACACGGGGTCGCCCCCCCGCCGCCTCCGCGCCTTGGCGCCCGCCGCGCGGCAGTCCGCTTGACAGCGGCACCAGGGCGGCGGGAGACTTCGCCGACGTCGCAATCTCCTGTTCCCCGCCGCCGCGTTGCCGGGTAGCCGACGTGAGCTGGTGGTGAGGTGGCACGCGAGCGGCTTCACCAGACGCAGGAGGTCAAGTCCGTGGCCGTTCGCAAGATGCTCGCTGGGTTTGCGCTGTTGGCGCTCGGGGTCGGCGTTCTGGCTGCGGTCGCAACGGCTTTCCCGACGTGCGGTCATCGGGCCTGGCAGGGTGCACTATGCTGCGCCCCGTGACGCATGACGAGGCAGCTGGGCTGTTGCCGGGCTATGCGGCGGCCACCCTGGACTTGGCGGACGCGGCCCGGGTGCGCGCGCACCTGGCGTCCGGCTGCGCCGACTGTTTGCGCGAACTGTTCGGCCGCCCGGTCGGGCTACCGTGCCCCATGCCACCGGTCGGGCTGCCACGCCCCGTGCCCCCCGGGCACGTGTTGCCGCCGCGGACCCGGCGCACGCTCGCGCTCGCGGTGGCCTTGGCCGGAGCAGTCGCGGCCACCGGGCTCGCGGCCTGGACGGCGCAGGAGTTCCAGCGCCGGGAGACGCGGGCGGCCCGGCAGTCGGCACGCTTTGCAGCACGCGTCTCCCGTCTCGCACTCAAGAGGGAGCGGCTGGCGGCCAGGCCGCCGCAGACCGACGACCGCGGGCCGCGCGGCGCCGGGGGCGAGCGGCCGGAGGCGCCCGCCGCGTGGGCCGATGCCGCGGGACGGTCTGGGCCGGAGGCGGCTCCGGAGCGGCGCGAGGTCGCGCCCGCCGAGCGCGCGGCGCCGACCGACGCAGAACGAAGCGCTCCACACATCGCATACTCGTCGGATGTCCTCAGCATCCAGGTGGCAAAAGCGCCGCTCACCGCGGTGCTGGAGGAGATCGCTCACCAGTCCGGGGCGGCGATCCGCGGGGAGGCGAGTGCACGCGGAGTGAGCGCCAGCTTCGAGGATGTCCCGCTCCCGGACGCGCTCGTGCGCCTGCTCGGGGAGCAGAACTTCACGCTGCGCTACGACTCGGATGGCAAACTGCGGACGATCGATCTCCTCGGCGAGCCCTTGCCGCTCGCTGCGGCGCAGACGACGCGGACCGACGCGAGCAACCCGGACAAGTCGGCGGGGCGGCACGGGCATCATGGCGTGCAATTTTCACGCGAGACGCTGCCGGATGGACAGGTGCTCGTGTCGGTTGCGGGCACGGACACGGGCGGCGCCACGAAGGGTTCGGCTCGGCTCGCCTCGCTCTCCGAGCAGGGAGGGATGACGCACGAGGTGGCGAATCAGGAATGGCCAGCGCCCGATGAGTTCGACCGAAAGCTTCGCCGCCGCTTTCTCGATATGCTCGCTCAGATGGACGAGGCTGCTCTCGCCGACTACTTCGCGACGCCGGACGGCCAACGCACCCAGGCGCTCTTGCAGGAATTCGCCGCTAACCATCCGGGTGGCCACTCCCAAGACAAGGCCACCGGCATCCTCGACAAGATTCCCGGGCAGGCAAGCCAGGCGCCGCAGGACCCGGCTCCGCGTCCGAAGTAGGGTCCCATCTCGCGGACAGCGACCCCTCGGAGATCACGAGTGAGCGGGTCGGGCAGCGGGCCCAACCCACCCCGCCTCGGCGCGGAGGGTCGGAGACGCAACGGATTCAGACTCCGCTCCGCGAACTGGGCCCGCGTCCATGGAGGAGGAAGGCGTCTCAACGGGGAGAGGCCGGGGCTCGTGGTCCGCGTCCCGCCGTCTCTCGCTTCGCGAGGTGGACAAGCGGGATCCGCCCGTGGGCGATACTGCTCGCGTCCGCCGGCCCAAGCCCCTCCTCTTCCGCGGCGGCAATCTGCCAGAGGAGCGCGACCCGCACGGCCGCGTCGAGCGCGGCACGCGCCTTCTTCTGGGCGACGCCCGCGAGCGTCGCCACGATCGGCGCCGTCATCTCCGGCACGTCGAGCCAGTAGCCGGCTCCGGGCGCGAGCCCGTTCAACTCGCTGACGGCGAGGTAGTCGTCCGCGCTGGTCTCGGGGTCGAAGGACCCGCCGCCGTTCACCCGCGCCACGGGGTCCCGGTGGTCCTGCCACTCATCCTCCCCGTCTGGCCGGAACTGAACCTGCCCGCCCGCATAGCGAGCCCGGCGAATCAGCATCGTGACGTTAAGCTCTTCGCCCGGATCAACCCACGGCGACGGATCGCGTTGGCGGGAATGCAAGAAGGTCGCCGCGGCGCAATGGTTGGGCGAGAGGGATAGACG
>WNGI01016061.1_pt1 | contig 10042 bp, 13 predicted proteins | sample 5400621 | NCBI WGS metagenome assembly WNGI01 (sample SAMN13153374, study PRJNA577476) | soil metagenome | isolation source: 20 cm soil or saprolite under Garry oak tree replicate 1 | place: USA:California | collected 2016-06-15 | reverse complement strand
GCCGGCGACGATCGGACATCATTTCCCGCTGGACCAAGCGCGGATACGACGGGTTGCGCATGACAAAATCAAAAGTCGTGTTCACCAGCGCGCACACGCGTTCGGTGGGCGGCATCGCACGCACTTCCGGCGATTCCATGGCGACACAAACCTGGGCAATCATCGTTTCGAGCACGAAGCGATGCAGCTCTTGCTTGTTGCGGAAATAATAGTAAGGAAGTGCCTTGTTGACTCCCGCGGCGCGTGCGATCTGGTCCATTCGCGCGCCGGAAAGCCCCCGCTGAGCGAACACTTTTCGCGCGGCAACCACAATTCGACGCACCGTCGCAAATTGCCGGCCTTCCCGCAACAGCCGCCGCCCGATGGCCGAAAGCTGCCATTCGCGCACGAAATCCATTTGAGCCTTCGACTTAGCCATTTTTGCATTCGGCGCATCTGCTTGCGTAGTCTAAAGCAGAGAACGAAATTTCGCGTTCCAACGCTTGCGAAATTTCGCGCGACCTTCCCCCAAAGCCCTTACGGCCGGGAGGCCATCCGCTCAAGTCAAGCGTGCCGTTCCTGCTCGGCGAAGACCTCTTCGGCGGCCCGAAATGCAGAATTCGCCGCCGGGACGCCGCAATAAACCGCCGCGTGCAAGAATAATTCCTTGATCTCCTCACGCGTAACGCCGTTATTTATGGCCCCTCGGAGGTGCAGCCGGATTTCGTCACCGCGGTTCAATGCGATCAACATGGCCAGCGTGATCAGGCTCCGCGTTTGCCGTGGGAGACCCGGACGGGTCCACAGCTCTCCCCAGGCATGCCGCGTGACTAGATCCTGAAATTCTTCGGTGAACGAATCACTCTTCTCGAGCGACCGGTTCACGTGCTTCTCGCCGAGGACGGCGCGCCGCACTTCCAATCCTTTTACAAACCGCTCACGCTCATCCATAGGCTCTTCTCCTAATTCTAGCGGGCTCCACGTGGAGCGCGCGCCCTAGTGAATCAATAGCTATCTGAGAAATAGGTTTTGTGGGTCGCGGCTTCAGCCGCGACATCAAAACGCCAATAATTACTGGGCCTTAGCCCCTGAAGCGTGGATCATGCCACGCCCACGGAATTTATGAGACAAGTGTTAGAAATTTTAGAACTTCCCCCGAAAATTGCTCCGGCAATTCCACATTCGACAAGTGCGCCGTATCGAGCTCGACATATTTCGACCCAGCGATGCGCTCGGCCAAATACCGTCCGCCCTCCGGCGGAGTCGCCTTGTCCTGCGTGCCCGTGATCACAAGCGTCTGCGCACGAATCTTGGAAACCTCGCCCCGCAAATCGGCGTCGCGGATCGCCGCGCATGTCGCAACGTAGCTCTCTGGCCGAGTCGCTTCGAGTATTTTTCGGAAGCGATCCACCGTGCCCGGCTCACGCCCGTGAAATGGCGGAGTGAACCAGCGTTCGAGAATCCCCGTTGAAATCGAAGGGATTCCTCCCTTATTTACGGCGTCAATGCGCGCGTTCCATCCGTCGGCGGTTCCAATGTGAGCCGCTGTGTTGCACAACACCAGTCTTCCCACACGTTTCGCGGCGTTGAGGCCCATCCACTGGCCGACAAGCCCGCCAACGGACAATCCACAAAAAGAAACGGTCGCGATCTCCAGATGATCGAGCAATCCGATGACATCTTGACCGAGTTTATCGATTCTGAATCCGCCGGAGGCAAACGTGGAAGCGCCATGGCCGTAACTGTCGTACCGCAGCACGCGGAAATGTTCTGTGAATGGCGGCACTTGCGAATTCCACATGGAAAGATCCGTGCCCAAAGAATTCGACAGCACGAGCACCGGCAATTCCTGATTGCCGTTCAGACGATAGTGAATCTGCCCGCCTGTTATGGGTGCGAATGGCATATCTCTATTCTCGCTCTGCTATCTCGGGCTTCCAGGTGAAAGAAACTATCACGCCTCTCCGGGCCTTCCAAGGCTGACAATCGGAGCTTTCGCCGTCCATTTTGCTCTAAGTGTCCCCGAACAAATTGTAACGCCGTGGATTTGCGAGCCCGACGACGCGCAAACGATCATGCCCGCATCGAAAGTTTCGTGATTCGCAATCCACAGCATCGCTGCTAATCCTCAATTTCGTCGCGCCGCGCGTAGAAGTTTCGGATATCCTCGGAGGGCCTAGCGCCCGCCTTCAGGCGGGCATGCGCTTGAATCTACAGTGTCGGCCTAAAGGCCGACGCTACAAAAGCGCCCCCAATCCGAGTTCCCACACAGACACTTCAGCCCGGCCGAAGCGAAGTTTTTTTCAGTCGGCTTTAGCCGCTGAAGTTGAGTTTGATCGCGGCTCCGCCGCGCTGCGTGACGCTTGAACGACAGCGCCGAATATCGTGACTCGACCTCCACTATCGCAGATCATCCGCCGCGCCGCGCACTGGCGCTGTCCTAATTGCGGGCGCGGCCGTCTCTTCCGCGGAATTTTCCGCATGCTCTCCCACTGCCCGGAGTGCGGTCTATCGTACTTTCCCGAGCAGGGATACTACCTCGGCGCCATGATTATCAACTATGTCGCCACAACCGGATGCGTCGTGACACTCTTCCTGGTCTCACTGCTATTTCAGGACTTCACCAGACTCTCGACCAACGCGAAGATCCTACTTTGGATGGCTTTCGCGATCATCCTATCCTTATCGCTGGTGCGGCACTCATATAGCTTCTGGCTCGGGCTCGACTTCTGGATAAAACCGCGACAGCCGGACGCGCCTGCCAAAGAGACCATTTAGACTCCACGGATGAACTGCGAAGCAATGCCAACGAGCGCCCCTCCCAGAACAAGCCACGCCGAATTAATTCGGAACCTCAGCAGCAAAATTGCGCCAGCGATGGCCAAGCCGACAGTCACCCAATCTACAATTGCGGCACGCCCGAGTTGGTAACTGACCGCCGCCATCAAGGCCAGCGACGCAACATTTACTCCGTCGAGGAACGCGCCCGCCGTCGCCGACCGCCGGATGTAGGGAACAAGCGGCCCGCTGACGGCCACCAGGAGGAACGCCGGAAGAAATATCATCCACAAGTTGCGCGTCAGTGATCCACGCTCGATGCACCACGAGATCGGTCCTAAGAAACGCGAGCAACACGTAGCCGCTGCCGAATACGACAGATCCAATCTTCAAGAAAACCAGAAACAACGCCCACATTCCCGGCGCAAGGCTCGGCGCGGCCGCAGCTGCAGTGCCTGTGCCGGCAATGGAAAGAAGCTTCGTCAATTTCAAACGGACGCTGCGCAGCAACAACAGGAATGTGCCGCGGCCATCCCAACCATGTTTATTGCGCCCACCAAGAAATGCATGAGCGCAGGCAACAGTCGTTCCTGTCGCGCCCAGGATCAACAGCGCATTCACACCCAGAAAACTGAGCGCAACGCAAATCACGCCTGCAGCCGCGAGCAGACTGCTCTTGACTGCCGTGCGGCCGAGTCCCCACAACGCTTGCAGGATGAGCGCGACCACGACGGGTTTCACGCCATAAAGGAGCGCGGACACCTCCGGCAAATATCCGAAGCGCACGTACGCCCAGGCGATGCCTGCCACCAAAATTGCCGCGGGAAAAATGAAGCAGATGCCGCCTATCACCAGCCCCAACCATCCGGCGCGCAAATACCCAATGTGGATGGCGAGTTCGCTCGAGCTGGGCCCGGGGATCAAGTTGCTCGCGCCGAGCAGATCGAGAAATTTTTCGCGCGACAACCATTTGCGGCGGCGAATGAGTTCATCTTCCATCATCGCGATATGTGCCGCGGGCCCGCCAAACGCCGTCGTTCCCAGGCGCAGAAAAAACAAGGCCAGTTCCGTCAGGGAAGCACGCTGGGCGCCGCCGGATGTCGCGGCCGGGCTCTGCGGCAGCTCAACCATTTGTTTTCTGTTTGTCCCGTGAAAAATATGGGTCCAGCGACAAGCAGCCCGAGCCCGCCAGCACGAGGAAAATGGATCCCATAAACATGCAGTAATCGGTTCGCGCAACGTCCTCCATGCGCCACCAGCCTGTCTTGAATAGGATGGGAATTTTAGTAGTGGCGATCGCCGTGCAAATCACCGCCAGCAGCGGAATCGCGGCGAGGCTCGTGCGCAGTCCCACGAGCACGAGCAGCCCACAAATAATTTCCACCGCACCCACAAATGGTCCCATCACGTGCGGCGCGGGAATTCCAATCGTCACAAATCTCCCCGCTCCCCACTGGTCAGGAAAAATAAATTTCTTGATCCCCTCGAGAAAAAACACACCGCCAACCATAAAACGAATGGCCAAGATCGCCGAAGATACCTTTCCAAACCCTGACGTCTGCACGTCGGACATGCCTCACCTCGCCTTCCGGTTCGCGGCTCAGAGAATCGCCCCCGGAACGGCTGGAGTGTAACGCAATCCGTCACGGAGAAACATCTAACGCCTCACTGGGCAATGAACTATTCTGTGTCGTCTGCAGTCCTGGAGGGACGTAACAACGTAGCCCACCGCGCTTACCCTGAACGTAGTGAAGGGGAAGCGCGGTGGGGAAATGCTTTAAGATGATCAGTAAACCCCGACACGGGTGACACATGGGTGAGGGTTAAACGTGCGGCCCGCCATAAACGGGACTCACCCGCATGAAATTGAGTTACGACCGCACTCATCAATTGCGATTCTTAGGCAGGATCGACGCGCCAGACAGCAACCCCCGAAGTCCCAGCAAAAGCAGTCGTGGCTGGCTGAGAGCGATGTGCCAGAGAACGCGCGCAGCCTCGTCGCGCGTGTACTGGCTCAGCGACCGGCGCGTCGAAGTATTCATTAGATCGACCAGGCGGCTATAGTCGGCTTGTTTGAACTGGTGGATGGTACGGCGGATCAGAAGGTGCAAATCGAGTTCGCGGCGCAATGAGCGAAGCTCGCGGCTTTCGCCTCCATTGAGGATCGCTTCGGTCACTCCGAGCGCCCCTCGGAGCCCGGTGACGATTCCTCCGACGGTCGATACCTTCACTTGCCCTGCTGCGTCGCCGACCAGGAATACGCGTCCCGCGCCGACGCGGCGTTCCACCGGCGTCCAGCGGTCGTATACTGGAATGCGCGCGCCCTGGAATCCCAGTGGTGTGAACCCGCGCTTTTCCATGAAGCGTTCGAGACAGCGCCGCGTTTCCTGCCCATCTTCACCAATCAGGCCCAGCACCGCGCGCTCGCGCGATTCAGGAATCAGCCAATAAAAGTAGGGTGTGTCATCCGGAATGAACCAGACGCGAACCGTGTCCAAAGGCATGTCTGAAGGAATCCGCACGATGGCCTGTAGCAGGGGTACGGTCGGCTGGCGCGGCCATCCGGCGGCCTGCGCGACGCGGGAGAGCGCTCCGTCGGCTCCCACTACAACGTCGGCGTGCAATTCCTCCGTGCGAGCGTCGCGCGTGCGCTCAACGCCTACTCGCAAGCCGCTTCCGTTGCTCTCAAGCGATAAGAAACGATTGCCGAACGAAACTTTTGCGCCCTGGCTCTGCGCCTGCTCGGCAAGCCCGCGAATCAATCGTGAGCGCTCAATGATCAGGTCCGGCCGTTCCAATGGAACCTGCGCGCTGCGCCCGTCGGTGAAGAGTTCAAATTTGCGGATTTCATTGATTACCGCGCGCTCCCCCACTTCGCCTAGCAAGGTGCGCATGTGGTTGGTGACAATCAGCGTGCGCGGCGCGGGATCGAGATTCTCAGACCGCTCGAGAACTTCCACGGAGCAGCCGGTGCGCGCTAGAAGCGCCGCGGTGAAAAAACCGCAAGCGGAGCCGCCGATAACGGCGACTTTGCGAGCGGACCCACGTCCCTTTTCGATCTCCTGCTGCAGAGTGACCTTCCCGCGCCGCAAATCCCAATCGCATCCCACGCGGCGCATCAAGGCGGCAGTGCTTTGCAAGGCGAAATTCAGTTTCCGGCAAAAGTGGACCGCGGGCTGTCCCCAGTCCTGATCCGGTCTGGAATTGCACCGGCCATTCTCACCCGCCCACATCCTGAGAGGCAGCCGACAAAGATAAAGCAGTATAGCCAAACGTCGGCATTAGGCAAGGCGGTACCATGATAGGCAATGGACCAACTTTGTCCTACTGGGAGTCCCGAAGGGACGTCACAGCGTAGACCACCGCGTTTGCCCTGAACGGCGTGAAGGGGAAGCGGTGGGAAAATTGTCTGAAGACACCCACAAAACCCCGCTAGGGGTGACACACGGGTGCGGGCTGTACTTGCTTGTCCTGCTCGCCCTGACGAAGGAAGGGACTTAGGAAGGGCAGCCCGCCATTAAGATGGACCTCAATCGCATGGAATGGACAGGGCGATTGGAAATTTGCGGTCCGCTTACTCATGGTTGTCGCTTTGGCGAGTCGGAGATTGAAAGCCATCTCATAAATGGCCAACCATCATGACTCGTGAATTCGGATTTGCACAACTTTGATTCCGGCGCTGAAAGCGCCGCCGCAATCCAGCCCAGGGCAACGCCCTGGGTTTCGGAATCGATCGGTGCGCCCTGCATGGGCGCAGGAATCCTCCGCCCTTGCAGGGCGGAACATGTCCTCGAACAAGCCCCTGGGTTGTTGCCCCGGGCCAGCATGCTCCGCGCTCGTCCATCCGAGAATCGCGCAGCCCGGGACGAGCATCGTATAATAAATAACCTATGGACTGGAAATGGAACGCGCGGCCTAAATTGATTTCAATACAAGTCGCGATTCCTCGAACGGTGCAATATGCCGGCGCGGAAATCACGACGAGCATTTTCAAAACGCCAGTCAATAAACGCGTCCCTCTCCATCCTCTGAATCTCGAAGGGGACAAGCAGGCCGATCTGTCCGTCCACGGCGGCCGGGATAAAACCGTGTACGCATATCCTTCAGAACACTATCCCTACTGGAAGAAGGAATTGCCGGGCGTGGATCTGCCCTGGGGCGCCCTCGGGGAAAACTTCACCACAGCAGGTCTCGTCGAGGATACCGTCTTCCTCGGAGACCGTTTCACCATCGGCACGGCGGAAGTGGTGGTGACGCAGCCGCGAATTCCCTGCTTCAAATTGAACTTGAAGTTCGGCCGCGATGATATGGCCAAACGTTTCCTGGCCAGCCACCGCAGCGGATTTTATCTGCGCGTCCTTCGCGAAGGAGAAGTCGGCCCAGGAGACAAAATCGTTCGAATCCACGAGGACGAGAACAAAATCTCCATTTCCGACGCCATGCGCGTCTATCTCCATGAACCAAATTCGAACGACCTGGCCCGCCGCGCCCTCCAGGTGGAATATCTTTCCGCAACCTGGCGCGAGAAATTCCGCCAAACAATTTACCCTCAGGAGCGAGGTGCAAGCACTTCGGAGTGACTATGCCGCAGGTTTCTTCTTTCCGGATGAGCGTTCGTAAGGAGCAAGCTCGAGCAGTGCGATCGCACCAAGGGGACGGGTGCCTGGCTCTTCGTGGTTTTTTGATGGCGGGTGCCCCGTCCTTGATGCCTTTCAAGGGGGGGTTCTTGGTTTGATTTCCTACGCGAGGATGTCCCAGAGCCCGATTCTTTTTCTCTTCTAAGGCGATGAGAGTATCCCACTGTTGTATTGCGCCGGCGGATGGCACAACCATTGGGTGAGGGTTGAATTTTCGGGTGCCGCACTCTTCACTTTTTTGTGAAGGGTGCGGGTTTTCTTCCTCGGTCGGGTGGCCCAGAGCCCGATTTGTTCTTTCCTCTTCCACGGCGATGAGAGTATGCCTCTGTCGTAATGCACCGGAACGTTAACAAACGAGGGGTGCCCCAGGCGTCGGTTCTACGCCTGGGGGTTTGAATCCTAACCGTGGCAATCGATCCAGTCAGCGGATAAAACTGGGAACAACGAAATCAAAAGCCCCACGCGTAAAACCGACGCGTAGGGCACCCAGCTCATCCTCTCACTTGACGTCCGGGCCACCCGCCGTAGCTGTGCTGGCCTTTCAACAGAAGATGGCCGGCGAAGAAGCGCAAGCGCAATACCGCCGCCGTGGAAGAGTGGTGGAATTTTGCCATGCGTGGATCAAAAGCAAGTTGGGCCTGCGGCAGTTTCACGTTCGAGGGCTGGCCAAGGTGCAGATGGAGTTGCTGTGGGCTTGCCTCACCTACAACGTGCAGCACTGGATTCGGCTAAGCAAGCTCCCAGCAACACCAGCGGCTGCCTGAAGGAGCAAAAAAGCACGAAGGAAGAACCGAAACACTATTCAGAAGTACCAAGTCAATAATCCAAGAAACTGACACTCAATTCCTAATCCCCTTCTCCATTGAGGTTTCTTCACAGCTTCACCCGACGCGTGGGGCACCCCGTTTTCGTCTTCTCCCTTAGCGTCCGGGCAACCCGCCAGGGGCGTTCTTTTCTCCCGTGGCACCGGGAATTTACTTGTCGTGGGTAGTAGGCGCCTCAGGACCAAGTGTTAGGACATTGAGGATAATGCTCTTGGTTCTGCGCTTCTCATTAATAGCCTCTGACTGGCCCTTTGTGGTCAGACGCAATTTGGCATATTGAACTTTTCCTGATTTGGAAAAGCGATCTCCTGCCACGAGCCGAGCGGCAATCAAGCTTTCGATTCCGTAATGAATAGCACTTTCCTCGGATTTCAAGATGCCCGTCAGACCCGTTGTTGCGGTAACTCCCTCGGGGTGGTCATATAGGTAGCCTAGTATGGCCGCTTCTAAGGAACTGAACTTCCCGGGTATATTCATTTCCATTGCCTAAGACCTCACTTTCAGATAAGCAGTTCTATCACTTCCAAAAGTTCACTGAACAACTTGGCAGTACTTTACATAGACCCAGAGCCGATCCCGTTCATCTCCCGAGGGACGGTCCTCGGCACGCTCGACTGCTACGCAATTGACCTGTCCCTCCTCGCAAAGAAGTTCACCTGCCCATTCGAGTTTCTCGAGGCATTGGGTCGCATAAATGTGGTTCACCCTAAGCGAGCGATTTCCAACCTTGACGTCATCACCCACACGGATCACCTCTGGGATTCCATCCGATCCGGCACTGCCAGATACGACTGTAACAAGATAATCTTTCTGATAGTGCAGGGTAGCGCTTTTGTTCATCACCCTGATCACCTGGGCCTCGGACTCGACGGTCTTCTTCTGAGCAGGTGAACGGTCTGCCGCAGGTCTCCCGCATCCATTGACAGCCAAGAGACCAAACAAGACAACTGCAAGCCGTGCCGTCATCGTCTGCCTCCTGGCTGCGTAAGCGTGGCGTGATAACCAGTGCTTGAAGCCTATCAGATCGCGTTGATCCCGCCGTCGCTTTGGGTTTGCCGGGTTGTGGCTGTCGCGCCACCTAGGCCCGGAGATTTCTTTATGGAGTTGCCACGCTTGCTTTCTTCTTTCGACCCGACCATGTGAATTGGATTCTTGACTTCCAGTGCTTGAACAGCGACGCCTCGCGCAGCCTGTATTTCCTTCCGTGCGAATCGATCGCTACCCAATAGTCAATGGTCGGGAGGTCAATCTCCGCCTGGTTCAATATTGTTGTGGTGTATTTACCCTCGGTGATTTCATGAGGCAGCGTAGGTTTGTTGTCCATGGCCACAAAGTGCAGCCGCGGATAGAGTCCAGTTGCTCCGACCGTTACAACCGTAACGGGTCTCCGGCCAATGTTGACCACGTCTACGGTGACTATGGTCATGCCTTCGTACTCAGGAGCGTTATGCGTTTTCATATTGCGCATCACTTTCAACTTCACCTTTACTCGGTCGCTGAGACACTGACTCACGATGGCAATCGTGGAGAGAATGGCACCATAGCCAGCAATGAGCAGAGTGATGATATCTGACGTTGTCACGGCTGGATTGTACGCCCACTGCTTACCAAAACAAGTTAGTTGAGCCCAAAGCCATCATCCCAGCTCGCGTGGCTGGCGGGTGGCCCGGGCTTTGTAGTTGAACTTTTGATCCTATAACTGCGTCGGCTCCCTTCGAGCGAGTAGACTTGGTAGCGGTAGGACGACCAAGGCTCGGAGGAAAGGAGCCGAGCAATGATAATTATAGGCTGCGATTTTCACACGCGCTATCAGCAGATCGCGAT
>WNGI01008034.1_pt1 | contig 10042 bp, 8 predicted proteins | sample 5400621 | NCBI WGS metagenome assembly WNGI01 (sample SAMN13153374, study PRJNA577476) | soil metagenome | isolation source: 20 cm soil or saprolite under Garry oak tree replicate 1 | place: USA:California | collected 2016-06-15 | reverse complement strand
CCAGCAGCGATGCCAGTGCCGTTCGCAACGTGTAGGTTACCCGGTAAACACCGTTCGCATTGACCATGAATGTCGTGTTGTTATTCTTGCTGATTGCTGTTCCGACAATAAGTGGCGCTTGGCTAAAGGGTACAGCGCCGCCAACGCCAATGACAATGGCGCCGCTGTTATAGTCGAACAAGACTGCCGCCAAGCCCCCTGCAGATCCTGTCGGTCCTGTGGGTCCGGTTGCCCCTGTTGAGCCGGTTGCGCCTGTCGGTCCTGTAGCTCCCGTTGCGCCAGTTGCTCCCGTGGGTCCCGGCGCTCCTGGAGATCCTGGTGGTCCTGTCGGCCCAGTCGGTCCGGTGCCTGAGGATTCATGGGAACGATTCCGGCTAAAAATACCAAGGCTTGGTTTGCCAAGTCGCCTATTCGGATGGTGTGGCCCTCACCGGCGACGCCTTCGTTCCCGATGTCGATGTTGTCATCTCCGGTAGTGAGATTGAAACCAGCCTGGGAACCAACCGCGATGTTGAAGCTGCCGGTGGTGTTGTTCTGAAGCGCGCGATCGCCAAAAGCTGAATTATCGCTCCCATTGCTAAAGAGCAGCGAGAGCGCTCCGTTAGCAGTGTTTGCTGCACCCGTGGTATTAAGCAGGAGCGCTCCAGCGCCACTGGCTGTATTTTCATCGCCGTTGTTTAGGGCCAGCGTTCCAGCTCCAACACCTGTGTTGAAGCTGGCTGTGGTAGCTGTCGCGATTGATTCCCAACCAATCGCCGTATTAAATGCACCGTTCGTCAGACTAAACAGAGCATTATAGCCCTCTGCCGTGCTGCCTCCATAAACTCCATCGGGCGGCGGAGAGACGTCCGGAGCCGCCGGCATTTGCCGGAAAACCTCCGGGGGAGCCGCCCGCATTTGTGGCAAAAACCCAAAGCACACCAGAATATGTGCGATGAGAAGGAACCCTCGCCGTAATGGCAGCGGACGAGCCCGATCTCGTCCGCGTGAAACTAACGTTCTGGGTTGAATCAGTGAATACATGGATGTGTTCTTTCGTTTTCCCGGTCGTTTTTATTTTGATTTTGTTGTGGTTATTGGGTTCCGAACAGATGAAGGACTCTGCCGGGCAAAATCCCTTGTCTGGGGTCGGAACTGCCCGCGTGTTTACTAAATCCGGGCTTTAAGTGTCAAGTAATTTTCTCAGGGCAAAAAATAGTAAGGACTTTAGGTCCAAAGTAGTAAGGACAAGCGGGTGACCCGTCGGGAGCCATGATCCAGCCGAGTGGCAGCAGCAACGATCCTTCAACAAAGGCTAGTTCGCGCCCGTGAGACGCCTGCTAGGGCGAGCACGCGGTGTGCGGCTAAGCGCTGCCATTCCGGTCGGCTGTGGCACGGCCAAACGGACGATGCCGTCAGCTACGCGAAGTTTTTCAGCCGATCACACGACGCAGTGATTCGCGTTTACGATGCAGCGGGCACGTGATCGAACCGCGCAGTGCAGCGTGATTGCGTCCATGCGGTCTTTTACTGCAGACTGGTTCGATGTCTGACGCGAAGGCGAATTTGATCCGCGAAAAAGCCGTCGCGGGTCTCGGCGGTGCGCTATTGCTTGCCGCCCTCGTTGCCGCCTATGCAAACCATTTTCACAACAGCTTCCACTTCGACGACGCGCACACGATCGTAAATAACGCATCCATTCGCGAACTGCGGAACATTCCGCTCTTCTTCACTGATGCGACAACCTTCAGCTCGCTCCCGAGCAATCAATCGTATCGCCCGCTCGTCTCCACGCTGCTCGCGATTGACTTCCGTCTCGGCGGAATACAACCGTTCTGGTTTCATGTGTCGATCCTCGCACTCTTCGTCGCGCTCACGCTGCTGGTGGCGTTTGTCATTTACCGCCTGCTTCAAGGCGCTGGAATATCGTCAACCAATCGCTGGATTGCCCTCGCCGCTGCCGCGTGGTATGGGCTGCACCCGGCAAACGCGGACACGGTCAACTACATCATCGCGTCGTCTGAGGTCATCTCGACGCTCGGCGTAATCGCATCGTTTGCAGTTTACTTAGCCTTCCCGCGTGTGCGCCGATCGTGTCTCTACACCGTGCCGGCAGCGATTGCGATCCTAGCCAAACCGACGGCAGCGATCTTCGCCGTATTGTTCGCGATTTACCGTTTGCTCTTGCCGGCCGAAACAATCATGGGCCGAACTACCGGACGCCGCGCGCTCGTTTATTTTGCGGGAATTGGCCCGTCGTTCCTGATCTGCAGCGCGATGTTGCTCTTGGTGCAGCACATGACGCCGCACACCTGGGTCGCCGGCGCCGCGAACGCGCACAATTACCTGATCACGCAGCCTTACGTGATCTTTCAATACGTTAAGACCTTCTTCTGGCCGGCTGGACTCTCCGCCGACTACGACCTCAATCCTTTTGCAACAACTGATGATCCGCGCTTCTGGGCGGGCTTCGCGTTCGTGATTCTTTTTGCGGTCTGTGCGGTCGTGGCTGCTGTTTTCAAGAAGACGCGCGTAATCGGTTTCGGTTTGCTATGGTTCCTGATCGCGCTTCTGCCGACGTCGCTGCTGCCGCTAGCGGAGGTCATGAACGATCACCGCACATTTCTTCCTTACATCGGCCTCGTGATCGCGGTGGCTGGCGCGGTATGGCTCCTGATCAATCGCCGGGTCGCATACAGCCTGCCGGCAAAAATCGCGGCGCTTTGCGCGCTAGCGCTTTTCCTTTGCGCAAACGGCTATGCTACGTTTCAACGAAACAAGGTTTGGAAAAGCGAGGAAACGCTCTGGCACGATGTCGTGTTAAAGAGCCCGCGCAACGGACGCGGGTTGATGAACTATGGTAACACGCTGATGACCAAAGGCGATTTTGCCGGCGCACTCGATTATTACCACCGAGCACAACAGCTCACGCCACAGTATTCCTTTCTGTTAATCAATCTCGCAATTGCGGAAGATGCGACAAAGCAGAGCGCGGCAGCGGAGGAACATTTCAAGGATGCGCTGCGACTCGCGCCGACGAGTCCCGACAGCTACACCTACTACGCGCGTTACTTGCTGTCACACTCGCGCGCCGAGGAGGCACGCCTTTTTCTGCGCAGCGCACTGGAGCTGAGCCCAACAGACCTCACTGCGCGCGAACTTATCGCCCAAACGGATGCTCAAGCGCCTCCTCACTCCGCCGGAGAAACTCCGGAGTCTTATCTCGTCCTCAGTCTTCAGTATTATCGCGAAGCGCGTTACGCGGAATCAATCGCCGCGTGTCGCGCCGCTCTCGCGCTGCGGGCGAATTACGCGGAAGCCTGGAACAACATCGGCGCCGCTTACAACAAGCTCGGCCGCTACGACGAAGCCGCCGCCGCCTGTGAGGAAGCGCTTCGTCTTAAACCCGACTTCGAACTGGCGCAAAATAATTTGCAATACGCCCGCGAAATGGCCAAGACCTCCGGGAAATAGCGAGCGAGAACCTGCGTCGCGGCGAGTTTGGGCTCGCGGTGCGTGAGCCTTACAGCACACAGGTTCAGCAACCCGTCAATCCCGATGGGCCGAGTGTGTTTAGCCGATTTGTATGTGCTAGCTTACTTTTTCGGTCTCAACAGCGGGAACAGGATCACGTCGCGGATGGATTCTGCGCCGGTAAGCAACATGGTGAGCCGATCCATGCCGATCCCGATCCCGCCCGCCGGCGGCATGCCATGTTCAAGGGCGAGTAGAAATTCCTCGTCGATGCTTTGCTTCTCTTCTCCTGCCTGTTCAAGCAGACGCTGACGTTGCACAACTGGGTCGTTCAACTCGCTGTAGCCGGGAGCGATCTCCGCGCCATTAATGATGAGTTCAAAAACGTCGACGAGTGAGTTGTCACCTGCATTTTGTTTTGCCAGCGGCACCAGCTCTTTCGGGCAGTGCGTCACAAATAACGGGTCGATAGTCTTCTCCTCGACGAGTTTTTCGAACACGTGATGCGTCACCTCGAAATCGGCAAGTTGCGGCAGGATTTCTAATTTGAATTCGTTCGTAGCGCGTTCACGCCGCTGGTCACTGGAGAGCTCGAACCAGTCCTTTCCGGCAACTTCCCGGACCACATCGTGGTACCGCGCCCGGCGCCAGGGCCGTTTCAAGTTGATGGTGTGAAGAATCTTCTCTTCAGCGTCTCGGTGCTCAATTGTCAGCGAGCCGCAGATTTTCTCGGCGAGATGACATATCAATTCTTCAGTGAGGTTCGCCATTTTCTCGAAATCCGCATAGGCCCAATAAGCTTCTAGCATGGTGAACTCGGGATTGTGTTTTCGGGAAATGCCTTCATTTCGAAAGTTGCGGTTGATTTCGAAGACCTTGTTGAACCCGCCTACAAGCAAACGCTTGAGATAGAGCTCCAACGCGATGCGGAGATAAAGATCGAGACCGAGCGCCTTGTGATGTGTGCGGAAGGGTTCCGCCGCGGCACCTCCGGCAATCGTTTGCAAAATTGGCGTCTCGACTTCGACAAAGCCGCGCTCTTCCAGGAAGCGCCTTGTTTCCCGAACAATGGCGATACGTTTTTCAAAGACAGCGCGGGAATGCTCGTTGGTTAGAAGATCGAGATAACGCTGCCTGTACCGCGCTTCAATGTCTTGTAGCCCATGCCATTTCTCCGGCAGGGGCCGCATTGCTTTCGCAAGGAGCTGGAACCTGCGTACTTTCAATGTCGGTTCGCCGCTTTTCGTAACAAAGCATGTTCCTTCCACGCCGATGAAATCACCAATGTCCAGCAGGCGAAAAAGATCCATCAGCTCCGGGCCGACTTCTTTTGCGTGTATGTAGACTTGAATGCGTCCAGTCGCATCGCGCACGTCGAGAAAGTGGCTTTTTCCCATATCCCGATGCGCCGTGATGCGGCCTGCTGCACGAAGCGTCTCGCCTTCTTTAAATTGCTCGCGCACCTCCGCGATCGACCCGCTCACGTCAAAACCAGAACCGAACGGATCTATACCTTTCACGCGAAGCGCCTCGAGCTTTTTGCGGCGCAGCGTGATCAACTCATTTTCTTCTTCCATCACCGGAGAGCGAATGTAAGGCGGCGCTGAAAAATGAACAGCCTGAACAACGCGGCTAAAAGTTGAAAAGTTAAAGAAGTCAAAAGGTCGAAGGGGGAAATGCTCGCCGTTGTAACTTTTAACAAATCACCTCACATTGGGTTTGCCAACAAAACGGTGAGAATGAGATAGTTGTCTCGCGCGCCAAGCGAAAGTCGTCACGGCGCTGCTTTCAAATGACCGTCAATTTGCCAGAAACAACTTCAAAGATGGAAGGACCGCTGGTGAAGCAGTTCTCCGTGTTCCTGCCGAACAAGGTCGGGGCGATGCTGGAAGTTGTGAAGCTGCTGAACACGCATAACGCCCATGCTGTCGCCCTGAGCGTATCGGAATCCACCGAATCGGCTATTGCGAGGATAATCGCAAGCGATCCCGCACGCGTGGAGAAATTGTTCCGGGAAAAGAATGTTCCTTTCGGCGTTAGTCACGTGGTGGTGGTCGAGATGCGAGAAGTCGCGACCCAACTGGTGAAACTGCTCGCAGCATTGGTGATGGCGGAGGTAAATGTCCACTTCGCTTACCCGTTGCTGATCCGGCCGCGCGGCTTTGCTGCCATCGCGTTGCACGTAGACGATAACGAATGCGCGTCCTCAGTGCTGAGAGGCGAAGGATTCAAAATGCTCAGCCAAGACGATATTTCGCGATAGGCGCTGTGATTGGTTGAAGCGCTGAAGCGTTAAACCGTTGAAGCCGGTCGTTATGAACTGTGCTGGATCCTTGAACTTTCTAACGACTAAACGCAGCACAGCCTGTTGACAGGCTGGTAAGAGCGCGCTTACAGAAAGTGGGTTTATTGCGGTATGCGGACTCTTCTCTCACGCCCGATCCAAGTTGATCCAAGCTTTCACATCGGGCTTAGCCTGGTTGTGATTCTGGCTGTGGCAGAGATCTTCGCCGCAGCGTCGTATTATGTCGTTCGAGCGCGCGCTGCACGAGCTTCGGCACAAGCAGTCGTGCCAAGCGCCGCGCTTCCTTTGTCTTCTCCTGTGTCCGCGACAACACCCGCACCGGTAACGGCACAGCCGGCTGTTTCGTCAGCAGCGGTGATTCCCAGCCCTGCTCCGTCGGTTGTTAATCAGTTGCTGCTAGAAGGCACCGAACTGCGCGACCGCGGAGACATGACAAACGCGCTGGCCCGTTTCCAAGAAGCACTGGACAGCGAGCCGAACAACACGGCGGTGCTTGAGGAGATCGCCAAAACTTATGAATCCATGCAGCTCCTCGATCGTGCGAATGAAACCTGGCGCAGAATTCAGGAAATGGGACCCTCCGCTGGCGCAGCATACGAGCTAGCTGATCAACGGCTGAAGCTCGGGGTGTCGACCCCCGCCACGACGGTTTCAGATGCCGCGGGTTCGTCAGCCGATGTCGCGGCACGCCGGGATATTGGTGGCAACGCGGAAGGTTCGGTCATGGGTATCACCGAGGTCAAAACCACGGAGACGCCCGACCCCGACGCCGAGAAGAACCTGACACTACAGATCGGCATAAAAAAGCAGCCCGCCGCGACCATCGATCACACGAAAGTGAAAATTTTGGTGGAGTTCTACGACACGGTGGGTGACAAAGATATCAAGCTGACCAACGCGGACGTGAATTACGAATGGCTGACGCCAAAGCATGACTGGACGGAGACGAATCCAGAGGTGCTCTCAGTGAGGTACCTTAGCGCAAAAACAGCCGGGCCTTCGTCTGAGTCAGCGCTCTCGGATGCGGCGGCAACGGTTCGGCCGGGTCAAAAAGGCCGAGCCAAAGGTTCTGCCGCAGATATCGGAAAGCGAAAATACCTGGGATACATTATTCGGATTTATTACGATGACGAGTTACAAGCCGTCCAAGCAAAACCGTCACGGCTTTTACAACATTTTCCTCCCTCGAAAAGCAGCTCGTCACAATGACGCCATTGCCCATCATCCCGGTAAATGCCGAAATCCGAATGCCGAATGAGGAACCAATGACGAAGCACGAATGACGACGGGCTGGTCCAGGATTGACATGCGAAACCGAAATTCGTCATTCGGACTTCCTTCGTCATTCGTTGTGCGGATTTCGGCATTGCTTGCCACATGCGTTTTCTTTTTTGCCTCCGCAGCAGAGGGACAAATTCAAGTGGAGCTAAAATTCAAACGTTTGCAGTACATTGCTTACGAACCCGTGGTAGCAACAATCGCAATCACAAATCTCGCGGGGCGCGATATCGAGCTTCATGACGCCCACGGCCAATCATGGCTTGGATTCGAGGTGACCGGAAATGAAGATCAGCCAATCACGCTGCTCGCAACCGAAAATCCCGCCGCTGCGGGACCCTTGAAAATCGAAGCCGGCCAGAGAGTCACGCGACAATTCGATCTTGGTTCGCTTTATTCCGTGCACGATTTCGGCGCTTATCATGTCCGGACGAATGTCTATTTCGCCGATCTTGCAAAATTCTTTTACTCTGGAACGCGCGTCTTTGAAGTAACTGACGCGCACCCCATCTGGCAACAAACAGTAGGAATTCCAGACGGCGTTGCCGCGGCTGGAGAGGTGCGTACCTATTCGCTGCTCACCAACCGTTTTCCGGATCATACCTCTTTGTACGTGCGCGTGCAGGACAAAGAGACGGGAACCGTATTTGCAACTTATTCGCTAGGCCGAACCATCGGGGGCGAGCAACCCCAGGCAGAAATCGATCGTGCCAATCAATTGCATGTTTTGCATTGTGCAGCACCGCGTGCCTGGTCTTATTCCCGGATCGGTTTGAATGGCGAGCTGGTGGCGCATTCTTCGCTAATGGAAACTAATAGCCGGCCTCGTCTCGTCCACTCCACAAACGGCGATGTAGCAGTTCGTGGTGGCGCTGCCGATACAGTCACACAAAGCTCGCGCAGCACAGTACCGAAACTTTCCGGTCGGCCACCTGGATTACCCAAGGATCAATAATGCGAACAAGTTGTTATCGACGCCCTTTCTTTGTCGCGTGTGCACTGGTCACGCTCCTGGCATTCGCTAATTCTCCGGCAGCACAGAAAAGCCGTGTGTCCTCTGACAATCTGACGGTAGTCATTGACGCCGGACACGGCGGTCATGATCGCGGTGGCATTCCCGGGCAGAGGATTGCTGAAAAAGACATGACATTGGATGTGGCACAGCGTCTTAGAAACGTTTTGGCGGCCAGCGGCTATCGCGTAGTCATGACACGGGACAGCGACGTTTTTGTTCCGTTGGGGACCCGAGTTGCAATCGCCAACTCCTATCGCAACGCCATCTTCGTGTGTATTCATTTCAACGCGACAGGACGCTCAGGCGCAAGCGGGATAGAAACCTACTTTTATAGCCGCGATAGCCTGCCACTGGCCTCAGCCATCCATTATTATGTCACCGGAGGTGCGCCTTCTGCCAATCGCGGAGTGCGCCGCCGTGGCTACTATGTCCTGAGAAAGACGGCTATTCCAGCAGTGCTTGTAGAATGCGGGTTCCTGACCAATCCAACTGAAGCTGCATACGCGCAGAGCGTTTCTTATCGTCAAAAACTTGCTGAAGAAGTTGCAGCTGGAGTCCGCGGGCGCAATTCCGTTGGCGGTAGCCTGTCAACGACGCGAGTGGCAACCAGCGAAAGCATCCCGATGCAACCGTACATCGATCAGACGAAAGTGAGCAGTTCTGAGCGGCGCAAGTCCAAGCGTTCACACAAGCGAAGTGCGCGAAAAAAGAAAAGCTCATCCAAATCGTCTAACTCAGAAGCACGCGCGAGCTCAATACATCCGGAGGGCTGATTTGGACCTTCCGATTCTGACTTCGGCGCAGATGCGAGCCGCAGAAGAAACTGCTTTTGCGCAGGGAGTGCAAGTCGAGGCGCTGATGAACCAGGCAGGGGCTGGTCTCGCGCAGGCAGTCGCAAAGTTTTTTTCGAAACCGGGGAAATGCATTGTCTTCGCCGGAAAGGGACACAACGCCGGAGATGCCCTGATTGCAGCGGAACGTTTACGACGACTGGGGTGGGAAATTGAAGTCCGGCTTGCTTTCAAATTGGAAGATTGCAGCGAACTCATGCGGAAGAAGCTCGAAGAGCTGCGGCGCAGACCACCTCAGATTTTGGGCGCGACACCATCGCGAGCCGGCAGTACCGATCCTGGCGTTACTCTTCTGGAACTTTACGCGGAGGTCGCTGGGGAGTTGGCGACTACGGAAGAAAAAATTGGTGTGGAAGCATACGTGGGCACGGCTGCTCCGTTGATTATTCTTGACGGCCTGCTTGGGGTTGGGGCGAGGCCGCCGTTGCGCGAACCGGTACGCGCAGCGTGCCGTTCCATCAATCAACTACGGGCAACAAATCGCGCCTATGTATTTGCCGTCGATCTTCCAACCGGTCTCGATGGCGACTCCGGCAAAGTGGATCGCGACTGTGTAGTTGCGGATTTTACGATTACGATCGGATTCGCAAAAGCTGGTCTGATCGCAGATGTCGCGCTGAATTACGTGGGCAGACTCGAAGTTGTGCCGCTGGCTGACCTGCATCCACCTGACAAGAAACCAAAGGAAATCGTTGCCAGCCCTCGGGCCTTTCAAGGTTTGCTCCCGAGACGGCAATTCAGCTCGTACAAAAACCAATTTGGACGCGTCGGCGTCGTAGCAGGATCAAAGGGATTCATCGGCGCTGCCCTGATGACCTCGCATGGTGCGTTGCGTGCAGGCGCAGGTCTGGTCGAAGTTTTTGTTCCCGAAGAAATTTACGAGATCGTTGCCAGCGCCGCGCCAATGGAAGCGATGGTAAAACCGATCCACTCTTATCGCGGCTTGCTGAAGGAAAAAGCGGATGTTTGGGCAATGGGACCAGGGCTGGGGAAATCACGCGCAGCCGAGATTCTCGAGCTAATTGAAAAACTTAAGCAGCCGATGGTGCTTGATGCCGACGGGCTCAACATTGTGTCGGAAAAGACTTCAATTCTCAAACGATGCAAAGGCCAGCGGTTGCTCACGCCGCATCCCGGCGA
>WNGI01007418.1_pt1 | contig 10042 bp, 10 predicted proteins | sample 5400621 | NCBI WGS metagenome assembly WNGI01 (sample SAMN13153374, study PRJNA577476) | soil metagenome | isolation source: 20 cm soil or saprolite under Garry oak tree replicate 1 | place: USA:California | collected 2016-06-15 | reverse complement strand
CCGGTCGAGGGTGACGGACATGGGCGGACCCTCCTCAGGGCTGATGGCTGGACAGGTGGATAGACGGCGGGGGCTGTACCTGTGGCAAGGGCAATATCGTATTCCCGACCCCGGGGCTAGGTCAACAGGCGGGAACCGCCCACTGTTGGCTGGTTGACAGTTCGTGTCAAGAGGTGAGTTTTCGCTTGCCCCTTTGGCCGCCAACGCGCCGCGCGCTCCGGCCTGCCGAAACCCTCTGTTCGCGCCAGGGTCCCCCCGCCCTCGGACGCCTCGGCCGGTTCCCCGTCGCGCGGGGCCCTCGGCAGGCCGTCGCTGCCGGTCGCCTCGGCTGGCCTGGGCCACGAGAGTTCCTATCGTCCGAGGCACACGCGTATGGAGAAAAGGATTTTCGAGGCCCTTGGCGGTGAGTGCGAGATCTATGTGATCGACCTTCCGCCAGTACGGCTCGCCGAGGGCGAAGCGTGGGTCCATCAGATGCACGACCGGCTCACGCGCTTCTCCCCCACTTCGGAGCTCTCGCGATTCAACGCGTCCGCCGGATCGTGGGCCGCTGTGAGCGACCTTCTCGAATCGCTCCTCCGCGAGTGCCTGCGCGCGCACGAGCTCTCGGGCGGTCTCGTCAACGCGGCTGTCCTGCCGGCGCTGCTCGCGGCGGGCTACACGCGCACGTTCTCCGAGGGTCCGACTGCGGTGACCGCATCGGTGACTCCACCCGCCTTGCCCGAGGTGCTCGAGGTGCGATCGGGGTCCGCTCGGCTCCGTCAGGGCGCTTCGATCGATCTCGGCGGGATCGCGAAGGGCTGGCTCGCCGATCGGCTCGCCGCAGACCTCGGCCCGAACTCTCTGGTGAATCTCTGCGGCGATCTCTTCGCGCGCGGTGGTGGCGAGACCGGCGACGGCTGGCCGGTGGGCATGGGTGGGAAGACCGTGTTGCTGCTGGACATGGGCGCCGCGACGAGCGGGACGCGCAAGCGAGCGTGGGGGCCGGACCTTCACCATCTCATCGATCCCCGCACCGGCCTCCCCTCACGGAGCGATCTCGCGGAGGCTTCGGTCATCGCGCGAACGGGAGCCGATGCCGAGATCTTCGCGAAGACAGCGCTGCTTTTGGGATCGACTGGGGCCGAGGCGTACCTCGCGGCGCACGACGCCTTGGGCTGGTCTTTATCCGTGTGAAAAACCAAACCGGGACCCCTCCCCTGGGGCCCCGGTCCGGCACCTTTCGCGAGCCCGCCGATCAGGGCGCTCTCGCGGCGAGAACTCTATCGGCCCGCGTTCCGCTACCAGGATTGGCTGCGGGGCTCGCAGACGGAATCTGCGAGTTTCGGCCCAAAAGGGCCGAATCTCACTTCATTTCGACGGTCGCTCCGGCGTCCTCGAGCTTCTTCTTCACGGCGGCGGCCTCGTCCTTGCCGATGTTCTCTTTCACCGGCTTGGGCGCGCCGTCGACCAGATCCTTCGCCTCTTTCAGACCGAGACCAGTGAGCTCGCGGACCGTCTTGATCACGTTGATCTTCGACGCTCCGGCTTCCTTCAGTACGACGGTGAACTCGGTCTTCTCCTCAGCCTCGGCCGGCGCGGCCCCGCCTGCCCCGCCCGGTGACGCGGCGACCGCGACTGGTGCCGCGGAAACTCCCCAGCGCTCCTGAAGGTATTTGCCGAACTGGGCGATCTCGAGGATCGACCAGGCTTCCAGCTCTCCCGCGAGCTTCTCGAACTTGGGATTCTCTTTGACTTCCGTTGCCATCTTTCTCTCCTTCTTATTGCGAGCCGCGCGCCACAAGCACGCGGACGAGATTTCCCTGTGCCGCGGTGAGCACGCCGACGACCTGCGCCAGCGGGGCCTGCAGGCTGCCGACGATCATCGCCTGTAGCTGGGGTCGCCCGGGAAGCCGCGCGAGCGAGGTCACGTCCTCTGCGCTCATCGCGCGACCGCCGATCAGGGCGCCGAGTATTTTCAGCGCTTTGAGCACGCGCGCCTCGTCGACGAGGCTCTTCGCGAGCTCGACCTCGTCGCCGTCGCCGATCGCGACGGCGGTAGGGCCAGCAAGCATCGAGCGCAGCTCGCTCTTGCCGGACTGCTCTGCCGCGCGCGCGAACAGGCTGTTCTTCACGACGTGGTACTCGATCCCTCGCGGCCGCAGGCGACGTCGGAGCTCTTGGAGCTCGGTCACCTTCAGCCCGCGGTACTCGGTGACGACGAGCGAGACGGCCCCACCGAGCTCACCCGCGAGTCCTTCTACCTTCTTCGCCTTGGCGGCGACCCCTCCGCCCTTGCGCTTGACCTTGGGTCCGGTCTTGAGCTTCGCCAAGCAGCTGCCCTCCTTCTAATTACGAAACGCCTCCGGTCCCCTTTCCTGAGAACGCGAAGGCGTCAGGCGGCTATTGCCGCTTGGCTTGCCTCCGCAGGCTCAGGCTTTCGCCCGACTTAGTCCTTTAGGAACCGGCTTCTTTGGCTATGAAGTTGTCTTTCCAGTTTAGCTAGGTGCGCGCTTGACCTGCCAGCTCGTTCGTGGCGCCGAGCTCGAGCTTGACGCTCGGACCCTGCGTGCTCGTGAGGTGCGCGGCGCGGATGTAGGTGCCCTTCACGCCCACGGGCCGGGCGCGGTTCACCGCGTCCATCAGGGTCGCGAGGTTGCCGAGGATCTGCTCCTGCGTGAACGAGGACTTGCCGACGACCGTGTGGATCACGCCGGTCTTGTCGGTGCGGAACTCGACGCGGCCGCCCTTCGCGTCGCGGACGGCCTTGGCCACGTCGAACGTCACGGTGCCCGACTTGGGGTTGGGCATCAGGCCGCGCGGACCGAGGACGCGACCGAGACGGCCGACCTGGCCCATGAGGTCGGGGGTCGCGATGGCGACGTCGAAGTCGAGCCAGCCGCCCTCGATCCGCTTCGCGAGGTCCTCCGCGCCGACGGCGTCGGCGCCCGCGGCCTGCGCGTCGCGGGCCTTGTCGCCCTGGGCGAACGCGATGACGCGGACTTTCTTGCCGGTCCCGTTCGGTAGGACCGCGGCGCCGCGGACCATCTGATCGGCGTGCTTGGGGTCGACACCCATTCGCAGATGCAGCTCGACGGTCGTATCGAACTTCGCCTGACTGGTGTCCTTGATGAGCTTCGCGGCCTCGGTGGGCGGGTATTCCCGGCCGCGCTCGATCTTCTCCGCAAGCGCCGTGTAGCGCTTGCCGTGCTTCTTCGCCATGGACTCGCTCCCTTCGGCCCTGTGGGCCTCCCGTCTGTCGCGCGGTGGGCGCCCGCCGTTCGCGGGATGTGCAGTCAATTGTCGGGCTAGGGTGTCGCGAGCGTCAATCCGGGAGGATCGCCATGTCTGTGCAAAGCTTTGCCGACGATGCGGCAAGCGTCCCGAAGTTCGTCGATATCGGAGGCCACGTTCAAGCGCAACGTCCTTCGCTCTCACCTCTAGGGAAGCAAGACGAGATCAATCCCGGGACATGACGTGTGGCACCTCGCCACGGAGCGGCGACGGTGCGTTACGCCATGAGGCGTGCGATCGCGCTGGCTTGGCCTGACGACCTTCCTCTCGCATTTCGGCACGCCCCTCACTGTCCTCGCGTCGGTCCTGGTCTTCGGGGCGGTCGCCGGTCTCATCCTCCTGACCGCCGGGCTACTCGTTCCGGCGGTGCGAACGTCCTTCGTCGCACTCCTCTCGACCGTGTTCGCGGTGCCCTACGCGGTGAAAGTTGCCCAGGTCGTACGCGCGCTCCGCCGGCCGAACGCTCGAGCGCGCGGCCTCAAGCTCGAACGCGCGAGTGCTCCGCGTCTGTACGAGCTCATCGACGAGACCGCCCGGAGGCTCGGCGTCCGCCCGCCCGGCGGGATCTGGCTGACGATGGGATTGGACGCGAAGACCATCGCGTCCGGGGGCGAGCCCGATCTTCTTCTCGGCCTCCCGCTGCTTGACGCGGTCAGCCCCGACGAGCTCCGGGCGATCGTTGCGGTGGTCCTGGCGCGTCCATTCACAGGCGATGGCCGCACGGCGGCCGCGTATCGGGCGGGGATGCGCTGGGGCGAAGTCCTCATTCCCGCTGTGCAAACACCGGCACGGGCTGGCGCGAACGTCGCGGCACTCGTCGCCGTGGCATGGGTCTGGCTCCTGGATTTCGAGCACGTCGCTGCGGCCCGAGAGGAGCGCGCGCGCGCCGCTGCGAGCGGGCTCACCGGAGAGCGCGACGTCGAAGCCGCGCTCACACGGGTGGCGGTGTGCGAGTCGTACGTGGACGAGGTGTTCTGGCCCGCGCTCGTCGCACGGCACTCGGCGAACGTGGAGGCGCCCGACGCGATCACCCAGCTGCGCAACGCGGTCCACGCGCGCATGCCGGACGACGAGTGGCAGCGCCGCTGGAATCGAGCCCGCGCGGAGCTGAAGCTCGCGACGATCGATCCGCCGACGCAGGACGTGGACAGACCGCGGGCGAGCGCCCTTGTCGATGCGGCCCCGGTCTTCACGCAGGCATTCGACGCCACATGGCGAGCCGCGAACGCTTTCAACTGGACCGCGCTCCAAAAGGGAATCGGCGCGCAGGCGGCAAAGCTGGACGAGCTGGATGCGATCGCGTCCACCCGCGAGCTCACCGAGCGCGAAGCCTGGCAGCGTCTGCTGCTCCGAGAGGCACGCGAGGGCACACCGGCGATGCTGGCAGACCTGCGCGCGTGGGCGGCCGCGCATCCGACCGACGGGCCCGCGCAGTTCCAGGCGGGACGCGCCCTCTTATCGCAGCAGGACGAATCCGGTATCCCGCTCATCGAGCACGCGATCGTCCTGGACGAGCGCTACGGAGTCGAGGGCAACGCGCTCATCGCCGCCTACCTGCGCGGGCGCGCGCGCGAGGAGGAGGCGACGGATTACTGGAAGCGAAGCGAAGCTGCCGCGAAGGACTTGAACAAGGGACTTCAGGCGCGGACGAAGGTCGCGAAGAACGTGACGCTGCGCGCGCATGAGCTGGGCGCTAAGGAGGTCGAACAGATCGCGCAAAGACTTCGGACGTTCCGCGGCGTGAAGGCCGCAACGCTCGCTCGAGGCGAGACGTCGATCTTGCCGACCATCCCCCTTCTCATCATCGGTATCCAGTGGAGGCGCAGCGCCTTCTGGTTCACCATCGAGAGCCCCGGCGACGTGCTCGCCCGGATCGCGAACGTGTCGCTCCCGGTGCAGGTGGTCGCGGTCGACGCCGGTAAGGTGAAGTCGCTGCGTCGCCCCCCCGCGACGGAGATCTACCGCCGTCCACAGTTGACGAAAGGCGAGTCGCTTGCGCGATGGGGGCGAAGAGCCCAGCTGGTCCTCGTGGCCTCGGGAATCTTCCTGATCGTGGTCGTAGGCGTTCTCAACCGCGATTGCTTTCCTGGATGCTGGGATGCCACCGCGGTCTTTCTCCTGGCACCGGTCATCGTCGCGGTCAATGCCCTGCTTCTCGCTCGGTCGCCCGACACATCGGCGCAGCGCGCCGTCGCCTTCGTGGCCTCCGCGTTCTTCGCTGGTATGTACTTCTTCGGTGGATCGTTCGTGCTGTTAGTCCCGGTCGCGGCGACCGCGCTCATGCGAACGCCGACCTCCGTCCGGCCAATGATCTGGGCCGTCGGCATGGCAGTACCGGCGTTCACATTGGGATGGCTGGTCACCACGATCTGATCCTGCCCAGCGCCTCGGCCTACCGTGCCAGTGCCTCGCGATCGGCCTGCTAGCCGGTGATCTCCACACCCATGCTGCGCGCGGTGCCTTCGACCATCCGCATCGCGGACTCGATCGAGTTCGCGTTGAGGTCGTTCATCTTGATCTCGGCGATCGAGCGGACCTTCGCCTTGGTGATCTTCCCCACTTTGTTCTTGTTCGGCTGTCCCGAGCCCTTTTCGATGCCGGCTTCCTTACGGATGAGGTCGGCGGCGGGCGGGCTCTTGGTGACGAACGTGTAGGTGCGATCCTCGAAGATCGTCACCACCGCAGGCACGATCGTGCCGGTGAGCGACGCGGTGCGCTCGTTGTATTCCTTTATGAACTGGCCCATGTTGATGCCGTGCGGACCTAGGGCGGTTCCGACCGGCGGCGCGGCCGTCGCCTTCCCCGCGTTGATCTGCACCTTGACCTGAGCCTTGATCTTCTTCGCCATCTCGCTACTTCACCAACTTCTCGATCTGTAGGAAGTCCAGCTCGACCGGTGTCTCGCGGCCGAAGATGGACACGAGGACCTTCACCTTGTTCCGCTCGGGGTTCACCTCATCGACCACGCCGTGGAGGTCGGTGAAGGGGCCGTCGGTCACGCGGACCGCCTCGCCCTTGGTGAAGGCCACCTTGTACTTCGGAGCATCGAGCTTGATCTGACGCAGGATCGCGCGAACCTCACCGTCGGTGAGGGGCGTCGGCTTGTTGCCGCTGCCGACGAAGCTCGTGACACCGGGCGTGTTGCGGACCACGTACCACGAGTCGTCGCCCATGATCATCTCGACGAGCACGTAGCCCGGGAAGACCTTTCGCTCGACCGGGTGACGCTTGCCGTTCTTGATCTCGATCTCTTCCTCGGTGGGAACCAGCACCTGGTAGATCTTGTCGCCCATGTCCATCGAGGTGATGCGGTGCTCGAGGTTCGTCTTGACCTTGTTCTCGTAACCCGAGTACGTGTGGATCACGTACCAGCGGCGACCGGTGTCGATCTCCTCGGCCGTCGGTGCGGACGGCGGGACAACCTCAGGCTGTGCCTCAACGACCGGCGGCGCGACGTCGACCGGCTCAGCCTCGGCGACCGCGCCCGCTCGGCGCAGCACGCTCTTGACCTCGTCGACCGAGACCTCTTCCTCAGGCTCCGCCGTGCCGAGGAACGCGCGGGCGGCCTCGGCCGCCGCTTCGTCCGAGAGCTTGGCGGCATCGACCTCCGCGTCCGGTTCGGGCGCAGGCGCAGTCGACTTCGGCTCCGGCTGCCCCTCCTCGTCGCGCGTGAGGTCGTCGCGCTCTTCGCTCATGCCTCTCCTCTTAAGGGACCGCCGGTGCCGGCGACGGCACAGGCTGGTTCAAGATCAGGCCGTTCACGACATAGGTGAACACCTGATCGGCGCCCAGGATGTAGGCAGCCACGATCGCCGAGATAACGATGACGATGATCGTCAGCCGAACGACCGTCTGGCGCTCGGGCCACGTGACCTTCTGGAGCTCCGACCAGCACTCCTGGGCGAAGCGGACGATCCCAACGCTCCCGGTCCGGACGGCCGGTGCCTGCGAGCGGGCCGCCACTAGCGTGCCCCTGCACGGCGGGAGAGACTCGAACTCTCAACCGCTGGTTTTGGAGACCAGTGCTCTACCAGTTGAGCTACCGCCGTATGCCGCTCGTGTCGAGCGGCATACGGCGGCTGAGCGCCGCAGCGCGAAGACCGCCGCCGGTCGAAGCCGAGGGGCGAAGCCCCGAGGTACTGACCGTGCTGCCGTTCGATGAGCATCGTCAATTATCGAGTCTCCCTGTGTGGCGTGTGCCTGCGGCACCGCGGGCAGAACTTCGAAAGCTCGATCCGATCCGGATCGTTCTTCCGGTTCTTCGTCGTCCCGTAGGTGCGCGACCGGCAGGTCGAGCACGCGAGCGTGATGATCGGTCGGTTGTCCTTGGGCATTTAGGCGAGCACCTTCGTTACGACGCCCGCTCCGACGGTGTGCCCGCCTTCGCGGATGGCGAATCGGAGTCCTTCTTCGAGTGCGATCGGGGTCCCGAGCGTGACCTCGAGATTGACGTTATCACCCGGGACGACCATCTCGCGGCCCTCCGGCAGCTTCACGTCACCGGTGACGTCGGTCGTCCGCACGTAGAACTGGGGCCGGTACCCGTTGAAGAACGGCGTGTGCCGGCCGCCCTCTTCCTTGGTGAGGATGTAGACCTCGGTGTTGAACTTCGTGTGCGGCTTCACCGAGCCCGGCTTCGCGACGACCTGGCCGCGCTCGATGTCCTCGCGCTCCAGACCACGGAGGAGCAGGCCGATGTTATCGCCGGCCTCGCCCTGGTCGAGGAGCTTGCGGAACATCTCCACGCCCGTGACGACGGACTTCTTCGCCTCTCGGACCCCGACAATCTCGACCTCTTCGCCGACCTTAATGATGCCGCGCTCGGCGCGGCCGGTCGCGACGGTACCACGGCCCTTGATGCCAAACACGTCCTCGATCGGCATGAGGAACGGCTTGTCCTTCGCGCGAACCGGCGTCGGAATGTAGCTGTCGACAGCGTTCATCAGGTCGAAGATGCACTTGAACTCGGGCGCGTTGATGTCGGTCGACTTGGACTCGAGCGCCTTGAGAGCCGAGCCGCGGATGATCGGCGTCTTATCGCCATCGAACTTGTACTTGGTCAGCAGCTCACGAACCTCGAGCTCGACGAGCTCCAGGAGCTCCTCGTCGTCGACCATGTCGACCTTGTTCAGGAAGACCACGACCTGCGGCACTTCCACCTGACGCGCAAGCAGAATGTGCTCGCGCGTTTGCGGCATCGGACCGTCGGCGGCGCTCACGACAAGGATGGCGCCATCCATCTGTGCGGCCCCGGTGATCATGTTCTTGATGTAGTCGGCGTGACCCGGGCAGTCGACGTGCGCGTAGTGGCGCTTGTCGGTCTCGTACTCGACATGCGCGATCGAGATGGTGATGCCGCGCTCGCGCTCCTCGGGCGCGTTGTCGATCGAATCGAACGGCCGGAACTCGGCCTCGCCCTTCAAAGACAAGGTCTTAGTGATGGCCGCGGTGAGCGTGGTCTTACCGTGATCGATATGACCGATCGTCCCCACGTTCACGTGCGGCTTGGTTCGCTCGAACTTCTTCTTGGCCATCGCTCTCTTTCTCCTCGTTGAGCCCACCTCGGGGATCGAACCCGAGACCTCGTCCTTACCAAGGACGTGCTCTACCAACTGAGCTAGGTGGGCGGTTCGCTCACTTGGACATCAAAAAGAGGTTGCTCTCCGCAACCCCTTGGCGCCTGATCAAGAACAAGTATAGCCACGCCGCTCGAGCACGACGCCGCCTGCTCCTTTTGGGAGCAAGCGGCGACAGTGCCGAAGGATCGGGGGCTAGTAGCCCACCGCCGCGATCATCGTGTCGGTATTGCCGAAGCTCGACGCGCATGCGGTGTCTGGGTTTGGGGCCACAGCGGTCTTCGAGCCGCCGTAAACGGCCGTTCGGTAGGCGTCGACCGCCGTGCAGGCCGTGGCGTTCCGCGAGTCGGTCCACACGATGTATGCGCTGGCCGGCCCTGACACGACCTGGATGTAATCCCCGAGGAATTGCTCCATCAGGTTGTTGTAGCTCGAGCCATCGGGGTTCGAGGAGGCTGTGCTCACACGGATCGGCGCGGTGAAGGCACCGCTCGGCGTCGACTGAACGTAGTAGACGTCGTAGACCTGCGTTCCGGTCTGCCAGGGATCGTTGGCCGGTGGCGTCGTCAACGCGTCAAAGGCCACACTCACCACGCCGCTCGGCGACACGCTTGCTGCCGGAAAGAACGCGTTGCGTCCGGTCACGTCGGCGATGGTTCCGAGCTGGGTCCAGGTGAGGCCATCGGTCGATACGGCGGCCTTGACCACGCCGTGACCTCCCGCGAAGTCGCACCAGACCACGTACACGCGGGTCGAGCTCGGATCCGATGCGGGGTGCGGATAACAGTCGACCCTCGCGCTCATTCCGGGCACCCGGTTGAAGAGATCGACCGCGTCGAACGGAGTTCCGGTCAGCGGATAGTCGGTCAACGTCGCGATCGTGATCGGCGCGCTGAATGTCTTGCCGCCGTCCGTCGAGGTCGCGACAACCTGGGTGTCGGGATAATTGCCCTTCGAATCCGCGTTCTCCGTCCAGAACGCCTCGACGGTCCCGGCGGAGGAGATCGCGATCTGCCCAGTCTCACGCTCGCCTTGAGCGAGGTTGTTGTTGCCCGCGCTGACCTGGACCGAGGAGCTCCAGGTCCGTCCCTCGTCGTCGCTGTGTGCGACGTAGAGCTTCACGTTGCCGAAACCCGCGCACGAGTAGCAGAACACCGCCCAAAAGACATGAATCCGACCGAACCAGCGGCTCG
>WNGI01007417.1_pt1 | contig 10043 bp, 20 predicted proteins | sample 5400621 | NCBI WGS metagenome assembly WNGI01 (sample SAMN13153374, study PRJNA577476) | soil metagenome | isolation source: 20 cm soil or saprolite under Garry oak tree replicate 1 | place: USA:California | collected 2016-06-15 | reverse complement strand
ATCTACGACATCTCTCGACTACAGTTATAGGTTATAGGTGTTGGTGTTGTGTTCGGCACTCGTACTCTGTCCACTCGCCCCCGCGCCGAATTATCTCCCACGGCCTTCCCCTTTTAGACCGTCGGCAGACGCATCAACGGCCGCATCTTCGTCGCCTGCCTCCTAATCTTCCTCCCACCGAAAGACTGACGCTGCCGTCCTTCTTCCTCTCCTCGTCGTCATTGGCACCATCGTGATCTGGGACAAGATCAAACGACGCCAAGATGGTCGACATAACAAACGCATGTGAACCATCAACAGCTGGAAGATCATATCCGCTGCTGCCATCCGACACTCCATACTAGCCGTCAGCGCTCTCACAAGCCTGCACTTCTTGCGCCTATCGCGTAACGTAATCCATTCTGCTTATGCACCACTTGTCCCTTCTCTTTCTGTCGTGTACATTCCCCAAGGAAAGAGCAAAAGAAGGCCCCGATGAAGTCGATGTCAGCCTTAGTCACATCGCGCTTTGCTATCAATGCTCATCATGCCCGTCGTAGTTCCAGGATCAAAAATACTCGTATCGTGCGCGAACGGCTTCATCGCCGTTTGGCTCGTCCGCAGCCTCCTTGAACAAGGATACTCTGTTCGCGGTACCGTTCGATCAAAGGAATAGGGTGCTTTTATCGTAGACATGTTTAAGTCGTACGGTGACAAGTTTGAGCTTGTCATCGTTGAGGATATCGCAAAAGTGAGTTTGGCGGCTGATTTATGGCACGATATCCTGACGTTATCATAAGAAGTAGCGTTTGATGAAACTGTAAAGGGTGCAACATACGGCGTCTCCGTTCCACTCAAATGTCGATGATTCAATGGGTGCGAAAATTTCATCGCCCCCTTTCTATAACTTATGCATGTAATCAAGAACTGATCGAGCCTGCTGTGAATGAAACCGTTAGCATACTCAAAAGCGCCATGAAGAACACGTATGATTCGGTCAAGTGAATCATTGTTCTCGCCTCATGCGTTGCTGTCATGCGAGATTCTGTTACTGACCCACTCATCCTCAACGAAGTGGTTGGAATGACCAAGCAATCGAGATGTGCGAAAAGCTGGGCCGGAACCTCCGCCGAAAAAATATCAAGCCTCCAAGACGCTCGCTGAGAAAGGTAAGAATGCATCTTCGATGGTATATCAACCTACCACCTTCACTCAGGTCTTTGGGGCAAGTAAACTGCTGTTCGTAGCTAAGACAGATGCTGATACTTGTATCAATAGCCTATCCTCCACCCAAGTTCATCTCCGGCGGAACTCAACAGTAAAGGCCTGGTACAACGCTATCGTAGTACCTAACAGTCGTATTGCGCCTAATAGCGATATGATACTATTACATTGTCTACTACATTGTAACATTTGCGGCATACGTATTGCATGTTTCAGAATATACTTCATAGATGACGAGCGCCACATACATAGAAAATATAGATGGGTCTCAAGTAGGTGGAGTCAATGCCTTCACTATTTGTTCTATTGTCGGTCGTTTAGAAGGAATGGGCTCCCAACAGCACTGAATGAGATTCCATGTATCGTCTTCCATTCCCGGCGGCCGATCTGGGCGCATACCATCCATGACAAGTCGCACAACTTGAAAGTAGTTTTTATCATGAAAAGGAATGTTATCGAAGAATGTCTGTGCAGGTCCTTGCTCAATGAGCTGGTTAAGTTGGGGAAATTTTCGAACGCACTGAATAATACATGCCACCGAAAGCAAATATGTCAGTTTCCATTGTTTTACTTCTATTCTGAGCGCCATGGCATTCATCGTGGCATTCGGGCAAGCCGCACGCGGTGCACGTGCCAAATAGTTCAGGCGCAGCGAAATTTAAAAAAACTGTAGTGGGTTGTGTAACCATGGATTCAAAATGTTGAATTGTTCCAAAATCAGTGATTTGGCAGTGGAATTCGGAATCAAGGAGGATATTCCCCTGGAAAATAATGGATCAACTGATTTGAAGGTACAGACTCAAGCTTACTCACTCCGTGTAAGTCGCCGTGAACGATTCCTCCAGAATGAAGATATTGAATGCCTTCGGCTACCTCTAGCATCTTTACGATGTTAGCAAATCAGTTCTACACTGACAAGCACAGGAGTCTAACCAGCCTGTGTATCTCAACTACGTCTCGCTTTTGCTTACTTCTCCACCGAGTTAACGTCCCATTTTCCATGAATGGTGATACGAGGATTAGCTGTGAATTCTCTTCAAATATTCCCAGAAGAGGGAGGATGAAACGGTGTGAGAGAGATCTCCACGTTATGGCCTCCCGGCAAAAGTCTTTGCTGAGCGAATCCTTATCAAATGATGAATATCGTCCAAAAGAAAACCTGACAATGCACTAACGTCATGTACACCCTGGTCCACCACTTTCAGTGCTACTGGTTGCCCTTTATGTTCGCCTCTGAAAACACGTCCATAGCCTCCCATACTAATCATGGTCGCGACGAGATGCGTCTCAGTCTTGACGCCAAAAATGAATAGAGACTTTGGTATGACATTTGTGATAGATATCAGTTTGAACATCAACTTCCTAGCTTTCCGATTTGCATCCTGGACGCCTAAATCTGACAGGCTACCGATGTTTGGAAGTAGCTGAAGGGAGTAAATTTTACACAAATTAGCTGCGAAGAAAACAAAACAAAACATACATGGAGGAGAAAATCAATCAATAACTCGATGTCTACAGTATTCACCTCAGAGGCAGCGATGGTATACTCAGGTAGATCCAACAATTTACATGTAAGGTCAAGGGTAAGCTTGTTAACCGTTGACTCGCCAAGTGTCGTTGACTAGCTGTTATTAGTTGCAGTGCATTGATGCCTCAAAAGTACATACGGTACCTCATTGAGGCTTGCGAGCAGTGAAGGGAAGATCCCCGGCAACGATGTCGCGGTTGCACTTGCAGGTGACGACGAGGGGGTTGTCGAAAACGAACGGGGTATTACAGATAATGAAGAAGAGGCTGCGGGTGGCGGGCCAGGGTAGGTTTCTGCTAATGGTGGAATAATTTGCGCCTTTGTCAGATGCTCAGAAGGACTGGATTCCGAATGGACCCGGATGAGATCTCGAGCATCGCCTACCCTTGTCGCGTTTACTAATGACTTCACTATTTGCTGGATTGTTGGACGCTCAGAAGGTTTACTTAGCCAAGACCTCTGGATGATATCCCATATATCGTCTTCGATTATTGGATTGCTCAATCGATCTGGACGTGCTCCCCTTGCGACCAGTCGAAGAACTTGATACTCGTCCTTTCCTTGAAAGGGGTAAGTATCGAAAAATATCTACACGAGTTATCATCAAGCACGCTAGATGGGTTGAGGTACTCACTAAGTAATAAAGGCAGCCGAATGCGCATACGTCTATCGCCTTCGTTGTGGTTGCCTTTGACGTCTCGTGATCCTCGCGACATCCGTCGCAGTCGGGCTCGCCACATTTGTTGCAATTACCAAGCAGCTCGGGGGCGGGAAAATAATAGAGCCAAGAAAAGAGGGCGGATGGACTAACGGTGGCATCGAAATGTCGTGCTATTCCAAAGCCAGCAATTCGGCAGTGGAAATCAGAGTTGAGGAGGACGTTCTCCTAGTAGACGACAAATAAATCAGATGTATTGATAAAGTACGATATCAAAACACGCACTCCACACAAATCCCCGTGTACAATTCCTTCTGAATGAATATACTGCAAGCCCTGGGCTACCTCCAGCATCTAAAGGATAGAAATAATTCTATTTGTATATTCTGATGAGCGCCAAAACCTTACCATCCTATGTACATCAGGTATAACTGATGACGGCTTGTTCTTTCTCCATTGAGTTAACGTGCCGTTCGACATGAACGGCGACACAAGGAATTGCTGTGGTGCCTCTCCAAAGATTCCCACTAGAGGGAGGATAGACTTATGTACGAGCGATCGCCACGCTAGGGCTTGCCGACAGAAATCCTTCTTGCGTGAAACCTTGCAGAATGATTCGGGTATTAATGCTAGGAGCGGGGAAGCGAAAAAATGGTAATGCCAACCTCTTGGTCCAGCATTTTCAGCGCAACTTGTTGTCCTCTGTATTCGCCCCTGTACACCCGTGCAAACTCTCCCATACCATGATGGGAGTGAATCTCAACGTCGGTGATAGATAGGAATTTTAGCGTGACATCTGTCTTGTTTATTAGTTTGAACATCAGTCTCCCGGCTCTTCGGTTGGCATCTGGAATGCCAGAATCTGAAAGGCTGTCATTGCGAAGCGCCTACAGGTAGTAAGCAATAACGCCAAACGAGTGGATCGAAGGTTAACGAACGTAGAGGATGAAATCGATCAATGTCTCGACATCGTTCAAAGGATCTATCAGTTCGTCGACAACAGTGCCATAGTCGGGTAAATCTAGCACTTTGTGCAGAATGCCAAGGATAACCTTGTTCACCACCGGGCCGTTTGCACTTTGCTAGCACTCATCAGTGATAGCCTGGTATGCACCAAAAGCACACACCTCAAATCTAAGAATTGAAAGTAACAGTGGAATGGTAGGTCTCGTTTCTTCAAGTTGGCTATCACTATCCGTCATCTGTAGCGCAGGAAAGCTGTACGATTAGCAATGGATTGGCGCCGGAATAAGAAACTTCGCACTTCATTTTCCTTTATTAATGACTTGATTTGTTCTACCACGCTATCGTTTGCAACCAGGTGCTGGGCGCCGACGATTGCATTATGAATAAGTTTCTTCTTTTCTGACAAATGAAACTCATAGATGATTTCGGATACGCGGTCTTGTGTTGCTTTCCCTTCGGTTCGGTCGTGAAGTGAAACTTGAAACACGGCTTGTAGGATAAGCGTGAGGTCCACTACGTATCCCATGAAGGAATGAATTTGCTCGGGTCTGTATAAAAGCTCAAGATATCTGTCTTGGTAACAAGTGGTACATGCTCACAAATCCAGGTAATTAGCGCTCGCCAACTTGCTCAGTGGACCAGGCGATCCCATCGCTACCGTTTTTTGCCTTAAAGAGAGCATCAGCTGTTCCTTTGTTCAATGTACCAAGTCGACTTACATTGCACTGACGAGCCTTTGATTCCCATGACTGAGATTGTCAACAACGACAGTCATTCGATGACAAAATTCATCACTGAGAAAATACTATCGAAACGCGATGAATCCAAAGGAATGTTGAGATGTACTTTTGCACATACTTCATCAAGGTCTCGGATGTTCCAGACGGTAATAATATCTTTATGCATTGCATATAGGCATGTTTGAAGGCTAAAACCGTAGAAGCCTATGCCAGATCCTATTGCACTCCAATACTCTTGGAATTAATGAGGACACAGAACGTTAACATCAAGCTATGGCTTCGACCTACTCTCTTCTCCGACTCTGTTATAATACCAAACGTCAGGTCTATTCTATGCTGGTCAAAATGCTTACTTTATCGATGCGGCAATTTTGGCATGCATATCAACAGATTGCGCCGTTGCTGAAGGGATTCGTGCCGAATCTGACAGATCTTTGTCTGATCCTGCCACTAGTTAACTATTCTCCATTGTCCGATTTTATAAACGATTCTGTCCCTACCGCGCGTGACCCCTCTCGATGGGCTCGGCGTCTCGACTATACTTTTCATAGTGACTATAGGCTCTGTCTCGGCAGGAGCGACAGATATCGGCGGGGAATGCATGTTGTTTGGCAGACTCCTGCCCAATCCCTCGGTGTGCGCTTGACGATGTCGTTGTCACAAATTCGTAACGCTCTCAGGGCGAGCCAACCGGGCGTTTGTTGACAAATGTTTTTCGCCGTACTAGTAACCTTCACAATCAAGGAACAACATGCCTTCTTTCTTTTACATAAAACAGCGGGTAACAAAGTGTTCTTGGGCCATGGCTCACTCGTCTTCTACCCTCTCGAATATGTAAGCAGTCACATAGACATCACACTTAGCACGAGGAGAAGTCCACCCGAGCGCACGGAACGTCTGTGACAGTTTCCATCCTGCGGGAGGGGGGTTGCAAAATGCCTTCTCCATCTCGGCCTTATGGTTATGCCCCGTCATATTCGAATCGTCCTTCTCCCTCAACCACTCGTTATACACATCTGGGATCTCGTCAATTGTCACCGCAATGGACTTCCGTGCTAGCTGGAACGACCTCGTCATGATCAGCGAGAAATCCTCCGGCGACGCGTAATATAGTGTCATGAAGCTGACGATATGGTCGAATGAACCGACTGATGGTAATATCGCCTGAATTGACCCATGGTAGACTTCCTTATATAACCCTGTTTCCTGGCACTTCTCAATCATACCCTTGGATAGCTCGATGCCTGTCAGAGTGGTGGTCTCGTGGGAAGACGTTTTCTCTTCCAGAAGACGACCAAGCGCGCCTGTTCCAGAGCCCAGCTCAAGAATGGACCCAGAGAAGTCCAATGACGAGGCTATTCTCTCATAGATGGAGAATACCGTGAAGCGTTTAAGATCCTCGTCGTATGTGCTGCTGTACCTGGTAAATATGTCCGCAATGCAGGACTGGCGGTGCTCTTCGACTTTCTGTCGGATTAAATGGCTGGCGATCAAGACATTGATGAGCGCCCGGTGGCCTCCTGGGAAAGATTCACGGATGGCGGTATCCTCCCACTTGTCATCGGCGAGGAAGACGGCCGGCATGGGGTTCACTTCAAGAACGATGGGCTCGCCATTGGCCTGCACCCTGAAATCGACGTTGGCCCAGCTTTGTCCGGCCATCTGATTGGCGTTCCATGCCTGCAAAGCCATCTCTTGGAGCTTCGTAAAGAGCTCCGGCTCTTCCTTCCGATTGAGGAGTTTAATATTGGTTTCGTCGTGAAATTTTGTTTCGAATCGCAGGAAGTCATCGTACGGGACGAAATCTTTGGGGTAGACATATCGATTAGGAGTCAAAGCAACGGGGCAGTCGCCGATCTCGATGACAACGACGGAATGATCCCATCCTTGGACGAATTCCTGGACAACGATATCATCGGGGATGGCGATGCCGTCCACCACGGTCGATGTGGACACAGGCTGACCTGAGCGGCCAGCAATCTTGCGGCCAGGTTCCAGAGCCTGGTTGAGATCTTTGAGGGATTCGAGAAGCTCGTCACGACTGCGACAGAGTGATTTGTCGGAGATAAACTGGCTGGCACAGCTCTGGGATGGTTTGACGAAGAAGGGATAATTAGAAGTGCCTGGAACGCGAGGAGCCCCTAGAGCTCGGGCATTCCGGTAGAAATCGTTTTTGGATCGCTTCAGGAGCTCGCTGCGCTGGCCGATGTATGGCAGCCCAAAGCTCTCGAAGTATTCGATGGCCCCGATGCCTGCAACCTCATCCTCGAGTTGCCCCCACATGAAGTTGAAGTAGAAGTCGAATTTTTCGGACATGGCGGCATCGATCTGTTCTTTGGCATTGTCTTTGCGAATCCATCGGTGCTCGAATGTATGTTGGTCTGTAAATCTGGACGGATCTGCGCCGGAATCATGCTCGGCAAGTTCATGTTGGTCGGAGTAGGCGGATTGCAAGACGCAGATTCTCATGATTGATAATGTGTGGGGGACCACCTGAGTTCATCTGGATATCATGGTTTACTTATCGGGCTGCGACCTGTGGAAAAATACTAAATTAACATAGATCATGTCAGATGTCTACGAATGTACGTACACACTCCCCAAAACATGCGATGGATGGCGCAACATCAATTACCTGCTGAAAACCTGACACGGCATAGTCTCTTAATATTACTCCCGCCAGACGTGCTCCCTTGCCCACTGGCCTGTTCATCTAATCCAAAAGAGTAGGGAGATAAGCAACCAGCATATGACGACTCGGAGGACTCGCGTCGTTGGCCTTGTTAACAGAAGTTGTAGGACCGTTGAAACCTACGCTGCCTACCGGAGACGGCACCACGAAGTCACCAAAAAGTCGAGTCATGACCAAGTTGGCATATATACACGACCTGACATGTGTTGAGTATTAATAACACCAAGCCGTCTTTGACCCTTGTGACCGTTCCTTGATGGTTACTTGTCAGCGTCTGCCTGATGCGGAAGGAGACTATACTCGGTTCTACCTCGTGAAATGCCATCTCTAAGTAGGTACGTCCCTTTATAGAATTGCCACAGGTTCAATCAGATTCATGGTTTCATCCACATTCAAATGCCTCGGCACTGCGCGCCGGGCGTTATCATATTCAATAGTGCTTCCCATCTTAACTGCTCTCCCCTTTGGCCATGACGACTGATCAAAGCATGAGAGACGAGGAAACCCCTATCTTATACGCTGAGCGAGCTCGTGAGCAGGTTCACCAAACGCCCTTTCCATGGTTCCAGTTTTCAATACTCTTCGCGCTGCAAACTGCGACACATATGCCATTTTATGTCACAAGACCCTTCATTCCGGATGTACGGTCGTCCTTACTGTTTTGACATTTGCGGTCCCAAAACATAACTTTCAGTTAATTCGAAGTATTGGGGTAGCAGAAGGAGAGAAGGACGTAGGACTTTATGTCGGGTTGCTGGTACGTGTCGTGCACGCGTTCTTAATATCCGAATGAGACCAACTTAACAACAGATATCCACGATAGCCGCTTCTGAAACGGCCACAACATTTCATCTGTCTCAGCTTTCCGATCACATAGGCCGAAAAATTGTTTTCCTCGCCTGCACAATAGGCTTGTCGGTATTTATCAGCGGCTTTGGGCTTTCAATAACGTTTCGGGGTCTTATCCTTTGGTTCGTGCGACACTTGAATTAAAACCTTGTTCTTGATTACCCGATGTGCAGTCAAGCTTTAATGGGCGCATTCCGTAAGTCCGTCATAAATGCTGCCGTACGTAACGCGTAACGTGTAACGTCTATATAGGGGGAACTCATGGAGTGACAAGAAGGTTAGATGACCGTGGAGAAGCGCACAATTCACCCTTCTGACTTGTTGATGCAGCATGTTGGCTAGGATGACTGATTCAACGGATAGTGTGCGAGTATGTTTTTTATTATGGATCATGACTTTTTCTTGATTGGCGAAAGTAGGCAATAGCCTACTATGAGACCTCAGTGTACGTTGCGGCAACTGTGAGTTTTATCTTCTTTGTAAAGTGTGCACATTCGAAAGTATCCACCATAGATTGGGTCCAGGATCGGCGGATCTCTCTCAAGACCTGTCGACCAATTTCCACAATTATTTGGTTCTAGCAAATTTCTTAAGGAATATCCCTACTTCCTGCCCTGCGCCATTTGCTCCATACTACTGCTTACTGGCTGGCTAGTTGGAACCATCTTCCTGAAAGAAATGGTGAGGGAACCATTGTCACTGTTTTCCAGCTTATTTAAGAAAAAGACACAGGAAGACAAGTGCGTGATGGGAGAAGGTGTTGAAAGCACCGGAAGCCCACTATCGTTACGCACCATCTCCGTTCCCGGAGTCATCGTTGCTGCCATCAATTTGTCGTCGATTTGTCTTCTACAGACATTCTACTCGGAAACCGAAGTATTGTACCTCTCCACGTCTATAAGAGATGGAGGCCTTGGTCTTTCGCCACAAGCTATCGGCATCTTGTCATCCATTTCTTCAACAGTCGCAGGCATATCCCAGCTGTTCATCTTCCCCCGCGTGCATGATAAATGGGGCTCGAGATATATGTATGTACTCGGTTTATCCGCGTCGGTCCCACTATTCGTGCTGTGGCCTTTGATGAACTGGATTGCGAGGGAAAATGGATATAGTGGTTTGGTGTGGTTTGCGCTTGCCACTCAGATGTGCTGTTCGGTTTTGAATCAATTTGGTTGGCGTAGGTCATTTGCAATGCTGATGAATTATGTCACAAATGTGCGTGTAGTTGCAATTTCGGTTTTTATTACCCAAGCGTATGGAAGTCGTGCCGCAGTACTCGGCTTTTGTGAGGTGTGTTGCCTGGTTTCTTCAGTCAAATGCCGTACACAGAGCTTATTGCGGGTAACAGATGGTGGCGGGTGTATTGGTAATGATGGCTCCTGCAATATCTAACTCGCTCTTTTCATG
>WNGI01007416.1_pt1 | contig 10044 bp, 8 predicted proteins | sample 5400621 | NCBI WGS metagenome assembly WNGI01 (sample SAMN13153374, study PRJNA577476) | soil metagenome | isolation source: 20 cm soil or saprolite under Garry oak tree replicate 1 | place: USA:California | collected 2016-06-15 | reverse complement strand
TCCTCAAACGCACGCTCGATCTCGGCGGCGTTGACGCTCGGGTTCATCGACACCGTGTCGGCGACCCATACCACCACGTCACTATCGTCGCGGCCCCAGTACTTCTCCCACGCACCGAACAGGACGCCGCTTCTCGAATACGGCGTGCTGATCCCGTAGACGCGCGCGCCGGGCACGGTGAGCAACGCAGGCCGGATCGCCGCCAGGATCTCCTCGTCGGGATTGGCGGACCCTTCCACGCTGTAGAACGCAGCCTCTTCGAGCACAGCATCGAGCATCGTGAAGCCGCGTGTCGTCCTCCAGCTCGCGGTCGTCACTTTGACGGTCGCGCCCGTTCTGAACTCCACCGAGTCCTTGAGCGCCCGCAGGACGTGCGGCTTGACGAGCGGATGGTGTGTCAACCCCTTCAAGTAGGCGAGCGTGTTCCGCGCCTGCTCACGATCCGCCGCGACGACCGGAATGACGCCGCGCTCACCCGCAGAGAGAAGCGCACTCCAGTCGCGCGAGATCGCGCGCCAGACAGCACGCGTCGCGACGTTCTCTGATTTCCCCGACCGACGACCGGCGATGCACCACACCTCGCGTGCTGGCGCTGTTGGTGGCGTCGTGCGGCCTGTGTGGAGCCGGAATGCGGCCAGTTCGTCGGGATCAAGCGCGAGGCCGTCCGCTGTCTTCCAGAACACGCGCCACGCTGCCCGCGTAGGACCGCTGCGGCCTACCGTGTCGAGGAAGTCGAAGAAGAGTCCGGCGTACGGTAGAACAGGTTCCTTCGCGGCTCGGCGCTTCGCCTTCGCCGCTTCGCCACCGAGGCTCGCGATCCGGCGGTTGTGCGCCAGCCGGTCCTTCCGAGTCCACTTACCCTGCATACGGCACCGCCCGGCTCTCGCTCAGCGCGTGTTTCCTCGCGCCAGCGAGCACTCGTGGCGTCGCGCGGCATGACCGTGGCGCGAACGAGACCCAATTCGACGTGCGTTGGGCTGGGGTACACTTCAGGGACAGCGCCGTAGAAGCGCTGGCGACGTGTGGGGTTCCTGCGGCCGTGGGGATTAGAAATCCCGTGCGTGCGCTACGGGGCCGAACAGGTTCTACGGCGCGCGGAACACGGACGCGGGAGGCGGTACCCGTTCTGTACCCGAACAGCGTGGTACACGCGGGTACAAGACGTACAACGGGGGGCCGTTTGGCCCCCCTAACTGCTTGGTTCTGATACGTCTTGTGTCTTCGTGTGCCTTCCTGTCCCGAGGCGGAGTCCGACTTAAAATCCCTTGGGAGGCGACTCCCGTGCAGGTTCGAGTCCTGCCCTCGGCACTACTGCGAGGCCGACCATGTCGTGATCGAGTACGAGCCCGACGACGGCGTGATCGAGTAGTCGACGAGCAGGTTGATGAACACGCGCACGCCCCGCCCATGCAGTCGGGCCGGCCGGAACAGGGCGTTGAGGAGCCAGTCCTTGGTGGGTTGGTCGAACGCCGGGTGCGGGCTCTTCATGATCCTGACCGACGCGGGCTCAATCCGCCCCGTCGTATCGATGACGGCCGGCAGGATCACCCGGCCCTGAATCCCCGCCTGTCTCAAGAGCGCGGGATAGACCGGGGCCGGGGCAGACAGCAGTGCCGGCCTCTCCTCCACCAGCGCCTCCGCATACACTTCATTCCCGCTCACCACAATGCCGCTGGCCCAGCTGCCTTCGACGCCACTACCGGAGTAATCCTTGGGATCGAAGCGCTGCTGGAGGTCCACCGGAGGCATGTCGATAGGGATCTGCGCCGATACGGCGACGGTCTGAAACCCTTGGAGCGCGTCGGCAAGCTGCGCCGGCGGCGGTTCGGCCGCCGTCTGCTGCTCCTGAGGCGCGAGCAGTACCACTGTCGTGCCCATCCTGACCTGGTCGCCGCGCGGGGCGGCGTGGGGCGTCGCGTACACGACCCCGGCGATCATCGCAGAATGGATCGCGAGCGACGCGAAACCGACGCCGAACAGGCGTTTCTTCCCGGTCTTCCACCCGGATTCGAGGAGCGTGAGAACCACAGGTGCACCTCCGCGGGGCCTTGAGGCCGGGCGTCGTGTATGCAAAACAATGATAGTGGGATCGGTGCCAAGGAGCCACGACCTCCCCAAAGCGACTCCACTACGGCGACCCGGACGCGGCCGTGACCGAGTAATCGACCGGCAGGTTGATGTACACGCGCACGGCCTGACCGTGCAACCGGGCCGGCCGGAACAGGGCCTTCAGGACCCAGTCCTTGGTGGGTTGGTCGAACGCCGCGCTGGGGCTCGCGATTATCCTGACAGAGGTGGGCTCGACCCGCCCCGTCGTGTCGATAATGGCCCGCACCATCACCCGGCCCTGAATCCGAGCCTGTCTCAAGAGCGCAGGGTAAACCGGCGGCGGGGCCGAAAGCAGCGCCGGCTTCTCTTCCACGATCGCCTCCGCGTACACCTCGCTCCCGTCAGTCGGCGCGCCACTCGCCCGACCCCCTTCGACGCCCGTCCCGGAGTAATCCTTGGGATCGAAGCGCTGTTGTAGGTCCACGGGAGGAATGACGGTGGGGATCTGTGCGGGTACGACGACGGTCTGAAATCCCTTAAGCGCGTCGACGAGCTGAACGGGCGCCGGCTCGGCCGGCTTTTGCCGCTCCTGGGGCGCGAGCAGCACTACCGTCGTATCGATTCTGACCCGGTCATCGCGCGGCGCTGCGTGCAGCGTCGCGTAGACGATCCCCGCGATGATCGCCGTGTGGATGGCGAACGATGCGAAACCGACGCCGAGCAATCGGCTGCGGCTGGTGGTTCGCTTGGACTCAAGGAGCGTGAAAACCACGGATCCACCTCCGGTGTGAGGGCTGCCAACCATCATGCTGCCTCATCCGGGGCGGAGAGTCGTGGGACGGCGTCCCCCGGTCTTCGGTAAGTAAGAACGTCCAGACCCCTCCAAAGGTTGCGCCGGCAAGGTCAGGGGTGTGTCAGCGTGCGACGCCCGCGCGACACAGCGGGGGGCTTGACGGCGAGCCGTCGCCTCCGCAAAACATGAGGGTCGAGATGTAGTGAGGTAGCGCGATGGCTGGGATGTGGGCTCGCTTGCAGGCCGACTTGAACGTAAGGCTCCGCCGCGGGGCTTGGTATCGTATCACGCGGCTCGATCCGCTCCAGGCGGTTCTCGAGGTCGGTGGCCGGCTTCTGAAAATCCCGTCGGCATTCCTGCAGGTCATCGAGCGGCCGCCCCGCAGGTGGACCGTTGTGCCCCGGCCAGACGACGCCGTGCACCTCCCCCGGGGCTGCGACGATCGCTACGCCGTCTGCCCGAGCTGCCGGGAGCGGCAGGCGCTCGCCGGACGGCCCCGCCGCATGACCTGCCGGCGGTGCGGCGAGAATTTCGAAGTTGCGTGGTCGGAGACCTAGCCGAGCACGGTCCACCGCTGGCTGACAACCCTCTGACATCGCTGGTGCAACCAATTGGGGCCTCCGTACGTCTTACAGTTCGAAAGCGTGCGGTAAGACCAGCAGTCCGGGAGGCACTCAATGCGCGTCTACGCTTTGCTGCTCGGCATTCTTCTCACCACCGGCTACGGCTACGCTGCTCAGATCGCGGTGTCCTCGTTGGGACCCAGTCGGCAAAGGGCGACCGGAACCACTGCCGCGACCCCTACCGGCGATGCGCTCGACGGCGTGTGGTACGGGGGGGTACTCGATCCCGTAACGGTCGAGTCCTCGAGCGGGAGTACACGAGCCGCGGCCACACAGGGGCGCGTCTTGAGCCGGCCGACCGTGCGGTGTACCGAAGCACATCCGTCCAGATTCCACGCGGTTTCCTGAACGCTTCGAGGGGGGCTTCGGCCCCCCTTATCCGCATCACGCGGCGCCGCCTACTGGCGGCGCGCACTCGAAACCCCACCTCGCGAACCGCCGTACGACCTGCCAGTATGGAGCCTATCCGCAGCAGGGAGGGGCCGTGAGCGCGTTCTGGGACACCTGGCGCAAAGAGATCATTCGCGGGGCGGCGCTGTTCTGCGCGGTGCTCGCGATCGGGTTGTTCGTGCACTATGCCGTCGGCCGCGTGCGCACCGGGGTAGTCCACGATCTTCCAATGGCCCTGCGCGACTTGCGCAGCGAGTTCGCTCGCGATGACGGCGGACCCGGTCGCCTGGCGGGGGCGCCATGGACGTACCGGGCCAAGCTCGGGGCGAACCAATGGCTGTGGATCCGGAACACCCGGGGCTCGGTGACGGTCGAGCCGTCCCGGGGTGATTCGTTGCAGATCTCTGCCGTGAAGACATACCGTTCATCGGACAGCGCGAGCGTCCGCCTCGTCGCCGTGCCTGTCGAGGGCGGCGTTGCCGTGTGCGCGATGTGGGGAAGCGACAGCGACTGCGGCCCTGGCCACCATGACATTCGGATGCGAGGGGGACGCCACAACGACGTGGCCGTGGACTTCACCGTGCGGCTGCCGCGCAGTGCGGGCCTGGACGCCACTACCACGGTGGGCGACGTGCACGTGGTGGGGGCGCGTGGCCCCCTGGTCGTCCACGCGGTGAGTGGCGACGTGGATGTGGTCACGGCAAGGGGCCCGGTCAAAGTCGAGTTGGTGAACGGCGACGTGCGCGTTCGCATGGAGGCTTTCGGGGACACCGGCGGAGTCACTGCCAGTACGATCAACGGCTCGCTCACCGCCGAGCTCCCGGCGCATCTCGACGCCAACGTGGAAGCGTCGACGGTGAACGGCTCCATCACCACCGACTACCAGCTCCCGGTGAACGGCAAGTTCGCAGGGCGTAATGTCAACGGGACGCTCGGCCGGGGCGGGCGCAAGGTCCACCTCGAGACCGTGAACGGTTCGATCAAGCTGAAAAAAGCGGTCTAGCGCACCGCGGACAGGTAGCGGGCGACTTCCTCCGGGAAGGAGCGCACGTCGATGGGCTTGGAGAGGTAGCCGTCGAACCCGGCCGCCAGAGTTTTCTCGCGGTCGCCGGGCATCGCGTGGGCTGTGAGCGCAACGACCTTCCAGGGGTGGTCGCCGCCGATCCCTTTCACATCGCGCAGTACGCTGTAACCGTCGCGCCCCGGCAGTTGGATGTCGAGCAGGACCAGCGCGGGGGGTGGCTGCTCGGCCAGTAGCGTCGCCACCAGCGGCTCGCCCGACGTCAGCCCGACGACGCGATGGCCCTTCAGGGTCAGCAGCGCGGTGATGAGCTTCAGGTTATCGGGCTGATCCTCCACCACCACGATGGTCGCCATCACGCACGCTCCGGCCGGCTCTCGGCCCGCCGCAGGGTGAACCAGAAGGTGCTGCCCTTGCCGAGCTCCGAGTCCACGCCGATGGTGCCGCCGTGCAGCTCCACGAGGCGCTTGGAGAGCGCGAGGCCCAGGCCCGTTCCTTCGTACCGGCGACTCGCGCTCGCGTCGAGCTGCACGAACTCCTGAAACAGCTTTTGCTGGTCGGCCGGGGCGATCCCGATACCGGTGTCGCTCACGGCGATCCGCACGCGCCCCGCGTCCTCGAGACAGGCGCTGAGTCCGACGCGGCCGCCGTCGGTCGAGAACTTGATGGCGTTGGAGAGGAGGTTGAGCAGCACCTGGCGGAGGCGCCCCCGGTCGGCCGTGACCACGAGGTGGTCGTGCAACGGCTCGATCACGAGCGTGTGCCGCCGGGCTTCGACCTGTGCGCGGACGCTGTCGGCGGCCTCCTGGAGCAGCGCGCCCAGCTCCAGCGGCTCGAGGCGCAGCTCCATCCGGCCCGCGGCGATCTTCGACAAGTCGAGCAGCTCGTTGATGAGCTCGAGCAGGTGGCGGCCGTTGCGCGCGATGGTCTCGAGGTAATCCCGCTGGGTCTCGCTGAGCGGGCTCTCGGGCGTCGCCATCGTCAAGAGCAGGTCGCTGAATCCGATCACGCTGTTGAGCGGTGTGCGCAGCTCGTGTGACACGTTCGCGAGAAACTGGTCTTTGAGCTTGCCCGCCTGGTCGAGCTCGGCGTTGAGGCGGGTCAACTCTCGGTGCTGCTCCTCGAGCTCGGTGTTCTGCGACTCGAGGCGCTGCGCGGCGTGGCGTACCTCGACGGCCAGACGGCGGGTGTGCTGGTGCGCGGAGTCGCGCTCGCACGCGATCGCCAGGTTCGGCGCCGCGTGCTCGAGCGCGACGCGCGCGTCGGCCGAGAGCTCGCCCGTCACGGTCGCCACCAGCAGGCCCACCAGCCGATCCCGAGAGCGCAGGGGCGCGAGCGCGAGGCCCCCGGTCGAATCGTCGTCCGTGGTGGTGAGCTGCAGCTGCGCGCGCACGGGCTCGGCCGCGGCGCTCGCGTGGTAGATGACGGTGACCGCGTCTCCTACCAGTTGGCGCACGACGTCGCGGGACAACGGTCGGGCGGTGGCGCGGCGTACTGCCGTGGGCCCCCATTCATTGGTGTCGTACTGCGGCTGATAGAGCGCCAACGCGGGCGCGCCCGTCGCGGCCGCGATGACGTCGAGCGCGGGACCAAAGCTCCCACCGGCGGTCGCTTCGCGCGGTGGCGCGTTCAGGGCCGCGAGCAGGCGCCCGGTCTGATCCTGCATTCGCTCCCGCCAGGCGAGGGCCGCCGCCATTTGATTCACGCCGCGCGCGATCATGCCGAACTCCTCGGGCTGGTCTTCGTCGAGTCGCTCGTCGTAGCGGCCCGCCGCCACGCGCTGGAGCGCCCCGACGACGTGGGCGAACGGTGTGGCGAGTCGCCGCCGGTTGTACCAGAGCCCGACGCCGAGCGCCACGAGCACGATCACGAAGATCACCGTCGTCTGTACTGCCGCCTGTATCGCGTCGTCGCCGACTTCGGCGGCGAGCTCCCGCATGGCGGCGATCTGGGGCTGGAGGGCGGGGGAGGGCGAGGCACGGGCCAACTGCTCGAGGCGCTGGCTGAGCTCGATCATGTCGGCCTGCGCGCGTCGTGCGCTCCGCCAGATGGCGATACGGTCGGCCAGACCGGCGACGGCGATGGCCAGAAACGCCGCTGCGAAGAGCCGGCTGATGCTCGGCACGGGCGAAGGGCGAACCGGCGCGGGATGGGTCATGCGACCGCTACAAATAGGGAACGAGCCGCGGCAGGACAAGAGCGGCGGCCGCATGAGACGCTGGCGGGGGGCTGGGGCGTGCTGTAAGCTAGGCCTCCACATCCCGTGCCCGACCTGCTCGACTCCCTGCGTGAGGCCCTCGCCGACCGCTACGCGGTCGAGCGGGAGCTGGGTCGCGGGGGCATGGCGACGGTGTTCCTCGCGGAGGACCTGAAGCACCATCGGCCGGTCGCGATCAAGGTCCTGCACGCGGACCTCACGGCCGCGCTCGGCGCCGAGCGGTTCCTGCGCGAGATCGAGACCGCGGCCCGGCTGCAGCACCCCCACATCCTGCCCCTGTACGACTCTGGTTCTGCGATCGGCTTCCTCTATTACGTCATGCCGTACGTGGAAGGGGAATCCCTCCGCGACCGCCTGACGCGCGAGAAACAGCTGCCCCAGGACGACGCGCTCCGGATCGCGACCGAAGTGGCGGGCGCGCTCGCGTACGCCCACAGCCGCGGGGTCGTGCACCGCGACATTAAACCCGAAAACATCATGCTGTCGGGCGGCACGGCGGTGGTGGCGGATTTCGGCATCGCGCGCGCCGTGAGCGCGGCCGGCGCCGCGCGCCACCTGACCGAAACCGGCACGATCATCGGGACGCCGGCCTACATGAGCCCCGAGCAGGCGACCGGCTCGGAAGAGATCGACGGCCGGAGCGATCAGTACAGTCTCGCGTGCGTCGTCTACGAGATGTTGGTGGGCGAGCCACCGTTCACCGGGCCGACCGCGCAGGCGGTGCTCGCACGTCAATCGCTGGACATGGTGTCGCCGCCGTCGATCGTGCGGAGCACGATTCCCGACGCCGTGGAGGCCGCGATCCTGCGCGCGCTCGCCAAGCTGCCCGCCGACCGCTACCCGACGACGGCGTTGTTCGCCGAGGCGCTCAATACGCCGTCGGCGGCCACGGGAGCCGTGCGGCGGGCGACCCTGGCGGAGGCCCGAGCGCATCGCCCGTTCTGGCGGCGCCCGCTGCCCGCGGCGGGGGCGGTCGCGCTGCTGCTGGTGGCGGCGGTCGCAACGGTAGTCGTCCGCCAGCGAGCCGCTCCTCGCGCCGGCACGGAGGGGGGACTCGATCCGCGGCGCGTGGCGGTGCTCTACTTCGAAGACTTATCGCCCGAGAAAAACCTCGCGTACCTCGCTGACGGTCTCACCGAAGCCTTGATCGGCGAGCTGTCGCGCGTGGCGGGGCTCGATGTCGTCTCGAAGAACGGCGTCGCGCCCTACCGCAACCCGGAGATTCCCCGCGACTCGATCGGGCGCGCGCTCGGTGCGGGTACGCTGGTGCAAGGCGGCGTCGAACAGGTAGGCGACCGCTACCGCGTTTCAGTGCGGCTCATCGAGGGCGGGAGCGGCGCGGATTTCCGCCGGGCGAGCTTCGAGCAGGCCAGAGGCGATTTCCTGAAGATCCGCGACACGCTCGCCGTCAAGGTGGCGGACTTCCTCCGTGAGCGGCTCGGCGAGGAAGTGAGGTTGCGGGAAGAGCGGGCCGGCACGAGCAATCCCGCCGCGTGGGCTCTGGTGCAGCAGGCCGAGAAGGCGCAGAAGGACGCGGGAGCGGTCGTCGGGACCGATCTGCCTGCGGCGGCCCGGCTGTACGGCCGTGCCGACTCGCTGCTGGCGGCCGCGGAGCAGATCGATGGCGCCTGGATCGAGCCGGTGGTGCTGCGCGCTCGGGTGGCCTACCAGCAGTCGCGCGCGGAGCGCGACCCGCGCGCCATCGACCGGGCCTTCCAGGTCGGCCTGCGGCACGCCGAGCGGGCGGTGCAGATGAACTCGCAGAGTCCGGACGCGCTCGAGATCCGAGGAACGCTCCGCTTCTGGCGCTACGCACGTGGGCTCGAGCCCGACGTCGCCGCGGCGGAGCGGCTGCTTGCGGCAGCGAGGAAGGACTTGGAGGACGCGACCAGACTCAACCCGAGGCAGGTCGGCGCATGGACGGTATTGTCCCGCCTCTATTGGGACGCGCGCGACCTCCTAGAGTCGAACCGTGCTGCCCGGACCGCCTACGAGGCCGACGCCTTTCTCGCAGGAGCCGACGCCATCCTCAACCGCCTGTTCCTTACCTCCTACGACTTAGAGCTGTTCCAACCGGCCCTCGACTGGTGTCAGAAAGGCTACCGCCGGTTTCCTGCGGATTCCCGGTTCGTCGAGTGCCAGCTCATGCTGCTGTCCACGAACGCGCGTGACCCCGACGTCGGCGAGGCGTGGCGGCTGGTGGACGAATACACACGGCTGATCCCAGAGCGCGACCGCCCGCTGCAGCGGCTGTACGCGCAGGTGTGGGCGGCCGCAGTGCTGGGACGTGCAGGACTCAAGGACAGCGCGGACCACGTGCTGGAGCGTTCGCGGGGGGATGCGACGATCGACCCGGAGCGCGACGTGCTCGGCTACCAGGCGGCGGTCTACACGATGATCGGCGACAAGGACGACGCGCTCCGCGTGCTGGGTGAATACCTGGTGGCGAATCCGCGGCACCGCGAGGGGTTTCGCAAGAACGTGCACTGGTGGTGGCGGGGGCTGCAGGACGATCCCCGGTTCAAGGCGCTCATCGGTGCACGATGATTGTGGCAGTTAGGTGACAAGTTCCGGCGGAGCTCCCCAGAAAGGCTCTGAACCCCGCACGTAGGGCGGGATGCCCGGGGTGCGCGTTTTGCACCGCTCGTCACGGCTGTTCACGTGCGGAGCCGTCCCTCCCTGGAGCCTCGATATGAAGCGCCTCCCCTTCGTGGTCGCAGTCGCGTCCGTCCTGTCCCTCGCCTGCCGGGACCGGGAGCTACCGCTCGCTCCGGCGAGCGGGCGGCCGGCGTTCCTGATTTCGGACGGCGCGCACACGGGCGGGAACGCCGATTTCTTTTTCCTGCCACCGCTGGTTCCCGATCCGAGCGGCAGCCTCAACTTCGACGGCGGCAAGTTCAACGCCCAGCTGGCGCCCAGCGTCGAGGTGTGCGAGCTGGGCGCCGATCCC
>WNGI01044977.1_pt1 | contig 10045 bp, 9 predicted proteins | sample 5400621 | NCBI WGS metagenome assembly WNGI01 (sample SAMN13153374, study PRJNA577476) | soil metagenome | isolation source: 20 cm soil or saprolite under Garry oak tree replicate 1 | place: USA:California | collected 2016-06-15 | reverse complement strand
CCAACTGCGCGACGGCGCGTGCTTCCCGGCGAAAGCGCTCGACGTAGTCGTCGTCCCGGGTGAACTGCTCATGCAGGATCTTCAGCGCAACCGTCCGCTCGAGCAGGCGGTCGTGAGCGCGGTAGACGCTCGACATGCCGCCTGAGCCGACGAGCTCCTCGAGCTCGTACCGGCCCGCAATCAGTTCTCCGACCACGCGTTGAAGGATGCCCGGACCGGCGAGCTAAAGCTTAAGAGGCCTCCAGGTGCGCCCACCGTCACGGGTGATGTACGGCCTGCCGCGAAAATCGGAAGCCGCGGCCAGGCGCGCGCTGAGCGCAACCGGCGCGTAGAGCCTGCGGGCGAGCGCGTGACTCGACCAGTGGCGACCGCCGTCGCGAGTGACGTACGCGGCTGGCTTCGCGCCCGCCGTCAGCAGCCAGACTGCCGAGGCCGTGGCCGCGCTGACTGCGAACTGGGGAAAGACCCCAGGCGCCGAGCCCGGCAACGTGGCGAGCAGACGCCAGCGGCGGCCTCCATCGCTCGTCCGGTAGAAGCCGATCACGGGATGGCCGCCTCCATACTGGCCGGCAAGCAGGCCCTGCCGTCCGAAGAAGCGGGGCGCGGTGAGCAGAATCAGCCGCCCGCGGTAACCGCGCGGAGCCGGAAGCGACTGGAGGTGCCAGGTCCTGCCGCCGTCGACCGTCTGCAACAGGCGCAGGCCCGCCAGCCAACCCGTCGTCGGGCTGACAAAGGCGACCTTGCCGTACTCCGCGAGCTTGCGGACAACGTGCCACGTCCGGCCGCCGTTGGTCGTGCGGTAGAGGCGCGCCGTCGGGCCTGTGGGCTCGTTTTGGAGGACCCACGCCAGCTTGCCGTTCAGAACGTCGAGCGAGAAGTTCGCTCCGCCCGCGCACGAGTGGGCATGGAACGCATAGGTCTTCCAGCTCCTCCCGCCGTCGAAACTCCGGTAGACCGAGCCCCGTCCAGTGGCGCAGTCGCTCGCGATCAGCCAACCCTCACGCGTCCCGCGAAACGCCACGGCATCGATCGCCCTGAAGGTGCCCGGCTTGACGGCGCCGCGTGGCGTCACTTGGCGCCAGGCTAGGCCGTCGTCGATGACGTAGACCTTGCTTCCCGTCCAGAGAACGTACGCTCGTCCGGGAACGGCGCCCGCGGCCGTGCCGAGGACCAGGAACGCGACCACCGCGGCGACCACGTGCGCCGGCTTCTTCACGGCGGTCACCGTACCGCCGGGGCGGAACTACGTCAGTACGAAGTCCAGCGCCTCTTCCCAGACCGCCAGAGCCTCGTCGAGCTCGGGGTCGGTGAGGACCAGGGGTGCGAGCACGCGGATGCAGTTCGAGTAGATCCCGGACTTGAGCAGCAGGAGGCCCCGTTCCGCCGCCGCTTCGACGATCGCGGTCGCCGTGTCGGGGTCCGGTTCCTTGCTCGCGGGCTCCTTCACTAGCTCGATCACCAGCATCGCGCCCAGGCCGCGGACGTCGCCGACCTGCGGCCAGCGTTCCCGCCACGACTCCATCCGGGCCCGAATCGTCTCGCCGAGCTGAGCGGCGCGCTCGCAGACACCCTCTTCCTCGATCACGTCGAGAACGGCAAGCGCCGCCGCCTGCGCGACGGGGTTGCCGACGTAGGTGCCGCCGATTGCCGAGTCGCCGGGCGCATCCATGATCTCGGCCTTGCCGATCACACCGGAGAGCGGCAAGCCGGCTGCGATCGACTTCGCGACGGTGATCAGATCGGGCTCGATTCCGTAGTGCTCGATCGCGAAGAGTTTGCCGGTGCGCCCGAAGCCCGTCTGGACCTCGTCGACCACCATGACGATCCCGTGCTCGTCGCAGAGGCGGCGGACGCCGTCGAGGAACGCCTGCGGCGCGACGACGAAGCCGCCCTCCCCCTGGACGGGCTCGATCACGATCGCCGCGACCGTCTCGGCGGCGACCTGCGTGATCAGCGCGCGCTCGAGGGCCGCGAGCGCCTCGTCGGCGCTCGGCCCGCGGTAATCGTTAGGGAACGGCACCCGGTAGACCTCGGGCGCGAACGGCCCCAGCCCCGCCTTGTACGGATGCGTCTTCGAGGTGAGCGAAAGCGCCAGCAGCGTGCGGCCGTGGAAACCGCCCTCGAACCCGATCACCGCCGGGCGGCCGGTGTAGGCGCGCGCGAACTTGATCGCGTTCTCGACCGCTTCCGTGCCGGCGTTGAAGAACGCCGCCTTGGCGGGTGAGCGGAACGGAGACGCCCCGATCAGCCGCTCCGCGAGCGTGACGTAGACCTCGTAGGGGACGATCGTGAAGTCGGTATGGGAGAACTTGGCGAGTTGCTCCTGCGCGGCCTCGACGACGCGCGGATGCGAGTGGCCGACGTTGAGGCAGCCGACGCCGCCGGTGAAGTCGATGAAGGTATTGCCGTCGACGTCCGTGAGCGTTGCGCCGCGGCCTTCCTCGATCACGACGGGGAGAAAGACGGACAGCGGGTCGGCGACCACGCGCTCCTTGCGGGCCAGAATCTCGCGGGATCTTGGCCCCGGAATCGCCGTCTTCAGCTCGATCGTTCGCGTCATCGCCATGCCTCCGAAGATACATGAGCGACCGGCGGATTGAATAGGTGTATAGGACCGATTCACCCCTGGAATATGGCCCTTGCGCGCGGTCGTTCGGAATCTCTATGGTGCCCGGCTTATGACCGCTCTCGCCCGTCTCGTGCTCCGCCACAAGCGCGCAATCGTGTTCCTCTGGCTCGCGCTGACGCTGATCGGCGCCTACTCGGCGAACGCGGTCTCGAAGCGCTGGCTCGAGCAGTTCTCCATCCCGGGCTACTCGGCCTACGAGGCCAACCAGCGCGCACTGAAGACCTTCGGAACCGGCGAGAATGCTCCGCTCGTCGCCGTCTTCCAGAGCGACGGCGACGTCACCAAGGTCACCGGGATCAAGCAGGCGATCGCGGCCGCGGAGAGGCAGAACCCAGGTTCGCGTGTCAGCTCCTACTTCTCGACCGGCAGCGACGCGTACGTCTCGCGCGACCGCCACACGACCTTCGCCGAGCTCTACCCGCCCGGCAACCAGGGATTCAACGGCAACGTCAAGATCGGCGAGGCGCGGACCGCCTTGAAGGAGGCGACACCGCCCGGCGTGACCTCCTACCTGACCGGGCGCGACGCCCTGCAGGAGGCCTCGAGCGGCGGCGACAACAACGGCCCGAGTGTCTTTCTCGAGGCCCTGATCGGCGGCCTCGGCGCGATCGTGATCCTCCTGTTCGTGTTCGGGACCGTGCCCGCCGTGCTGATTCCGATCGGGATCGCCATCAGCTCGATCCTCAACACCTTCACGCTGGTCTATCTGCTGACCTACGTCACATCGGTCTCGCTGATCGTGCAGTTCCTTGTCGCGTTGGTGGGCCTGGGTGTCGCGATCGACTACTCGCTGCTGATGATCTTCCGCTTCCGCGAGGAGCTCGCGAACGGAGAGGACACCGACACGGCGATCATCGAGACGATGCGCCACGCCGGTCGCTCGGTGATCGTCTCGGGCTCCACGGTGGCGATCGGTCTGCTCTCGATGGTGATTCTGCCGATTCCCGTGATCAGGTCGATCGGAATCGGGGGCATGCTGATCCCCGCGGTCTCGGTGCTGAGCTCGATCACGCTGCTGCCGGCGATGCTGGCGATACTCGGACCCAAGATCAACCGGCTGCGGGTGATGCCGAAGCGGATCGGCCTCCAGATCAATCCGGCCGAGGCGCAGCTCAAGGACTATCCAGGAAGCGGCAACGCGATCCAGGGGCGCGACGCCCTTGCCCGGGCCGACATTTCACCGGGAGTGATGAAGCCTTACGTCGCGCTGGTCGAGAACGGGGGCCCGAACGCAACGCGTGAAGTCGTCTCGGCGCTCAAAGGGACGCCCGGAGTCGCGGCCGCCGTGGCGCCATCGCAGTGGCGGCGCGGCGGCGACGCTCTCGTCGAGGCGTTCCCGACCTCAGACTCAGCTTCGAGCGCGTCTTCCAAGACTATCTCGAGGATCCAGGATGACGTCCTCCCCTCGACCGGCGTGAAGGCCACGCTCGGCGGCGTCTCTCCCGAGGACCGCGACTTCGTCCACGCCGTCTACGGCAAGTTCCCGTACGTGCTCGCGTTCGTGATCCTGCTGACCTTCATCCTGCTGATGCGCGCTTTCCGCTCGATCCTGCTGCCGCTGAAGGCGGTGGTGCTCAACCTCATCTCCCTGGGCGCTGCCTACGGGATCATCGTCTTCATCTTCCAGTGGGGCCACGGCTCGGAAGCGATCTGGGGTGTGCCGGCGACCGGCGCCATCATCTCGTGGATCCCGTTGATGATCTTCGCCTTCCTCTACGGCCTCTCGATGGACTACGAGGTCTTCGTGATCACGCGCATGCGAGAGGAATACGACGAGACCCACGACACCGCAAAAGCGGTCGAGCTCGGCCTCGCCCGCACCGGGAAGCTCGTGACCAGCGCAGCCCTGGTGCTGATGTTCGCGTTCTTCGTGCTCTCGAGCAGCCCGGGCCTCGACATCAAGCAGTTCGGGATCGGGCTCGCGGCCGGGATCATCTTCGACGCGGTCGTGATCAGGACCTTGCTCGTGCCCTCGCTCGTCCGGCTCTTCGGCCGCTGGAACTGGTGGCTACCGCAACCGGTCGCGCGGATCCTGCGCGTACCGGCAGCACCGCTGCGCCCGGCGGGCGCAGGCGCGGCAGCCGGCGGCCGCTAACGACATTCCCACCGCCTGTAGGGACAGGCACCGAAGGTGCCTGTCCCTGAGACCGCTCCGTAGAATCGCCACGATGGTTCTCTCCGACCGCACGATTGCTCGGCTCCTCGACGAGCAGCGGATCGTCATCGAGCCCTACGACGAGTCGCTGCTGCAGCCTTCGAGCGTCGACGTCCGCGTCGACCGCTTCTTTCGGGTCTTTCACAACGCCCGCTACGCCTACATCGACGTCAAGGAGCCGCAGGAGGATCTGACCGAGCTCGTCGAGATCGACGACGAGCGCCCGTTCATCCTCCACCCCGGCGAGTTCGTGCTCGGCTCGACGCTCGAGCGGATCGTGCTGCCGGACGACTTGGTCGCAAGACTAGAAGGGAAGTCGAGTTTGGGGCGCCTGGGCCTGCTGATCCACTCGACCGCGGGCTTCATCGACCCCGGCTGGGACGGCCATGTCACGCTGGAGCTCTCCAACGTCGCCAACCTCCCGATCACGATCTACCACGGGATGAAGATCGGCCAGATCTCGTTCATGCAGCTCTCCGAGGCGGCCGACAACCCGTACGGCAGCGGCGACCTCGGCTCGAAGTACCAAGGCCAGATGGGCCCCACGCCGAGCCGCTACTGGCAGAACTTCGAGCGCGAGCCGACTAAGTGAAAGTCCTGATCACCGGCGGGACGGGCTTCGTCGGCCCGCACGTGGTACGGGCGGTCGCCGACCAAGGACACGACCTGAAGCTGCTCGTCCGCGACTCGACCCGCTCACGCGATCTACCGGGCCAGCCGGTCGTCGGCGAGATGACGAACACCGTCAGCCTCCAACACGCGGTCGAAGGCGTCGATGCGGTCGTCCACCTCGTCGCGATCCGCCAGGGCCGAGAGGAGCAGTTCAAGCGGGTGATGGAGCAGGGAACCCGCGACCTCGTCGCGGCCGCAAAGGACGCCGGCGTCAAGCGCTTCGTCCTGACGCCGGCGTCAAGCGCTTCGTCCTGATGAGCGCCCTCGGCACAGGCGAGGACTCGAAGGACCTCGTCCCCTACTACCACGGCAAGTGGGAGATGGAGCAGGCGGTCAAGAACTCAGGGCTCGAGCACGTGATCTTCCGGCCGAGCTTCGTCTTCGGCCGAGACGGCGGCATCCTGCCGACCTTCCGCAAGCTGGCGAAGCTGACCCCGGTGACGCCGATCATCGATGACGTGGCCGCGTATTTCGCCGCCGCCCTCGACAAACCAGAAACCACCAACCGGACCTTCGAGCTCGGCGGCCCCGACATCGTCAGCTGGAACGAGTTCTGGCAGCAGCTCAGGACGGCGCTCGGAATCCGCCGGCGCCCGAGCCTCCACGTCCCGATTGGCCTGATGCGCGTCAACGCGCTCGTCACCGAGCGCCTGCCCGGGAACATCCCGCTCACACGCGACCTGCTGAAGATGCTCGAGCACGGTGACAACGTCGTCTCCAACGACGACGCCGTCCAGACGTTCCAGCTTCCGCTGTTGTCGATCGATGAACAGTTGCGCCGAGGCGCCAAGCCGGGAAACTCGAAGGCGTGACCGAACGTCTCGCGAGGGCGTGCAGCCGGCATCCGTGGCGCACGATCGGCGCCTGGATCGGGGCGCTCGTGCTCGCCTTCGCGGCGATCGCGCTTCTGCTTCCCGGCAACCTGACCTCGAACGGCGGGGCCGCCGGGAACCCGGAATTCCGGCAGGCCGAGCGAATCGAATTCAGCGCCTTCCCGTACAACGCGCGGCGCGACTTCAGCGACATCGTGCTCGTGCGTTCCAACCGCTACACCGTCGACCAGCCCGCTTTCCGCGCTTTCGTCGGCGCCCTCGCCCGGGAGGGCAGGGCCACGCGGAAGGTGCACAACGCCCAGATCTACTATCAGACTCACGATCCCTCGCTCGTCTCGAGCGACAAGCACGCACTGATCATCCCGATCAGCGTCTACGACACGAGCGACATCAAGCCGATCAACCAGCTCGTCGAGCGGAACAACGGCCGCGCTGGCTTCGAAACTGCGATCACGGGCAACAACGTCCGCGACAACGACTTCGACCAGCTCTCCCAGGACGACCTCAAGAGCGGTGAGCTCGAGTTCGGCCTCCCTGCGGCCCTGATCATCCTCGTGCTCGTGTTCGGCTCGGTCGTCGCGGGCCTGGTGCCGCTGCTGCTCGCGATGCTGGCGATCGTCGGCGGCCTCGGTCTCGTCGCGGTCGTCTCCCAGATCTGGGAACTGTCGATCTTCGTCGTGAACATGCTCACCGGCATGGGCCTCGCGCTCGGGATCGACTACTCGCTGTTCGTCATCTCCCGCTATCGCGAGGAGCGCGGCGGCGGGCGGGAGCCGTCCCAGGCGATCGAGGCGGCGGGCGCCACGGCAAGCCGTGCCGTGCTCTTCAGCGGCACGGCCTTCGTGATCGCGATGCTCGGGATGCTGATCGTGCCGAACACGATCATGCGCAGCCTGGCCGCCGGCGCCATTCTCGTCGGCGTCACCTCCCTCGCGGCGGCCCTGACATTGCTCCCGGCGCTGCTCGGCCTACTCGGCGACCGCGTCAACTCATTGCGGATCCCGCTCGTCGGCGGTACCAGCGAGGGACGCTTCTGGAACGCAGTCGTCAGGCGCGTCGTGAGCCGGCCGGCACTGAGCCTCGTGCTCGCCGGCAGCGTCCTGATCGCATTGGCGATCCCTGTCCTCTCACTCAAGATCGGCACGAACGGCGTCAGCACGTTGCCAGACCGGTTCGTCTCCAAGCAGGGATATCTCGCGCTCCAGGAGAACTTCCCCGGCGCGACCGCAAACCCCGTGCGCATCGTCGTCGCCGACCACGCCTCCGATCCGCAAGTTCGCTCGTCGCTCAGACAATTGCAGGGACGACTCGCGACCGATCCGGAGTTCGGTCGGGGCCAGGTGCGTTTCGCGCCGGGTGGCCAAGTGGCCGCGCTCGACGTTCCCATCCGTGGTGACGACGCCGGAGATCAGGCGCTGACTGCCGTCCGCAATCTTCGCTCGAATGTGATCCCGGACTTCTTCGGAGGCACACCTGCCCGCGTGCTCGTCGGCGGCAGGACTGCCGAGAACGTCGACTACGCCGACTCGGTCACGAATCCGACGCCCTACGTCTTCATCTTCGTGCTCGGCTTCACGCTCGTACTGCTGACGGTGGCGTTCCGCTCGATCGTCGTCGCCGGGACTTCGATCGTCCTCAACCTGCTCTCGGTTGGCGCGGCCTATGGATTGATCGTGCTCGTCTTCCAGAAGGGGATTGGAAACGGCATCTTCGGCTTCGAGCAGGTCGATGCAATCGAAGCCTGGGTGCCGTTGTTCCTGTTCTCCGTCCTCTTCGGTCTCTCGATGGACTACCAGGTCTTCTTGCTCAGCCGGATCAAGGAGCGCTACGACGAAACCGGAGACACGACGGCCTCCGTCACGTGGGGCGTCGGCACGACCGCCCGGATCATCACGGGCGCGGCGTTGATCATCGTCGCCGTGTTCGCAGGCTTCGCCAAGGGGGATCTCGTTCAGTTCCAGCAGATGGGCTTCGGCGTCGCGATCGCCCTGCTGATCGACGCGACGCTGATCCGCTCCGTGATCCTCCCCGCAGCGATGAAGCTGCTCGGCCGCTGGAACTGGTACCTGCCGACCTGGCTTGGCTGGCTGCCGCGAATCCAGATAGAACGAGCGCCCGCGTAGCGCTTCGCGCTCGCTTCACGGGGGAAACCCGGTTTCCCCCGTGGGCCCCCTCGCTGGGTTGACGCGCGTCCCGCGCAGATACAGCTCCGGCGGGCAAAGCCCGCCTCCGCCAAGGGAGAAGACGCTTGCGCATGCGAGCGGTCTTGGCACGTAGTGCGTGTCTCACGCAGGTCGGGAAGGAGATGCGCTGCGCGGCCGGTCATGTATTGGCACGGCATCGCCGACGCAGTAGGGTTGACGTGCGGTCTTGACATCTTGTCCACGAATCGAGACTCGGTCAGACAGCCCAGGGGCTCGATCCGGCCGAGGAAGGGGAGAATCGATGAAGCGAGTCGTGCAATTTGTGGCGCTGACGGGTCTGATGACGGTTTTAGTCGGCTGGCTAGCCGGAGCACCGGCCGGAGCTGCAACGCCGCCCCAGGTGTTTCACACCCAGGTCGATGTCTCGTTGCCCGGTATCGATGTCTGCGGATTCACGGTCGACTCCGTGGTCCGGGGAACGGACACGTTCGCGGTCTTCTTCGACCAATTCGGGAACCCATCGACGTTCCAGGATGTGTCCCACGTCGTGAGCACGCTGACCAATGAGGCGAACGGCAAGGTGGTGAACGTAGCGGCGAGCGCCCGGGACAGGTTCGACGCGGCCCCCGTGACCAACCCGGACGGGACGATGACCTTCACCGACACGCTCACCGGGATCCCCTTGCGGATCTACACCTCTCACAGCAGCACCCTGGTGGAGGACGTGGGGTTCAACTCGTTCGTGGACACACTCGATTCCGACGGGAACCTCCTGAGCGAGCAGGTGACCGTGCACGGACCACACGGGTTCTTGGGCGACCAGACGGTGTTCTGCGACGCCATCACGTCCGCGATCGGGTAGTCGGGAGGATTTTTGTAGGGGCGGGCGGCGGCGAGCCTATGCCGCTCGCCGCCGCCCCTGACCTTTCGGGCTTCATTCCGGAACACTGGCCCAGCCGAGCGGACTACTCGTACACGAGGCTCGCGGCGAAGATCGTCGCGATCAGCTTCCAGTCCGGCGACTCGGGGATTGGCTCGCCGCGATTCACGAAGTAGCCGTCGTAGTCGTGAACCCAAGCCGAGGCTGCGTCAAGGAGAGCAGCGGGCGACTCGTTCTCGACGTTCGTGTCCCCGGCCGTCACGCTTGCCGAAAGTTCAGCAAGGAACCGGACAAGGTCTGCTCGTGATTCGACAGCGGAAGCGTCCACACTGCCCACCCTACCCACGCCCTCAAGGGACATTGCCGAACACTGGCCCAAGCGAGCGTCACGTGGCTGGCAGCTGGCGGTCCCCGTGGAAGACCGCTTCGACGTTGTTCCCGTCCGGGTCAATGACGAACGCTGCGTAATACCCGGCGTGGTAATGCGGGCGAAGACCCGGCGCGCCGTTGTCGCGGCCCCCGGCTTCGACAGCGGCGCGGTGGAACTTGTCGACGGTGGCTCGGTCGGCTGCGGCGAAGGCCACATGAACGGGAGCGGCCGGGGGTGCCCCTTCCTCGATCCAGAAATCTCCACCGCCCTCGATGGCGAACCCAGGCCCCCGCGAGCTCTCCACTACCTTCACTCCGAACGGCTCGAGGGCCTGCTCGTAGAAGGTGCGGCTGCGTCTCTCG
>WNGI01008721.1_pt1 | contig 10045 bp, 13 predicted proteins | sample 5400621 | NCBI WGS metagenome assembly WNGI01 (sample SAMN13153374, study PRJNA577476) | soil metagenome | isolation source: 20 cm soil or saprolite under Garry oak tree replicate 1 | place: USA:California | collected 2016-06-15 | reverse complement strand
GACGACATCAAAGTGATCTCCGGCTTTTCGACCGACCGTCGTTTGCTTTCCCAGAAGCTGGATGAGATCGACGCGGGTGGCGCGACCGCGTTGTACGACGCGCTCGCCTACACCCTGGTTGACACGCTGAAGCCACTGCGCGGCGAACGCACGGCCGTAGTGATCTTGTCGGATGGTGACGACAACAAATCGTTCATTCCTTTTCCCGCGATCCTGGAAGCGACGATCGAATCGGGCGCGCTGATCTATCCGCTTTATGTGCCCTCGGGACTGATTCCTGAAGGGAGTGTTCCGCGGCCTTCGATCACCGTCGATCCAATGCGCACGCGGTATCTGACGATTACCACCCGCGCCGCAGAAGAGGGTCAAAAGCTGGCCACAGTTTCCGGTGGGGTGTTTTATCCAATCAAGCGTTTGGAAGATTTGCAGAAAGCCTATGACGAGGTGGTGGCGCAGATGCGCACCGCTTATACAATCACTTATGCCTCAGGCACCGATGGCAAAGGTCACCGGAGAATCCGCGTCCGCGCCAATCGCGACGGAGCTTCGGTGAGACTGAGCCCGGTAGTTGCGACGCCGCATTGAATATGACTGTTAGCCTTGGAATCGGTCGCGAGCTGGTGTTAGCATTGGCCTAATATTGAAGGAGCCTTAAGATGAGCGTCGCAGAGTCTGTCATAGAAAAGATCCAATCCTTGACGCCCGACCAACAGCGTGAAGTGATTAATCTTATTGACGCGCTAGCAACGGCAAATACTACCAGACGCCACCGTCGCAGCTTGATGGGAATGTTTTCTCACCTCCACATACACATTACCGAGGATGATATTGCCGAGGCCAGGCGGGAAATGTGGGGCAGATTTCCTCGCGAGGCTCTTTGATGAGCGCTGTAGTAGCCGACACTCATGCATTCATTTGGTATCTATTTGAACCCTCCTTGCTTTCGGTCCAAGCCAAAGCCGCGCTGAGTCAGGCGGAAATCGATCCAGGACTAACCTACGTTCCATCAATCTGCGTGGTTGAGGTTCGGTATTTAGTCGAGAAGGGAACTCTTGGTGAGGACATTTTCACTCAGATTGTTGACTCATTACTTAACACGGCGACTGCACCAACGGTGGTTCCCCTGGATTTGGGGATTGCGCGAAATCTCGCAAGAATCTCCCGGACGGAGATTCCTGACATGCCCGATCGAATTATTGCTGCAACTGCAAAATTTTCTTGATTTACCCTTGATTACACGCGATCGCAGAATTCAATCTTCTACAGTTCCAAGCATCTGGTAGATTTCCATTGCAGGCCGAACCTTCACAATATTCCGATAATGACTTTTTGCACGCGGTGGCGCGCGGCGACGAGGCCGCGCTGGCCGTCATATACGATCGATATCGTCTAATCCTGTTTGGCCTCATCCTCCGTATATTGCGTGACCGGGCCGAAGCGGAAGACGTTTTGCAGGAGGTTTTTTTGCAGGTTTGGCTGCGAGCAAGCGATTTTGACGAAGCACGTGGACGGGCTTTTACCTGGCTGGTAACCATCGCCCGCAGCCGCGCGCTGGATCGTTTGCGCTCTGCCGGATCGCGCGCGAGGTTAGCCGAAGAAGCGGCGCAAACACCGCGTGACGACACCGGCGACGCCGCCCTGGATGCTTTGAAATCCGAAACAGGCGCCATCGTTAGACAGGCCCTGGCCGAACTGCCCGACGAACAGCGAAGGACGCTTTTCCTGGCTTACTTTGAAGGTTTGACCCAGGTTGAGATCGCTGCGCGTCTGGGCGATCCTCTGGGCACGGTCAAGACGCGCATGCGTTCCGGATTGATCAAATTGCGGGAATTACTGGGACAGACACGCGACTTAATCTAATGGAGCATCAGGAATACCAGGAGTTGCTGGCTTTGCATGCGCTGGATGCGCTCGACGCGTCAGAGGTGCGCGTTCTAGAAGAACATGTGGGAACGTGCGCGGATTGTCGCGCCGAGATAATCGAGCTGCGCGACGCTGCGGCATTGTTGGCGCACGCCGCGACACCCGCGGAGCCGCGCGCTGAAGTTCGCAACCGAATTCTCGCCAGCGTTAGTGCGCGCAGTGAGCGGGCCTCGCAGCCCTCTGCGCCTTCGGCCAAGGTCGTGCCACTACAGCCGCGCGCGAAGAGGAATATCTGGACGATTGGGCTAAGACTGGCAGCAGCGATCGCTTTTGTTGCCTTGCTCGTGGGTGTCATTGTGCTCTGGCGGCGTGATGTAAGAATGCGGCAGGAGATTGCGCAGCTCTCGCGTCAGGTCAACACTCAGCAGCATGAGATGGTGCGCGATCGTAATGTGCTTGAGCGCCAACGCGAGGCCCTGGCGATTCTCAATTCGCCGGCCGCGAAGAAGATGGAATTGGCGGGCACGCTAACACAGAGCGCCCGCGGCACTTTTGTCTACGATCAGAAAACGGGTAAGGCGATACTGATGGCGGAAGGACTGCCGGCAACTCCTGCTGACAAAGCTTATGAACTCTGGTTTATTCCTAAAGGTCATTCGCCAATGCCCGGAAGGATATTCACCATCGACGCCTCAGGACATGCAATGCTTCCCACACAAATGCCTGCCGAGGCGATGGAAGGCGCTATAGTCGCAATTACCCTGGAACCGAAAAAAGGATCGGCTGTTCCTACGGGGACGATCTATCTCAGCAGCCCGAGTTCATAGCTGACTCGTGTCAGAAGCCCGACCGTGAGGGAGGGCCTGTTTGAATCTCGTAGAAGAGCCCGCAAGTTAACAACTTGCGCCACGAAATCCAAACCGCAACGAGGTTCGTAAATAGAGTCAGATCATGCAGTCTCAAATCGAAACCAGCAAACTCGAATGGCGCAGCCATTCGTCGCAGAAAAGAAGGAGGAGTCCGAAAGTTATGTCCATCAAGAAGATCGTTTTGGCTTTTTGTTTGATGAGCACGTTAGCAGTTGTCGCCGCGGCGCAGGCGCCGCCAGCAGCGATGAATTCATCGATGGCCACCACCGGCGCGCAGGAGAAGAAGTCGCTGTACGCCCGGCTCGGCGGATACGATGCAATTGCGGCGGTCGTTGACGATTTCGTGGGCCGCCTGGTGGCCGACAAACGGCTTACCAAGTTCTTTGTCGGTCACAGCGAGGATTCGCTCAAGAGGATCCGCATGCACGTGATCGACCAGTTGTGCGCGGCTGCCGGCGGCCCGTGTAACTACACTGGGCGCGACATGAAGACTTCGCATCACGGCCTCGGGATCACCGGCGATGACTGGGATGCGTCGGCAAAGCACCTGGTCGAGTCGCTCGACAAATTCAATGTGCCGAAGACAGAAAAGGATGAGCTGCTGGCGATTATCACGACGCTAAGGAAAGACATCGTCGACAAGTAAGCGACTGTTCGAAGGATCGGAGCGCGGACATCCTGTCCGCCTGAGCGCGCAGCGCGAACACTTGTACGCGCCTTGTGTTCAGAGCTTGAGCGCGCTTGCGCGCGCTGGCGGACAGGATGTCCGCGCTCCACCGCCCGCCACCCTTGACCGATGGTCCCGGCCTGAATAGACTTCCACCTCATCGCCGAGCGGCCGAATCTTGTTGAAGGAACGAATCCTTCATTCCTCGTCGAACCACCGAAGCCGCCGATGATATCTAATCTCGGATGCGATTGGGTGGGGGTCACACCCGGCCGGTCGCAATACTCAACTTGGAGGTCACCAGAATGAAATTTGATCACGACAAGTTTTTCACTGCTTACAAGGGACAATTCGGTCCAATCTCGAGTCAATCTCAAGTCGACGGCATTGAGAGCATGCTGACTCAGCTCGAAAGCGATTCGGATGTGAACGACGAGCGCTGGGCTGCCTACATGTTCGCGACAGTCAAACACGAATGTGATGACAAATGGCAGCCAATTGAAGAGTACGGAAAAGGGGCCGGGCGCCCTTATGGTAAGCCCATTACGGTTAAGGGTTCGGACGGCCAGACCTACACCAACAAATACTATGGCCGAGGCTATGTCCAACTGACCTGGGATTACAATTACAAGAACTTGAGCACGGCACTCGGCCTGGGTGACGCCTTGTACATACATCCAGAGAAGGCATTGGAGCCCGACGTCGCTTACAAGGTAATGTCTTACGGGATGCGTAACGGTACGTTTACCGGCAAGAAGCTGAGTAACTACATCACCGGCTCGACGTGCGACTACAAAAACGCACGGCGAATTATCAACGGCCTCGACAAGTGGGACCTAATTAAGGGGTACGCGGAGAAACTGCAAACCTGCTTTACCAGCAGTCGAGTTACCGAAGAGGCCGCGGCCACCGGAGACGGCGGGGCCAACGAAGATGCAGCCGCCACCATGGGCGCTGGGGTCACCGGAGGTGCGGAAGGTGGGGCAATGGGAGACGGGGCTTAGCTGTCTTGGCGGCTTCGCCGCGATTCAAGTTTGCGACCTGCGTTCGCGGTCTTGCCTTCTGGTGGAGCTAAAAAACGGGCCTGCTTGAGGAGCGGTCAGAAGCGGCCGCTCCCGCCGATACTATAGGTCCCCGTCAGAAACGGATTCGTCATTCGCTCCTGGCCAATCGTCGTCATTGGTCCGTGGCCTGAGTAAACTTCCACGTCATCGCCGAGCGGCAGGATCTTGTTGAAGAGCGAATCCATCAATTGCTCAGTCGAGCCCCCCGGCAAATCTGTCCGGCCAATCGAACCCGCGAACAGACAATCACCAACAAACACTTTTCTTTCACTGGGCTCAAACAATACGACATGACCCGGCGTATGGCCGGGACAATGAATCACCTTGAAACTCAGTTCACCGACTTCGTAAATCTGTTCGTCGCTCCAATACGCATCGGGCTTTGGCGGCGGCTCATAATCAAACCCGTAAGCTGTCCACTGTGAACGGGGAATGCCCAGCCAGCCCGGCTGATTCGGCAGTTCGAGGTACAAAGGCTCATCAGCAGAATGAATAATAATCTTCGCCTCTGGCTTGAGTTGCTTGAGCGCCAGGACGCCCCCGACGTGATCCATATGCGCATGCGTACAAGCGATCGCCTGCAATTCAAAGCCATGTTTGTCGATGGCGCTAACGATGTCCGCTGAGGCCTCGCCTGGATCGATACAGATCGCGCGCTTCGTCTTGGCGCAGCCGACGACGCGCGTGTGTTGTTGGAAGGCAGTGACGGTGATTTCTTCGATGATCATTTTGAAGACATACTTGCACTAGTTCAGTCTGAGATCGTTAGTTCGACAAATTGACCTGGCGTAATAGTATTTAGAGTTGACTCGATCTCAGGCATTAACTTAATCACTATTCGAATTCGATTGGATGGAAGAATGACCGCGGCAATTCTTCGTTTGATGAGGTTTTGTTGAAATGGCAAGTTCTTGTCGGTCGTTACAATCGTCTGGAATTCTTCGGCCATCAAATCAAGCAGCGCGCCATTTTTGATGCCTCTCCATCCCATTTCTTCGACCGTAGCTATGGAGAGAGTGCTTAGTCGTCTTTTGATGACGTCCGGAACTCCCTCGTCGAGGAGAATTCTCAACGGGACAATCCCAGCCGTTTCAAAGTGTCATTTGAAAAGCTAAGTACCGCTACTGCCTGGTCACGGGATACCGTAGGAAAGTTCTCGAGGAATTCGTCCAGCGAAACACCGTCTGCCAGATTATTTATCAGAGCGTCAACTGGAACTCGGGTGCCCTCAAATACTGGGGTTCCGCTCATAATCTCCGGATCAATCGTTATCGGGAGGTTGTCTACTATTTGTTCTTCAATGACGAAGCTCATGATTCCAGATTCTAACACGTCACGTTCTTTCTTCCCCAGCACGCCAGTGAGGCAATACTTGCACCCAAAAGAGTATAATTCCTCAAAGGAATTTCTGCCTTAATCGATTATGCCACTGAGCGCTACAGCAACTTCACTTGCTACAGTCTTGGACGAGATGACCGCCGAAGGCGCGCCTGAGTTGACCGAACACCTGGGCAACAACGCGCTGCACTGTTTTGCCTGCGGTCACCGTTGTCTGATCAGGGAAGGCAAGCGCGGCATCTGCAAAGTCCGTTTCAACGAAGGCGGCCATCTGCGGGTGCCGGTGAACTACGTCGCGGCCCTGCAGTGCGATCCGACTGAGAAGAAGCCGTTCTTTCACGCGCTTCCTGGATCTGATACGTTGACGTTCGGCATGCTCGGCTGTGATCTGCACTGTGCTTATTGTCAGAATTGGCTCACGTCACAGGCCCTGCGCGACGATGCGGCCGTGTCGACGCCGCAGATGGTCACGCCCGAGAGATTGATAGCCATGGCCCGGGCCTACGGGGCGTCGATGGTTGGCTCGAGCTACAACGAACCTTTGATTACGGCTGAGTGGGCGGTCGAGGTTTTCAAGCAAGCGAAGCCGGCAGGCTTTCGTACAGCTTTTATCTCGAACGGTAACGCGACGCCGCAGGTGCTCGATTATCTGAGGCCGTGGACCGACTGCTACAAGATCGATCTGAAATCGATGAGCGATCGTAACTATCGCCAGTTGGGCGGCGTGGTGGACAACATTCTGGACACGGTAAAGATGGTTCATGAGCGCGGCTTCTGGGAAGAGATCGTTACGCTGGTGATTCCCGGCTTTAACGATTCTGAGGACGAGTTGAAACGGGCGGCTGACTTTATCGCGGAGGTTTCACCGGACATTCCCTGGCACGTGACGGCGTTTCATCAGGACTACAGGATGAATGACAACGCGAATACTACTGCCGAACAGTTGATTCGCGCTTGCGAAATCGGACGCGCCGCGGGGTTGCGTTATATCTATGCGGGAAATCTGCCCGGGAGAGTCGGGCGCTGGGAAAACACTTATTGCCCTTCGTGCAACGAACTATTAGTTGAGCGCTATGGTTACCTTATTAAGAAAATGAAAGTCACCCAGGAGGGCAAGTGCCCTTCATGTAGCGAGACAATTCCCGGCATCTGGTCCTGAACGGAGCGCGGACATCCTGTCCGCCAGCGTGCGCAGCGCGCTCAGCCTAAGCCCATTAAATTCTGGAGATCAAGTTCGCGCTTCGCGCTCAGGCGGACAGGATGTCCGCGCTCCAATACTCTTTGGTTAAGGCGTCTTTGCCGGTGTCGGCGCCGGTTTCATCGCGGGCGAAGGCTTTGGTACGGGTGTTCCCTTCAATGCCGGCGTGCTCTTTGCTGAAGGTGTTGCTTTCATCGCCGGTGATGCTCCGGGCGACGGAGAACCCTTGGGTGTTGGAGTTGCGCTGGCGCCTGCTCCTTTGGGCAAAGGTGTGGCGGCGCCGGCTACGACTTGCCACTGCCCGTTCCGCCGCGCGAACGTATCCACCCAGCGATACTGGCCGCTGATATCCTGGACCTTACCGTCGGGCATTTTGTATTTGCCGCCCTTAACAATGCTGCGGCCCGAAACGACCGCCGAGTCCTTGTCGAGCACATTCACCTTCAGGTCCGCGACCTCCCACGAATCCGCACTCAAAGCACCAGATTCCGTGTCCTTGACATCCTGCGCCTTATCGCCGAGTGACCCATCCGGATAAACGAAAACTGCGTCATCGGCTTCCATTCTGCGAATGGCCGCCGCATCGTGCTCTTTGATAATTCGCGGCCAATCATTCTCCATCTTTGTGAGTTCAGCTTCGATAGCCGCCTTGTCCGGCGTTGGCTCGGGTGTAGCCATGCTGACCGTGCTGGTATTCGTATTCTGCGGACTGGCGCAGCCGAATTGGGAAAACACCAGGAATGCGATGGCCACAGCCAGAACTACCACTGAGAGATATTTCTTCATTACCCTTACTCCTTTAGGAACAGATTAAGAATCGCTTTTTTAATTTGGAAATCACAATGCTTCTATGCCAAATCGGTCTGCGAGTCAATAGGGATCAACCGGCGCCGGCGCTCCATAGGTAACACTGGGAAACTATTGACTTGTGATTCAAGCTTGGCATATTGTCATCGTCATCGTAATGGCCGGTCGCGGGCAAAGGATGGCAAGCTCGCCCGGTTCCGAACCTTCCGCCACGTAATTCCAGCGTGGCAATGATCGAAGGAGGACAAAATGTTTTGCGTTTCCCCCGGACTCTTTCAAGGTCGAACCAGCAGATTAACCTTGCTTATCGTCGGCGCGTTGACCTTCGTCGTGCTCGCAGCGGGCACTTCGCGCGCGCAACGAACCAGGACACCACCACCTGCGGAGCCGGAAGACCAGCCGGCATTCGTCCAGTTTAGAGGTGTGCGCCTCGGGATGACAGCCGATGAAGCGCGCAAGAAGCTGGGAACTCCGCACGACAAAAGCGCCGAGCAGGACTTTTATATCTTCAACGATACGCAAGCCGTGCAGGTTTTCTATGACAAATCCGGAGCGGTGTCGGCGATCTCGATTGATTTCATGAGCGGCGCCAATGGCATTCCCGCGGCGAAAGAAGTGCTGGGTACTGAACCCGAGACGAAGGCGGACGGCTCAGTGTACAAAATGTTGCGCTATCCGAAAGCCGGCTATTGGGTTTCTTACTGTCGCACGGCGGGAAACTCGCCGACAACCACGATTACAATGCAGAAGATCGAACATTGATTCCTTGCGGGCTGACTCGAGTCAGGCGCAAGCGATTCCGTGATTAAAGCCGGCTCTCGATTTCGAGCGAGCACAAAGGCCTCTGACCCCTTTCCAACTCAGTATCGATCACACTGCTCTCATGTTCCCCTTCGTGGACGAGATCAACCTGGCAGGTTCGCTTCACCTCGACAGGTGCTTGTCCTCTGTCGGTATTGTGCCACGTTTGGATCGGTCGTATAAGCCACTCGTCTTTTCTACGTCATCTCTCGGGAGATCCACAAACACTCGAAGCGGAACTAGTGTGGTTTCGTGTGAATTCGTGGATCGTTCCTGTCCGAGCGCGTAAAAAGCACGAATGCAAATTAAGACACCATCCACTTGCCGCCCGCTTATGAAAAACCTGCAACTTTCCGTTAGACTGGTTTCTAATGTTACAAGCAGGCTTCGTCGGCTTACCTAACGTCGGTAAGACAACTCTCTTCAACGCGGTCACGGCGCAATCATCCGCTCTGATCGCCAATTACGCATTCTCGACCAGTAATCGTTCCCGCCAGTGTCGAGTTCGTAGACATCGCCGGACTCGTCCGCGGTTCTTCGCAAGGCGAAGGAATGGGCAACCAATTCCTGCACGCCATTCGCGAAACGGACACGATGGTCCACGTCGTGCGCTGTTTCGAAGACGATTCCGTGGTGCACGTCGAAGGCTCGATCAACCCGCGCCGAGACGTCGAGACAATTCAAATCGAACTCGCGCTTGCAGATCTATCAACCATTGAACGTCGCCGCGAACGCGTGCAGAAAACTGCGAAGAGCGGCGATAAGACCGCGAAAGCCGAGCTGGAAGTTCTGGACAAACTGCAACCAACTCTGGAAGAGTTCAAAGCGGCGCGCACCGTCTCACTTAGCGACGACGAACTCGTCATCGCGCGCAACTATTTCCTGCTGACAATGAAGCCGACCATCTATGCCGCCAACGTCAACGAAGCCGCGCTGGGCGCGCCCGATGAAAATGATTACGTAAAGACGATGCGCGAAATCGCCGCGAACGAAGGCGCCGAGTGCGTAGTAATTTGCGCTCAGCTCGAAGCCGACCTGGTCGACCTTTCGCCTTCCGAGCGAATCGAATATCTCGAGTCGCTCGGTGTCCAGAGCAGCGGTGTCGATCAATTGATCAAGAGCGCCTATCGCGTGCTCGGTCTGATGTCTTTCCTGACTGCCGGCGAAAAAGAAGCCCGCGCCTGGACCATTCCACAGGGCTCGCGCGCGCAGGACGCCGCCGGAACCATTCACTCCGACATCGCCCGCGGTTTCATCCGCGCTGAGATCGTCGGCTATGACGCACTGATGGGTGCCGGCTCATACGCAGCGGCAAAGGAAAAGGGACTGACCAGATTGGAAGGCAAGGACTACATCATGCAGGAAGGCGATGTGGTGAATTTCAGATTTAATGTGTGAGTCGCGCCACGTCGTGGCAGACGTTCCGCCGCGAATCACG
>WNGI01007415.1_pt1 | contig 10045 bp, 7 predicted proteins | sample 5400621 | NCBI WGS metagenome assembly WNGI01 (sample SAMN13153374, study PRJNA577476) | soil metagenome | isolation source: 20 cm soil or saprolite under Garry oak tree replicate 1 | place: USA:California | collected 2016-06-15 | reverse complement strand
GCAGGCATTTCGCGTGGCCAGCGTATTGGGCGACACGGCTGCTGCGCCTCCACGAAAAATCTCCTGTAGTCGGGCCGCAGCAGCCGTGTCGCCCAATACGCTGGCCACGCGAAATGCCTGCTGAAACATGGAGTCAAGTTGTCTCGGCTCTACATCACCTGCAGTCGTAGCCTTCTGATAAAAATCCATCGCAGCATTGGTGTTCCCCAAAAGCAGATTGGCCTCGCCTTTGGTAGCCAGTTGCCACTTGTCCTCTCTTGCCGCATCGCAATGTTCAAGGACTTTTTTTGCTGTTGCTTGCACCGCCTTCTCTTGCTTGCGATACGCCAACTGCATGAACGCCACGTTAATCCCATGATAGAAAGCCTGGTCGTGCCTTCCCGACTCCTGTGACGCATCAAAACCCTCTTGATAGAGTTTGAGGGCTCTATCGGCATCATCACTTTTACGCTCCACCAGCCAGCGCCGCTTCAGTCGGCCCGCCAGCACGCCCTTCGCATCGGTCCGGTCAGGATGCTTACTTTGACTCTCCAAAACCTCAATCGCCTTTTTGCGCTTCCCCACGGATTCCAAAGCCAGCGCCAGTTGGACCGCTCCATCCTCGTCCAATCCCGTTGGATCTTTTCCCAGAATCTCGATGGCCTTCTGGAATTTGCGCATTTCCACTGCCAGGCGTGCACTGTCTTGCGTAACCGACTCGCCGTTCCCGGCAAGCGCCTCAATCACGATTTGCACCGCCGGAGCCTCGGCATTTTTCGGCTTAACGATGGAAAGATGGTCCCCGCGAACGATCTCTCGCTGCTCTTTCGGGAAGGGCAACAGTGAAGATTCCTTCGGCACGAATTGATCTTCATCTCCTCCCGTGGTGCGGAAAACGAAGGGCAGTTCTTCGCCGAACTCTTTTGCCCAATCCGAGCGCAACGTGTCGATGAACTCGCCGTTTTTGGACATGGCCCTCAGCTGAGAATTCCAAAATTTTACGAAAGCTGCTTTCTTCAGACCCTCGCTGGGAGTGCCGAACAGCAAGACATGTCCGACGCGCCCACGCAGCCCGGCGTTGTCTAGCACAGCCCGCTGCACAACCAGCCCTCCCATACTGTGGGCAATAAGCGCGAGGCTCTCGTAGCGCTTCAGCGGCTCGATCGCCGCGCGCGCAGCCAGAAGCAGCGCCAGGGCATTCAAATCCGGCCTTGCCCGCCATATTCCCAGTATGTCCAATCCCGCCCCGGTGTGATACCCCAGGCTGTATACGTCCCAAGTGCGGAGACGGTTGTCTGCCATCAGCAGGGCTGGAAATTGGCCCCACGTCTTGGCCGGGTCACCGGAAAACCCGTGGATAAACAACATGGCAGCGGGGTTTCCAGCAGTTTTTCGATGCTCGATAAGTTCAGGTTGTTCCGCCATTTTTCTCTCTTTCGGACGAGTGCTTGTTTAAGACCGCGGGACGCATCGCTTCGTCGATTCGGTTTGCGCCCTTTCTGCGTTCTCTGCGCAGCCGCCAGAGCCTGGCGAAAGTCGATACTGCTCTTGATATACGGGGCAAAATTCGAATCCGTACGAAATTTTCCAGAATAGGACGGGTCAAGCTTCAAAGTCTGTTCTACTTCCGCAAGAGCAGCAAAGGGGTCCCCGACTTCAAAAAAGGCAAGCGCGAGACTGTAATGTGCTCTTTCGTTTTTCGGATCACTGTCAGCGACTTTCCGCAGGAGAATGATGGCCTCTTTCAGCTTGCCCAGGCGCAGCAGTAGTTGACCCTTGGCTTGTAGGGCCGACAAATTGTCGGGCGCTTTTGCAAGAACTTCGTCGTACTTCTCCATGGCACCCTGCAAATCACCATGCTCTTCCCGTTGTAGGCCCGCATCAACAGTAGCGCTCACATCTAAATTGTTGGGAGGCGGCGTTTGATCGGCCGGCTGCTGAACTTGGACCGGCTGTTGTGGTGTAGGTTTACCATTGATTCTCGACCACACATATCGGCCTACAACAAAAAACACGACAAGGAGTAGCACCAAGCCCACTGCGCCGCCCACGCGAGCCCACAGCGCAATGCGGTTGCGTGCCTCCGCTGCTTCTGCCTCCGCCTTGTGTCTCAGCTCCTCCTCTTGTCTCCTGAGTTCCTTCGCCAGTTCCACTTGGTCGAGGGCTTCCCAAGGTCCAGCCAAGGTAGCCAGCCTTTTAGCTAAGCTGGCGCAAGCTCCTCCAATCGACAGCTTGTCTGACGTTCCGTGGCGCGACCGTGCCGCAACACGTTCGCCGAATGCGTAGTGGGCGTCATGTGGAATCTGGGTTGAATCGAAGAACTCCTGCAGGTGGCATTCGTCGAGCTCATAAACTTCGGACAGGAGCTTTTCGAACCTTTCCTGGTATCCGACAATTTCCTCCCCCGCGTAGCTACCTCCATGCCACCAGGTCTCCCTCAAGTCTGAGTTTAAGCCGTCTATCCTCGACGCCAGCGGAAACGCCACCAGGCCGCGAGGATCCCGTGAGTCGGATCGGTAGCCCGTCGCGTTGCGAATGACTCCTTCCAAGCCATCCAGGTTCTGCCGGTTGGGCACAAAAACCGCCACCAACTTCTCAGGCATGACCTTCGTGCAGATTCCGCTCACATCCGTTAGACCGGTCCTCGAATCGATGAGCACGAACCCGAACTCATTCATCAGGTACGTGCGGAAGTTCGTGAAAAAGCTTCCGTATTGCTTGTAAAAGCCTTCCCAGTCGAACTTTCTGATGCGGTCTGCGTAAGTGTCGTTCTGGCGGCCGGCCTTCAGCAGGTACAAGTTCGGAGTGTCATCGACCTTCAGAAGAAGCTTGTTGAACGAACTGGGATTGAAAGCACGTTCGAACGCCGCCATCGCGTGAGGCGTTGCGGCGTGACTTTCGGGGATGCCTCCAGAAGGAAGAAAGCCACGGTAGGACTCTGCCACTCCTGTTATGAAATCGATCAGGCCCGGAGCATCGTTCAACGCCGCTTCGTATCGGGGAGAATTAGAAACGAGCCTGAGCGGCCCCTCGAAATCTCGCGAGAAGTATCGGTGCAGGCCCGGAGCTTCCAGGTCCCAGTCAATCATGAGGACCTTCTTCCCCTCATACGACGTGTCGGTGGCCAGAATGTACGCGACGTTGGCCAGAGCCATCGAACGTCCGGTACCACCTTTGTAAGAATAGAATGTGGTGATCTCACCGAACCCGCGACTGGACTCTTCGGTCATGAGGCAAACGGATCTGGGTCTTTGTACTTCGGCGGATAGGTGGTTTCTTCCGGGCCCAGGTCGAATGAGAAACCTGCGCAGTTTTCGCACGGATCCTTTAGCTTATTCACGAACTTGGCGATCTGCCAGGCAAGGTTTTGGATTTTCTGGGCCTTCTTCGCATTTCTGAGCTGTTTTACGAGGCTGACTTTCAGATCCAGAGGCTTGCGCTTGAAAATATTCTCCAGCTCACCCACGTTCCCTTGTGCCACGATCGGAATAATGAGTCCTTTCTCCCCGGTACCCAGCCGCTTCGCTTCCAGCTCTTCCATCGCCTGCCACTCCGCAGTGCACCACTTGCTGTCAGGATATTCCGGCGTAAGAATCGCAATCATGCAGACGCTCTTGCACAGACTCTGCGGAAGATGGGTCGGGTACGCTGTACCCGGATCGGCGTCCATGTCCAGGAATATCCGAATCTCCGTCATCAAGTATTCCTCGAGGACGGCTTTGAGACTTCTGGCGTATTCTTTATAAAAGTGGCCTTCGGGAGCTGTCTTAGGTGGGTGCTTATAGCTGATGAAGCACGCGTATTCGAACTTGCGAGCCTCTGGACACACAGAACCCTCCAGCGTCCGTCGAGGGCCAGAAGTCTAGCGATTACTAGAACGCTTGTCAATTAGACATTCGTAATATGAGCCATGATGTAATCAAAAAAATCAGCACAACCGAAGCTGAATCGAAATTGCATAAAGTGGGTTGTTGTTGCTTTGTAAGATGACCCACAGGGGCATCAAATGGAGCCGAAGGAGCGAAACTCTTGGCAGCTGCCATAACACCGGCCCAACAAAAGGTGGCCAAGGTGGCGACTTCAGCAAAGCTAGTTCTATCCGCTCATTCCTCTCTGCTAGGCCCCAATTGCAGAACGCTGGCAAGCGTCAACGATACCTTAGAGACTGAAATCACTTCCGGTCAACAAACCATAACGCAAACTACCCTAGCCTAAGCCTAGCTTCCGTCCTTAGCAGGAGCCTGAGAACCCGGAACCATCAAGAGTGCCGCACTCGTCGATAAAACACGTGATAAGTACCTGAGTTAGCTTTCGCTTCGCAACCGAGCTTTCATTTCGGCTTCCTTTTGCTCAACTCTTCGTGAGGTTTTGCAATTCGTCCCGTGAACCACCGAACCGGTCGCAATCAACATTCCCGTGCACCCCGTCGACACTACCGATCTCCGAATACTGCCAGAATGTCCACGAGGCCCAGCTTGACGGAGTGGAAGGCTGGGCCACATTGTAGTGCGCAATCCACACTCCTGAGCTGGCCAGCGTTTTGACTTCATCGCCGAGCAGTGGCTCGATAAAATTCTGGCGGGTATAAATCATTGGCCGCATACTCAGCGCTTGCTCAACCGCGTCGAGCCAGTTCCAGATAGCCGAAAGACGCTGGTCAGCGGGAACATCCCTCCAGGCATCTCGTTTCAGCGGATCACTCTTCGGAATAGCTTCTTCTAGATCCAAAACAGGAGGCAAGTCACCTGGGTTCAACGCGCCAACTGTTTTTATGAAGCTCTCCGCCTGGTCGTGCCAGGGAGTTAAAGGCCAGAAAAAGTGATACGCCCCGCGAAAGATGCCCGCATCCTTCATGCCCTGCCAATTGGCAGCGAACTGGCGATCGGCCTGGTGCCCTCCGATTGTTGCCCGAGCAAAACCGAAAACCTTTCCCGCTCGCGCCGCCGCACCCCAATCGACCTTATCTTGGTTCGAGGAAACGTCGATACCTTCTATAAGCGTGTCTGGCATATACCCCTTGTTACTCCCTAAAGCAGGTCTGCCGGCCCTATCTGAGACGAGACGACCTCAAATTGCTTCATCGCTGCATGCTTCCTGTTTCCAGAGCACCTGCACGCAGCCGCAGGCCTATTCAATCGTGTAAGGGGGGTTAAACTCGGGCACTCCAGCACGCCGTCCGGCAATCCACCGCAGCACATAGACGTTCTTCGGGTCGGTTAAAGTTCCTCCAATGCCATTCACAAGGACTTCCAACAAGGCGTGGGATAAGAGATCCTTGTAGTAATCAATATCCGGCTCTACCACGATACACTCTGTGCCATCGATGATTTGCGTGTCATTTTCGTGAAAGGTCAGCTGGACATTTGCTTCTCCGAATTGAATTTGCTTGTAGCTGCTCGTTGCTCCCTTATGGAATGCGCCCGGGTCCATCTCCGGCGCGAATTCGTTTTGCTGAGCTGCCAGCTGGACTTGGTTGACGAGGGCTTTGTCAGCATAAGCGTAGAACCGGTCCTGTTTCGGCGCGAAGATGTTGCGGTCAGGCATATCTTCCCAAATCAGTTGTTTCAGATAGGTTAGCGGCGTCCCGGATGGCAGGTCGATGTCCCTCATCGCCGTCATCAGATTCCACAGACAGGCCAGAGTGGCTGGATTCTCCTCCATCAAATTCTCATAGCGCGCTTGGGCGTCTGCTCCCGTCGCCGCTCCTCGCCCAAGAATGGAGTGAATTTCCGGGAACTTTTGGGGGAGATCGTTCCATATTGCACCCGCAAAGTTAAAGCTCCCGTTCTTGTCCAAAATCATAAGATCGACAGTTTGCGAGAGGCCTCGCTGAGCGTTCACGGGCGTCGCGCCGGCCTGCGAATGATGGTCCGCAGACGCGATCAAGGTATAGCGGTCACCGAAATTGTCATTGAAGGGAACATGAAATTGAAAACTGGAACCGTTGCGAAAGTCACTAAACAACTGTTTCTGATTCCCGTCAATGATGCGCACTAGCAGATTCTTGACTCTCGGTCCAATCGGTTGACGCGTTCCGTCGAATACGTTCAGCAGAATGGTGGCCTCGTCCTTTCCAATAGTCGATGGGGTTGCCATGGTTCTCCTTTCACCAAGAAACTGGCCGTGCTGTGACGACTTTGAACTAGGGAGCCATTCCTTAAGCGATCGATTTTGCCGCTCTCGCCGCCATGGACACGATGCTTAGCGTTGGATTCACCGCCACCGCTCCCGGAATGATCGATGCGTCCAAGACGTAAAGCCCGTCATACACCGTCTCCGTCCCGGCGGTTGTGTTGTACACCTGGCCGTTGCTGTTGACGACCCCGTCCGTCGAGCTGCCTCCGATGGGGCAGCCTCCCAGGGGATGTACGACGACCAACTTCTTCGACACAAATGGTTCCAAACCGTGCCACAGCGGAAACGCCCGATAGCTTCCGCCCATCGCCTTGGCCAGTTCCTGAAGAACGCTTTCTGCCTTCTGAAACGTGGGATGCTTGGCGATTGCACCTGTGAAATTGAGCTGCAGGTCGTCGCCGTCCAGACTGAGGACTCCAGTGGCGTCGTCCATTCCCATACAATTGAACCAGCAGGTGTTGATCAGCATCTCAGCTTCCGTCTGCATGTCATTGGGATCGCTATAGTCGGGCAATTGTGCGCTGTTCCAGAGCAGCCCCAGCATGTCGATTACGTCGGCCTGCCCTTTGTCTTGCTCCAGCATTTTCAACGTCTTCTCGACTAGCGATGCAAACATGGAAGGTATGCCGGCATCTTCGACATTCACCAACAGCTTCCCGTCGCGGAACGTAACATGCGACGTGTTGATTGGCCCGCGCGTCGCATAGATTGGATATTGCAGCTTGTCCGGGGCAACCGTCACGAAGCCGGAGAAGTCTCCATTCGTCGAGAATTTCGAGCCGACTGTTTTGCTCACCGCAAACTTTCCATTGCTCTTGTCCCGCGAGCGCAGCAGGATCTCGGTGCTGCCCAAGCATCCGGCCGCCAGGATCACAGTCTTGGCCGTTGGATGATACTCAGTACCGTCTTGGAGCCCGATGTAACGCACAGTGTAGCCACCGCCAGGAATCACCTCGATGGACTCCACATTCGCGAGTGGCCGTATGAGGACTTTGTCTTGTGCGGCCAAAGGCAGCTGGTTCAGCAGTGTTTTGTTCAGCGTATGCCGTGCCGCTGGCAAACAGCCGAGAAAGCACCGCCCCTGGCGTTCACAGAAGTTCTTGTTCGTGGCCGTATTCCCCGGATCTGCTTCCTTTATCTGCAGCTTCAAAGGCGCCCAGGGCTCAACGATCTGTCCTGCCAGTTGTGCTGAAAGGTTCGGGCTCGTGGAGGCGTCTCTCAAGAACCGGGAGCGCCCGAGCAACCTCGGGTCACTGCTGTTGACTGCCTTCAGCTGATTCTGGGGGATAGCCTGTGGATACTTAGTGACTACCTGATTCGGCGCCCCGCGATTGGTCGTCATCCAGGCCAGGCCATTGGTATAGTCAGCTGGAAGGAGCTTCGCCTTCTCGGGCCAGCTCTCCATCGCTGGATATTGCTTTTTGTCCGTATCGAAGAACGGCTCGATCGTCACGTTTGAGTAGATCAGTGAACCGCCTCCGACGCCGCTCGCCGAAATCACGTCCGCCTCCTCGAAAGTGCTATAGCGGTATAGAGGCCGGGGCCTCTCTTTCCCGGTGAAAAACTCAGCCACGCCATTGCCAAAGTCTTGCAGCGCGCCCGCTACCCCATTTGCCTTGACGACCGCCAGAAAGTCTACTAGCCCACGGCGGTGATCCGGCCGCGGCCAGTATTGCACCGGTTGCGTTTTCAAGAATGGGTTCATTGGATTCTCGGCAGACAATTCAGGCGTGAGCCACCATACGCCCCGCTCTAGGATGAATACGGTTTTCCCTTTTCCGGCTTGGTCGATGGCAGCAACCGCCGCACCGAATCCCGAGCCGATCACAATCACATCGAAATCAAGGGCCATGATTCCTCCTCAGATTCGCGATTCCTCTTCAAATTTCTGCACTGCGCACTAGTGTCAAATAAGCGGAACGATGCGAGCTACGACGGTGACGAGCGAGCTAACTGCTTTGAGCACCGCTTCGACCTTAGCCAATTTATCGAGCTCCGCCTGAAGAGCCTTTTGACCGTCTAGCAAGTTCTGTTCGTTCTCCTTCAATTGCTGCGCGATTTCTTGCAGCGCGGCATTTGCCAGAACTAACCGCGCATGCTGCACACGCAGGAGCTCTGCGAGCGCCTTCTGCCGCTGTTCGGGCGGTGCTCCTTGTACTTTGGCGTCCCACTCCGGCGACGTCAGCCTCACTACCGTCTTATTCAACTGCTCCAGTGTTGAAGAATAAATTTGTGCTGAATCCATAAAATCCGCCCTCTCGGTTTTTCAATTATTGGTTAGGCGTGGCCTTCTTGATTGCCTCGGCTGAATTCAACATCGAATTAATTGCTGCGATGATGCCGGCGATGGAAGGTTCACTGAGACGGTTCTCTACCAGCGCGACGAAACTTTCCCGGAGCTTTGCCGCGGCCTCCTGGGCCGCTTTTGAGGAGGCTGCTGCTACTCGGGCGCGGAGAATCTCTTCTCGGCGAGTCGCCCAGCCTTTCGGCAGATCCTTCGGAGCAGCAAAGGGCTCGATCACCTCTTCCGTCTCTTCAAGCTGCAGCTGGACGGTCAGATCTGTCTCTAAGGTGCTTGTGATGACAGTAAAGGCCGCCTCCTGCAAGGCTAACTCACGTTCAATGGCTTTAGATCGTGCCTTCAACTCGTTTTCGAGTGCCTGCGCCTTGAAAACTTGGACTACAAAATTCGTCGCCTGGGGGATATGATCCCCGATCTTCACGCCGCCCAAACTGGCGCTTTTGATCGCTGGACTCAGTCCTCCGATGGAATCGAATACGCCTTGAGCTGCCGTCCCCAGTGTAGCGGGGGCCTTTGGATCAGCTAGCGCGGCGAGCGTCTCGAAATACGATTGCAGCAGCCTCCCGTGGCGCCCGATGTCCCCCAGCAGCACCAATCGTTTGCGTAGTTCTTGATTCTCGCCATTGATGAATTGGCGGCGCTCATCCGCAGTTCTTAGCCCGTCCCTGCCCTTCTGCGCAATCAAGGAATCGGCTTCAATAGCAGCTGTGCCGGCTTCATCGAGAACGACTTGGCTTGCCTTTGTGTAGGCTGTTCCCGCTTGGGCGAAATTATGAAACTGCGTCAGCCGGGCCGCAGCACAGCCGCTCGTGATTTGCAGCAAACCTGCAAGAAACAGTGCGCTCAATACAGAACGTAGGCGGCTCCGGCGACAGGTTGATATCGTTGTATTAATCCACTGATTGTCATGGCTGTTAGTCATAACCTCTCCTCCGCTGCGTTAGGAGCACGCGACCGGAGCGGGGACCCAATCCGCGCAGGTTGTGTCTGAATACTCTCCGTGTCCTGGAGGTTGCTGAATATAGTTTTGTTACTGTCCATAAAATGAAACAATCCGTAGATATAGAGAGTTGGAAGTTCAAATTGGCTACCCGAAGAGTGATGTACTAGCGGTAGGATGTTCGACGATCCGGAGTTGGGTAATTGCAATCATCTCAAGTCGTAGACAATCTCTGGATTCGCCTCTTGACAGCGCATCTAGCGAATCAGCGACCGCAAGTATGTCAAGCGGTACACGCTAGCCTACCCACATCAGGTGCTTTAAGAACGACTTCTCTAGTTATAGTGACCAGTAAATTCGGATCGTTACAAAGCAAAAAAAGTTCGAACTTATTGATCAGCTTGGTGCGTTCAGTCTCTTATGCCAAGCATGTGTGAACGCCTTTCGTACTCAACGAATTACCGAGGCCGCCTGCACCCTCAGATTCTCAGTGTTGTGGTCTTGAAAATGGGCGGATTACTTTCGACCGCTTTTGTGAGCCGAAATGCTGGGGATTCTTCGGATCGAAGCCTCCTCTGTCGAAAGCCACTGATCGAGTGGAGTCCAGAGCGAATCGTCCGTGGCTTTGCAGGACGCCAAAGTTGAGTTGCTGCACACATCAATCGCGTAAGCCGGGTGAATCTCCCAGA
>WNGI01007413.1_pt1 | contig 10045 bp, 8 predicted proteins | sample 5400621 | NCBI WGS metagenome assembly WNGI01 (sample SAMN13153374, study PRJNA577476) | soil metagenome | isolation source: 20 cm soil or saprolite under Garry oak tree replicate 1 | place: USA:California | collected 2016-06-15 | reverse complement strand
GGCACGGCACCGACGGTCACCGTCGCCACCAGCCAGGAAGGCGGCTGGTACAACGCGCCGCACGTGGACGCCCGGCGCTCGGCGCAGAACACGAACGACCTGCGCGGCAAGCTGCTGCGGATCCACGTCGAGAGTGACGGGTCGTACACGGTCCCGGCCGGCAACCTCTTCCAGCCGGGGGCGGCGAACACCCGCCCGGAGATCTACGCGATGGGCTTCCGGAACCCGTTCCGGGTCAACGTCGACATGGACGACGTCGCCTACATCACCGACTACTCCCCGGACTCGCAGATCCCCGAGGTGTTCCGCGGGCCCGCCGGCACGGGTCGGGTCGAGGTCGTCCGCAAGCCGACGAACTACGGCTGGCCGCTGTGCTACTCGCCCGCCCTGCCGTACTACAAGTGGAACTTCAACACCACCACACCGCTGACCAACCCGCCGCAGGCGTTCGAGTGCGACAACCCGAGCCACGGCCCGGAGAACACGTCGCGCTGGAACACCGGCCTTCCCGCCGGGCCACCGGTGAGCCAGCCGGACATCTGGTACTCCTACCGCGACAACAATCCGCCGCCGGCCGGACCACTGGGCACGCCCTGCCCGGCGTACTACCGGCAGAGCCCTCCGGGCACGTGTCCGCAACTGTTCCCCGAGCTCGGGCCGGGAGGCGGAGTCGGCCCGCACGGCGCCGCGCCCTACGACTACGACGCGAGCAACCCGAACCCGACGAAGTTCCCGCAGTACTACGACGGGTCGTTCATCTTCGGCGAGTTCACCAGGGACTACCTGCGGGAGATCCGGGTCGACTCGCAGAACAAGATCTTCAAGATCAACCAGACCCTCAACTGCGGCGAGCTGCCGCAGCCGTTCCTCTGCGACACGCCGATGGACATGAAGTTCGCCAAGGACGGCGACTTCTACCTGCTGACCTATGGCGACGGCTTCTTCCGGGCCAACCCGGACGCGAAACTGGTGCGGTTCGAGTACGTCAGGGGCCAGCGGGCACCGAATGCCGTCGCGTCGGCGACGCCCACCTCGGGCCAGGCACCGCTGACCGTGAACTTCTCCAGCGCGGGCTCCAGCGACCCCGACCCGAACCAGTCCATCACGTTCGCGTGGGACTTCGACGGCAACGGGACGACGGACTCGCTCGACCCCGACCCGAGCTTCACCTACACGGCCAACGGGCAGTACGCGGCCAAGCTGACGGTGACGAACTCGGCGGGCAAGAGCGCCACCGCGACCGTCACGATCACGGTCGGCAACACCGCTCCGACGGTGACGCTGACCAGCCCGGTCGATGGCGGCTTCTTCAGCTTCGGCGACACGCTGCCGTGGTCGGTCACCGTGACCGATCCGGAGGACGGCACGATCGACTGCGGCCGCATCGCGGTGACGTTCGTGCTCGTGCACGACACCCACGGCCACGCGGCGGACACGGTGCACGGCTGCTCCGGCGTCTACCCGACGGATCCCACGGACGCGACCCATGCCGGCGGCTACCTGGCCGGTGCACTGAGCGCGTCGTACACCGACAACGGCGGCTTGGCGTCGATCGACCAGCACGTCTTCCAGCAGCGGCACCAGGAAGCCGAGGTCCTGACCACCCAGGGCACGACCAATGGCTTCACCACGGACGGGAACGGGGTCCAGGTCCAGAGCATCGACCCCGGTGACTGGATCGCGTTCGGCGGACCGCAGCGCGACCCGGTGAACTTCGCCGGCATGACCGGCGTCGACCTGCGGGTCTCCGGCGGCTCCGCCGCGCTGGCCGGCACGGTCCGGGCCTACGTCGACCTGCGGCTCGACGCGCCGGACGGACCGGTCGCGACGACGATCCCGGTACTGAACAACAGCAGCGGGGCGTACGCGACCCAGCACGTCGACGTGAGCACGTTCCCCACCGGCACCCACAAGGTGTACCTGGTGTTCCGGGCGACCGGCGCCGCAGACCAACCGACCTCCAACCTGTTCAGCCTGAACTGGTTCGACGTCGTCGGTGCGGGGGTGGGTACGACCTGACCGGATCAGGTCCGGCGGCGCCGGCGCCAGCCGGCGCCCCCGACCGTCAACGGCGCACCAGGCCGGCCGGCTGGCTATGACGTGCGACGGACGATCCGGCCGCCCTGGACGACGACCGACGGCCGTTCGAGGCGTCGCAGGTCCGTGAGCGGGTCGCCGTCGACGAGGATGAGGTCTGCGACAAGGCCCGCCTGGACGATCCCGATCTCCCCGTCGAGCCCGAGCAGTTCGGCCGCCCTTTGCGTCGCCGCCCGAACGGCATCGATCGGCCGCGCCCCGCGCTCGTGGAGCAGCCGGATCTCCGCCGCGAGCAGCTCCGGCGGCACGCCCTCGAGGCCGCAGCCGGTCCCGGCCGCCACCCGGACACCCAGTTCGATCGCCGCCTCTGTCGTCCGCCGGTGGAGGTCCCCGACCCGACGGCGTTGCTCGCGCCCGCCCTCCATCGGGCCAGGTAGACCCCTCCGGGGCTCGGTCGTGACGAGCAGCGGCACATACGTGATCGCCGTGCCGCTGAGCACGCTCTGCACCGTCTCGTCCGCGAGAAATCCGCCCTCGACACTGGCCACGCCGGCCCAGACCGATCGTTCGACGGATTCGGTGTTCTCGGCGTAGCTCATGACCCGCCGGCCATGACGCGTCGCCTCGAGCACGACGGCCTCGAGCTCCGCCTGTGACATCTCGTCGAACTCGTAGCCGCCGGCGCCGATCGTCGCCGGCGCACCGGCCACCACGCTGAGGACGTCCGCACCGTCCCGGACATTCGCCCGGACGGCTCCGATGAACCTGTCCGGACCATCGACCTCACGACCGTACTCCCGGCCGTGGCCACCGGTGATCGTCAGCGCGGGGCCGGCGGCGAGAAGGCGCGGTCCCAGGACATGTCCGGCCGCGATCGCGTCCCGGAGAACGATGTCGAGGCAGCCCTTCGAGCCGCCACTTCTGGCGGTCGTCACGCCGGCCTCGAGCGCCCTGCGCGCGTTGCCCGCCGCTCGGAGGATGGCCGCCGCCCCGGTCCCAGCACGAGCCGTGCCGAAGCGGTCGCCGGCTGCCGGATCCAGCGCGTAGTGGACGTGGCAGTCGACGAGCCCCGGCAGGAGCGTGCGCCCAGACCCGTCGATGACGGTCGCGCCGTCGGGGATCGAGCGGGTCGGGTGGGCCGCCTCGACCCCGACGATGCGGGCACTGTCCACAGTGACGTCCAGCCCGGGACGCGGGTCGTCGAACTGCCCGTCGACGACGGTCACATCACGAAACACGATCACGCGGGATCTCCTGGTCGCGGACGACAACCGCAGGCCGTCCACTCGTCACATGCTCGATCCACGACAGGGCTGCAATTGTAGGAGTCGCGCCGGCCGCGTGGGCCAGCCGTGAGCCGCCACCCCGGACGTGCTGCTCAGGGCGTGCTGTCCGGATGCACGGAGCCACCCCCGGAACCGCGCTGCCCCGCGGCGAACGCGGCGAGCCGATCGACGTCCACCCCGTCACACGTGCAGCCGTCTCGCGCCGTGGGGGGCATCACCAGGGAGAACAGAACGTACCAGTAGGAAACGGGCAACTCCAGATCGACGGTCTCCTACCGGTCGAAACTCCGCTGCACTTTCCACAGCGTGCTACAACTTTCGCTCTGTTCGATCAAAGTTATAAGGGGATCCGTTCGAAGCTCTTGTAATCTGATCGAAACTTCGTCTACGGTTCGGCCACCACGTTGTGACGGCGCACGACGGGAGGTGCCACTGCGGTGTCTGCGCCGACCGTCGCCCGTCCCGAGACCACGCTGCAGTCGAGCGTCCTGCGGATGCTCCGGGATGAGGGGCCCATCTCCCGCGCCGAGTTGGCCGACCGGATGGCGGTGGCCCGGCCTCGGCTCACCGCCGACCTGCAGCGTCTGGCCACCCTCGGCCTCGTTCGCAGCGGCGGCCCGGCCGCCTCGCGGGGTGGACGGCGGTCGGTGATGGTCGAGCTGGAGCCGTCCCTGCGGTTCGTCGGCGTCGACCTCGGAGCGACGTCGCTGGCGGTCGAGGTGGTTGACGGCCACCTGAACCCCATCGCCGCGCTGGAAGAGCCGATCGACATCCGCAGTGGCCCGCGGCCGGTACTGGCCCGAGTAGCGGAGGCGGTCGCGAAGCTGAAGTCCGACGGCCACTTCGACGTGCCAGCCGCGGTCGGCCTCGGTCTCACTGGCCCGGTGAGCTTCCGCGACGGAATGCCGGTAGCCCCGCCGATCATGCCGGGCTGGGACCGCTTTCCGGTGCGCGAACGCCTGGCCCGGGAAGTCGCCTGTCCGGTCGCGATCGACAACGACGTCAACCTGATGATGCTTGGGGAGCGTTTCGGCGGCGTGGCCCACCATGTCGAGAACGTCATCTTCATCAAGATCGGCACGGGCATCGGGGCCGGTGTCATGATGCACGGCGAGCTGTACCGCGGCACCGACGGGTGTGCCGGCGACATCGGGCACATCCAGATCGAGGCGGACGGGCCGATCTGCGCGTGCGGCAACCACGGCTGCCTGGAGGCGAAGTTCGGCGGATCGGCACTCGCCCGGGACGCGTTGGCCCGCGCTCGCGCCGGCGCATCTGCCGCTCTCGCGGAGCGGCTCGCCACTCGGCGCACTCTCTCCGCGGTCGACGTCGGCATCGGCGCCGCCGAGGGCGACCCGACCTGCATCCGGCTGATCCGCGACGGTGGCCGCCGGGTCGGGATCGTGCTCGCCGGCCTGGTGAGCTTCTTCAATCCGGGAATGATCGTGATCGGCGGCGGCTTGGGCGGCCTCGGGCATCTGCTCCTCGCCGAGATCCGCAGCGTCGTCTACCGACGGTCGCTGCCGCTTGCCACCGGAAACATGCCGGTCGTCCTGTCCGAGCTCGGTGGCCGCGCTGGACTGGTCGGCGCCGCCGTCCTCGCCAGCGACATCGTCTACGAAATGTCGTGAGGGTCATGTGCGTGGGCCGGCGTCGTCTGGAGGTCACGGCATGACTGCGCTGCCGATGGTCCTGCGTCCCGCCACGGCGACCGTGGCGCGGACGCCCCCGCACGGGTGGAGTGGGGACGGTGCCGCCGACCCGTTCCCACTCCACCTGCTAGTACCGTGTCGGGGGCGGCGGCGCCCGCTCGCCCCGGCCCCCCACGCGGCCCGCACGAGAGGGACCATTGGGTGAGCGGCCGGATCGGTGTCTGGCTGGTCGGCGCCCGCGGGTCGGTGGCCACCACAGCGGTGTGCGGCGCGGCGGCGCTGCGGGCTGGGCTCGCCGCGCCGGTCGGCTGTGTCACCGAGCTTCCTGAGGTCGCCCGCGCGGGCCTGCCCGGCTACGGCGACTTGGTCTTCGGCGGGCACGATGTGGCCGGCGCGCCGCCCGACAAGCGGGCCGACCAGCTCGCCGACGGCGGGGTGCTGCCGCGGCGGGTGGTGGAGGGCCTGCGGGACGAGCTACGCGCGGTCGAGGCCGAGATCAGGCCGGGGTACGAGGAAACGAACGAGATCTCGCAGCGAGCCGCCGCCGAGCGGCTCGCCGCCGACCTGCGCGGCTTCCGGGACCGGCACCGGCTCGACCGGGTGGTAGTGGTCAACGTCGCCTCGACCGAGCGGCCCTTCGAGCGGCACCCGGGTACCGGCTCGCTCGACGCGCTGGAGTCGGCGATGGCCGGCGGCCGCGCGTTGCTGCCGGCGAGCGCGGTGTACGCGTACGCGGCGTTCCGGGCCGGTTGCCCGTTCGTCGACTTCACTCCGTCCGTAGGCGCCCGGCTGCCGGCACTGGGAGAGCTCGCTGTCGCCGAGCGCCTGCCGTGGGCCGGGAACGACGGCAAGACCGGCGAGACGCTGGTCAAGGCCGCGCTGGCACCGATGTTCGCCGATCGGGCGCTGCGGGTGCGGTCCTGGGCCGGGATGAACCTGCTCGGCGGCGGGGATGGCGCCAACCTGGCCGACCCGGCGATCGCCGCCAGCAAGCTGGCCTCGAAGAGCGCACTGCTCTCCACCGTGCTGGGCTACCCCGTCGCGGGACCGCTGCATATCGACTACGTGCCGGATCTCGGCGACTGGAAGACCGCGTGGGACCATGTGTCGTTCGAGGGCTTCCTGGGCGTCCGGATGAGCCTGCAGTTCACCTGGCAGGGCTGCGACTCCGCGCTTGCCGCGCCGCTCGTGCTGGACCTCGCCCGGCTGCTCGCCCGGGCGCACGAGCTCGGCGAGGTCGGTCCGGTCGGTGCGTTCGGCTTCTTCTTCAAGGATCCGGTCGGCACTGTCGAGCACCGACTGGACGCCCAGTTCAAGGCGCTGTGCGCCTGGGCCGAACGCGGCCAGACCGCTGCCGCTGGACGCGGCGGCGACGACTCCGCGGGAGCGGGACCGTGAGCTCGCTGGTACCCGGGGTGGACGTGGTGCGGTCCGGCGCCACGGGCGCGCCCTGGTGGCCGGGTTGGCGAGCACTGGCCGAGCTGGTCCGGCTGCCCGCGGCGCTGTCCGTGCCGGGCGATGTGCTCGTCGGGGCGGCCGCCGCGGGCTGGCCGTCGGGCCGCCGAACGGCCGGCCTGGTCGCCTCGTCCACCTGTCTGTATTGGGCTGGGATGGCGCTGAACGACTGGGCCGACAGTGCCGTGGACGCCGTGGAGCGCCCTGAACGGCCGATCCCGTCGGGACGGGTGCGGTCCGAGTTCGCCCTCGGGATGGCCGGCACGCTCACCGCGGCGGGAGTGGCGCTGGCGTCCGTCGGTGGTCGGCGGGCGCTGCGGGTCGCGATGCCACTGGCCGCCGTGGTGTGGGCGTACGACCTGCGCGGGAAGTCGACGCCGGCCGGTCCCGCCGTGATGGCCGCGGCGCGCGGGCTGGACGTCCTGGTCGGTGCCGGGGGGAGTTCGGGCGCGTGGCCGGCCGCCGCCACCGTCGCCGCACACACTGCTGTAGTCACCGGGCTGTCCCGGGCGGAGACGGCCGGTGGTGCGCGCGCCGAGCGCGCCGCCCGGGGCGCGCTCGCCGGCACCGGCGCGGTCACCGGGCTCGCCGCCGTGGTCGGGTTCGGCCCCAGGAGGCCGACGCCGCGAGCCCCGAGCCGGCTCGCGGGCGCGGCGCTGCTCGCCGGGTACGCGACGGAGCTCGGCAGGGCCCAACTCGCCGCGGTCCGGGACCCGCGACCAGCCACGGTCCAGCGGGCCGTAGCCGCCGGGGTTCTCGGCCTGATCCTGCTGCAGGCCGGTCTGCTCGCCGCCGCGGGCGCGGTCCGGCTCGGCTGCGGGCTTGCCGCGCTATGGCCGCTCGCCCGACGGCTCGGCAAGCGGGTGAGCCCCACATGAGCAGGCCCACATGAGCGGCGTCGGACCAGGCCGGCTCAGATTCGGCTACGGCACGAACGGCATGGGCGACCACCGGCTCGCCGACGCGCTCGCGCTCCTCGCTGACCTCGGCTACGACGGCGTGGCGCTGACCCTCGACCACCAGCACCTCGATCCGTTCGCGGCGGACCTCGCCGGCCGCGTCGTTGCGGTGGCGCGTCGGCTGGACCGGCTCGGGCTGGCAGTGGTGGTCGAGACCGGCGCCCGCTACCTGCTCGACCCGCGGCGCAAGCACCACCCGACACTGCTCGACGACGAGGGATACGAGCGGCGGCTGGACCTGCTCCGTCGGGCAGTGGCGATCGGCGCGGACCTCGGCGCGGAAGCGGTGTCGTTCTGGTCCGGGGCCGTGCCGCCTGGTCTGGACGCTGGCACCGCCTGGCGGCGGCTGGTGGCCGGCTGCGCCGACGTGGTCGAACTTGCCGATCGCCGCGGCGTGCGGGTCGGCTTCGAGCCGGAGCCGGGCATGCTCGTCGACACGATCGCTGGGTACCGGTGGCTGGCCGGCGCGGTCGGCGGACCGGACCGGCTCGGTCTCACCCTTGACATCGGGCACTGCCGCTGCGTTGAGCCGGAGTCCGAGGCCGACTGCGTTCGGCGAGCCGGATCGTGGCTGGCGACCGTGCAGATCGACGACATGCGCCGCGGGGTGCACGCGCACCTGCCGTTCGGCGAAGGCGAGGTCGACCTGCCGGGGGTGCTCGCCGCGCTGCGGGAGGTCGGCTACGGCGGGCTGGTCTCGGTCGAGCTGCCCAGGCACGGGCACGCGGCACCGGTGGTCGCGGAGCAGTCATTGCGGGCGCTGCGGAATGCCGAGAGCGAGGTGGCGTTGCGATGACCGAGCCACGGGCGGCCACCGACCCGGATCCGACCGCGGCGTTGGACGACGTGCTCGCCGGTGAGCCGGCCGTGTGGCTGGCACACTGCTGCGCCGCGGCGGCGGACCCGGTGGTCGTCCGGCGGGCGTTCCCCGCGATGGGGCGGCGCCTCGGGCGGGGCCCGTTGCGCCCGGACGCTGACCCCGCCGACGTGCACGCCTGGACGGTCGACGACGCCGGCCGCGCGCGGTTGCTCCGCGCCGCCGCCACCGGCACAGCGGGGCAGGGCCGGGGTGGGCTGCTCGCGCTGCTGGACCAGCTGTACGCGCACGGGGACGCGGCGGAGCGCCGGGGCGTGCTACGCGCGCTGGACGTGCTGCCGCTCGACGAGGAGGGCCTGCCGCTGCTCCGCGACGCGTTGCGGACCAACGACGTCCGGCTCGTCGCGGCCGCCGTGGGCGGCAGGTACGCCGCCCGCGTGCTCCCGGACGCCGACCTGGACCAGGCGACGCTGAAGTGCCTGTTCGTCGGCGTGCCGCTGGCCGGTGTCGCCGCGCTTCCGGCGCGAGCCGGCCCGCAGCTCGCCAGGATGGTCGCCGACTTCGCGCGCGAGCGGGTCGCGGCCGGCCGCTCCGTGCCCGAGGACGTCTGGCTGGTGCTCGAGCGCCATCCCGAGGCGGTCGACGCCGCCGAATTGCCGCGGGAACTGCACTCGCCCGACCCGCCGCGCCGCCGCGCCGCCGAGCGGTTCTTCACCAGCCGACCGCCGTCCGTCGCTGAGGAGGCGTGATGAACCTGTTCGATCCGCACATCCACATGACCTCACGGACCACCGACGACTACGAGCGGATGTATGCGGCCGGCGTGCGCGCGGTGTGCGAGCCCGCGTTCTGGCTGGGACAGCCGCGGACCAGTGTCGGCACGTTCGCAGACTACTTCGACTCCTTGCTGGGCTGGGAGCGCTTCCGGGCCGCGCAGTTCGGCATTGCCCACCACTGCGCGATATCGCTCAACCCCAAGGAGGCCAACGATCCGCGGCTGCGGGAGGTGCTCGACCTGTTGCCGCACTACCTGGCCAAGGACGGCGTGGTCGCGGTCGGCGAGGTCGGCTACGACAGCATGACCGCGGCGGAGGACGAGGTCTTCGCCGCCCAGCTGCAGCTCGCGATCGAGCAGGAGCTGCCGGTGCTCGTGCACACGCCACACCGCGACAAGCCGACCGGGACCCGCCGCACGCTGGACGTCGTCCGCCAGTCCGGTATCGACCCGGGGCGGGTGCTGGTCGACCACCTGAACGAGCTGACCACCGCGCTCGTGGCCGACTCCGGCTGCTGGATGGCGTTCTCCGTCTACCCGGACACCAAGATGGACGAGCGGCGGACGGTGGCGCTGCTCCGTGAGTTCGGTACCGAGCGGATGCTGGTCAACTCGGCCGCCGACTGGGGTCGCAGCGATCCACTGAAGACGGTCAAGACCGCGGATGCCATGCGGGCGGCCGGCTTCGCCGAGGACGAGGTGGAACGGGTGTTCTGGGACAACCCGGTTGCGTTCTACGGGCAGAGTGGTCGGCTGCTGCTGACCGAGGCCGCTGCCGGGACGGCGTCCCGCGAGCCCGACCGCACCGCGACGTTCGCCGGCAACTCGGTCCTGCGCGGTGCCCGGCCGGAGCGGTGAACGATGCGGTTCCGGCACCGTGACGGCACGGTCGTGCACCTCGCCTACGGCACGAACGTCCACCCTGCCGAGACGCTCGGCGGTGTGCTCGCCCAGCTGGACCGGTATGCGGTGCCGGTGCGTGCGGCCCTCGGCGCGGGCCGTCTCGGACTCGGACTGTGGCTGGCCCGCGACGTGGTCGCCGAGCTGGTCGCCGACGCCCAGGC
>WNGI01007412.1_pt1 | contig 10045 bp, 9 predicted proteins | sample 5400621 | NCBI WGS metagenome assembly WNGI01 (sample SAMN13153374, study PRJNA577476) | soil metagenome | isolation source: 20 cm soil or saprolite under Garry oak tree replicate 1 | place: USA:California | collected 2016-06-15 | reverse complement strand
CACGTGGCAATGGCAAGCACGCCGCAGACGCGAAAGCGGTGCGGAGTAACGATCCGGAGCAGACGCGGCGCGACATTCTCAGTGTCGCGACGGAGGAGTTCGCGGACAAAGGCTTGAGCGGGGCGCGCATCGACGAGATCGCCGCCCGCACACGCACCAGCAAGCGGATGATCTACTACTACTTCGGCAGCAAGGAAGGGCTCTACATCTCGGTGCTCGAAGAAGCCTATCGCACGATCCGCAACATTGAGCGGGACGTCAACGTCGATCACCTGTCGCCGGAACTGGCGCTGCGCGAGCTCGTCGGCTTCACGTTCGACCGGCATCAGCAGAACCCGGATTTCGTCCGTCTGGTCATGAACGAGAACCTGCATTCCGGGAAATACATCGCGCAGTCCGCCAACATTCCGACGCTCAACGTCCCGGCAATCGACACCATTCGGCGAATCGTCGAGCGCGGAAAAACGTCGCGCGTATTTCGGCAGGACGTCGATCCAACCGATCTGCACATGTCGATCAGCGCGCTGTGTTTTTACAGCGTTTCCAACCGTTACACGTTTTCGACGATCTTCAAAGTCGACATGACGTCACCGAAGGCACTCGCCGCGCGCAAGAAAAGCATCATCGGAACGATTCTTGCCGCTGTGCGTCCGTCGCGCGAAACTCCTTGAGCATTTCGTCCAATACCCACGCCGTGCGCGCACCGCTGTCGCCGGTGCTCGGGCAACGACCGCGTTCGTTCAATTCGTCGACGATGCTCTGAATCATCGGCTGATGCACGTGCGGCGGATCGGCGACGGCAATGTCTTCCGTCACGCCGCCGCGGCTAAGGCGGATCGGAACCGGCGCATACGTCGAAAACCGGATGCGGCCGCTCGCGCCGACGATCTCGTTGTACTCCTCGTCGAAATCGGCAGCGAAGCACCACGCGCCGCTGCCGTAGACACCCGAAGCGAAGCGGTAGCTGGCCGCGACGACATCTTCCGGGCGATACGCTTTCGCCTGGTTGTCGGCAAACGCGCGCACGGTTTCGATCGGCCCGAAAACGAAATCGAGGAAGTCCAGCGCGTGGCAAACCATCTCAAAGAAGAAGCCGCCGCCCGATAACGCGGGATTGATGCGCCACGGTAGTGTTTTCATTTGCTCGGCAGGCGGAAGACGCTGAAACTGCCGCGTGATGACCATCCGAACGGCCCCGATGGCGCCGGAATCGACGAGATCCTTGACGGCGAGGAAGCGTGGCAGCGCGCGACGATAGTAGCCAACCCAGAGCGGAACTTGCGCGGATCGGCATGCGGCGATCATCTCCGCGCACTCGGCGTGATTCATCGCCATCGGTTTTTCGACGTAAACCGGCTTGCCGGCGGCTGCGCAGCGCAACGTGTAATCGCGATGTGAATCGGTCAGCGTGGCAATGTAGACCGCGTCGATGTCGGTCGACTGGATGATCGCATCGGCATTGTCGTATGCGCGCGGGACGCCATGGCGGCGCGCGAAGTCAGCGGCCAGCGCGCCGTTGCGTCGCATGACCGCAACCAATTGCGAATGGTCTGCCTTGTAAAACCCGGGTCCGCTCTTGATCTCGGCAACGTCACCACAGCCAATCATGCCCCATCGAATTGTCTTCATGGCCGACCTGTCAGTAAGCGACTTTGGCGACCGCGCGGAGCTCTTCGGCGGTCGCCGTTCCGAAGCCGAAAAATTCCAGATAAGCGGGTATCTGCTCAAACAGCATGTCGGTGCCGATTTGGAAGCGGCATCCTCTCGCTCGCGCGGCCAGCAACAGCGGCGTGATCTCCTGCTTCATCACCACTTCGCCGACGAACGTGCTGGGCGACAGGCGCGACACGTCGAAAGGAAGCGCATCGGACGCTTTCATGCCGAGCGGCGTTGCATTGACGACCAAGTCGTAGCCGGCGGGATCGTTCGAACGAACGTCGACACGGACCTGCGGGTAGTGGAGGCGCAATCGGCTCGCCAGGTTTTCCGCCGACGCAGCGTGCGCATCGAACAATGCAATGGAGGCCGGACCTTCGGCGGCAAGCGACGCCGCGATTGCCGAACCCACACCGCCGGCGCCCACGACGAGGCACGACGCACCGGCAATGCGGAAGCTTTTGCGCTTCAGCCCGCGCGTGAAACCAGCGCCGTCGAACATGTCGCCCAGCGATGTGCCATCGTCGCGTCGCAAGATCGCATTGCAAGCTCCCGCGACCTTCACCGTCGTGGAGACTTCGTCGAGCATGTCGACGGTGGTCACTTTATGCGGCATCGTGATGAGCGCCCCGCGAATGTTGCTAAGCCGGAACAGCGCCTTCAACACCTGCGGATAATCGTTCGCCTTGACGCCCATCGGCACCACCACTGCGTCGATGCCTGCCTTCTCGAACCACGGGTTGTAGATCTGCGGCGCCTTGAACGTCTCCGTCGGATATCCGATATGCGCAATCAATGTCGTCTTGCCGCTGATCATGTCGACCCCAGCGTGTTCACGATTCGGCCCGTACGCGCCGCCTCGGCAATGGCGTCGGTGACGCGAAGGTTTTGCAGGCCATCGCGCGCCGTCACCAGCGGTTCCGCATCGCCGCGAATGACCGCGACGAAGTGCTCGATTTGCGCGGCCAGCGGATCGATCCGTTCGAATTTCTCCACACGCGTCAAAAAAGGCTTCCACCATGAGCGTTGTTCTTTGCCGGCGTAGTACTTGATCCGCATCGTGGGAATGGCGAGCGAGCCATTCGTTCCGACGATGACATAGCAGTCCTCATCGGGATATGTCGGATAACTCTCGTTTTCTTGCGACGTTTGCTCCCAGCTTTTCGCGCTGCCGGCGGTATCGGACAGCAGGAAAGTCCCGAGCGCCCCGTTCGCGAACCTGAGATTGATCGCTACCGTGTCTTCGACGGCAAATCCACGCGTCGCGGTGGAAGCGAACGCTTGCACGGCGACGATTTCACCGACGATCGCGCGCAGATTTCCCACTTCATGGATCATGTTGATCAGAATCGGACCGCCGCCGGGCTCCCGCCGCCACGGAGCGTCATCGAAATAGTGATCGGGCTTGTAGAAGAGTGCGCTTCCGATGACGCCGACAATCGCCCCGAGCATTTCTGACTGCACGATTTCGCAGGCTTTGTGCAGTATCGGGCTATGACGTCGATGATGCCCGACCAACAGCTTCACACCGGCGCGCTCGGCCGCTTCGCATAGTCGCGTCCCTTCGGCCAACGTGTGGGCAATGGGTTTTTCGATCAATGTGGGAACGCCGGCCCTCACACACTCCAACGCTTGTTCCACATGCAACTGATTGGGTGTCGCGAGCACGACGCCGTCGGGTTTGTGCTTGGCGAAGAGCTCGTCGAGCGAGCGATAAAGCGGTACGGCGGCTTGACGAGCCACATCGGCCGCCTTGGGCGACGGATCGACAACCGCCGACAGTTTGCACGAGGCGTTGTTCTGGATCTCCTCGATATGGCGAAGACCGATCAGTCCCGCGCCCGCCACTGCAATTCTGATTCTTTCCACAACTGATCCTGGTTGTCATCCTGGCTCATCGGCAATCGTGATCCCGATCATCCAAAGACACGATTGGTATTGTCGCATCGGTCCCACTAGATTTGGAGGCTTCCGAAATAGTGAAAGGTGGAACATGGAAGCGCTTCGCGCAAATCGGCATGCTGGTTATGCCGAGCGATTCAGACCCGAATGGCTGGCCGTTGTGAGCGGATTATGGCTTCGCGCCGGTTTCGTTGGTGCAAGCGCCCTCGCAAGCGGGTTCGTTACACTGTTCAATGGTGGAGCAACCCCGGCGTTCGTCTTGGTAACCATCTTTGGCGGCGGCGCGCTCGCGGCGTTTGCGATACGCCGCTCACGGCAAGCGCTCAACCGCTTAGCATCCCCAGCTCCTCCGCGGCCAGACGCAGCGGCGGCAGGAACGACTTCTCCATTTCCGCCATCGACACGCGAGGCGCCTGCACGCTGATGTTGATCGCGGCGGCAACACGCGCCCGATAATCCTTCACCGGGACCGCGATCGAGCGTAAGCCGATCTCGAGCTCCTGGTCGACGATTGCGTAGCCCGCGTCGCGCACGCCGGCCAACGTTTCGGCGAGCTTCTCCTTCGATACGATCGTGCGATTGGTATACGGCAGAAGCTTGACTCGACGCAGGTAGGCAGCAAGGTCCTCCGCGGAAGCGTTGGCGAGCAGCACGCGTCCCATCGACGTGCAGTGCGCCGCCAATCGGCTGCCCACGCCGAGGTCGATCGACATGATTCGCTTGCTCGACGACGACCGCGCCACGTACAGGATCTCGTCGCCGTCCATGATCGCAAGCGAGCACGATTCATGCGTCGTGGTGCTGACCTGGTCGAGCACCGGCTGCGCCGCCATGACCAGCGGGACTGACGATAGATACGCGTGCCCGAGCGACAGGATTTGCGGCCGGAGCGCGAACATTCCGCTGTCTTCCGACCCGACGTAACCAAGCTTCGCCAGCGTGTACAGACAGCGTCTGACCGCCGCGCGGGGTATGCCCGTGCGCAGGCTCAACTGGGCGATCGACATTTTGCGACGCTGCTGCGAAAAGCCGCGAATCACCGCCAATCCTCGGGCAAGCGATGTCATGAAATTCGGATCGCCGGAAAGCGCCTGAATCTCGTCGGCGACCGTCGTCGCCGCTGGTTTAGCTGTCGTGCGACGGCGCGAAGGGGAAACGCCGTTTTTGGGGGCCGTCTCGGCGGAAGGTCGTCTGGGAGGCACAGGATGATCTTTTTCGAATACGTACGCGTTAGGTAGGCCGATAATTGTGAGCCGCGAGCCCGAGCGGGGGCTTCGTCCGATTATCGCACAATGATTCGATAATCGGCTTGACGCTTACTAGCCTAATGTACTAACTTGTTCGTTAGCGGCACTATAACTCGAATAGCCGTCTAACGAGGAGCTTCCAAAGATGGTGACGAAAGGCCGGAGCGCCGCCCTGTTTCGGGGGCTACGCAGCGACGCTGTCCTGAGGAGACGAACACAGTGGACCTGACGCGTTTCGCCATCGACACGGTCACGATGGCGGGTTCGCTCGAAGACAAGCTTCGCGTCATTCGCGACGCGGGCTTCGGCGGGATCGAGATTTGGGCCAAGGATCTCGTCACGCATCCAGCCGGCGTGCCGGGCGCAGTCGCAGCAATACGCGCCAGCGGGCTACGCGTATCGAGCTTTCAGTTGCTCAAAGACTACGAGGGACTCGACGCACATCTGCACGAATACAAGATCGACATCGCGACGTCGCTGCTCGATTTGATGGACGCTGTCGGCGCCAAGCTTCTCGTCGTCGCGTCGACGACATCCGTGTACGCATCAGCCGACATGGACAAGATCGTGGCCGACCTGCGCGCACTCGCGGCGCTCGCTTTGCCGCGCCAGGTCCGCGTCGCTTTCGGTGCGCCGGCGTGGGGCAAATGGATCAACGAATATCCGTCGGTATGGGAGGCAGTGCGACGCACCGACCGCGAGAATCTTGGCGTGCTCATCAACGCGTTCCATCTGCTCGCTCGCGGCACGTCGCTGGACGAAATCGACAACATTCCGGGCGAGCGCATCTTTCTCGTCCAACTCGCCGACTACCTGGGCGATCTCAAGGACATCACGGAAACAGCGGACCATCGGCGCGCGTTCCCGAACGAGAGCGCGCATCGCGACGTGATCGGTGCGTTGGTGCGAAAAATCCATCGTGCCGGGTACCGCGGCGACTACGTGTTCGAAGTGTTCAATGATGAGTATTTGCATCTTGCGCCTGAGTCGATCGTCAGCCGTGCGCGCCGGGCGGCACAATGGCTCGTCGGCGAGACAGCGCAATCATGAAGATCGATCGGGCAGTTGCAACGCGAAGGCTGCAGCGCCATGCGGCAACAATTCACTGACGGCTTTATCCTGGGAGGAAACGATGAATCGATTTAAACGACTTGCGATCGCCGCACTTTTCATGTCCGTTGCGACCACATCGCTCGCGCAACAGGGCCCGGTCCCGATTTTCGGACTGATGGAGCTCTCGGGTACTGGCGCGACGGCGGGCACGAATTTCGACAACGGCGTCAAGCTGGCGGTGAAGGAAATCAATGCCGCGGGCGGCATCCTTGGACGCAAGATCGAATACACGGCGATGGATACGCAGACCAATCCCGGCGTCGCCAAGGCGCTGGCGCAGAAGGCCGTCGATTCGGGTGCCTACGTTGTGATGGGACCGGTCTTTTCCGGCTCGATCATCGTCAGCATGGTGGAAACGAAGCGCGCCGAGGTCCCCAATTTCACGGGCGGCGAGGCGGCGAACATTACGCAGCAGGGCAATCCGTACGTCTTCCGCTCGTCGTTCACGCAGTCGACGGCGATGCCGAAACTTGCCAAGTACATCAAGGACGGCGTCAAGGCTAAGTCAGTGGCGATGATTTGGGTCAACAACGACTTCGGCAAGGGGGGACACGATTCCATGCTGAAGGCGCTCGACGCACAAGGGATCAAAGTGGTCGCCGACGTTCCGACGGATCCCGGCCAGGTGGACTTTTCCGGCGCGGTGCTGAAGGTGAAACAGTCGAACGCCGATGCGCTGTTCGTCTACACCAACGAGGAAGAGTCGGCGCGCGCACTCCGGGAGCTGCGCAAGCAGGGCTACGACAAGCCGATCATCGGTGAAACGACACTCACCGGACAGAAAGTGATCGAATTGGCCGGCGACTCCGCGAACGGGGCGCTCGCTCACGTCGGTTTGACCGTTGATGCGCCGCAGCCGACGATCAAGGCGTTCGACGACAAGTTCCAGAAGGAATACAAATACAAAAGCGATCACAACGGCATGAAAGGCTACAGCGCGATGTATGTCGTCAAGGCGATCACGGAAAAAAACAAGAAGTTCGATACGAAGGAGTTCACCAACGCGTTGCACGGCGCGAAGATTTCGGCGAAGGACTATCCCGGCGTCCTGCTCGACGTGTCATTCGATCAGAATGGCGACCTCGATCGTGAAAGCTTTCTCGTCAAAGTCGAAAATGGCAAACAGGTCGTGACGGCAACGTTGCCGCCGGCATCTGCGCAGTAAACGCCGTACCCGCCGCTGCACTGACCCCAAAAGGGGAGTAACACGCGCCTTGGGACGGCCCAGCGGCGCGAATTGCGGGAGGAACCGCCATGGGTGACCTGATCCATCTGATCCTGTCCGGCACGGCGACGGGCGCAATCTATGCGCTTGCCGCGCTCGGCTTCACCTTGCTGTGGCAGGCAGCCGGCGTGATCAACTTCGCGCAAGGCGAATTCGTCATGCTGCCGGCGTTCGCGATGTTGTTCTTCATCGCCGTCGGCGCGCCGTTGTGGCTCTCGTTCCTGCTCACTTGCGCGGCGGCGATGGTCGTCCTTGGCTACGGTTTCAAGCGCGTCATCGTCGATCCGCTGATCAAGCATGGCGTCATCCCGCTGGTGATCGCGACGTTGGGGCTCTCGATCGCCGTCAAGTCGATCGTGCGTGCCGGATACAGCGCCGAGGCCCATCCATTTCCGAGCGCGTTTCCCGCCGGCCAGTTTTCGCTTGGCGGCATCGCAGTCTCATACGCCGACATCGGCACGCTCGTGCTGGCCGGCCTCATCGTGGTTGGCTTGCAGATGTTTCTCAACAAGACCGTCACCGGCCGGGCGATGCAAGCGGTGGCACAGAACACCGACGCCGCGCGCGTGCTCGGCATCGACGTCAAGCGAATGGTGCTCTATGTATTCTTGATCAACGCTGTGCTCGCTGTTGTCGCAGCGTTGCTCGTGACGCCGACGTATCTGGCAAAGTTCGATATGGGCGACTCCATCGGGCAAAAGGCGTTCTTTGCCGCGATCATCGGCGGTTTCAATCAGACGCGGGGCGCGCTATTGGGTGGCGTGCTGATCGGCATCCTGGAGAACGTCGTCGGCTTCTATGTGTCGCCGGCGTACAAGGAAGGCGTCGCGCTGGTGCTGTTCCTCGCGGTCATTCTGTTCCGGCCTGAGGGGCTCCTCGGTAAGGCCGAGGAGCGGAAGGTATGAGCGCCCCCATTAATGCAAGACTCAAAACGGGCATTCTGGTGGCGTCGCTCGTCGCCGTGGCCGTTCTCGCATCGTTCGCGAAGCGAAGCGACGTCTATCTGCTCACGCTCTATTGCGTTTATTTGATGGCGACGTTTGGCCTCAACCTGACCGTCGGCTACGCCGGACAGATGTCGCTCGGCCAAGCGGCGTTCTTTGGCATCGGCGCCTACATTGCGGCGATTGCGCTGAAGGCCGGTGTGCCGTTTCTTCTGGTGCTCCCGATGTCGGCCATTGCATGCTTCGTCGTTGGTCTCGCACTTGGCTTCCCTGCGTTGCGCGTGCAGCACCATTACCTCGCGTTTGCGACGCTCGGGTTCAACGTGCTCGTCTACCTGGTCATGCGTAACGAAGAGAAATTGACCGGCGGCACGTTCGGGATTTCCGGCATTCCGCGGCCTTCGCTCTTCGGGGTTTCGTTCGACGGTCCGCTCGCGTTCTTCTTTTTCACGCTCGTGTCGTTGATCATTCTCGCGTTTTTCTTATGGTGGTTGCTGCGCTCGCCGTGGGGGCGCGCGTTCGCGGCGCTTCGCGACAATCCGATCCGGGCGGAAAGTCTCGGCGTAAACATTACTGCGTACACGTTGCTCGCGTTTGCGATTGGCGCGGCGTGTGCAGGTATCGGTGGCGTCTACTATGCGTCGCTGGTCGAGTTCATCGAGCCGGGACCGTTCCACTTTTCGACGTCGCTGACGATGCTGCTCGCCGTCATCGTCGGCGGTTCAGGTCGTTTCTTCGGTCCGGTGATCGGCACCGTCATCATCATTCTGCTGCCGGAGCTCCTGCGTTCCACGAACGTGTCGTGGCTCAAGTTCATGCAGACGTGGTATCTCGCGGTGTTCGGCGTCGCTGTCGTCGCGCTGATGATCTGGTTGCCGGGCGGCATCCTTTCGATCGGCGATCGCTTCAAATCGAGGGAGGTGGCTAAATGACGCCTTTCCTCGAAGTGAAGGACGTGCGCAAAGCGTACGGTGCGATCAAAGCGGTCGACGGGGTGAGTCTCAAGGTCGGTCCCGGCGAGATCGTCGGCGTCATTGGTCCGAACGGCTCGGGGAAGACGACGCTTTTCAACAGTATTCTCGGACAAATCAAGCCGACGTCGGGTCACGTCGAATTCTGCGGCGAGGACATTACCGGCATGTCGCCGCTCGAGCTGTCGCGGCGCGGCGTCGGACGCACGTTCCAAACGTTGCAGGTGTTCGTCAAGCTGTCGGTACGCGACAACCTGATCGCCGCCGCGCAGGAATTCAAAGGCACGCTGGGCGGCCGGCTTTTCGCGAAGCCCGACGCGGGGCTCGGCGAGCACGCGGACCAGATGATCGAGCTTTTCCGTTTGAAGCACGTCGCGCATTTGCCTGCGGGAAGCCTATCGTATGGCCAGCAAAAGCTGATCGACATCGCGATGGCCTTCATGCCGGCGCCGCGGCTCGTGCTGCTGGACGAACCCTGCGCGGGCGTCAATCCAAGCCTCGTCGATCAATTGCACGATCGCCTGGTCGATCTGAACAAGACGCAGGGTGGGAGCTTCGTCGTCATCGAGCACAACATGGACTTCATCATGAAGCTGTGCCCGCACGTCATTTGCATGGTGGAAGGCAAAGTGCTCGCCGAAGGGCCGCCGGTGGAGGTGCAGGGCAATCGTGCGGTGCTCGAAGCGTACCTAGGGAACTGATATGAGTGCCGCAGGGCCGTCCCAAGGCGCGAATTACTCCCCCTCCGGGGGCAGCAAAGCGGCGGTAGCCGCAAGCGTGGGGGTACATCAATGACGGAAAAAATCATCGAGTTCGACAAGGTCGTCGCCGGCTATTCGCCGAGCCTGACGATCTTGAACGAAACGACGCTCGACGCCCGCAAGGCCGAGATTACGATGCTGATCGGCCCCAACGGCGCAGGCAAATCCACAGTGTTGAAGACGTTGTTCGGCATGCTGATTCCGCGCGCCGGTGAAATTCGCTTCG
>WNGI01007408.1_pt1 | contig 10048 bp, 10 predicted proteins | sample 5400621 | NCBI WGS metagenome assembly WNGI01 (sample SAMN13153374, study PRJNA577476) | soil metagenome | isolation source: 20 cm soil or saprolite under Garry oak tree replicate 1 | place: USA:California | collected 2016-06-15 | reverse complement strand
GATGTCGCACATGTCCCGGTAGTGGTGCTCCAGGGTCTGCATGACCTTGACGAGCTCCTTGTAGGAGGCAGGGTCGCTGTGCTTCAGCTCGTCGAGCGACAGGGGGGTCCGGGCACCGGAGACGACGTCCTCGCCCTGGGCCTGCGTCAGGTACTCGGCGAGGTACTTGCGGTCCCCGGTCGAGGCGTCGCGGGTGAAGGCGACGCCGGTGCCGGAGTTCTCGCCGACGTTGCCGAACACCATGGCAACGACGTTGACCGCGGTACCGAGGTCGTCCGCGATCTTGTTCTTGCGCCGGTAGATGCGGGCCCGCTCGCCGTTCCAGGACTCGAACACCGCCCGAATGGCCATCTCGAGCTGGGTCATCGGGTCATCCGGGAAGGCGACGCCAGCCTCCGGGGTGGCGATCTCCTTGAAGCGGGCCATGAGGCCCATGAGGTCCTCGGCCCCCAGTTCGGTGTCGGAGGTGACGCCCCTCGTCTTCTTCACCCGGTCGATCTCGTGCTCGAAGCGCTCGCCGGCGACGCCCATCACGATCTTGCCGAACATCTGGACGAAACGGCGATAGGCGTCGGCGGCGAAGCGCTCGTCGCCGTAGTGCTCGGCCAGGCCGGCGACCGTGGTGTCGCTGAGCCCCAGGTTGAGGACGGTGTCCATCATGCCGGGCATCGAGAACTTGGCCCCCGAGCGCACCGAGACGAGCAGGGGGTTCTTCGCGTCGCCGAACCGGCGGCCCATCTTCTTCTCAAGGGTCTTCATGTGCCGGGAGACCTCGTCCATGACCCCTTCGGGCAGGCCGCCCTGGCGCAGGTACTCGTTGCAGGCCTCGGTGGTGATGGTGAACCCCGGAGGCACCGGCAGGCCGAGGTTGGTCATCTCCCCGAGGTTGGCGCCCTTGCCCCCGAGCAGGTCCTTCATGTCCCGGTTGCCCTGCTCGAAGTCATAGACGTACTTCGGGCTCCGGGGCTTCTTCTCTTTCGTCTTCGTCGCCGTCTTGGTTGCCTTAGCCATCGTTTGCGGGCCCTCCCAGGTCGAATGAGATCTCTTGGTCCGCCCCGGCCTCGACGGTGACCGCCCGCTCGACGCGGGGAGTCCCCGGGCCGAAGGCGATGAATGTCCAGGTGGCAGGGGTCAGGTGGAGCTTGAACGTGCCCTCGGGCCCGGTGCGCCGTTCGTTGACGAACTCGCCCGAGGGCCCCAGTACTCGCACGTACGCACCCTCCATCGGGGCGCCCTCGCGGACCACACTGCCATTCACGATCTGGGCCTCCGAGCTCATGTCCCCACCAGCCTTTCGTTGAGATATGCCACCAGTTCCGAAATCGGGATGCGGTCCTGCGCCATGCTGTCGCGGTCACGCACCGTGACGGCCGAGTCCTCCAGCGAGTCGAAGTCCACCGTCACGGCGTACGGCGTGCCGATCTCGTCCTGGCGGCGGTATCGTCTGCCGATCGAGCCGGCATCGTCGTAGTCGATCATCCAGTGCGGCCGCAGCAGCGAAGCCACCCGCTTCGCCAGCGGCACGAGGTTCTCGTGGCGCGAGAGAGGGAGGACCGCTGCCTTGTAGGGGGCGAGGTCCTTGTGGATGGCCAGCACGGTGCGGCGTTCCACCTTGCCCGACGCGGTCGTGACCTCCTCCTCCCGGTAGGCGTCGACGAGGAACGCCAGCAGGCCCCGGTCCGCCCCGGCGGAGGGCTCGATGACGTAGGGGACGTAGCGCTCCTGCGACTCCTGGTCGAAGTACGAGAGGTCCTGCCCCGAGAACTTGGCGTGCTGCGTGAGGTCGTAGTCGCCCCGGTTGGCGATGCCCTCGAGCTCCGCCCACCCCCAGGGGAACTCGTACTCGATGTCGACGGTGCGCTTGGAGTAGTGGGACAGCTCGTCGGCGTCGTGCTCCCGCAGGCGCAGCTTCTCCTTGCGCATGCCGAGCCGCAGATACCAGTCGAAGCGCTCGTCGATCCAGTACTGGTGGGCCGCCTCGTCCTCGCCGGGTTTGACGAAGTACTCCAGCTCCATCTGCTCGAACTCGCGCGTCCGAAAGATGAAGTTGCCTGGCGTGATCTCGTTGCGGAAGGCCTTGCCCCGCTGGGCGATCCCGAAGGGGATCTTCTTGCGGGAGGTCGCGAGCACCTGGGTGAAGTCGACGAAGATCCCCTGGGCGGTCTCGGGGCGGAGCCACACGAGGGCCCCGGCGTCCTCGACCGGGCCGGCGTAGGTCTTGAACATGAGGTTGAAGTTGCGAGCGTCGGTGAACTGGCGGTTGCCGCAGTCCGGGCACACCGGCGGGTCGGGCAGGTGGTCGGCCCGGAAGCGGTGGTGGCAGTTCAGGCACTCGACCAGGGGGTCCGTGAACGACTCGACGTGGCCGGAGGCCTCCCACACCCTGGGGTGCATGAGGATCGAGGCGTCGAGGCCCACGACGTCCTCCCGGAGCTGCACCATCGCCTTCCACCAGGCCCGCTTGACGTTGTCCTTCAGCTCGACCCCGAGGGGGCCGTAGTCCCAGGTGGAGCGCAGCCCTCCGTAGATCTCGGAGGACTGGAACGCGATGCCCCGCCGCTTGGCGAGGTTCACGATCGTGTCGAGGCTCGGACTGTTCATTGGATGCGCCATCATGCCATGCGGGCGCGGAGGGCGATCTGGTCTCCAGCGCCGGGGGAGGATAGAGCCATGACCATCGCCTGGAAACTCGCCGGCATCCTCGTGCTGATCCTCGCCAACGCCTTCTTCGTTGCCGGCGAGTTCGCCCTGGTCAGCCTGCGGCGGACCCGCATCAAGGAGTTGGTCTCGCGCGGCAGCCGCCGAGCGGTCAGCGTGCAGAAAGCCGTCTCGCAGCTCAACCTCATGCTCTCGGGCACCCAGCTCGGGGTGACGCTCACGGCCCTCGGGCTCGGGGCGCTCGGGGAGCCGACGCTGGCCCACGAGCTCTCGCGTCTGTTCGTGGCCCTCCCCCATCCGCTGCACGCGATCGCCAGCCACGCCGTCGCCACCGTCGTGGCCTTCATCCTCATCACCTTCCTCGAAGTGGTGATCGGCGAGATGGTGCCGAAGAACCTCGCCCTCACCCGGCCCGAGGGCATCGCCCTGGCCGTGGCGGCCCCGCTCCGGACCTTCATCGCCGTGCTTCGCCCACTCATCTGGCTGATCGAGCGGAGCTCGCGGGCCGTGCTGCACCGCCTCGGGATCAAGACGCTCAGCATCTCGAGCGCCCACACGCCGGGCGAGCTGGCTCTGATCGTCGAGGAGTCCCGCCGGGGAGGCTCGATCGAGCCGGGACAGAGCGAGCTGCTCACGCGAAGCCTGGAGTTCCCGGAGCGCCGCGCGGTCGAGGCGATGGTGCCGAGGGTGTCGGTGGTGGCGATCCCGGCGCGAGCCAACTACGACGAGTTCCTGGACGTCGCCGAGCGCACCGGCTACTCCCGTTTCCCGGTCTGGCGCGAGCGCCCGGACGAGTACGTCGGCTGGATCCACCTCAAGGACATGATCCGGGCCGCCCGGCGGCGCCCGAACGTCACCGTGGGCGAGGTGATGCGGGAGGCGCTCTACGTCCCCGAGTCCCTGCCCCTCGACGAGCTGCTGGTCCAGATGCAGCGCAACCGGACCCACCTGGCCATCGTCCTCGACGAGTTCGGCGCCACCGCCGGCATCATCACCCTCGAGGACATCCTCGAGGAGCTCGTCGGCGAGATCCGGGACGAGTCGGACCGCCAGGAGCGGGCGGGCCTGCGGAAGGTGCCGGGCGGCTTCCGGGTGCCGGCCACGATGCGACCCGACGAGCTGGCGGACGCCACGGGCCTGGAGCTGCCAGAGGGCGACTACGAGACCGTCGCCGGCTACATCCTGCAGAAGCTCGGCCGCCTCGCGCGGCGGGGGGACGTCGTGAAGGCGAAGGACTGGACGATGCGGGTGGCCAACGTCGAGAAGCACCGCATCCTCTCCGTGGACGTGAAGCCTCCCCCCGAACCGGCGAAGCCCGGAGGAGCCGGGCCCGGACCAGAGCCCGAGTCCGAGCCGGGAGCCGAAGTCGGCTGACGTCCCCGCGCTATCCCTTGGCCGCGAGGGCCTCGCTGGCGCCCCCCGAGCGCAGGCGGCGCTCGAGGTGGTACTCGGCGTAGGAGCGGGCCAGCCTGGCCGCAGCCGCCATGACCTCGGGGTCGGTCTTCATCCACGCCCCCTCCACGAGCAGGTCGTTCAGGAGCTTCAGCACACCCGGGGCCACGGGGGCGGCCTCCGGTGTTCGGCACTCCGCGCAGACCGCCCCGCCCTGCCCCGGCGAGAACCAGACGGCCGGAGCTGCCCCGCACTCGGTGCAGTCGCTGAGCGAGGGGGCGAAGCCCGCCACGCTCGAGAGGCGCAACAGGAACCAGGCCAGCACCAGGGGCGACCCGCTGGCGCCGAGACCCTTCAGGCCCTCGACGAGGAGGTTGAAGACCCTGGGAGACCCCTCCTTCTCCTGGACGACCCGGTCGACCGCCTCCAGCATCACCTGGCCGAGCGCGAAGCGGTCCAGGTCCTCACGCACCGGACGGTTGGACTCCACCGCGTCGACCTGGGTCACGATGTCGAGGTCGGAGCGGCCTCGCCACATCACGAGGGAGACCTGGGTGAACGGCTCCAGGCGCCCGCCGAAGCGGCTCTTGGTCTTGCGGACGCCCTTGGCGACTGCCCGGATCTTGCCCTGCCCGCGCCCGACGAAGGTGACGATGCGGTCGGCCTCGCCGAGGCGCATCGTGCGCAGGACCACCGCCTCGTCCTTGTAGAGCATGGGCTGACCACTATAGGAGCGGGCGGGGGGGTGGTCCGGATTTTGCTCGCCTACCGATAACTTTTCCGACCACCCCTAACTTTTCCGACCACCCCGGAGCCGGTGAGGACTACGCGCCCAGTTCGGCCAGGATCGAGGCGGCAGAGGAGGTGCCAAGGCGGTCGGCCCCGGCCTCCAGCATCGCCAGGGCGTTCGCCAGCGTCGAGATGCCGCCCGAGGCTTTCACCCCCACCATCGGGGGGACCGACGACCGGAGGAGGCGCACCTGGTCGACGGTGGCGCCGCCGCCGTAGACGCCGGTGGACGTCTTCACGAAGTCGGCTCCGCCATCGGCCGCCAGGGATGCAGCTCGCTCGATCTGGCCGGGTGACAGCAGGCCCGCCTCGACGATCACCTTCAGGAGCCCACCGCCGTCGTGGACGACCTCGGCGGCGGCATTGACGTGCTCGACGACATCGCCGTAGCGCAAGGCTCGCACGAGGCCCACCGGCAGGACCATGTCGACCTCCCGGGCACCCCGGTCCATGGCGTCCGACGTCTCGGCGGCGAGGAGGTCCCTCGTCAGGGCCCCCGTCGGGAAGGCGGCCACGGTGCAGGGTGCCGTCGGCGACGTGCCGGCGATCTCCACGCAGAGCTCCAGGTGCAGGGGCAGCACCACCGCGGCGGCGCACCCCAGGGAGACGGCCTGCTCGCACACCGCGGCGACCTCGTCGGGGGTGGCCTCGGGGCGGAGGATGGTCGAGTCGATCCGGGCGGCCAGCTCGGCGGGCTGCACGAAGGGATTACGCCAGGCCGATGCGGAGGTTGCGGATCAGGGTCTCGCCGTCTTTTTCCACAATGTCGAAGGTGACGCGCTGGCCGGTGCGGAAGAAGCGGAACATGCCCTGGTCCATGGCGACCGGGTCGATGTGCCAGGAGGTCGCCCCGTCGTCGGAGACGATGGTGCCCGTCCTGGCGTTAACGTCGTACTCCTTGACCGACCCCTGCGGCAATGGACGCCCCTCCTGCGACACCGAGCTCAGTACCCGAAGCGCTCCACCAGGCCCTCCCGGCGGGGCCAGTTCGGCTCCACCTTCACCCGGAGATCCAGGAACACCCGGCTCCCGAGCAGCTCCTCCACGTCCGGCCGCGCCCGGGTGCCGATCTCCTTCAGCATCCTACCGCCCTTGCCGATGACGATCCCCTTCTGGGAGTCCCGCTCGACGTAGATCGATGCGGTGACGAGGAGGGCCTCCGGGGAGTCTCCTGGCTCGATCTCGTCCACGACGACGGCGATCGAGTGGGGGACCTCCTCCGACAGCAGCTCGAGCACCTTCTCCCGGACCATCTCGCAGACTGCCATCGCCCGGGGCTGGTCGCTGACGGACTCCGGCGGGTAGTACTGCGGCCCCTCGGGCAGCCCGTCGACCAGCGCCCGGACGAGGTCCGAGATCCCGGTCCCCCGCGGCGACGACGTGGTGAGGACGTCCTTCCATTCCCCCAGCGCCCTGGCCGCCTCGATCTGGGACAGGAGCTTGGGGGGCAGGACGAGGTCGGCCTTGGTCACGACGCAGATCACCGGCGTCCCGATGCCGTCCAGCGCCCGGGCGATGAAGGCGTCGCCCGCCCCGATCCTTGCCGAGGCGTCGAGGACGAACACGATCTCGTCGACGTCGCGGAGGTTCTGGTGGGCGATGTCGTTGAGGCGCCGCCCGAGGGCGTCCTTCGGCCGGTGCAGGCCGGGCGTGTCGACGAAGACGATCTGGGCCTCCGGCAACGTGAGGATGCCCCGGACCGCATGGCGGGTGGTCTGCGGCTTGTCCGAGACGATCGCCACCTTGGAGTCGACCAGCCGGTTGAGGAGGGTGGACTTGCCGACGTTCGGGCGCCCGACCAGGCAGACGAACCCGGACCGGAACCCGCGCTCGGGGTCCGCCGGGACTCCGGCCGTGAGGTCCGTCGAGAGCTCCATCAGGAGCCGATGGCGGGCGCTGCGGATGCCTGGCCGCCGGCGTGCGCGTGCACGAGGACCTTGCCGATCCGCCGGCCGTTCATCCGCTCGACCTCGAGCTCCACTCCGTGAACCGTCACCCGGTCCCCTTCGGAGGGGAGCCGCCCGAGCGTCCCGACCACGAGGCCCCCCACCGAGTCCCAGTCCGCACTTGGCAGCTCGACGTCGAGGAGCTCCGAGAGCTCGTCGACCCCGAAGCGGGCGATGACGCGCAGCGACCCGTCGTCGAGGCGCTCGAGCGGCGGCTCGTCGTGGTCGTGCTCGTCGGCGATCTCGCCGACGATCTCCTCCAGGAGGTCCTCCATGGTGACGAGGCCGGCGACGCCTCCGTACTCGTCGACGACCACCGCCATCTGCGTCTTGCCCGCCTGGAGCTCTCGCAGCAGCTCGGCGGTCTTCTTGAACTCGGGCACGAACATGGCATCGCGCATGACGTCGGAGGCCCTCCGGGTCTGCCGGGCGCCGTCCGCACGGACGGCAGCCATCACGTCGCGGGCGTGGGCGATGCCGATCAGCTCGTCGATGTTGCCCCGGATCACCGGCACCCGGGTGAAGCCCCGCGTCAGCATGACGTCGAGCACGGCGTCGAGGTCGGCGTTGGCGTCGACGCAGACCATGTCGGGCCGCGGCACCATCACCGCCCGGACCACCGTGTCGCCGAACTCGAAGATCGAGCTGATCATCTGGCGCTCCTGCGTCTCGATGACGTCCTCCGACTCGGCAACCTCGAGCATCGACATGATCTCCTCCTCCGAAGCGACCGGGCCCCGCGGGAGGCCGTGGCCGGGCAGGATCAGCAGGAGGATGCGGTTAATGGCGATGAGGGCCGACACCAGGGGCCGGAGGGCGGTCCCGAGGGCCCAGACGGGACGGGCGGCGAGCAGCATCACCTGGTCCGGCCGTTCCAGGACCCAGCTCCGGGGGGCGATCTCGGCGAACTGGAACAGGACAAAGGTCATCACCGCGATCGTCACCACTGCGGCCAACGGCACCCTGCTCCGGAACGCGACATCGGCGACCAGCACGGTGGCGGTCACCCTCGCCAGCAGCATCGCCAGCAGCGTTGCGGCGAGGTAGGACCGGGGATTGTCCGCCAGCGCCACGAGGATGGCCCCCCGGCGGGGGCTCAGTTCCTGGAGGTGGCGTGCCCGGGCGTGGGACAGGCGGCTGACCGCGTTCACCCAGACCGAGGCGAAGAAGGCAAACCCCATCGCGAGGGCAGTCACCACGAGCTCCCAGCCGGTCAAGCTCACGACGCCCGCGCCCCCGACCGTCCGCAGACCGCCTCCTCGCGGCGGCGCATGGCCGCGGCAGCCGCCTCGGAGTCGTGGTCGTAGCCCAGCAGGTGGAGGACCCCGTGGGTGATCAGGAGGTCGAGCTCGGACGCGACACCGTCGGGTCCGGGGGGGGCCTGGGCGATCGCGACCTCGGGGCAGAGCACGATGTCGCCGATCAGCACCGGAGGCTCGCCGTCACCCGGCGGCGACGTCACCAGGCCGTCGACGGGGAACGACAGCACGTCGGTGGGGCCTTCGCCGCCGAGGTACCGGGCGTTCAGCTCGGCAATGCGGTAGGCGTCGACCAGGGTGATGGAGATCTCGCCATTGGCCCCCTCGCCGGCCGCAGCCCGGCGTGCCACGTCCCTGAGCCGGTCGGTGTCGATCACGAGGCCCTGCTCGTCGTGCAGGCTCAGGGTGAGACGTGCAAGTCCGGTCATCCAGGACGGCCTGGAGAGTTGTCACCCTCCAGGCGGCGGAGGGCGCCGTTGCCCTCCGGCGAGTTGCCATTTCGTGCCCGCTCCCCCCGCTCCCCGTTGGCGTGATCGGACTCGGCGAACCTGCGGTACGCCTCGACGATCTGCTGCACGATCTTGTGCCGGACGACGTCGTTGGCGTCGAGGTAGGAGAAGGCGACCCCGTCGATCCCGCCCAGGATCTCCTGCACGCTGACGAGGCCGGACTGGCCCTGAGGACGGTCGATCTGGGTGATGTCGCCGGTGACCACCGCCCGGGAGCCGAAGCCGATGCGGGTCAGGAACATCTTCATCTGCTCCGGCGAGGTGTTCTGGGCCTCGTCGAGAATGATGAACGAGTCGTTCAAGGTGCGGCCCCGCATGAACGCCAGCGGCGCCACCTCGATCTCGCCGCGCTCCATCGCCCGGGCGTAGGCCTCGGGCTCGAGCATCTCGTAGAGGGCGTCGTAGAGCGGCTTGAGGTACGGGTCGACCTTGGCGGCGATGTCGCCGGGCAGGAAGCCCAGCTTCTCCCCGGCTTCCACGGCGGGGCGGGTGAGGATGATGCGCCGGACCTCCTTGCGGGCGAGGGCCTGGACGGCCGACGCCACGGCGAGGTACGTCTTGCCGGTGCCAGCGGGGCCGATCGCGAAGACGATCGTGTGGGTCCGCATGGCATCGACGTACCGCTTCTGGCCGCCGGTCTTCGGGCGGATCGACTTGGTCCGGGACACATCCAGCGCGTCCGAGAACACCTCGGAGGGCCGGAAGGCCCCGGTCTTCACCATGTCGATCGACCGGGTGACGGAGTCCGGCGTCAGCAGGTACCCGTGGGCGACCAACTCCATAAGCTCTTCGAAGAGGTAGGAGACCAGGCCCACCTCACGGGGCTCACCGGACACGGTGATCTCGTTGCCGCGCACGAGGATCGACGTGTCGAACCCCTGCTCGACGAGCTTGAGCAGCTCATCTCTCGTCCCGACGAGATTGACCATCTGCAGATCCCCGGGAACGAGGATCTTCACTTGTGTGGTTGCCTGCACTCCGATGCGATGCCCCTGTTCTTTGAACCAGGCTCTTGAATCAAGGTCCCGTTTCGAGGATACCAGCGTGCCACGCCCGCTCACCGGGGGGCAACTCGTGCCGCCCGGGGGGGCCATTTCATCGGTATCCTCTCTCGGTGGGTTTCGCGAGCCGTTGGCGCCACGGCCTGATGTTGCTGCTGCTGGTCGGGACCGCCTGTTCGCCGGGCGGGCGCCCCGTCGCAAGCGACACCTATCTCCCCCCACGTTCCTCCATGGGCGTGACCGGCACCACGGACGGCCCGGCGCCGGCCGCCAGCGCGACCGATTCCCCGCTGCCGCCCGTCAGGCCCGTCACCCCGGCCCTCCAGGCGGTCTCGACCACCGGGTTCACGCCCGAACAGGCGCAGACGGTGCGGGGCGTTCCCGGCATCACGGCGGTCGCCCGCGTCACCATCGGGCTCATCACCGCCGAGGTCGCCGGCGGCGCCCGCCAGCTCTCCGTCGCCGCCGTGGACCCGATGGAGTTCCGCCCCCTC
>WNGI01007406.1_pt1 | contig 10050 bp, 6 predicted proteins | sample 5400621 | NCBI WGS metagenome assembly WNGI01 (sample SAMN13153374, study PRJNA577476) | soil metagenome | isolation source: 20 cm soil or saprolite under Garry oak tree replicate 1 | place: USA:California | collected 2016-06-15 | reverse complement strand
TGGAAGACTTGAGCTTCGTTGCAGTGACGCCGTGGGCGCGCACGGGCGTTCTCGGCGCGTTCATCAATTTGGTCGGCTCGGGCCGCGCCTGCGGCGGGTACGTTTGCGAGATCCCGCCCAGAGGCGAGAGCAACCCCCAGCGCTACCTGTTTGAACAGTTGATCTATGTCGTCAAAGGCCGCGGCGCGACCTCGGTTTGGAACGATGGGACAAAAAAGCAAACCTTCGAATGGCAGGAGGGAAGCTTGTTCTCGCCGCCGCTCAACGCGTGGCATCAACACTTCAATGCTCAAGGTGATGCAACCGCCCGGTTTCTGGCGCTGACCGACGCGCCGCCGATGATCAATCGATTTCGCGACAGCGATTTTATTTTTTGCAACTCGCATTCATTCGTGAACCGATTCGACGGCGAAGACGGTTACTACAGCGGAAAGGGAAAGGAGATCGTCAGTTATCGCACTTGGGAGTCCAATTTTATTCCCGATATACGGGACTTTCAGTTGCGCGACCGCAGCCAGCGCGGACAGGGCGCCACGGGGATCCGGCTTCATCTCGCCGCCAACACGATGAGCGCTCACCTCGAGCAGTATCCATCGGGCACTTACCCGCGCGGTCACCGACACGGCCCCGGCGCGCATATCGTGATTCTTTCGGGCGAAGGATATTCATTTCTGTGGGAGGAAGGGCAGCCGCGCATTCGCATCGATTGGCGGCCGGGCAGTTTATTCGTGCCGCCGGCCAATTGGTTCCATCAGCATTTCAACCCGGACAATAAACCGGTGCGCTATCTGGCGCTCAAACCTTGGGGCTTTACTTATAAAGTCGAAGACCTGTCGAAAACCGATCAAGATATTCGCGCCGGCGGCACGCAGATCGAATACCGGGATCAGGACCCGGAGATCCATGAAATTTTTCGCGCTGAATGCGCTAAACGAGGCACCGAGGTGAGGGTGAAGATGTGAGAGGGTTGCTGATAACGGATTATGCCTCGCCGGTTATTTATTGTCGCGATCGTTCTCTTCAGTTGTTTTTTTGTTCCCTTACCGAAGCATTCGCGCGTCGCGTCCAACGCAGCCGTCGGACGCCGCGCGGCAGTGATCAAGGATGTTCCGTATCCCGGCGCGGCGAAGGGCGATCGGCGGCGCAGCTTTGATCTTTATGCGCCAGCGAAGGTGGATACCAAGCCAGCGCTGTTGATATTCGTCCACGGCGGATTCTGGCTGCTCCCCGACGACGATTACCGTATCGGCCCGTCGCTCGCTGAGAATCTCGTGCGCGACGGCGTTGCCGTGGCGCTGGTGCGCTATCGCTTGGCGCCGGCGAATCGTCATCCGGCGCAGGCCGAAGATGTTGCGGCTGCCGTCGGCTATTTAGTCAAACACGCCGACGAGTATGGCTTCGATGCCAAACGCGTTTATCTCGCCGGCCACTCCGCCGGCGGGCATCTGGCGTCGCTGGTGGCGCTCGATCGTACTTACCTTAACCGGCAAGGAATGTCGCCCAAGGCGTTGGCGGGCGTGATCTCGATCTGCGGTCTTTACGATCTGGCGCCCTCGTGGAACGTGTCGGACAACCAGAGGCAAGCAACTGAAAGAACTTTCGGCTACGATCCGGATATTCTCAAAAAAGCCTCGCCGGTTCATTACGTCCATGCCGGCGCCCCGCCTTTTTTGCTCCTCAACGCCTTTCAAGACTTTACCGGGTTTCCCCTGGACGCGCGTCGCTTTGCCGATGCTTTGCGTTCGGCGGGCAATAAGGCGGTGCAGCAACTGATGTTCAAAGGCGTGGATCATCTGAGCATCGTCCAATTCGACGACGAAAATAATCCGGTGCGACGATTGATACTCAGTTTCATGGGCGTTAAAGCGCTGCCACAGCAACTGGCCGACTTGGTTGAAGCCCAACGTCGCTGGACCGACCCACCGTATTCAACACTGCCATTCTGGAAATTCGCCAACTTCGTGCGCGCGTACCCAATCGATGAGCGTTTCGCGCAGATGCTTTTATTTATTTACCACGATCGCAAGGAAGAGTTGCTGCATTGGCCGCTCAAGCAGTTCTACGCCGTCGATCTTTTTGCCTATCTCAATGCGTCGCCGAGGGAGCGGATCGGCGCAGGCGATTTTATCGTCCTAACGAATATTCACGGCGAGCGGCAGGTTTGGCGCCGCGAGCAGATCGAGCGCTACCAACCGGCGATTGTGATCGGCACCGACGGCGAAAAAAATCGTTTCCGCTTGAGTACTTTTTTCCGGATGCACCATGAGTATTCTTGGCGGCCCGGCTCTCAGCCCCCGCCACTGGCGATGCCGCTCGGCGCTTTTATTTATTTTCTCAAAGAACCGCCCCTGGAGTTGGCGGCGCAGTCGTGGCATTTCGGCTTGACTGAAGACAGCTTTCGGAGATTTAAAGACGACCCGTTAAAGGCGATTCGCGACGTGCCGCAAGATGTCGAGCAAGCTTTGACCTTTCCCAACGGTTGCGTTTACTGCCACAGCTTTCGCGGCGCCGGATCGCGGAGCCATCATGTCCAACCACTCACGGGCAAAGCGCAAGGCGGTTTCGCCTTGCCGCTTGAAAGTTACCCGCCGGAGGTCTGGCGCGAATTCATGTTCAACCAAACGGCAGTGGCAAGAAAAATGGGCGCGACTTCGAATATCGTGACGGAGGCGGCGCGCCAGACGCTCTTTGATCTTGTCGAGCGATCGCGCCGCGGGGAGGTCGCGGGCCCCGCGCGACAGTCCAAGTGAACGCGATGGCTGCGGCGATCAATCCGGCGCGGTGATTTCCAGCAACACAGCCTCGGGCTCGGCGCCCCAGCGGAAGGGCAACACGATACTGCCCAAGCCGCGCGAGACGACGAGCAACGATGAACGGAAAGCGTACACGCCTTCGTCGAGACAGTAGCGGCTTTGACGAATAATCGCCGGACCGTTGGGAAAACGAATCTGCCCGCCATGCGTATGGCCGGAAAGTGTGAGCGGCACGCCGCGCGCTTCGGCATCGTAGAAATGATCGGGGTTATGCGCCATCAGAAGATGCGGCGGACCGTGGCGCGAAATCAATCGCTGCCAGTCCGGCTTGCCCATGATCCGGTCGTCGATGCCGCCCAGCACAAAACTATTGCCGTGATGCGCGAGAACAACGCTGTCGTTCTTGAGTGTCTTGATGCCGACGGTAGCAAGATTGTCCTGCAGCTCGGCCGGGTCGCCGCCGAAATAGTCGTGATTGCCGAAACAAAACCACGCGCCGAGCGGCGCGTCCGTGAGGCCGGCCAATGCATCGAGATATGGAATGGCCTCGCTCACGTGGCCGGTGACCAGGTCGCCGCAGATGACGACCAGGTCGGGCTTGGTTTGCATTAAACTGCGGACGATGCCCCAGAGCGTCTGGGGTTTTAAGAAAATTCCACCGTGGATATCGGTGACTAGCAGCACGCGTAGGGGCGCCAGCTGTTTCGGCCATCCCATCGGGGCGAGTTCGGCTTCGGCCAGGCAAAAGCGCCGTTCCAGCACCCAACAATAAGGACTCCAGATATGGCCCATAAGCGGAAAGACGAAACGCGAGATAAACAGGTCCACGTAGAGTTCGGCGAGCTTAATCAAACCGTGATTCGGATTCATCCGGCGCCGTTCCTTGCCGGTCATTTTATGCGGCGGCGGGAGTTGCCGTCTTTTGACGATCGGAAATTGACTGCCGGTTGTGAAAATCGGGGCGCGCATATCGAAGGAAACCATTGTAGCGCGCCGGCGCCGAGAATTCACTCACGGGAGCAAATTGCTGAGGCTAGTTCCACGATCAACCGAAGCTGGATATTACCTCAACTCGGAGCTGGTCCATCAGTGCCCCATGCGTTTGATCCACGCGTCCATCTTGGCTTCGAGAATGTCGAGTGGCAGCGCGCCGTCGCGCAGCAACTCGTCGTGAAAGGCACGAATGTCAAATTTTGGCCCAAGCGACGCTTCCGCTTGGGATCGAGTCGCGGCGATTTTGAGCTGGCCGACTTTGTAGCCGAGGGCCTGTGCCGGCACGGCGATATACCGGTCCACCTCTGAAGCGGCGCTGCTCTCGCTGCTCAGGGTGGTGTCCATCAAGTATTTAATTGCCTGCTCGCGGCTCCAGCCTTTTCGATGCAAACCGACGTCGACGACGAGACGAGCGGCGCGAAACAGCTCGGAGTTGAGCCGGCTGAAATATTGCGAGGGCTCTTTGTAAAGTCCCAATTCCACGCCGAGGCTTTCGGCGTAGAGAGCCCAGCCTTCGACGAAGGCGGTATAATCGGCAAAACGTTGAAAACGCGGCAGGTCGTCGCGTTCCTGCTGCAACGAAATCTGAAAGTGATGGCCGGGCACGGCCTCGTGTAGATAGAGCGGTTCGGAGGCGCGCCGCGGATTGTTCTCAACGCCCGACGCATTGACGTAAAAGATTCCCGGACGGGAACCGTCCGGCGCGGCAGACCAATATTGCGACGGCGCGGATCTCTCGCGGAATTCTTCAATCGTGCGGATTTCAAGCCGCGCTTGGGGTAAGCGGCTGAAGAACCTTGGAAGTCCGGGCGCCACCACGCGGCCGATCGCCTCATAACCTTGCACAAGATCGATCCGGCTTTGATAGCCGCGGGGCGCGTTCTCGGAAAGAGTGCGCGAAAATTCAGACAAGCTGCCGGTAAACCCTTGCTGTTCGCGCACGCGCTCCATTTCCTTCGTGATGCGGGCGATCTCGGTCATGCCTAACTGAAAGATTTCGTCGGGCTTTAAATCCGTCGTGGTTTGAGTTTTGACCAGATAGTCGTACCAAGCTGTGCCGTCAGGGAGCGCGGAAAATGCCACCGTGCGCCGGCTCCTACTCAAGTATTCGTCCTGCAAGAACGCCAGCAGACGACGATAGGCCGGCACGATTCGCATTTCGATGGCGTCGGTGTAGGCGCGCGTCAAACGAGCGCGATCGGCGTCGCTGAACTGATCCGGCATACGGGCGATCGGTTGATAGAATAAGCTGGTCTTCGGATCACTGACGATCATCGTTTGGATTTGCGGCAGAGTTCTCTCGATCACGACCGTAGGCTGGACTATTTGTAGCTCGATCCCTTGGCGCATGTTGACGATCGCCGTGTCGATCCACGTTTCGAATCCTTCGATGCGTCGCAGAAAATTCTCGTAGTCGGCGACGGTTCGAAACGGATGGGCACCGGCGCCGGACCCGAGCAACGGAAACTCGACGGCGAGACTGGCAAGTTGACGCACCGGCATGAGATGTTGCTTAAAGGCGAAGCCGTCGAGAGCGAGCTTTAAGTTGCGCGTGAAAACCTGGAGATAAAGACGGTCACGGGAGTCGATTTCGGCTAATTTAATTTCCATCGCGCGTTTGAGCGCGTGCTGAAACAGGCGACGCTGCGCGGCGATATGCTCTTCGCTGATGGCGATCTCCAGCTGGTCGTCGTAGCGGTGGTCGCCGATCTCGGTAGCGAACGTCGGAAAAAGCGCAACTTCGCCTTCAAAAAAGCCCTCGAAAAGCTCGTTGAGTTTCGCGGACTCGGTAGCAGTGCTTCGACCGCCGATGGACGATAAGGACATTCCGCCGGTTCCGCAGCCGAGCAAAGACGCGCAAAGAAAGAGAACCCATACGCAGGCAAATTTTACGCCGGCCATTAAAGAACCGGCTCGCTTGAGATGCGTCATCATCCAGCGGCAAGACTAAGGCAGGGGAGCGGCCAGCGTCAAGCATCATCGCCGGATTGCGGCGCGCGGCAAAGGCGCGAGATAGCTTGACTTTAGCAAGACGAAAGCCGTATTTTTGCTCGCAGCATAGAGTTCGAGTTAGCAGTCACGCGAGGAGACATCCGATGGTGATTTCAATAAAAGCGATAATGGCGCGCGGTTTCATACTATCCCTGCTTGCCATAGGCGCGCCGGCCGTCCTACCTGCCGCGGAAGCGCCGCGTCCGGGGGGCGAGCTGGTGTTTGCCGTCGGGGAAATCCCGCCTTCGTTCGACGGGCACCGCGAAACCACCTTCGGTATGCTTCATCCCATCGCGCCGCATTACAGCACGTTGCTGCGCTTCGATCCGCAAAACTATCCCAAGATCGTCGGCGATGTCGCTGAGACCTGGTCGTTCTCTCGGGACGGCTTGACGCTGACCGTCAAGATTCGTAAGGGAATCAAGTTTCACGACGGCACGCCGCTCACGGCGCACGATGTCAAGGCGACCTACGACAAGATTATTTTTCCGCCGGAAGGAGTCGCGAGCGCGCGTAAGGCGTTGTACTCGATGGTCGACAAGGTCGAAGCGCCGGACGATTTGACCGTCGTCTTCAAGCTCAAACATATCGCGGCGTCGTTTCTCGCCAACCTGGCTTCGCCGTGGAACTTCATCTACAGCGCCGAGCGGCTCAAAAAAGATCCGCGCTGGTATGAAAAGAACGTGATGGGCTCGGGGCCGTTCATCTTCGTCGAGCACGTGGCCGGCTCGCATTGGGTTGGCAAGAAAAATCCCGCCTACTTTATGCCGGGGCGCCCATACCTAGATGGCTTCAGAGCGATCTTTATTCGTGACACCGCGCCGCGCGTAGCGGCGGTGCGCAGCGGTCAGGCCGTTGTCGAGTTTCGCGGCTTCAATCCGGCGGCGCGCGACGACATCGTGAAAACGCTCGGCAATAAAGCGGTCGTGCAAGAGAGCCCGTGGGCGTGCAATATTTTGGTGACACTCAACAACGAGAAAAAGCCGTTCGGCGATGCGCGCGTGCGGCGCGCTTTGACTCTGGCCATCGACCGTAACGAAGCGTCGAAGGCGCTGGCGCAGATCTCGGTTATGAAATATATCGGCGGCGTGTTCCGCCCGGGATCGGAGTTCGCCACGCCGCCAGCGGAGCTCATCAAGCTCCCCGGTTTTGGCAAAGACATCAACGCCGCCCGTAACGAAGCCAAGCGCTTGCTCAGAGAAGCCGGGGTGCCGGAAGGATTTTCGTTTGTCTTGAAAAACCGTAACGTCAAAGAGCCTTATGAAGTCAGCGGAGTTTACCTCGTCGATCAGTGGCGCAAGATCGGCTTGAACGTCACGCACACACCGCTCGAAGGCGGACCGTATTTCAACGATTTGCGCCAGGGAAATTTTGACGCGGGCGTCGATTTCGACTGCGAGTTCATGGACGAGCCGGACCTCTATCTGCTCAAGTACCTGAGCAGCGAAGCCAGCCCGGTGAACTACGCACGCTACAAAGACGCGACTCTCGACGAACTTTATGAGCGCCAGAGCCGCATGTTGGATGTGAAGGACCGCTTGCCGCTTATCCGGCAAATGGAAAGGCGCGCCATCGGCGAGCAGGCTTATCAATTTCCGCTGCTCTGGTGGCAGCGGATTGTGCCACACAGCAGCCGTCTCAAGGGCTGGAAAATCGGCCCGAGCCATTACGTCAACCAGGATCTGCGCGACGTGTGGCTGGCGCCGTAGGAAAGTAAAATACAAAATTCAAAATTCCAGAATTTGACCGATGCGTCAGTATGTTCTCAAGCGTTTGTTGCTGATGATTCCGACGTTGTTCGGTGTTGCCCTGTTGGTTTTTTTTCTTCTGCGGGTGGCGCCCGGCGACATCGTCGAGCTCAAGTACGCCGGCAGCGGCACATTCGCCCCGAAAGAAGCGCTCGACCGCGAGCGAAAACAGCTGGGGCTCGACAAACCTTTAGCCTATCAGTTCGTGAGCTGGATTGCCGGGATCGCGCGATTCGATTTCGGCGACTCGATGTGGACCGGACGGCCGATTATTGAAGAGATCAAGATTCGTCTCGAATTGAGTTTACAGCTGGCGGTGATGGCCACTGTGGTGGCGATGCTGCTGGCGGTTCCTCTGGGAACCCTGGCGGCGCTCAAGCAGGATACCTGGGTCGATTACGCCGTACGAATTTTCTCGATCGCCGGGCTGGCGATGCCGTCGTTTTGGCTCGGCATCGTGATCATTCTCGGCTTCCTCATCGTGTTTAAATGGATGCCGCCGCTGACGTTCACGTCTTTCTGGACCGATCCGCGCGCCAATTTGGCGCAGCTCATTTGGCCGGCGCTCGCGGTTGGCTACCGCTATTCCGCCATGGCGACGCGCATGACCCGCTCTGCGGTGTTGGAAGTGCTGCGCGAGGATTACGTGCGCACGGCGCGGGCCAAGGGACTTTGGGAGCGCGCGGTCGTCCTCAAGCACGCGCTGAGCAATGCACTGCTGCCGATCGTGACCGTGATCGGCTTGGAGTTCGCTTTTCTGCTCGGCGGTCTCGTCGTGACCGAGCAGGTGTTTAATCTAAACGGCATCGGCATGTTGTTCGTCGAATCGATCACTCATCGTGACTACACCATGACTCAAGCGTTGGTATTGCTCGTCTTCTTCGCTTTTATCTTCATGAACTTTATGGTCGACTTGCTCTATGCCTGGCTCGACCCGCGCATTCATTACCAATAATTTGCGCGCGCCAATTCTCTTCCGACCCGGATCTGTTAATGCCTGCGCGTATTCGACCTTGGCTTGCTAGTGCCCTGGATTTTATTTCCTCGCGTCCGTTGGGCGGCGCCGGGGCGATTATCATTGTACTCATGATCGCCGCGGCGCTGCTGGCGAACTTTTTCGCGCCGTACGATCCCTTGGCGAACAATTACGGCGCCATGTTTGAGGCGCCAGGAGTGCATCATTGGCTCGGTACGGATTCTTTCGGTCGGGATGTCCTGTCGCGCATCCTTTATGGCTCGCGTACGGCTCTGTGGGTGGGCTTTTGCTCATCTCTTTTCGGCACGAGCATCGGCGCTCTGATCGGCGTATCCTGCGCCTACTTCGGCGGTAAGGCCGATCTGTTCATGCAGCGACTGATGGATATATTGCTATCTTTTCCTTTGATCGTTCTGGCGCTCGTGGTCGTCGCGGTTTCAGGCTCCGGTCTTTGGAACGTGATCCTGGCGATCACGATTCCGATGATCCCGCGCGCGGCCTTGGTCGTGCGCAGCAGCGCGCTGGCATTGCGCCAGATGCTGTTCGTCGAAGCGGCGCTGACCCTCGGTTCGAGCCATTGGCGGGTTATCTCGCGCCATATGCTGCCCAACGTGATGGCGCCCTATCTAATCATGCTGACGGCATTCCTCGGCCAGGCGATTTTGCTGGAAGCGTCTCTGTCATTTCTCGGTTTAGGCGTGGCCGAACCGACGGCGGCTTGGGGATTGATGCTGCGCGGCGCGGCGGTGGAGTTTGCCGAGAGGGCACCCTGGATGGCGCTATTCCCAGGCTTGGCGATCAGTCTGGCGGTGTTCGCGTTTAACGTCTTCGGCGATTCGCTACGCGATGCCCTCGATCCGAAGTTACGACTGCCATGAACGATCTTCGCGAGTCATCACCGTCGAATATCCTCAGGGATTCGAGCGAAAGTCAATTCGCAATCGACACTTCAGTGAAAAACTGATGCGTGAGCGACACTCCACCCCTGCTTTGGTTCACGGGAACGATATTAGCCTTCAATCGTGGCCTTTCCAGGTGTCGATGCTCTTCTGGCCGCCGCGCTTGTCATAGTAACTCTGTTGCACTTTGAATAGTTCAGATCGCGTCATTTCTACTTTACGCATCGCACCGCTTTTATCGACGTACTCGAAAGCGACACGGCGCTGATCCTTGAATATCCGAATCAGCCGGCTGTCTTCGGCGTCGATCATTCTGCCGATGGTCCGCAGGGTTTCGCCGAGGCTGTTGATATCGGGAACTTTGCCGGCTTGCGTGCGAAGATGAAGGCCGGCTTCATCCAACCGGTTCACTTCTGCGGCGTCGTAGGTTTGTTCGATAGTCGCCGATTCGATTCCTTCCGGTGCCTTATCGAGGCGATAGTTGGCGAGCTTACGGATGACGTTTCGCAAACCCGATTTTTCAACTTGCGGAATCCGTTTCTCGGCTCTTTTGCGGTCGCATTGAACCCGAACCTCAAAGCTATCTCCCTTGTAGTCAATATCCACCTGTTGCGGAAATAGTTCGGCGAGGGCCTGGCCGATGACGCGCAGGGCGCGAGCATAATAGCCAGCGGGCTCGCTGGACTTAA
>WNGI01024024.1_pt1 | contig 10051 bp, 10 predicted proteins | sample 5400621 | NCBI WGS metagenome assembly WNGI01 (sample SAMN13153374, study PRJNA577476) | soil metagenome | isolation source: 20 cm soil or saprolite under Garry oak tree replicate 1 | place: USA:California | collected 2016-06-15 | reverse complement strand
CGCAGATACGAGAGATTCGCCGGGCCTCCTCGGCGATGTGGCGGAGCCAGCGGCGAGCCTCGGGGCAGGGACTCGGATCCTCCTCGGCCGCGGACACGCTCGCCAGAATCACCGCCACGGTTTGACGCAGGTCGTGCCAGAGAAGCGCGACAGGATCGGTTGAGCTTGCGCTCACCTTCCCACCCCCAACTCCCGAGCCACACCGATATTCATATGCACCCCGAGGTGGAGCGAATCGGCGGAGCAATGCGTTACGACGCGCCGGGAACCCCGGGTTGGACTCTAGTAACCGCGCGCGTCGACGACAACGATCTTCGAAACCAACAAATGCTCATAAAAGCCGCGGCCGAGATTCATGCCATCGTACGGGTGCAGTAGGCGCGAATCGGCTCAAAGAATTCGTACAAACCCTGCAGCGAAAAGTCGCGCGCGACCGGGGCGACAGTTGCGCTGACGTACCGCGCGCAACTGGCCACGCGCTGTGGGGCAGACATGGTGTTGCAACGGCGCGGGGTTCACGCATCGTACGAATGCAGTAGGAGCAATTCGTTCAAACGCGGGTGTCGAAACCTGAGCGTGGCACGCATGCTCCTTGGGTGACCCCCACCCGGGCGCTGGTAGTCGACGATCACCCGGTCTTCGCCGAAGCGCTGGCCGCGCTGTTGGACACCTACGATGACGTCGACGTCGTGGGGACCGTCGGTCAGGTCGACGAGGCGATCGCGCTCGCCGCTGAGCTCAAACCCGATGTCGCCATCGTCGACGTCATCCTCGAGAGCGCGAGCGGCCTCGGACTCACAGCCCGATTGACCGAAGAGTTGCGAACACGAGTCGTCGTGATCAGTTGCCGCGACGACCCGGAGACGGTCACTGGTGCAATTCGGGCAGGCGCACGCGCCTTCGTCTCGAAGGACTCACCTCCGCAGGACTTCCTCGAAGCACTGCGCGGTGCCGTGCACGGCGAAACCTGGATTTCACCCCGCCTCCTCACCGGCGTCTTTCGAGAGCTGATGGTAGAAACGCCGCCGCCTCGACCAGAGGAGCAGCGGATCACGACCCTCTCGCGCCGCGAGCGCGATGTCCTCGGGTACCTCGTGGCGGGGATGACGCGCACCGATATCGCCGACGAGCTCTTGCTCTCGGTCAACACCGTGCGGAGTCACGTGCAGCGCATGCTCACCAAGCTGGACGTCCACTCCGCGCTCGAAGCGGCGGCCCTCGGGCGGCGCGCCGGCATCAACCCCACTCCTCGCGCGAAACCGCCCCGTCCAGCGAACGATGGGGCCGCGAGATACGCGCCCGCAGAGTACAGCGGACCTCTACACCGCCGAACTGCGGGACCGCGACAGCGATGAATGCGCATACGGAGCCAGAGCAATGACGGTGCGCGTGGGAGTCGTCGGCTACGGGTATTGGGGCTCCAAGCACGCTCGGGTCCTGAGCTCGACGCCCGAAGTCGCTGTGACCATCGTGGACACGAGCCCCGCGCGCCTTGCCCAGGCTCGGAGCGCGTTTCCAGCCGCCCAGCTCGCCGGCCGGGTCAGCGACGTGCTCCCGTCCGTGGACGCGCTAGTGATCGCCACGCCACCCCGGACGCACGCCCAGATTGCGATCGAGGGTGCCCTGGCTGGTCGCCACGTCCTCGTGGAGAAGCCGCTCGCGACGAGCGTCACCGACTGCCGGTCCGTCATCGAGAGCGCAAACGACGCCGGTGTCGTGCTCATGGTCGGCCATACCTTCGAGTACAACGCGGCGGTCCGCAAGCTCGGCGAGCTGATCGACAACCGTGAGCTCGGGGACATCTGTTACATCGACAGCGCCCGCCTCAACCTGGGTCTGTACCAGCAGGACGTCAACGTTCTCTGGGACTTGGCACCCCACGACATCTCAATCATCAACTTTCTCCTTCACAGGAGTCCCTCGGGGGTCGCCGCATGGGGCCAAGCGCACGCCAGCGACGTGCTCGAAGACGTCGCCTACCTTCAACTCCGGTACACGAACCCAGGCGTGACCACGTACATCCACGTCAGCTGGCTCGATCCCTGCAAGGTGCGACGCGTCACCGTCGTCGGGACCGAGAAGATGGCTGTATACGACGACGTGTCCCCCAGCGAACGCATACGCATCTACGACGTCGGCGTGACGGCGCCAACCGAAGCAGACGTCATGCACGCCATACCGATGAGTTACCGCTACGGCGACATCATCTCGCCGTACATACCGTTCGAGGAACCGCTCGCTCTCCAGGATGCCCACTTCATCCAGTGCATCAGCGACGGCACACGCCCACGAACGGACGGCGCCAATGGCATGGCAGTCGTCCGTGTCCTCGAGGCGGCGACCAAGGCGCTCTTGCTCGGACGCGAAGTAGAGCTACTCCCGCAGGACGCGGTCGGTCTGCGCGCCCCGGCCAGCGCGCTCACGGCTGCGCCGAACGGCCGAAAGCCCGACTACGCGGAGGCGGACGCGTGATGACTGGTAATTCCGCATCCATTCCGTTGCTCGACCTCAGCGGGACACACGATGAGCTGAGAGCCGAGCTCGACGAAGCCTGGCGCTCCGTTACGAGCGCCAACTCGTTTGTCGGCGGCGACCACGTGAATCGATTCGAGGCGGAGTTCGCCGAGTACTGCGGCGCGTCTCACTGCATAGGGGTTGGAAGTGGGACTGACGCACTCGAGCTCATGCTCGCGGCACTCGGCATCTGCTCCGGTGACGAGGTCATCGTGCCGGCGAACACGTTCGTCGCGACCGTCGAAGCCATCGTGGCGGTCGGCGCCACGCCGGTCTTCGTCGACGTCGACACCGACACACTGCTGGTGACGGCGGACGCCGTGGAGGCAGCCGTCACCGCGGCAACCACCGCGGTCATCGCGGTACACCTGTACGGCCAGATGCCGGACATGATCGCTCTACGGCGAGTTGCCGATCGGCACGGCGTCGTGCTCCTCGAAGACGCGGCACAGGCACAGGGAGCCGCGTGGGATGGTCGTCGCGCTGGCACCCTCGGCCACGGAGCTGCGTTCAGCTTCTACCCGGCGAAGAACCTCGGGGCCTTCGGGGACGCCGGTGCCGTCGTGACCGATGACGGTGACCTCGCCGAGCGCGTCCGGAGCCTTGGAAACCATGGCCGTACGCCCGGTTCCCACCACAGCCACCGAGAACGCGGGCGCAACAGCAGGTTGGACGCACTCCAGGCCGCCGTTCTCTCGGCAAAGCTCCCGCACCTCGACGACTGGAATGACCGACGCCGTCGCGCGGCTGCCCAATACGCCGCGCTCCTCGGGAACACGCCGTGCCGCCCGGTGAGCATCCACCCGCACGCCACTCCCGTGCACCATCTCGAGGTCATCCAGGTGACGGGTCGCAACCACCTGCTTCGAGCGCTTTCGTCCCGGGCGATCGGTTGGGGTCTTCACTACCCGGTCCCCTGTCACCGGCAGGAGGCATTCGCTCGGTACGCCTCGAGGAGGTTCCCCGTGACCGAACGAGCGGCTCGTCGCGTCGTCTCGCTGCCGATGTTCCCGACGATCACCAAGCACCAGATCGACCAGGTGGGCGAGACCGTTCTGGCCACGCTCGAAAGGAGCTCCGATGCCGCATAGCCAGGCATCCGACGCCGACACTTCCCCGACAGCTGGTGAGCCCACCCCGCCCGAGACTTCGCCCGATCAAACACCGGACGGAGATAGCCGTCCCACGCCGCGGAAACAATCGAAGTCGTCGCTGCCCTCCCGGCGTACCAGCGACGGAACTGCGAAGACCCCGCCGAAGCAACGCCAGTCATCGCCCTCGTCCGGCCTCCCTCAGGACGAGGAGGCTCCTGAGACCTCCGCGAAGCCATCCGGCGCGGCGGATTGGGCGGTCCTGACGGTCGAGTCCGAGCGGCGCCGCCTCGATCTGGACGCCGGAGCATGGGTGAGGTTCGCGCTCTACGCCGTCCTCATCGTGCTCGGCGCATCGCTCGCCGGGTACGTCGTCGGAAACCTCGGCGGGACGGTCCGCGCGGCGCGGTCCGAGGTCCTGTACCAGCTCGCCGCCGAACAACCGAGCGGCAACCTCCGACAAGATCGCCAGTTGTCCACGCAGCTCGTCGCGATTCGCAGTCGTGAAGTGCTGGACCCGGTCGCGAAGAAGTTCGGGCTCACCCGTGAGGCGCTCTCCGACAAGCTCCACGTCAGCGTCCTCGAAGACAGCGAAGTGATCGGCCTCGAAGTCGACGATCGGTCGCCCTCGCGCGCCCGGAAGCTGGTCGATGCAATTACGAGCGAGTACCTCGTACACGTTCCGCGGAACGAGGCCACCGAGGCCCGGCAATACCTCGAGGGTCAGGCCGCTGCAGTTGACCAGCGACTCCAGCAGCTCGGGGCCGACCTCGCACGACTTCCCTCGACTGCGTCCGCCTCACCGCAACAGACCCAGATGACCGCCGAGATGCAGAGCCTCTTCACGCAGCGTGCCCAGCTCGAGTCGCGGGTGCAGGACGCGACCGTCGACGAGCTCCGCCAACCTCAGCTCAAACAGATCACGAAGGGCTACGTCGCCCCCGACCCGATCTCGCCCAAGCCCTGGCGGGGCGCGGCGACGGGTGCGCTCGTCGGTCTTGTGATCGCCGCCGTTGCAATCGCTGTTGTCGTCCGGCGCCGGATCGCTCCTCGCCCATGACCTCACGGGTCGTACGACCGCGGCGGCGTCCGGCATGGGCGATCCGCGAAGCTGCTGCGGTCCCCGACTCGCGACGGGCCGCCCCGGCGGAGGTGGGACTGGACGGCGACGACGGCTGGGACCAACGCGAGGAGACCTCTCAGGCGTTGGGCGTCGCAGGATGGACGCTCGTCAGCCGGATCACGGGGCTCGCTCGGGTCGCCGTCGTCGGAGCGACGCTCGGTCCCACCTTCTTCGCCAACATCTTTCAGGCAACCAACACGGTTCCGAACCTCACCTACAACCTCATGGCGGGGTCGCTCCTGGCGGCGTTGTTCGTTCCGGCGCTGGTTCGTGCGCTCGAACACGAGGGCGCCAGAGCTGCCCGCCGTCTGGCCCAGGGCCTTCTCACTGTGGTGATCGTGGGTTTCAGCCTTGCGGGAGCCGTCGTCGTGGGCCTGGGTCCGCTCATCGTCTACCTGCTGACGCTCGGTATCAGCGACGGTGCCACCGCCGCACAGGCTCGCGGCCAGGCATGGGCGCTGCTGCTCCTGGTCGTTCCGCAGATCATTCTCTACGGCGTGGCGGCTGTGGGCGTCGCTGCGCAGAACGCGCGGCGCCGGTTCGCGCTCGCGGCCGCCGCCCCCGCCGTGGAGAATCTCGGGCTCATCGTGACGCTCGTCCTGGTCGCCTACTGGTTCGGTGCCGGGCTCGACACCGAGGCGGTGACCACGCAGGAAATCGTCGTGCTCGGTGTGGGGAGCACGCTCGCAGTCGCGGCGCATGCCGGACTGCAACTGGTCGGCGCTGCGCGTGCAGGCATGCCGCTGTGGCCGGCATGGGGGTGGCGCGACCCTGCGGTCAGAGACATCGCGCGTCGCATCATTCCCAGCATCGGGACCGCGACGATCGAGGCGGGTCGGATCTTCGCACTCGTGGTGGTAGCCGGGACCGTCCGAGGCGGCGTGGTCGCGCTCCAGATCGGGATCAACTTCTACAACCTGCCGCTCGCGCTGGGCTCGAGGGCCATTGGCAGTTCGGACGTACCTATTCCCGCGGCCTCGCGCAAGCATGGTTCGTCGCCGTCCCCGCATCGGTTGCGCTTGTCTTGTTCGCGCGTCCCATCGCCGAGGCACTGTCGTTCGGCCAGCTCGGCCGAGGCAATGGAACCGCACTGGTGACGGCGTCGATCGCCGGCATGGGGATCGCGCTCGTCGGCGCCGCCACGTACGAGATTGCCCGGCAGGCTACGTACGCGCGGCTCGACGTTCGCTCTCCTCTCGTTGCCGGGCTCGTGCAGTTCGTCGTCGTGCTGGCCGCGATCAGCGTCGTCGCAACGGCCTCTGAAGGCGCTGTGACGCTCCTCTGCCTCGGGCTCGCCGTGACCGTAGGCGACCTCATCAGAGCCGTGCTCGTCGATCGCGCCGCGCGTCGCGGGATCCCGAACTGCGCTCATCCGCCATGGAGGACCCTCGGTCGGCAGCTCGCTGTGACGGCAATCGCGATCGTCCCGGCAACCGTGCTCACCCGCTTCGTGCTGGCTGTCATCGGCGGTCAGGCCGGCGCCATTGCCGGGGTGGCACTCGGATGCCTCACCGGTCTCGTGGGTTACCTCGCCCTCCAAGCACACTTGGGGGCACCCGAGCTCCGCGGCCTTCGACGCGTTCAGCCCCTTGCAGCAACGTCGTCGGTTCAGAGCGAGACGATGCCATGACGACGCTCGCGGCGCGCGCGCGGATGAATCGGTGGGAGCTTCCGCTGGTCGTGACCGCGGCCGCCTTCGCCGTGATACTGGGTGCGGCCACGGTCGCAGTGGGACCGCTGCTCCTGGCGGCACTGATCGTGCTGGCGTTCTTCGCGCTGGTTGCCATCCGGCCGATCGTCGGTGCCTACGCCTATCTCGTCACGGTTCCGTTCATCACGGGTATCGACCGTGGCGAGCTCGTCCCGAATGTGCGACCCAACGAGGTGCTGCAGTTCTTTCTCACCGCGGCAGTCCTCGCGGGCGTGCTCATACAGATGAAGCGCGGTGTCAATGTACGAGTACACGTCACCCGTCTCGACCGCGCGATCATCGCTCTCGCCGCGTTTGCGTCCGTCTGGCCTCTGCTCTGGCTCGTCGTCCGCGGCCACGATCCAACGTCGACGGATGTCCAGTCGACGATGGTGCTGTGGCGACTCGTCGCGCTCTACGTCCTCTTCCGGTACGTCGTCCGTACGGCCGGGCAGGTACGGCGTTGCCTGTGGATTCTGCTCACGGGGGCATCGGTGCTCGCGGTCATCGCCGTCATCCAGGCGCTCGGCCTGACTACGATCACGTCGCTGTTCGGCGCCGACTCCGGGAGGGGTACCGCAACCCTGTCGTCGGCGATCGCCGTCGGCGACTACCTCGCGTACAGCCTCGCAGTCGTGCTCGCCCTCTATCTGCGACACGCAGCGCCGCGGCGCGTCCTCGGCGCCATCGGCGTCCTCCTGGTGATCGGATCGCTCGGCACCGGTCAGTTCTCGGCGTGGATCGCGGCGTCGATCGTCGTGATCGCCGTCGCGGCTCATGAGCATCAGCTGACCCGGATCGGAGTCCGCGTCCTCCCCGTCGTTGCCGTTGCTCTCTTGGTGGCCTGGCCCGTCGTGGATCAACGCTTGGAGGGATTCGGTGGCAGTCTCGGATACCCCACCAGCTGGCACAGCCGGATCGACAACCTCACGAGCTTCTTCCTGCCCCAATTGGCCGGGTTCAACTGGGTCCTCGGGGTGCGGCCCGATCCCGTCCTCCCCGCCCCCGAGACCTGGCGAAACGCCATCTACCTCGAGAGCGGCGTCTTGTGGCTGCTCTGGGTGGGCGGCATTCCGTTGCTGATCGCGTTCTGCTGGTTCGTCCGCGCCGCACTTCGCCACACACACCGCGTTGCTCGCGGACGCTCCGATGTCATCGGAGTTGTTTCATTGGCCGCGTTCGGATCGCTGTGCGCGATGGCGTTCCTGACGCTCTTCGATGCACACGTCCAGATGCGCGGAGGCGGAGACGCCCTGTTCATCCTCCTCGGGCTCAGTGCCAACCGGTTCGTGCCGGCATCGACCCGAGGAGAGCCGAGACAGGACGGCGACCGCTTCGATCGAATCGGGGGTGGAATCCGGTGAGGGCAGACCTCTTCGACCAAGAGACCGGCCAGTTGGCCGGTTCAAGCTCTGACAGTGTGTCTGTCGAGAACGACCTCTATCACGGGGACTGGGACAACTTCGTCGGCAGTGTGCCTGGCGGCGACATGACCCAGACGTCTTTGTGGACGCGTCTCAAGCGAGCGTCGGGTATGAGAACCCACCGCGTCGTGCTCCGCATCGACGGGGTGATCGCGGGAGGCGCGCAACTTCTCGCCCGACCCGTCCCCGTCCTCGGCGCAGTGGCCTATCTCCCGTACGGCCCGCTGGCTCGCCCGGGGCTCGACGACGGGATCATCGCCCGCCTCGTGCAGCTTCTCTGCGCCGAATGTCGTCGCAGCCGTATTCGTGCGCTGTTCGTCCAGCCTCCAGAAGGGGGCGAGCGCATTGCGAATGCGCTGCGCGTCGCGCGCTTTCGGCCGGCCGACACCGAAGTGGCGCCACCGGCATCGCTCCGGCTCGATCTCCGTCTTGGTACTGAAGACCTCGTAGCACAGATGACGAAGCACAAGCGCGCCGAGTTCAGACGCGGCCAGCGCGATCCGGTCTCGGTGCGGTTCGGTACTCGAGCAGACCTCGAGTCGTTCCACGACCTGCACTCCATCAGCGCGGCACGCAAGGGATACGAGCCGACGCCGCTCCCATACCTGAAAGCAATGTGGGATGAGCTCCATCCCACCGACCAGGTTGCCGTCCTCGTTGCGAGCACCGAGGACATTGATGTCAGCGGCGTCCTCGTCACGCGGTACGCGGACGTCGTGACCGACCGGCTGCGGGGATTCGCGGTCGACCGCGTCCCGAGGAGCGCGGCGCCCGCTGGTACGACCTCGGCGGCATCGGTCGCGCCGACGCGCTCGCGATTGCGCGCGGTGCCACAGACGCAAGCGCCGATACATCCACCAGACCGGACAGCTACAAGGTCGCCCTGGGCGGAACGCCTGTGATCTACCCGGCGGCGCTCGAGCTGGTTCCCAACCCGTTCCTGCGCGCTGGGTACGTGACGCTACGTGGGAGCGCCATGACGCGCCGGATCAGCAAAGCCATGCAGGTCCGCGGTCGCGCTGCATCCGGTACGAGCAGGGACTCGGCATGAGGCCCGTGTCGACGGATGGCGCCGCCACGGTGGCCTCTCCTTCCGAAGTCGCCGAAGGCGCTCGCCCTCCTCGAGGGAAGCGGATCATCGATCTCCTTGGGGCCGGGAGCTTGCTCGTTCTTCTCTCGCTCTTGTTCGCGGTCGTCGCGCTGCTGATCCGCTTCAGCAGCCGCGGAGACGTTCTCTTCCGGCAGGAGCGTGTCGGCTGGCGAGGGAAGGCTTTCACGCTTCTCAAGTTCCGCACGATGGTGCCCAACCACGACGACAGCGCACTCAGAGACATCGTCTCGAGCGAGCTTGCAGGTGTCCGCTCCGCGGAAGACGGGAGCTACAAGCTGGCTGGTGATCCCCGGGTCACGCGGCTGGGTGCGTGGCTGCGGCGGACGAGCATCGACGAGTTGCCCCAGCTCATCAACGTCCTGCGAGGCGAGATGTCGCTCGTCGGTCCCCGGCCCGCACTCTGCTGGGAGCACGAGTTGTTCCGAAGCGAGTACAGCCGTCGTATCGACGTGCTTCCCGGAATCACGGGATTGTGGCAGGTGAGCGGGCGCAGCGGCCTGACCACGCCGCAGATGTTGCAGCTCGACGTCGAGTACGTGGACTCTCGGTCGCTCCGCCTGGACCTCAAGATCTTGATCCGCACGCTTCCGGCAGTCGTGCGGGGAGACGGGGCGCGGTGATGTCGACGCTGCTCCTTACCACCGTCGGAGGCCACCTCACTCAGCTGGTCGACATCGCCGCGCGTCTGCCCGATGACGGGAACAACAACGAGCGAGTGTGGGTGACACACGACCACGCGCAGAGCCGATCGCTCCTCGCCGGCGAAAGGGTCGTGTGCGTGCCCTACATCGCCATGACGGACGTGCCCGGGACACTCCGCAGTGTGTCCGTCGCCCGACGGCTACGGGCGCAGCATCGTCCTACGACCGCGATCTCCAGTATTGCGGTCGCTCACCGAGTCGAACGCATCTCCCCCCCACCCGAGTTCGAGCTCGCGCGATGGCCGTGAACCGATTCACTCCTGCAACCTCAGGCGCACCTACCTTGGTCGCACGCCGAGGCATCGATCCCCGCTGCGACGAGGATTGGGCCGCCCTCATGAAGGGACCGCGCGGCAGCCTCTTCGGGGCGCCCCCGTGGATCTCTGCGATCGTCGAC
>WNGI01028502.1_pt1 | contig 10052 bp, 7 predicted proteins | sample 5400621 | NCBI WGS metagenome assembly WNGI01 (sample SAMN13153374, study PRJNA577476) | soil metagenome | isolation source: 20 cm soil or saprolite under Garry oak tree replicate 1 | place: USA:California | collected 2016-06-15 | reverse complement strand
GGGCATGGCCGTGGTGGCCCAGGCCGGCCTCGTCGGGCGCGTCACGGCGGTCAGCCCGGGCTCCTCCAAGGTGCTCCTCGCCATCGACCCGCAGCACGCGGTGGGCTCCCGTCTCACCGGGAGCGGCGACACGGGGGTCGTGAGCGGCAAGGGGGAGTCCGACCTGAGCTTCGACCTCATCGGGGTGACCACGACGGTGACGCCGGGCGAGACGGTCGTCACGTCGGGCTATGACGGCGGCATCTATCCCCCCGGGATTCCCATCGGCCGGGTGAAGGCCGCCCGGCGGTCGCCCGACGGCCTGAACCAGACGGCCTCGGTGCAACCGTTCGTCGACTTCAACAAGCTCAGCCTGGTGCTGATCCTGCTCGACACCCGGCCCGTCAAGCTGCCGGGCCAGTAGCCGGCATAGGCGTCCAAAGGCATGCGACGAAGCGTCGGGACCCCCCTGCTCATCCTCACCGCCCTGCTCCTGCAGACGACCCTGCTGCCGCACCTCGCCCTGTTCAGCGTGGTCCCCGACCTGATGCTGGTCGTCGTGATCTGCATCGGTCTCGTCCGGGGTCCCTCCTCGGGCGCGACGGCCGGCTTTGTGGGGGGGATGCTGCGTGACCTCCTGCTCGACGCCCCGACGGGCCTCTCGGCGCTGGCCTACGTCACGGTGGGCTACGTGGTGGGAGCGATCCGGCCCTACGTCCAGTCGTCCAGCGTCACCGTGCCGCTGATCGGCGTCTTTGCCGGCAGCGTGGTGGGGACCGCCTTCTATACCATGCTCGCCCTGCTGCTGGGCGTGCCCGCCCAGCCAATCGACCGGCTGGCACAGGTGATCGTACTGACGGGTGTGTACAACACGCTGCTCGTGCCGTTCGCGTACCCTGTGGTCCGCCGCGTCGCCGGTGGGGCTCAGGGAACCGGCGGCAGCTCCGGCCGGGCCGGTCTCGGCGAGCCGGTCTTTCCGGGGAGAGGCGTATGAAGGTGATGATTCAGGGGGCGGAGCGGGTCCACCTCCGGATCGTCGTCCTCGGGATGGTCTTCCTTTCGCTCATCGTCGCCCTGGTGCTTCGGCTGTGGTTCCTCCAGGTGCTCTCGGTGGATAGCTTCCGGAAGCTCGCAGACCAGAACTTCGTCCGCGTGGTGCCCAAGCTGGCAGCCCGGGGCCGGATCCTTGACCGGAACGGCCAGGTGCTCGTCGACAACCGCCAGTCGCTCGTCGTCACCGTCGACCGCTCGGCGGTGTCCACCACCGACGCGAGCAAGAAACTCCATCTGACTCCGAAGGGGACGGTCACCCTCAACAACCTGTCCCAGCTCCTCGGGGTCCCGGTGGCGACGCTGCTCGACAAGATGCAGACCACCCAGGTCGGCCCCCTGACCCCGGCTCCGGTGGCAACGGACGTGACCAAGGACCAGGTGGTCTACCTCGAGGAACACCAGGACCAGTTCCCCGGCGTGTCCTACGTCCAGGAGCCGCTGCGCGACTACCCCAGCGGGTCGCTCGCCGCGCACGCGCTCGGCACCGTCGGCATCTATCCGGTCGCCACCACCAGCGGAGCCGCGGACTCCAACCGCTACAAGGGGTACTCGCCCGGGACGGTGATCGGCCGCGGTGGCATCGAGTACGCCTACGAGAAGTACCTGCACGGCACGGACGGGTTCACCAAGTACCAGGTGGACGCCTCCGGCAACGTCCGTGGGATCCTCGGCACCCAGGACCCGACGCCCGGCGACGACGTTGTGACCACGATCGACAAGAACATCCAGACCCTCGCCGAGGCATCCCTCGCCGACGGCCTCGCCAAGGCCCGCACCATCTACGACAAGGTGTCGAACAAGGACTACGTGGCGCCGGCCGGGGGCGTCGTGGTGATGGACCCCAACAACGGCCAGATCATCGCGATGGCGTCGTCGCCGACGTATGACCCCACCCAGTTCGCCGAGGGCCTCAGCAGCGCCCAGTACGCAGCGGAGTTCCAGAGCAATCCCGCCCAGCCCCTCATCGACCGGGTCACCCAGGCACAGTACCCGCCGGGCTCGACCTTCAAGGTCGTGACGGCCGCCGCGGCGATGACTGAGGGGTTCGCCAGCCCAACCGGCTCCTTTGCCTGCCCATCCCAGGTCCGCCTCTACGACCAGACGTTCAACAACTGGCAGGCGATCGACAGCGGGTCCATCTCCCTCCAGCAGGCCCTCATCCAGAGTTGCGACACCGTCTTCTACAACTTCGGACAGACCTTCTGGCAGCGGTTCCGGGCGGGCCAGGGCGAGCAGCTCCAGGCCTTCGCCCGCGACTTCGGCCTCGGTTCGACCACCGGCCTCGAGATCCCCGGTGAGCAGGCGGGACGGGTGCCCGACGACGCCTGGCTGCAGAACCAGCACAAGGCGAACCCCAAGGCGTTCCCGTACAACATCTGGCTTCCGGGCTACACGATCCAGATGGCGATCGGCCAGGGCGACCTGCTCGTGACGCCGCTGCAGCTCGCCGCCGCCTACGGGGCCATCGCCAACGGTGGCACGCTCTACCAGCCCGAGCTCGGCATGAAGGTCATGGACGTCAGCCAGACCGTGACGACGGTGGCACCGAAGGTCACCCGGCAGCTCCCGGTGAGCCCCCAGGCGATCAGTGTGATCCAGCAGGGCCTGGACGGCGTCGCCGTCCAGCAGCCGCTGGGCACCGCCGTCGGTGCCTTCGTCGGATTCCCGTTCGACAAGGTGAGCGTGGCCGCCAAGACCGGCACGGCCGACGTCAACGGCAAGCAGCCGTATGCCTGGTTCGCAAGCTACGCACCGGCCGACCACCCGCAGTACATGGTCGTCGTGATGCTCGAGCAGGCAGGCCACGGCGGGGAGACGGCCGCCCCCATCGCCCGGCGCATCCTCGAGGGCCTCTTCAACCTGCCGGCGATCAACATCGCCCCGGGGCCGAGAACCGACTGATGGAGCGTGACTGATGGAGCGTGACTGATGGCGAAACAGGACGTGTACCTGGGCAGGATCGAGAGCATCGGGGGCCATCAATTCCTGTCCGGGTGGCTTTCCGCCAAGCACCCGCTCCGCCACATGGACCTGGCGCTGTTCACTGCCGCCGTGTCCACCGCGGTCCTCGGGTGCATCGCCATCTACTCGGCGACGAGGCCCAGCCTGGTGGCGCTCGGCAGGGATCCCAACTTCTATCTGAAGCGCCAGCTCGCCTTTCTCACCCTGGCGATGGTCGTCTTCATCATCACCCTGCTGTTCGACTACCGGCAGCTCAGGGGGTTGTCGCCCCTCATCTACCTGGCCGGCATCGGCCTGCTGGTCCTGGTGTTGTCGCCTATCGGGCATACCACGCTCGGGGCACAACGCTGGATCACGGTCGGCATCCTGCAGATCCAGCCGTCCGAGATCATGAAGCTCGTGCTCATCGTGGCCCTCTCGGCGCTCTGGGCCGACAAGGGAGCCAACACGGGCTTGGGGCGCGTGACGCTGGCGGTCGCCCTGGCAGCGATTCCGGCCGGACTGATCTACCTGCAGCCCGACCTCGGCACCGTCCTCGTGCTGGTGTTCCTGGCGTTCTCGATCGTGGTGGTCGCGGGCGCGAAGCTGCGCTGGATCGGCCTTCTCGTCGGCCTGAGTGTCGGCGTCTTCGTGCTCGTGCTGCACCTGGGTCTGCTCCACGACTACCAGATCAAGCGGCTCACCGCCTTCCTCGACCAGAGCTCGAAGAGCACCGCCGCCTACAACCTCCAGCAGTCCCGGACCGCCGTGGCGTCGGGGGGCTTGACCGGCAAGGGCCTGTTCCGTGGCACCCAGACCAACCTGGACTACGTGCCTGAGAACCACACCGACTTCATCTTCACCGTGGTGGGGGAGGAGACGGGGTTCGCCGGGTCCCTCCTGCTGATCGGGCTGTTCTCGTTCCTCATCTGGCGCGCGTTGCGCATCGCGATGATGTCCAAGGATCAGTTCGGCGCCCGGTTGGCGGCCGGCGTGGGGGCGATGCTGGCATTCCAGCTCTTCGTCAACGTCGGCATGACGATCGGCATCGTGCCCGTGGTGGGCATCCCGCTCCCGTTCGTGTCCTACGGGGGTTCGTCCCTGCTGACGAGCTTCTGTGCCGTCGGAATCCTGATGAATATCCATATGCGACGGTTCGTTTAACCTGTTGCGGAAGGGATCCGCGACGCTCCGAGGCGAACAGCCCCTCAGGATCGTGGAGAAGGAGTTTCTTCATTCGTTGGTAAGCTGAACGTGAAGGAAGTCTGGAAACATTCCTTCGCAGAGCGAAGGTTACGTTCCAGGCTTCTCCGGGTCCTCACCGGAGGGGCCCCGCTGGAGGTTCGCTCGAAGTCCGTGCCCGCCACTCTTCGTGGTCGTGACGCAGGGCCTGACAGCCCGCCCCGGAGGGAACGCATTGCTCCCGGTGCCCCCTCGTGCGAGGATTCGGGAGGTAAGCGCCGGGCAAACGGGCTCAACCAACGGTTCGAGCCCACCGAGCGCTCAAGGATTTTCGCTGCCGGTAGAGAGGGAGCGGCCGCCGATTCTGGCAGGCCACCCCGGGTGAACCGGCGGCGGGCGGCGGGACAGTCCCCATCTGTGGACCGCTTCGCCCCTGAGAAGTGAGGAGGTTATGTGGTCGACGATGCCGACCCCCGAGAGCCGGAACCGTCGCCGCCGGCAACTCGGACACGCAGGCGTAAGGCGACGACGCCATCCGTAGCACCCGAAGCCCCCGCAGCGGCAGCAGAGTTGCCAGCGGAAGCAACACCCGCCGAGCCGGCCAAGAAGGCTCCCGCCCGGAAGCGGGCCACGCCCCGAAAACCTGCGGCCAAGACCAAGACGACCCAGCGCGGGGTCGCCGAGCCCGCTCCGGTCGCCGAGAGCCCGGGGACCGTTCCTCCAGGGACGGCCGACGCGGCCGGGGAGGCGCCGCCGAAGCGGCCGCGGGCGAAGCGCAAGCCTGCGGCGGCAAAGGCGAAGCCGGCCCCCGGGCACGCCGCGGCTCCCGCCCCGGCGGAGGAGGCCGCCACGGTTGTAGAGGCCGCCGTCCCCGCGGCTGAAACCCCTCCCGCCGTCGTGGAGACCCCTCCCGCGGTCGAGGCGGCCGCCCCCCCGGTCCAGGCTCCGCGAGCGCGGCGATCCACCCGGGCTCGGCGCCCAGAGCCTGAGCCCGAACGTGAGCCAGAGCCCCCACCGAGGCCCGGCGTCGCCGGCGCCGGCGTCGCCGCAAGCCGTCGACGGCCCCCTCCCCCGATGGCGCGGGTGCCGGCACCGGTGACGTGGCGCCGCTCCCCGTGGTCGACGCCCTCCAGGCCGAGGCCCCCGGAGCCGAGGCCCCCGGAGCCGAGGCCCCGCAGGCGGACACCCCATCGGAGGGCCAGGAGGCCCGGCCCGCCCCCCGCCGCCGGCGCCGTCCTGCGGCCGCCCGAGCAGCCGTCGAGGAGGCCCCAGGTGATGGGCGCCCTGGTGAGCCCGAGCCGGTAAGCGAAGCCCCGGCGGCTGGCATCGAGCCCGCTCTGGATGAGGCAGCAGCCGACACGGAGGCAGCGGAGGCCCCCACGCCGAGCCGCCGGCGGAGGCGCCGCAGGCGTGGAGGCGCCGGCCGCCAGGCCTCCCAAACCTCGGAAGCCGAGACCTCCGAGGCCGAACCCGTGCAGGTCGAAGCCGTCCCCGGACCGCCTCCCGAGCGGGAGGCCGGAGCCCCCAGGACGGCCATCGAAGCCGGCACCGAGCCGCAGCCGGCCATGCCGGCACCGGCCGAGGGCGAACCGGCTCCGAGCCCCCGGCGTCGCCGGAGGCGCCGAGGATCCGGCAGCGGCGCGGCTGCTCCGGCTGACGCCGAGGTGTCCGCAACCCCAGCGGCCCCGCAACTCTCGCTGGCTGCCCAGCCGTCGGAGGAGCCCGCAGAGCCCGCCACGGCACCACGGCGCAAGCGGCGCCGGGGCGGCAAGGCAACCACCGCGCCCGAGCCCGATGCCCTCCCGGCTGCCCCGGCCGCCGCTACCAACGCACTGGCTCCCATCGAAGGCCCGGCCGACCGCAAACGTCCCGCTCGCCGGGCCAGGCGGGGACGTCCCGAACGCCAGCCCATTCCCCCGTCCCGGCCCAAGACGATGCTCATCACGGTGCGCAAGCAGCGGACCCAGATCGGCGTCATGGAGGAGGGTGAGCTCGTCGAGCACTACGTCGCCTCGCAGCAGGATCACTCCATCGTCGGCAACATCTACATCGGCCGGGTTCAGAACGTCCTGCCGGGCATGGAGGCCGCCTTCATCAACATCGGCGAGGAGCGCAACGCCGTCATCTACGCCGGGGAGGTGACCTTCAGCGAGGATGTCGAAGGCCCCAGCCGCCGCATCGAGAAGGTGCTCAAGTCTGGCCAGCCCATCCTGGCTCAGGTCACCAAGGACCCCATGGGATCCAAGGGAGCCCGGCTCTCCGCGGAGATCTCGCTGGCCGGCCGGTATGTCGTCCTCGTGCCCGACACCGAGTCGCTCGGCGTCAGCCGGCGCCTTCCCGACGACGAGCGCACCCGGCTGCGCGAGATCGGGCAGCGCCTGCGCCCTGGCGGCTACGGGCTCATCATCCGGACGGCTGCCAAGGGGGTCGGCGAACCCGAGCTCGCCGACGACATCGAGCGCCTGGTCGAGACCTGGCACGACATCTCGGAGAAGGCCACGAACTCGCAGCCGCCCTCGCTCATCTATGCCGAGCCGGAGTTGGTGCTCCGAGCGGTGCGAGACCTGCTGACCGATGACGTGGAGCGGGTGATCATCGACGACGAAGACGTGTACCGGCAGGTGCGCGACTACGTCGTCAACGTCACCCCCTCCCTCATGGAGCGGATGGAGTACTACCAGGGCAACGACCCTCTGTTCGACGAGTACCACGTCAACGAGCAGATCCGCAAGGGTCTGGAGCGCCGGGTGGGCCTGCCCTCGGGCGGTCACCTCGTCATCGACCGGACCGAGGCCATGACGATCATCGACGTCAACACCGGGCGGTTCGTCGGCAAGTCCAACCTGGAGGAGACGGTCGTGAAGACCAACCTGGAGGCCGCGAACGAAGTTGCCAAACAGCTCCGCCTCCGGGACATCGGGGGCATCATCGTCATCGACTTCATCGACATGCTCCTCGAGCGCAACCGCGAGGAGCTCGTCCGGGAGTTCCGGGCGGCGCTCGCCCGGGACAAGACCAGGACCCAGGTCTACGGTGTCTCGGAGCTCGGCCTGGTGCAGATGACGCGCAAGCGGGTGTCCGAGGGGCTGCTGGAGGCCTTCTCCGAGGTGTGCCCCACCTGTGAGGGGCGGGGCATCATCCTGATGGACGTGGAGGCGTAGTTGAACGACTGGTATCATGCGGTGTCCCGGTTTTTCGAGGGCACAACCGCGTCTCAAGTCGCGTCTGGAAGGCGAGAGCGATGTACGCAGTGATCCGCACCGGAGGAAAGCAGTACCGGGTCAAGACCGGCGACGTCCTCGAGATCGAGCACCTGTCCGTGAAAGACCCCAATGTGAGCTTCAAGCCGATCCTCGTCTCCACCGACGACGGTCGCACCCTGCATGGCCGTGAGGCGGGCGACTTCACGGTGGGGGCGAAGATGCTCGGCGACGCCAAGGGCGACAAGGTGGTCGTCTTCAAGTACAAGAACAAGACCGGCTACACGAACAGAACCGGCCACCGCCAGCTCTACTCGCTGATCGAGATCACCTCGATCGGCGACACCAAAGCCCAGCCGGAGCCACAGCCCGAGCCGGAGACGCCGGCCGAGCCCGAGCCGCAGACGACCGGCGAGCCCGAGCCGCAGGCAGAGGCTGCGGCCAGCGGGGCATAGCCCACCTGGTATCTTTTTGGAGCCGGCGCCTTCCGTGGCGCCCGGGCAGGAGTCGATATGGCACACAAAAAAGGCGCAGCAGCCTCACGCAACGGCCGTGACTCCCACGCGCAGCGGCTCGGGGTCAAGGTCTTCGGTGGCCAGCTCGTGAAGGGTGGGGCCATCCTGGTCCGCCAGCGCGGGACGCCGATCCACCCGGGTCTCGGCGTCGGCCGCGGCGGCGACGACACGCTGTTCGCCGCAACGCCGGGCAAGGTGCGCTACCACGAGCGCCGCGGCCGGCACTTCGTCAGCATCGACGCCTGAGGGCTCTCCGGCACGCCGCCCGGCAGAAATCGACATCCTGCTTCACCGCGGAGATCGCGGCCAATCAGCATCTCGATTTCCTCGTGCGCGTGGCCCTCAGCCTGCGGGCACGAAACCGGCTGCGGCAAGGACCGCCCGGCCCCGATCCGAGCGCACGAACTGCACGAAGGCGCTGGCGGCCGACGGGTTGGCAGCGTTGCGCAGCACCCCGATGCGGTAGGTCTCCTCGACCGGGTTCCCCGCCGGCAGCGCCACGCCCGTGACCCCTGATCCGCCCGCCACGACGTCGCTCTGGAACGCGATGCCGGCGTCGGCATTGCCGGACAGGACGGAGGTGATGAGCTGGGCCACGGTGGAAACAGAGGCCTTCGGGGTTACCCTCACGCCGGCGAGGGCAAGCGCCTTCACGGCGTCCTTGCCGGCCGGGAGGCTCGGGTCGGCCAGCACGACGGTCACCCCAGGGTTCGCCAGGTCCTGCAGTCCCTGGATGCCCTTCGGGTTCCCCACCGGGACCACGATCTCCAGTTCGTTGCGGGCGAACGTCTGCACCGTCGCGGTCACGACGGCTCCGGTCGCCGCCAGCGCGGCCAGCGGGTCGGCATCCGTCGCAAAGAGGTCGCCCTGGGCCCCGGCCTGCACCGCGGTGGCAAGCGCCTGTGAGCCCTGGTAGGTGGCGTTGGCGGAGGAGGAGCCCGGCGTCGGTTGAGCCGCCCTGTGGGAGGCGCTGCAACCCCCCAGCAGGACTCCGAGCTGGACAAGGCACAGCGTCACCGCAACGGCCCGGGCGAGCTTCACCGCGTGATCCTGCCATGATCGCCGCCCAGAGGCGGGGACCCGCGGCCGGGCCGGAGCCGGGCGGGAGGTTACGATTGGGGCGTGTTCGTCGACGAAGCGCGGGTGCAGGTGACGGCGGGGCGCGGCGGTGACGGCGCCGTCTCCTTCCACCGCGAGAAGTACCAGCCCCGCGGAGGACCCGACGGGGGCAACGGTGGTCGCGGTGGCTCGGTGGTGTTCGTCGCCGGCGACGGCGTCGGGTCGTTGTCGTGGCTCCGGGACCATCCGCACCAGCGGACTGCCGACGGCGGCCCCGGGCGGAGCAACAACCGCAGCGGCGCCGACGCCGCAGACCTGATCCTGGCGGTCCCGGCGGGCACCGTCGTGCGGGACGACGAGGGCCGCGTGCTGGCCGACCTCCCAGGTCCCGGTGACCGCTACGTCGCCGCCGCCGGCGGGCGGGGCGGCCGGGGCAATGCCGCCTTCCTCTCGGACTCCCGCCGTGCCCCAGGGTTCGGGGAACTGGGGGAGCCGGGGCAGGCGCGCTGGGTCCGCCTCGAGCTGCGGCTCATCGCCGAGGCCGCGGTCATCGGCCTTCCCAACGCCGGCAAGTCGACCCTGGTCGGGGCGCTCTCGGCGGCACGGCCCAAGGTGGCCGCCTACCCGTTCACGACCCTGGAGCCAACGCTCGGGAGGGTGGAGTCCACCCCCTCCGGAGCGTCCCTCGGGGCCGCCATGTTCACCATCTGCGATATCCCGGGCCTCATCGAGGGGGCGCACGAGGGCCGGGGCCTCGGACTGGGTTTCCTCCGTCATGCCGAGCGCGCCCTGGCGTTCGTCCACCTCGTCGACCTGAGCGCGGAGGGGGACCCTCTCGCCGCGTACCGCCTGGTTCGCCACGAGGTCACGGCCTACCGCCCGGCGATGGGCGACCGCCCCGAGGTGGTGGTCCTGAACAAGGTGGACGCCGTCGATCCCTCGGTGGTGGACGGGGTCTCCCGGAGCTTCGCCGCAGCCGGCGTGGCGCCCCTGGTGATCTCCGCCTCGGCGGGCACGGGCCTCGACGCCCTCGTCGGCCGCCTCGTCGAGGTGCTCGCCGGCACCGAGCGGGAGGCAACGGCCGGCCACAGCGGATTCGAGCTGTTCCGGACCGACCGTCGGG
>WNGI01016575.1_pt1 | contig 10052 bp, 10 predicted proteins | sample 5400621 | NCBI WGS metagenome assembly WNGI01 (sample SAMN13153374, study PRJNA577476) | soil metagenome | isolation source: 20 cm soil or saprolite under Garry oak tree replicate 1 | place: USA:California | collected 2016-06-15 | reverse complement strand
AAGGCGTCAGACGAAAGTCAACATGCACGCAATCCGATGACAGCGGCTGCGAGTGAAATAACGCTTCGACGATACATGATTAGTTCCTTTCCTAGGTTGAACATCATCGATTTAGTTCGAGCCTTCTCATGCCATGCAGCGCGCGTCGATATGCGCGTTGCCCGGGTGAGCGGCTGGGCTAAAGGCCGGGTCGCATCTAAAAGGTACCCGCTTGGGTAAGTCGGGCGCAGCGTCGGTCGATGGAGAGAAGTTAGGGTCGGGCTTGGCCAACGATTCTTGAGGCAGTCGATCGCCTTTGTTGGCTCGATTGACCGAGATTGTAGCGGTTGGCGTGCTCTTGACCGCCGATCGGTCAGCGGTGATGACCTGTACAATATGCGTGCCATCGGCCTCGCGACCGCCGCGCTGGCAAGCCGGATCGCAATAGGACCACCTTTGGGCACGTACGATCTTGCGGTCTCGATTGCCGCTATGGGGGGGCGCCCCTTGGCGGCCCTTTGCACGGTGGCTGCGGTCGGCGCCCACATCGCGGCGAACTTATCGATCGTGACAATATCAGGCACGACGAGACTGCTGTCCTCGGCTGGGCCGGCTGCAAGCTCGGGAGCGATGCCCGGAACGACGGTGACAAATAGGCCGGCACAGAATGCCGCAGCAATAATAGCCGAGGTCTTTCCTTTCATGTTCCGGTCCTGTCGTTTGAATGTTTTATTCACGGTCGACCGAATGCGACTCAATGGAGACGGGAAGAGCTTAGGCTCCCGACGTGACGGGGCAGGATCGGAATACGTCTTGGAATAATCTCTGCATCACCAGCTTGTCTGCATCGGCAATGCTGTCCAACGATTCCCGATCTGCGCTTCGTTGAGCCGCGGCCCACAGCGGCTCTAAATCTTTCGCGGCGCTGTCAGTCAATTCGCTCCGAAAGCTCGCGATGTTTGCAGTCATGTTCCGTCCCCTGTCGCGTTGTCGTTCTTCTTGACGAGGAGACTAGAATTGTCGCGTATGCGACTCGGCGGTCGCAAATCCGGTCACACGGCGGAGGGGCTGGCGTCGAAATGAAAACCGGCACTCTATTCAATTCACGTCAAGTAGCTCGACGAGACGAACGGACTGGCCGCTGGCGGTCGTTGTTTTTCTGGATGGCGTGATATTGGGTGACGGTCTATATTGAAGATCTCTGGCATTTTCTACGCACGAATTCGGATTTCACCGGGAAATATATGTCTGTCGGTCGCTTGAAACTGCGGATGAAGCCCTAGCCAATCGAGCGACGCTCGATCGATAAAGTCTGGATCGCTTAAACGGAAAGTCGAAAGGATTGGACCAAACCGATGGAGCGAGAGCAGGCGCAGAAGATCGCGATCATCGCAGGCATCGCCGCGATCCTCGTGTCGCTTGCAACGGGGCGGTTGCCGCGCTGGCTGAGAGTGACTCTTGTGACCTGCCTCGCCGCCTTGGCAGGCGGAGCCGGCCTTTTCGCGTATCGCTACGCCACGCATCCGACCACACTGACCCTTGCTGCAGGCTCGATTGACGGCGACGTACCGCGACTGATGTCGATCATCTCTGCGCAGATGGCTGCCACCGGCTCGCCAGTACGGCTCAAGGTTATCGACAAGGGAACTGCACTGGACGCCGTCATGCGTTCGCGGCCGGCGAGACCGATCTGGCAGTCGCGCGGGCCGACGTCGGCGACTTGACGGCCGCGCGCACGGTAGTGGTTATGACTTATGTAGTAGTGCTCATCGTCGTTCCTCCTGGAAGCACGATCGACAGCATGGATGGTCTCAAAGGAAAGGCCATCGGCGTAATCGCCGCGGACTTGAACCGGCAGCTGATTCTGGCAGTCACCAAAGCGTATGACCTCGATCGGGCCAAGGTTGTCTTCCAGGACCTCGTGCAAAAGGATGTCCCGCAGGCTCTGCAGTCCAAACAAATACAGGCGTTGCTGGTGGCGATGCCGATATCGGAAAAATACCTCGGCATGCTCCGAGACGTTTTTCCGCACAATGCCAAACTTAAGCTGGGGTTGGTGCCAATCGAATCGGCGGGGGCGATAGCTGCTGCTGCCGGAGCATACCAGAGTTACGATCTTCCAAAGGGAACTATTCGGGGTTCGCCGGCGATCCCGGAGGACGACCTGACAACTCTTCGCGTTCCGCTTTATCTTGTTGCCAATAAAAAACTCGGCAACAACGTCACCGCTGCACTGGCAAAGGCTATGATGGATGCCCGGCGCGACTTACTCGGCGAATATCCGCTCCTCGCTCAGATCAGCGCACCAAGCACGGACAAAGACGCGCATATTCTGATCCATCCTGGCGCGGCTAGTTACTTTGACGGCGAGCAACAGTCACTCGTCGACAAATACGCCGACAAGCTGTTCTATCTCTCGATGCTGCTTGGCGCCGCGGCTTCAATCGCGGCAGCTATCTGGAAATTCATGACAAAGGATGCAAACCGCGCCGAGGGGCGGCCGTTGATGCGCTTGTACGGGTTGATGGATCAAATCAGTAGCGCAAGTAGCGAAGCCAGCTTGGCAGATATAGAACGCGGAATCGACGACATTCTCAAAGCGGAGCTAGAAAAATATTCAAATGGCGACGCTGAAGCCGCCGAAACCGCGGCGCTGGGACTGGCAACACATCGCCTCGAGCGCCTGATAGGTCAGCGCCGGGCATTTTTAGAGGGAAGCGTCGCATCGGCACCGCAGAAATAATCTGACAGCGATAGCAAAACAGAATGCTGCGGAGCGTCTTAGGCGTAAGCCACCCCCGCTTTCAGGCCATTGCGACGACTCTTGACCGCATTTGTGCAGGGCGACCGCTTCCGGAAGATTGCATCGAAGTGACAAGATGGTTTCGTCGGGTGGCATATTTGTTGCATCGACGGGTTCTCGAAGAAACCCAAAGCACCCGCGATGTCCGCATCGGGTCAAACTGAGAAGAACTCAGCGCGAGCATATGTTTTCCGCTTTACCCTTGAACGCGGACATTAGTCGATGCGGTCGGTAGTTCGCATTTGTGCCAAAAAGCGACATCAGCCTGAGTGGGCATCCTAAGAGCCTGACCGAGTCAGACTCTAAGGATCTTTCGTATAACTCCAAGCCGAGAGGTTTCTACCTGCAGCCCGGCGGGGCACGCAGTTTGGCCTGGTTCTACGGCAGCCAGCTTTTGATCCACAAACTACCAACCACCATAATCGCCGCCACCATAGCCGCCATAACCGACGCCACCATAGCCGCCATAACCGACGCCACCATAGCCGCCATAGCCGCCATAGCCGCCGCCACCATAGCCGCCGCAGCAACAGCACCGCGGCGGAGGCGGCGGCGGAACGTAGACTCGACAGCAGCAGCCGCAGCCGCCCCAACCGGCGTTGTCCCAAGCGCCGCGACCCCAGCCACCCGCACCGACGTATGCAGGACCATAGACGTAGCCTTGTGCTCCGGCGTTGGTGGGAATGGAGGCAGCAGCGAGTGTGAGGGCAGCTGTGAGCACGGCGGTTATCCTGCGTAACTTCAACAACATGACATGTCTCCCTCGGTTCTTATTTGGGGGCGAACTCGCACTTGGATCGCTTGTCCATGATCTCAGACATCAAACAAGGCACAAGTTGGGAAACTGGAGGTTGTCCATACACTCAATGGCGTTTATCTCGCGATATGGTGAATCAGGACCGTCGTGACCTCAGTCTAGCAGACTCGTAAACGCCCACTGGCGCATCAGCGATGGCGATGCCCCGGAGGGGCCGGGGCGGCTGGAAGATCGCGAACGATCGTCGGCGTCCGGACCACCAATTCCAATCTCCCCGTTTGTCGCGAACCGGTAGCACGCTGCCTCGTTAAGGGCAGCTCAGAGTCAAAAGCGACGGTCGATATGGTCACGCAGAACACATCTGCTTAGGGTCAAACTGAGAAGAACTCAGTGCGAGCATATGTTTTCCGCTTTGCCCCCGAACCCGGACATTACTCGATGCGATCGGTAGTTCGCATTTGTGCCGGATCCAGACATGCACCGCAACGTCGGCGCTCTCCTAGAGCCTCGCCTCCAGGACCATGTTAAATGGCGTTTCCGCAGCGCGTCGGAAGCGTTTGAAACCGCCCTCCACGACCACGTTCTTCAGGCGAGCTTCTCCGGCCTGTGCGCCCAGCGCCAGACCGACCTCCTGGGCCAGAGAAGCCGGTGTGCAGACCACGGTCGATGCCGCATAGAACAACGCCCCAAACGGATTGAGATTGTCTTCAAGTCTGTCGTGCGCGAACGGCTCTACGATCAGCCACGTTCCGTCTGCTTTCAGTGTTTCGACAACATGGCGTGCCGCTCCGACCGGATCCCCCATATCGTGGAGACAATCAAAGAAGCATACGAGATCGAATCCCTTCGCAGGGAAGCTCTTTGCGGCGCCAACCTCGAAACTGATGCGATCGGCAACGCCCTCCTCCTGTGCGGCCCGGCGTGCCGCTTCGATTGAACCCTGGTGATAATCGTAACCGTAGAATTGCGAATTCGGGAATGCCTTTGCCATCAGAATGGTCGAGGCACCGTGACCACAGCCGACGTCAGCGACGATGGCGCCACGTTGCAGTTTCTCGACGACGCCATCGAGCGCAGGCAACCATTCATTGATCAGATGGTGATTATACGCTGGACGAAACAGACGCCGTGTACCGCAAAAGAGACAGCCGTTATGCTCGTGCCAAGCGAGTTTGCCGTCGGTCTTGAATGCGCGGACGATCCTGGCAGTGTCGTCGAACAGCCCGCGTGCGACGTCGAAGAAACCGGCGAGGAAGACCGGGCTTTCTTCGTTGGCGAACACCATCGCTTGTTCTGCGGAGAGCGAGAACTGGCCATTTTCGCTGTCGTATGTGACGTAACCCTGGGCGGCTTGAGCAGACAGCCATTCGCGAACCAGGCGCTCGGAGGTGCCAGTTCGTTCCGCCAGCGCTGTTGACGTGGTTACGCCGGAAGCCACCAGCGCTTTGTACAAGCCCAGTTGATCGCCGACATGCACAAGTACCGCATTCGACAAAGCGCCGAGATCGCCCAACATGCGGCCGACAAACGCGTTCAATTTCTCCGGGTTAACTGTGGATTGCTCTACTTCAGGCATGGTGTCTCCTCGTGACGAATTGGCGGATCAGCCACCGACACTTACCAAGGGTACGTCCCCTAACCGTCCCTTGTTTACTTTTGTCCATATCGGCACGGGGCGGTTAAGTCGTCACGAACATGTGGGCTATCCGGGGAGCGCCTCGAAGAGTTGCGCAGGGTCCTGGATGACGAGGTGCGGGTTGGGCCAAACTGAGAAGAACTCAATGCGAGCATATGTTTTTCCGCTCTGCTCCCGAACGCGGACATTCATCATGGCGATCGGTACAGCAGGGCCAAAAGGAGACATCACCAGGTGCGCGCGAGCATGCAGGGCAAGTCCAAGCGAGTTGGCCGTCGTTCAAATTGGAACAAGATCGGGAAAGACGGACACGCGTATGAGCCCGACGTCCGAGCCCTCAACGCGCGGCGTTGTAGACATCACGTAGGACGTTCGTCTCAAGCTCCAAATCCTCCAGCCGATGCTTGACTACATCGCCGATGCTGACGATACCGGCTAGCTTGCCGCCGCGTAGTACCGGCATATGACGCACGCGATGGTGCGTCATATGGTTCATCACCCGATTGACACTCTCGTCCGGGGACACGGTGGTCACACCGTATTGCATGATTTCCTTCACAGGCATCGACCCGGCTGTCTCGCCATAGCGAGAAAATGCATGAACGATTTCACGTTCGGAAATGAGACCGAGAACTGCGTTCTCACTCGTCACCACGAGGGCGCCAATATTCTTTGCGCGGAGCCAGTCGGCCGCCCTCTTGATGCTGGCTTCCGGAGCTATTGTCGTGACGTCGGTGCCCTTCCGCCTCAGAATGCTTTCGATGGACATAGTCTCCTCCCATCGTGTGGCCTAGCCCCCTATCTCATCTCGCCCCCCGGGGGGCATGCCATGGAACCCGTTCTCGTCTACGAGGGGCATTAGCATATCATATCGGCAGGAAGCAGTCAGCGAGCATCGGGGACTGCGCAACCGATCAGTCGTTGGCAAACTGGTGCGTGACCGGTTCGGGTCACAAGCGGTCATTGGCGAGCTTACTCGATTGCGCATTTACACCTTGCGATCTCGAGCTGCGAGGATTTTCTCGCGGAGGCGCGCGGCTCTCTCAACGTAGAAAACGGCTTTAGCCTTGCCATATTCTTCGAGAGCTCCGCCAACGGCATTGAGCGCATCGTCGCGATGGGTTGGCTCGCTGCCTTTATCGAACAAGGCGAAATGGGCCAGGGCGAGTTTTTCTTGGGTCTGCGCCCAAAGGAATGGCGTGTCCTCGCGGGTCCTTTCCTTCAACGCCTCATGAAGGGCGGCGACGGCCTCCTCCAGCCGAGCCGTCCCTTTCTCGCGCTCGCCGAGGATCACAAGCGCGGCGCCCAAACTGGTTTCGGTAAAAGCCCAGTCCAGCGGTGCGCGGTCGCGGGGTTGTTCCTCCAGCGCCCTCCGGTAGGCAGCGATCGCCTCCTCCAACCGAGCCGTTCCGCTCTCACGCGCTCCGATAGTTCGAAGCGCATTGCCGAGACTGGTCTGGGTCCTGGCCCAGTCGAGCGGCGCGCGCTCACGGGTATTTTCCTTCAACGCGTCGCGAATGGCGGCGACGGCATCCTTCAGCGGCGCCGTCCCGCTGTCACGTTCTCCCAAAGCCCGGAGCGTATTGCCCAGGCTAGTCTGGGTCTTGGCCCAGTCGAGCGGCACGCGCTCGCGAGTGTTTTCCGTCAGCGCCTCGCGAAAAACGGCAACCGCCTCCTCCAGTCGCGCTATTCCGCCTTCCCGCTCACCTAGAATCTCGAGCACGACGCCAAGGTTGTTCTGGGTCCTGGCCCAGTCCAGCGGGACCCGCTCACGTGTTCTTTCCTCAGCGGCACTGCGATAGGCGGTGATGGCCTCTTCCAGCCGGGTGGTCCTGGTCTCGCGCGCGCCAAGGATCTGAAGGGCGGCGCCCAGGTTATTCTGGGTCTTGGCCCAGTCGAGCGGGACCCGCTCGCGAATCCTTTCTTTCAGCGCCTCACGAAAGGCGGCAGTGGCCTCCTCCAGACGCGCCGCTCCGCCCTCCCGTTCGCCGAGACGCATGAGCGCATTCCCCAAGTTGGTCAGCGCCGCGGCCCACTGGAGCGGAACACGTTCACGCGTCCATTCCTTCAGCGCCTCGCGACAGGCGGCGACGGCCTCTTCCAGCCGGACAGTTCCGCCCTCGCGCTCCCCGAGGCTGCGGAGCGCAATGCACAGGTTGTTTTGGATCATCGCCCAATCGAGCGGCATAAGCTCGCGAGAATTTTCCTTTAGCGCGTCACGAAAAGCAGCGATCGCCTGTTCAAGCTGCACTGTCCCGCTTTCGCGCTCGCCGAGCCGCATGAGTGCGCCGCCGAGATTGTTCTGGGTGACGGCCCAATCGTTTGGCATGCGATCGCGCGTCCATTCCTTCAGAACATTGCGAAATGCTGTGACGGCTGTTTCCAACCGGCCCGGTCCGCTCTCACGTTCTCCGAGGGCCCAAAACGCGAGGCCCAAATTGTTTTGGGTCGTCGCCCAATCGAGCGGCGCGCGTTCCCGAGTCCACTCCTTTAGCGCCTCGAGATAAGCGGTGATCGCCGCTTCCAATCGCGTCGTCCCGCCTTCCCGCTGCCCAAGGGCCAAAAGCACATTGCCCAAATCGTTTTGGGTCGAGGCCCATTGCAACGGCACGCGCTCGCGGGGCGTCAGATGAACCAGCCGGTTGTATCGCTCCAGTGCCGAAAGCAAAGCACCGTTATCGCCGAGTTCGTCTCCCTGCTGATAGAGGGCGCTTGCCTCTTTTTGTAGGTAGCTGATCCGCTTGTCCTCGTGAGCGCTGTTTGGCCGAAACAGTGCAGCCGCATTGGCAAAATGCTTTGCGGCTTCGCGATACCGCAACCGGGTGAGTGCAAGGTCACCGCGTCGGGCTGACGTTTCGGCCGCGTTGAAGGTGAGGCGGTCGAGACCGTGCCGCTCCTCCATCTCTACATTCGCCAGCAGAGCGTCCGCCTCGGCCAGCTGGCCTGCTTCGATTGCTTTTTGCGCATCAGTTTTCAGGGCAGCGATTTTAGGATCGTCGCCGGGCTGAGCCGACGCCGTTGTCCGAAGGTCCTTGAAGCGCTCTGCGATTTCGACAAGCTTCGCAGCCAGGCGCTCCGGGGGAATGTCATTCTCGCCAAGAATACCCAGCGCGGCACGCACCTGGCGTTCATTGAGGTCTAATTTTTCCTTGAGTAGGGCGATATTATCTCGCTGTTGAGTGGTCAGGTCTTCCAACGGGCGTTTGGCATCGCGAACAAGTTCATCCACCTTTTCTTGTGGGATGCCGATGATCACCGTGGAGCCAGTGACACTGCCGCCAATAGCGATGCTACCGGTATCCGCCTTGACCTGAGCACAGGCAGCGGCAATCGACGCGAAGAAACACATGCCCAATGCTGCAATGAAGCACAGATGCCGCTTCATGGCGTGGCGCCTCATTTCGGTTTCGACGCGCAATCCGACTTGGTCATGGCCCCCGTCCGGATGGTCGCGCCGGTCACGTTGCCGCCGATGGCGATGCCACTACAGTCTGCCTGGACGTTGACAGGCACCGGCTGTGAAGCTTTCGTCTCAGGAGATTTCGGGGGAGGAAAGAAATAGACAAAAGCCACCCACAGTCCGGTCGCCGCAACGACCAGCCCGCCTCCGAGCCACCTCAGAACCTGCTGATTGCGCCTATCGCGCAAGAATCGCCAGAACGAGTTCATGACAGCTACCCGCATGTGAATAATCGCGGCAAAATGCGCGATCGTGTCGCGCTCTGTAACGAGACGAGCGCCGGCCCGTTCGAATCGGGCCTCTAATCCAAGTTGCAGACCTGGACGCGACGATAGCCAACCGTATTGCCGGAGGCCCCGGTGACTGGTCTGCGGGAGATGGAGCAATCGCTTCCGACTGCGCGGCCAGCTGGGGAGCCTTCCACAAAAACGGGAGGCGGAGGGCGACCCGGTCCGCGTGAACCATGCCAACCACCGCCGCCACCGCCACCGCCGCCCCTAGCTGAGGCCGGCGTGGACATGACCAGGACGGACATGACTAGGATACCGACGGTAAAGCCGCCTGCGATTGACCTGTGGAAATTGATCATGACCTGCCTCTTTCGTTTGTGACTGGAGGCAACGTCGCCGCATCTCTCTCGGCGCGCGAAGGGTGAATTGACAACGATCTTTCAGCCCAGTCCGCGCGCCCGGGAGGCAGCCAGATGCGCCTCCGTAGTCCCCGGCAGTTAACACAGGATGGGCCATCCGGCCGTGAAGCAGTTCACACGCTAAAAGTTTTTTGCCGCCGACCGATTTCACCGATGTCGGCTGTCGGGCGCAAACTCTCTGCCCGAGAGAGGCCCACCCCCTCCCCCAAGTGCGGTTATCCGCGGCGAAAAAGGGTCGCCGTAGTTGGCGGCCTATTTTCATGCCGCCCTCCTCCAAAATCCGCCCCGCTCGCCTATCTTTTCGACCATGCGCCACATTTACGAGCCGTGCATCGCGACGAGCGGCACAAGGTTCCTGCCCGTCCCGACTGGCTTCACGAAATCAAACACGACGGCTATCGCCTGATCGTCCAGCGCGAGGGCGAGCGCGTGCGGCTGCACCCGGCGCGGCTATGACTGGTCCAATCTGATGAATATCGCGGCTCCCCGATCACGTCGATGGGGCGCTTCTCGCCTTTAGCGCCTCGGGGTATGGATGTTCAAGATCTCGTTAATTCGTCCGATGATTTCCGTGACAGCATTGTCCGCGCGCCAGAAAGGCAGCAAGTCACCTCCCCTCATCGTGGTTCCATCCGTGCGCAGCGTTTCTGCCGCACGCATTGCGGCGTAAGGCAGCTCTTTATAGAGCCCCCCGCAACTCAATCGCTTCCTCCGGTCTAATAGCATCTCGACTCTTCGGAACCGAAGGCCAGCCGTTGAGGAGAATTG
>WNGI01007402.1_pt1 | contig 10053 bp, 7 predicted proteins | sample 5400621 | NCBI WGS metagenome assembly WNGI01 (sample SAMN13153374, study PRJNA577476) | soil metagenome | isolation source: 20 cm soil or saprolite under Garry oak tree replicate 1 | place: USA:California | collected 2016-06-15 | reverse complement strand
GGAAAAGTGGCGACCGTCTTGCAGATGATCGCGATTGGATGGGTGATGCTACAGCTTCACTTTCTTCCGCTGCTGTATGTAGTTATCGCAGCCGGGGTGTTCACGTTCATCTCAGGAATCGTTTACGTCACCGACGGGGTGCGCCAGTTGCAAGCCGAAGGGCACGCGAATGCGACAAAACAGTGAGATCGACGTTTCCGTATAATGAACGACGCTCCGAACAAGGTTCCTGCCGTTGCGATCGTGGGCCGGCCAAACGTGGGCAAATCTGCCCTATTCAATCGTCTCATTCGGCGAAAGGTTGCCATCGTTCACGATCAGCCTGGAATTACGCGCGACAGAATTTCCGCGGTTTGCGCAAGTGGCACACGGCCTTTTGTTCTTTGGGACACCGGCGGGATTTTTGGCGCGGGTGAAGCGGAACTGACCAGGCAGGTTCGCCGCACCGCCGAGGAAGCGGTTCGCGACAGCGATCTTTTACTTTTCGTCGTCGATGCAAAAGAAGGTTTGTCGCCGATAGACGAAGAGCTTGCGCGCGTGCTGCGCAAATCTCAAAAACCTGTGATCCTTGTAATCAACAAAATCGACGATGACAAACACGAGCCGTTTGCGGCGGAATTCGATTCGTTAGGCTTCGGATCGAATGTTTTGATCAGCGCAGAACATGATCGGGGCACGCTGGATTTGCTAGACACAGTCGATCGTCTTCTCCCCTCGCCCAATGTTGATTCACGACCCACGAGTCCCGAGTCACTCGCGGTCGCGATTCTCGGCCGGCCAAACGTGGGAAAATCTTCACTCGTCAATTCCATCGTGCGCAGCGAACGCGCGATTGTGAGTGAATTGCCAGGAACCACGCGCGATACCGTTGACGTTCTTTATGAGCGCGGCGGGCGCGCGTTCGTTTTCATCGACACTGCGGGAATTCGCCGACGGGGCAAGCAATCAACTTCAGTTGAGATCTTCAGTGCAATGCGCGCAGAACGCAGCGTCCGCCGGGCCGACCTTTGCATTCTGATTGTTGATCTCACGGCGGGCGTAACCGCACAGGACAAACGAATCGCTGGATTGATTCAAGCAGCGCAGAAGCCGGCGATGATCGTTTTGAACAAATGGGACCTGGTTAAACCAAACCGCAATCAAAAGCAGACCATCACCAAACTCGTGGAGGTCGCGCGTCAGCGAATTTTCTTTCTGGATTATGCGCCGGTGCTAATTACGTCGTCGTTAACTGGAGAACACGTCAGCAAATTGTTTGGGTCGATCGAAAAAATCCAACGCGCCGCACGGCAGCACGTCAGTACTGGAGTTCTAAACCGATTACTGCGGCAGGCATTTGAAGCGACCCCCCCACCGATCATTAGAGCGCGGCGCCTCAAACTTTTTTATGCTGCGCAATCGAAAGGCAAAGAAGGTCAGCAATTGCAGCCTCCGGAGTTTGTCCTTTTCGTAAATGATCCTCGATTACTGAATCAAACCTACGAGCGCTACTTGGAATCTCGCGTCCGCCAGGCGCAACCTTTTCCAGGGTTACCGATCATTCTCACGCTACGTCCCCGCGCCCAGAGTCGGAGGCCAACATCGCGCTTGCGAGCGAAATAAAGGGCTTACTCCGGCTCCTGACGATAGGGAAGGCTTTTGCGAAGTGATGTAAGAATGATTTCGCTCAGCTTGACGGCATCATTGTCTCCGAAGGAGCGCGCCTCATTGAGCGCTTCTTCGGCCACGCTGATTGCCCGCGGAAAATTTCCCGCCTCGGCATAAGCCGCAGACAGCGTATCGAGAAGAGCTGGGATCCGACGTTCGGTCAGAGCGCAAGCGCGTTCCGCGAGGCGAACTGCCTCGGTCCCATCGCGCGATTTCGAATCGGGATACGTCGCAAGCAACCAAGCCAGTTCGTCGAGCATTCGCGGTGAATCCGGCGCGTTTGCAGCGATGTCGCGGAGTCGCTCCAAACCACTAGGCTCCTTCGCCATCGATAGCAGAATCTGCCGTAGTTGTGCATGAGCTTGTTCAACTTCCGGCCGCAACATCATCACGTAACCGAGGTGCTGCGCTGCCGATACAAAATCACGGCTTTCGGCCAGAGCCGTCCCTAACGCGGAATGAGCAGCCGCGTCGTATGGCGATACAGTCAGCCAGTCTCGTCCAAGCTCGGCCGCTTCGCTGTAACGGCGCGATTCGAAAAGACAATTCATCAGGAGCTGGTAGGCCGAAGAATTTTCAGGGCCAAGCCCTATGGCGTGGCGAGCTTCCGCAATTGCGTGTTCCGGATCATTGCGCTTTACCGAAACAGCCAGGGTCAAGTAGGCAGCAGAATCGGCCGGATTCAGCTCAACCGCCCGTTCGGCTTCCTTAATGGCTTCCTCATCCTGGCCTAGTTCACTCAAGCTCAAGGCGTGAAAGCCGCGTGCGGTCGCATTGGAGGGATCTGCTTCTACAGCCTTAAGCGCTTCGGCGGCGGCGTGGTCGATCTTGCCTTGGACGCCAAAAGCTTTTGCGGCATACAGATGTTGCGCCACCGAAGGAACAATCCAGTAAGTGACGAAACTATTGATCGCCCAAACTAAGATTAGCATATCAAGAACAAATCGCAGACGCCTACTGCCGTGTGTCAGCATTTCCCAACCGAGCGCGCCAAAGAAACAAATTGGCGTAAGGGCCGACAACCCGTAGAACGCTTTTGCTTGTGCATAGGAGGGAACTTTGAGGGTCATAAAAATCAAGCCGAGCACGAGTAATGCGCAGAAGCTAAGCAACACGAACAATTCGCCGGAAGGTTTCCGAATAAACCGAACGATCGCGGCGACGACGCCTAAGAGCATCAACGCCGTGGGAATCGCCGCCCACAAATAACCGGCTACCATTTGCTGCTGGTTCCAGGCCAGGGTCAAGCTCGACGCGCCGCCGCATAACGCGTCGCCCCAGAGCGTCGAATAGATTCCGTCCGCAAATCCAGCGAAACCGCTGAAGAGTGGATGCACCAATGATCGGCCGAAACGAAGGTAATCAGTCGCAGTGTGATAACCGGGGTCCTGCCACCAGGTGAATCCGCTGACTACATCCCAGTTGCCAAGGAGCGGCGTACCGAACCTCAGCCAGATGCGCGCGTAATGCCAGCCGCATACAGTAAGACAAATCGCAAGCAGTAGCCCGAGGTTGCGCAACGAGATTGCGAGTCGCACTCGCGCGTAAGCGAGCTTCCCGGCGATTGCAGCAATCGCGATGGGAAGTAGCAAAACGGTGGTCGCTTTCGCCAGCATCGCTGCGCCAAGCGTGAATCCGAGCCAGGCGAACTGCGACGCGCGCGGCGTATCGCTCTTCAGCAGTCGCAAACATACATATAGCGTCGCTGTGGCCAGAGTGGCGGCCAGCATTTCATTCGTCACATACTGCGCGAGATACACGTGCATCGGCAGAAATGCTGCGAGCAAAAGTCCGACGAACGCGGTTCGCGCAGGAAACAAAAGCCGTAAACTAAGAAAAACAAAGACGAATTGGGCGATGCCCAAGAACGCGCCGATCAAACGCAGTAATAAAATCGACGTAGGATCGTTGATTGACAGTTTGCATGCTGAAAGGCTGGCCGCGGCAATCAAGTAATAGAGCGGCGGCTGATACATTTCCCAGCCTTCATTCGCCAACGGCAATGCTCGGTGTTCCTGGATGTAGTTGATGTATTTGAGATGCTCCTTCGCGTCGAAGCCGGCGTGAAACGGCAACAGCCGCGAATTATTCCAGAATAACAGCAACCAGAGGCCGGCTAGGACGAGCAAGAGCGTTTTTTCCAGCCATCGTGTTGTGCAGTTCTTAAGGCTGAGGTTCCAGATAAAGACGGCTACAGAAGCGATTGCAATGAGAACTATCCAAAAAGGCCAAACTTTTTGCAGCGTATCAAACGTGCCTTCCCCGCCAGCAATGGAATTACCGGGCCCTGGAGTCTTCGCCGCCGCGGCCAACGCGGCATGACGCCATGAAGAACCGGCAAACGATACTTCCCAAGTTCTGTCGCTGCGCAAGTTTAGTTGATCCGTATTCAAAGTAAGCCACAGCGCCGGGGGTCCATTATGATTAAAGACCCGAGCTTCGATCACGTTACTGCCTCCCTGTAATTGCCCGGTAACGTCGACGCTCACAATCTCTTTCCAATTGCGATTCGACGGAAAGCGAACGGCTACGCCATTGATTCTTACGTCGGCGCGCCGCATTGAGCGAACGCCCAAACGCGCGGTCGCCGGTCGATCCGTCAAAATAAACTCGCGCCGGAATATTGCGTCGAGACTGGCGAACCAATGCGCGTGGGTGTCAACTGCAACAGGAAAGACTATCCACTCGGCTCGTTTATCACGGGTCAAAAAATTGATGGCCGGATCATTCCAGGCGATCCATGCAAGGACCGACATCGCGACACCTGCAAACGCCGCTACCCCAATCGCTCGGTGCCATGGCTTGAGAAGGAACATTGCGATCTAAACGTTTAGCATTATTCTGCCGCTGCGCTCACGCGACTAGACCGGGAGGATTCGTGAGCGAAATGAGCAGAAATTCAGCAGGTTGCGGCACGTTTGATCGAACGTTCTCCCAGGCCTGCGTGTCTCACGAGTCCGTATGAAATCTACGCAGGAAATTACGCAGGAAGTTCGGGAGCTGGGCCAATGGATTCCGGGGCTCCGCCAACAGGTCGGTCACGTGATCATAGGCCAGAAATATTTGGTGGATCGTCTCCTCCTCGGGCTGCTCGCTAATGGTCATCTCCTGCTCGAAGGCGTCCCGGGGCTAGCCAAGACGCTCACGGTAAAGACGATGGCCGCCTGTATCCAGACCGGTTTCCAAAGATTGCAATTCACGCCAGATCTTTTGCCTGCAGATCTAATCGGCACTCTCATTTACAATCCGCGGACCGGGGAATTTACCACCAAGCTCGGCCCGATCTTTTCCAATCTAATCCTGGCCGACGAAATAAATCGCGCACCAGCCAAGGTACAGAGCGCGCTGCTTGAGGCGATGCAAGAGCGGCAAGTCACCATCGGCGAGCAAACCTATCCGCTTTCCGATCCGTTTCTTGTTTTGGCGACGCAAAACCCGATTGAACAGGAAGGAACTTATCAACTGCCGGAAGCGCAGCTCGACCGTTTCATGTTCAAATTGAACATTGGTTATCCCCAAAAGTCCGAGGAGCGAAACATTCTCGACTTGATGGCGACTTCCTCGCCGGATTTGCGAGTCGATCCAGTGGTTGATCCGAAGCAAATCATCGCTGCCCGGGACGTGGTTAACAGCATTTACATCGATGACCGCGTGAAGGATTACATAGTGGACGTCGTCTGGGCGACGCGTGAGCCCGCAGCCTATAACTTACGACTCGAAGGGCTCATTCGTTACGGAGCTTCACCACGTGCGACGATCTATCTTGCGCTCGGCGCTCGGGCTCATGCGTTTCTGAACGGCCGGGGCTACGTCACGCCGCAGGACGTCAAAAGCATTGGCCCCGACGTGTTGCGACACCGCATCATTGTTAGCTACGAAGCCGAGGCAGAAGCAGTCACCAGCGAGACGATTATTGAGAGAATATTTGCTGGATTGCCGGTGCCGTGATGAGGACCAACAGTGAGAAGTGATTGGTGAGAAGTGAGAAGTCGTTACAGTGATTGCGAGATCGTTTCGGGATTTGAAAGTCTACCAGGCAGCTCGAAATGCAGCAGGAACCATATTCGTCTTGAGTCGCGAATTTCCCGTCGAGGAACGTTATTCCTTAACGGATCAGATTCGGCGCAGTTCACGGGCTATTAAAGCAATGATTGCTGAGGCGTGGGGCCGACGGCGCTATAGGGCCGTGTTTGTTAACAAGCTCGATGAGGCACTCGGCGAAGCCACTGAGACCCAGTCCTGGTTAGATGACGCGCGAGATTCTGGCTATGTTCTTCCTGAGCAATTCGACCCGCTTGATTCCCAATACGTTTCGATAGGGAAAATGCTTTCGCGAATGATCGATCGGGCCGACGACTTCTGTAAGCATTCTCCAGCAACGGATTATCGAGGGATTTCACGCGTAGAAGAGAATGACTCGACGAGCGAACAGTCATCTAACATCGACGAATTTTTCGCATAATCACTTTTCACTTCTCACCAATCACTTCTCACTTCCGATGGAACCAGCGGAGATTCTCAAAAAAATCCGGACTCTCGAGATAAAGACGAGAGGGCTCGTCGAGACCGCGTTCGCCGGCGATTACCACAGTGTTTTCAAAGGCCGGGGAATGAATTTTGAAGACGTGCGTGAGTATCAGCCCGGCGACGAAATTCGCGCGATCGACTGGAACGTGACCGCGCGGATGGGCAACGCGTTTGTGAAAAAATTTACAGAAGAACGCGAGCTTACGGTAATGCTGGTCGTGGATGTCAGCGCGTCAGGAAACTTCGGGAGCACAACGCAATCAAAACGGGAATTGGCCGCGGAAGTCGCGTGTTTGCTCGCTTTCAGCGCGATTAGGAACAACGACAAGGTCGGGCTCATCCTCTTCACCGATCGCGTCGAGCTTTTTATTCCTCCAAAGAAAGGCCGCTCCCATACGCTACGACTTATCCGGGAGATTTTGTTTTTCGAACCAAAGGGACGCGGCACAGAGCCGGCGCTGGCCCTCGATTATCTGAATAAAATTGTCACACGACGCGCTGTGGTTTTCTTCATTTCGGATTTTCAGGCGCCCGATTTTTCGCGAGCACTGGCAGTGAGTGGACGGCGGCACGATTTCGTGGCCATCCATATTCACGATGAACGAGAACGAGTATTGCCAAATATCGGCATCATCACCTTGGAAGATGCCGAGACCGGGGATCAAATTGAGATCAACACGGCGGATCGCACAACGCGAGCGCGTTTTAGCGGGCTTATGGATGAACGCGAGCAGGAGCTTGCGCGCGTGCTGCGCCGAAACAATATCGACGCGATCGCTCTGCAAACCGGCAAAGACTATCTGCCGCAGCTGCGCTCCTTTTTCAAACAACGCGAGCGCCGCATTCGTGTTCGATGAGGGAGATCGGAGGAGCGGTGGAGCAATGGAGTAATGAAATGAATTCGCCTGGCACTACTCCACGACTCCACTACTCCATTATTCCTTTGCTGTTGGCTGAGGAGTTTCACGATATTGCGCCGCCGGTCGATTATTCGCTGCTTTCGCCGTGGCTGGTTTTTCTCGGAATGTTCGTCTTGCTCACGGCGATCGGTTTGATTGTGTGGTTTGTTGCAAAATCTTTTCGGCGCCCAACACCGCCCCAATCACCCCGCGAGCGCGCACTTGCATTGCTCGAGCAAATACGAGGACAGATCACAGCGATCGATCCATATCGCTTCAGTATCCGTGTGTCGGACATTCTCAGGCGCTACGTGACGGAACAGTTCGGATTGCCCGTCACGCGGCAAACGTCTGTCGAGTTTCTGAATGGGCTCAGAGGTTCATCGCCGTTCTCCGACGACGAAAAATCGCTGCTCGAAGATTTCTTGAACCGCTGCGACCTGATCAAGTTTGCAAGGTACGAAGCAACAACTTCAGACAGTGAATCGTTACTTGAGGAAGCGATCCGCTTTGTGAAAGGAGGTCAACCATGTTTGATTGGTTCACAGGAAATAGCGCGTTGACCTTCGCGCATCCGTGGCTGCTCCTGCTGCTCTTGGTGGTTCCGTTGCTCGCGTATTTGCGTGGAAAACGCGGGCCGGCCGCTGCGCTGACTTTTTCATCCACAGCAAGCCTTCGGGCGATCGGAAAACAAAGCGCTGCGCGTGCAGGCAAAATTCTGCGGTCACTGGTGCTGGCTTCGATTGCGGTCTTCGTGATTGCCCTCGCGCGTCCGCAGCTCGGCAAAAGTCTTACTCAGATCGAAGCCAGTGGGATCGATATTATCCTGACGCTGGATGTCTCCGGATCGATGCTGACCAAGGATTTTACAATCGGCGGACAAGAGGCGACGCGTGTCGATGCGATCCGCGAAGTCACACGTAAATTCATCGAAGGCCGACCAAACGACCGCATCGGCATCATCGCATTCGCGGGTCGCCCGTATGTGGTTAGCCCGATGACACTGGATCACGATTGGCTGCTGCAAAACCTGGATCGCGTGCGGATTGGACTGGTTGAGGATGGCACTGCCATTGGATCGGCCATGGCAGCAGCAGCTAACCGGTTAAATGATAAACGTTCGAAAAGTCGCGTGCTCGTTCTCTTAACCGACGGAGAAAATAATGCTGGCAAAATTCCACCAAACACTGCGGCCGAGGCAGTCAAAGCGTTAAAGATCCACCTCTATGCAATCGGCGCAGGAATCAACGGAATCGCCCCCGCCCCGATATTCACTCCCAAAGGACCGTTAACAGATGCATTAGGTAACATTCTCTACGAAAACCAGCGCGTGGAATTTAACGAGGCTGGTCTGAGAGAAGTGGCTAAAATTGCAGACGGCAAATTCTTCCGCGCGACCGATACACAATCGCTGGAGCAAATTTATAATGACATAGACAAGCTGGAGAAATCGACCGTTAGCGTGAAAAAATATCAACAATACCGCGACTTGTTCCCGCTGTGTCTGATGAGCGGCTGCGGGCTATTGCTGGCGCAGATTTTATTGTCACAAACCATCTGGAAAAAACTGCCGTGAAAAGAAGGTTGAAGCGTTCACCCTGTCATGTTGAGCTGAGCGAAACATCTCAGATTACCGTCTTAGGGCGCTGCCGGAGGAATAATCAGAGATTCTTCGCTTCGCTCAGAATGACAATGATGTTCACGGTCAGTTTAACGTTTCAACCCTTCAACGTCTTAACGAACACATGACTTTCGGCGTTCCACAATGGCTTTGGGGATTGCTTGTGATCCCGCTTCTGATTGCGTTGTTCATTCGCTCAGAACGGCGCGGTCTCAAACGATTGCAGGAATTCGTTTCGGCGCGGCTGCTGCCGCAGCTCGCTGGAACGGTGAATCGTCCCCGTCGGATATTAAGATTTGCGTTGCAATTGCTCGGGCTTGCTTTGGCCATTGTCAGTCTGGCGCAGCCTCGCTGGGGTTACACGTTTGAAGACGTGAAACGCAAGGGTCTCGATTTGTTGATCGCCGTGGATACGTCGCGCAGCATGCTTTCCAATGACGTGCAGCCGACCCGACTCGATCGCGTCAAGCTGGCGATCCAGGATTTAATCAGTCAGTTGCAGGGCGACCGTGTTGGTCTGATCGCTTTTGCCGGCCGCCCGTTTTTACAGGCGCCTCTGACTATTGATTATGACGCGGTGGTTGAGGCCGTGAACGATCTGGATACCAAGACAATTCCTGAAGGCGGCACCAATATCTCGAGCGCGATTACTCTCGCCACGCAGAGTTTCGGTAAAAGCGCCATGGGAAATCGCGCTCTGGTCATCTTCACCGACGGCGAAGAATTAAGTGGGGACGCCATGAAAACCGCGAAAGAAGCGGCCGACGCCGGTGTGCGAATTTTCACGGTAGGTGTTGGAACACCACAGGGCTCACTCATTCCGGTGACCGGCGACGATGGTCAAACCAGCTTCGTCAAAGATTCATCCGGTCAAGTCGTTAAATCGAAGCTGGATGATAAACGTTTGCGCGAAATCGCTCAGACTACTGGGGGTTTTTATCTTCACTTGGAAAACGGACCTCGCACGATGCAGCAAATTCAGAATGAGGGCCTGGCAAAAATGCAGGCTGCCGAAATGGATGTGCGTTTGTCGCGTCGACCGATTGAACGTTACGAATGGCCGCTCGGCGCAGCGTTAATCGCGCTCGCGCTGTCGATCCTGATTCACGAACGAAAACGGGAGCGACAAAGAGCTTACGCTGTCGCGCCTGCTCGCAAGGCTACGCTTGGCGTTGCCAACGCGCCTGCCGGGGCCGCAGCTGCAACCGTACTTCTCGTGATGTTCCTTTCTTCACCTGCTTTCGCCACCGCGCCGGGTCTCGACGCGTATCGCGGCGGAAAATTCGAAGACGCCTACAGCCAGTTTCAGAACGCGTTAAAATCGCATCCGCAATCGCGCGCAGAGGACAAGCTACAGTT
>WNGI01007401.1_pt1 | contig 10053 bp, 6 predicted proteins | sample 5400621 | NCBI WGS metagenome assembly WNGI01 (sample SAMN13153374, study PRJNA577476) | soil metagenome | isolation source: 20 cm soil or saprolite under Garry oak tree replicate 1 | place: USA:California | collected 2016-06-15 | reverse complement strand
GCTTCACGCGTGCCATGGTCCGCGCCGCACTCGCCGGGAAGCTCGACCGCATTCCCACCACGCCCGACCCCGTGTTCGGAGTCGAAGTCCCGCTGCAGGTCCCGGGCGTGCCGGAAGGCTTGCTTCTGCCGCGCGGCACCTGGAGCGACCCGGCGGCCTACGACGCACAGGCCGCGCGCCTCGCGCAGATGTTCCGGGACAACTTCGCCCAGTTCCGGGACCAGGTGCACGCCGCGGTCGCGGACGCAGGGCCACGGGGATAGGATTGTCGCCGCGGCAGACAGCGTGACCCGGTTCGAGGTCGTCCGCGACCCGCTCTGGGACAACATCCGGCTCGATCCCGAAGCGCTGGCCGTGGTCGACACGCCCGCCGTGCAGCGGCTGCGCTACGTGCGCCAGCTGGGACACGCGTTTCTCGTGTACCCCGGCGCCACGCACAGCCGCTTCGAGCACGCGCTGGGCGCGTACCATCTCGCACGCCGCGCGCTGTCGCAGCTCGAAGACGCGGCCGACGTCCGACTCGACGCCGCCGATCGCGTCCGGCTGAAGCTCGCCGCGCTGTTGCACGACATCGGGCACTATCCCTTCTCCCACGCGCTCGAGGAAGCCGGTCTGCCGCACCACGAGGAGCTGGCGGCGCGGCACCTGGCGGACGGTGAGCTCGCACAACGGTTGGCAGAGCTGGGCGCTCCGGCCCACCAGCTCCTGCCGCTGATCCAGTGCCGGGCACGCGAGCCCCTGGGCGGTCTCGTGTCGGGCTCGGTTGACGTGGATAAGCTGGACTATCTGTCCCGCGACGCCTGGATGTGCGGCGTGCCCTACGGCATAATCGACGTTGACCGGCTGCTCACGTCGCTGACCGTGGCCCCGGGGCAGGACGGGCATCCGACGCTCGCCCTCCACGAGAAGGGCCTCGCGGCACTCGAGTCCCTGCTATTCGCCAAGTATCAGATGTATCGCAACGTGTACTGGCACCACGCCGTGCGCAGTGCCACCTCGATGTTCAAGCGCCTGGTGCGACGCGCGATTGCGGCCGGCGGCCTCCTGCCCGACGCCGTCGCGGTCGCCACCGACGACGGGTTGATCCACGAGCTGCTGCAGCGGGACGCGACCGGCCTGGCCCGCCGGCTGCGTGAGCGCCGGCTGGCGAAGCGGGCGCTCGACCTGCCGGCCACGGAGCTGCCCGGCGACACTCCCTCGTGGCCGTCCGACGATCCCGATTTACTCGAGCGAGTAGAGGACCGGCTCGCGCGCGACGCCGGTCTCTCGCCGGGGGAGCTGTTCCTGGACTTCCCGGCTAAGGCCGGGATGCTGGCGCTCGACCTGCCGCTCGTGCAGCGCGACGGCACCGTGACACACCTCGGCCTTCCGCGAGTCGCCGCCGAGCTCTATCGCTCGGCGCGGCGGCTGCGGGTGTTCGTGCTGGGCGAGGCGCGGGTGGAGGCGAAACGGATCGTGGACTTGGTGATGTTACCGCGGGAGGCAGTGCGAGCACTCGTGAGCGGTGAGGGGTGAGCGGTGAGACCTCTTACCGCTTAGCGCCGTTCACGGCTCACCTCGGTCTCGCCCCCGGCTGCGTGATTTGCGTAGTGTCGCCCACCGCCGCGTCCACCGAATCGATCCGGACGATGATCGCCGTGATGTTGTCGAGCCCGCCGTGCCGGTTGGCCTCGGTGATGAGATCGTCCACCTGCTCCTGCGGCATGCGGTTTCCCGCCAGGAGCTCCGCCAGCTGAGGGTCTTCGAGCATCCCCGTCAATCCGTCCGAGGCGAGCAAGAACAGGTCGCGCGGCTTCACCGTGCCGAGGTAAACGTCCGGCATTACATCGCTATTCGCGCCCACGCAGCGGGTGATCACGTTCGAATACGGGTGGGAGCGCGCCTGCTCGGGGGTAAGATACCCCGCGTCGACTTGCTCCTGGACGTAGGAGTGATCCTTGGTGAGCTGCATCAGCTTCTGGTCACGATAGAGGTAGGCACGGCTGTCCCCCACCTGCCCGATCAGGAACCGCGTGTCGTACAGCACGAGGGCTGTGACCGTGGTTCCCATGCCGCGCTTGTCGTGCTCGGTGAGGGTGCGTTGAAATATGGCCCCGTTCGCGGCACGGATCGACGTGCGCATCCGGTCGGCCACCTGGTCGTCGGAGAGAGTCTTCAGGGACCCGAGCTCGCGCGCCACGAAGCGCACCGCCATCTCACTCGCCACCTCGCCCGCGGCGTGCCCGCCCATGCCGTCTGCCACTACAAAGATCCCGCGGTCGGGGACCATGAGAAAGTTGTCCTCATTCCCCGAGCGGATGATACCGACGTCGCTGCGACCGGCGCAGGTGATATGCACGGGGTGCCGCTACGCCAGCAGCCGGTGAAGGAGGGCGACGAGCGCGCCACCACCCACCACCAGAGCCGCCGCGCTTCCGCCGCAGCCTTTGCCCTTCTTGGGCGGTGGCTGCTGGGCAGCCGGCCGCTTAGGGGCCGGCCGGGGACCGGGACGTGACGGCGTCGGCGGCTGAGGCCTCAGCGGCGGCGCCGGCTTGGCTCCCCGCGCTGGCGGGGCCGCGGGCCCTGGGGCGGCGCGGCTCGGGGGATGGAGGGGCGGCGCTGGTGAGGGTGCGGCGGTGGGGGGGACGTTCGGGGCGACGGAGTGGGGCGTCCTCAGGAGCTGAGTGCCCCCACCCTTGGCGACGGGCACCGCGTCGTCGGTCGGCTCGAACACGAGCTGCACATCCCCGAACCGCACCGCGGCGCCTGGGGCAAGCGGGGCCTCGCCCTTCACCCGCTCCCCGTCCACGAACGTGCCGTTGGTGGAATCGAGGTCCACGAGCACCCAGACCCCTTCCCTTCGCTGCAGCTTCGCGTGGCTGGTGGAGACGGAGGGATCGGGTACGACGAGGTCGTTGTACTCGGCCCGCCCGATGTTGGCCACGGGTGTCTTCACCGACAGGCGGTGACCGGAGAGCCCACCGCTGCGCACGAGGAAGCTCGCGAACACGCCGCCCCCCCCGCCCCCCCCGCCCCCTCCACCCCCCCCTCCTCCCGCAACCGATCGGGGGGAGGCCGGCACGAAGGCTTCGAGGCCATGCACGGTATGTCTCAGGCGGTCCGCCGCGCCGGCGGGGGGCACGGCCTGCGGCGGGCTAGCGGCCGGCCCCGGTGGAGGGAGAGGGGGAGGGGGGGGAACCGCGGTGGCGGGCGCCACGTCCACGTAGAAGCGAAACTGCTCGTCGCCCAGCCGGATCACGTCGGCCCGGGCGAGGATTCGCTGACCCTCCACGCGCTCCTCGTTCACGAACGTCCCGTTGGTGCTCGAGTCCACCACGACATAGCCCTTCGGCGTCTGCAAGATCTCGGCGTGCCGCCGTGAAACGTCTTTCCCGGCTACCACCACGTCGCACCCCGCCTCGCGGCCGAACACCAGCGACGCCCCGGTGATTACGTACTCACGGCCGTCCGTAAGGCTCACGACCCGGCCGCCAGTGACGCCGATGGCGGGCGGTTTCACGCCCGCCTTGGCGGGTCCACCGGCCGTCGCAGGCGTGAACGCCTTCACGTACTGGGTGCTGCCCGACCGCCGCTCATCCACGAACGTGAGCTCCTGCCCGGCGACCTCGAGCTTGTCGCCGTGCAGGAGGGGCGTTGGCTCGGTGCCGAGACGGACGCCGTTGATGAACACCTCGGCGGCGGGGGATGCTTTCCGTATGATCACCTGGCCGTCCGCCTGCCCCTGAAGCAGGGCGTGCCGCGGCAGCACGGCGGCGCCCGTGAGGGAGATCGCGCAGCCTGCATCGCTGCCGAGCGCTACCTCGCCCACCGGGATGGTGAACTTCCTGCCGCCGAGTTCGAGCAACGCCATCTGGGAGAGTCCCTTGAGCCGGAAAAGACAGCGCCGGAAGTTACGCGCGACGGTGTAACCGCGCAAGGAAACACGCTTTACGCGATGTTCACCGCTTCCTCCCGCCCCACCAAGCCGCGCCGCAGCCAGTACCAGAATAGCAGCGATCCGGCGATCACCGTCGCGTAGCTGTTGATGAAACGCCAGATGAGCGCGTACGACGGCAGCTGCGCGGGCCCGACATAGATCTGCATGACCGCCGCGGAGAGAAACTCGGCGAGCCCGGCCGACCCGGGCGTCGGTGCGAAGTAGAGGAGGAAGGTGATGAACGTCTGGAGGAGGAGGATGTCGACGAAGTTGGCGGGAATACCGAGCGCGCGCAGCGCGACGTATCCCGCGAGCAGCTTGTTGGCGTGCGACGGGGCCGACAACAGCACGGCCCAAAACAGCGCCAGCCAGCCCTTCGGGTTGCCGAACGCGACCAAGCATTCGTGCGCGCGGTCGATCCCCTGCCGCAGCTGCTCGATGCCCGCAGCGATGCGGTGGCTCCTGCGCTCGAGCCGGCCCGCGAGCCAGTGCACGACGTCTCGCAGCCAGGACGGGAATACCATCGCGATCAGCATGATGACGCCCAGGATGCCGAAGATCGTGAGGCTGGTGCGAAACAGACCGTAGTAGGTGATCCCGAGGATGACGTTGTGCTGTTCGAGGGACTTACCGGCGCCAAGGTAGATGGCGAGCGGCCCTGTCACGGCGAAGAACACCACCGTGGCGACGAACGTCATGAAGGTGGACGTCATCGCTTCGGGAAGTCGCACGCCGGCCCGACGCATGACCCACATCATCGTGGGCCCGGCACCAGACTGGAATGGCGTCAGGTACGCCGCCCAGGCGCTCATGCCCCCGGCAATGATCATGTCCTTCAGCCGCACGCCTGGGCGTACGTGGCGGGCGACGACCCACAACCGCGTCCCTCCGCCGATCCAGTCCATCGAGGCGAGGCCCAGGCCTACCACCATCCACCACCAGTGCAGGTGCAGCAGCGTGCGCACGACTCCCTCGAGGTTCTCGCCATACACGACGAGGACGACGATTACACCAGCCAGGGAGATTACGGCGAAGAGCTCCAGCCCGCGGCGGAGCAGGCGTGGCGTGAGGGCGAGGGCCATGTGGTGGCGAAACTAGGGGGGCTCGGGGCTCGGGGCTAGGTGCTCGGGTACGGTTTGCCCGAACCCCGACCCCCCAATCCCGAGCCCCTGTTATCTTAGGGGGTTATGCCTCGCTCACCCGACCGCGTGATCATCCGCAACGCGCGGCAGCACAACCTCAAAGGGATCACCGTCGAGCTGCCACGGGGCGCCCTCACGGTCGTCACCGGGCCGTCGGGGTCCGGCAAGAGCACGTTGGCATTCGACACCCTCTACGCTGAGGGCCAGCGCCGCTACATCGAGTCGCTCTCGACGTATGCCAAACAGTTTCTCGAGCGGATGCCGAAGCCGCTGGTGGACGCGATCGAGGGAATCTCGCCAGCCGTCGCCATCGAGCAGAAGAACCCCACCACGAGCAGCCGCTCGACCGTCGGCACGGCCACGGAGATCTACGACTTCCTGCGGCTCCTGTGGGCGCGCACCGGCACACAGCATTGCGTGAAGTGCGGGAGCGTCGTGAAAGTCGACACCGTGCAAGAAGTGGTGGATGCGCTGGTGGATGTAGGGGCGCAGCAGGCTGCGCCCCTACCCATCCTGATGGCCTTTCCGCTCCCGGCGAGCGCGCACCGGCCGGACGTCGAGGTGGCGGCGCAGCTTCGCGCGGCAGGGTTCGTGCGGGCCCAGCTCGATGGCGTCGTGGCGCGTCTCGAAACGCCCGACGCCGAGCAGCGGGTGCGCGAGGCGCAGGAGGTCCTCGTGGTGGTGGACCGGCTGCCGGCTTCGGACGCGAATCGTGGGCGCCTCGCCGACGCGGTCGCCACGGCCTTCAACGAAGGCGAGGGTGTCGCCGTCGCGCTCGACAACGGCGACCGCCGTCGCTTCTCGTCCCACCCCACGTGCTCGAACTGCGGCACCGCGGCGCCCGCGCTCTCGCCGATCCTGTTCTCGTTCAACAACCCGCGGGGCGCCTGCCCGGCGTGCAACGGCTTCGGCGCCGTCTTGGAGTACGATGAGTCGCTCATCGTGCCCCACCCCGGGAAAAGCCTGGCGCAGGGCGCACTCGCTCCCTGGACCAAGCCGCGCTACGAGGGCCGCCGTCGCATTCTGCGCGAGACCGCCCGGGCGAAGGGAATCTCCTTCGACACACCGTGGGCGGACCTGACGAGGAAGGCCCGACATTTTCTGCTCAACGGCGCGAGTGGCCGATTCCTCGGCATGCTCCCGTTCCTCCAGCGCCTCGAGGCGAAGCGGTATAAGCAGTACATCCGCGTCTTCCTGCGGCAGTACCAGCTGGCGAAGACCTGTCCCGCGTGCGGCGGCGCGCGGCTCAAACCCGAGGCGCTGGCCGTCCGCGTGGGCGGGCAGACGATTGCGGGCGTCGCCGCGCTCACGGCCGGCGCCCTGCGGGACTGGATCGCGGCGCTCCAGCTGACACCGTTCCAGCGTGCGGTGGCGGTGCATATCCTGGCGGAGCTGGCAGCTCGGGTCTCGTTCGTGAACGACGTCGGGCTGGGTTACCTCACACTCGACCGGTTGACGCGCACCCTCTCGGGGGGCGAAGCGCAGCGCATCGCCCTGTCCAACGCCCTCGGCTCCCACCTCGTCGACACGCTGTACGTACTGGACGAGCCGACCATCGGTCTGCATCCCGCGGACACCGGCCGGCTCCTCGGTCTGTTGCGTCGGCTGGCCGACGGCGGCAACACGGTCGTGGTGGTCGAGCACGACCCCGCCGCCATGCGGGCTGCCGACTGGATGGTCGAGCTGGGTCCCGCGAGCGGCGAAGCGGGCGGCGCGCTCGTGTATCAGGGGCCGGCCGCTGGGGTGTGCGCAGCGGGGACCCTCACGGGGCAGTACCTGTCCGGAGAGAAGCGCATCGGCGTGCCGTCGGCGCGCCGCCCGGCGCGGCGCTGGCTCGAGGTGAGGGGGGCACGCCTGCACAATCTCCAGGGCGTCGACACGCGCATTCCGCTGGGAACGCTCACCGCCGTGACCGGCGTATCGGGATCCGGGAAGTCCACCCTGGTGCACGACGTGCTGTTCCGGCAGCTCGAGTCCCGGCTCACGGGGACGCACGGCGCGAAGCAGCATCTGGGGGAGCCGGTGGGCGAGGTGCAGGCGCTCGACGGTTGGGAGGCGATCAGCGATGTGGTGCTCGTGGACCAGGCCCCCATTGGTCGCACGCCGCGCTCCAACCCCATCACGTACATCAAGGCGTTCGACGAGCTGCGCGCCCTGTTCGCGGCCGAGCCGCTGGCCCGCGCGAGGGCGTACCCGCCCAGTACGTTCTCGTTCAACGTGGCCGGGGGGCGGTGCGAGGCTTGCGAAGGCGCGGGGCATGTGCTGGTCGATATGGTGTTCCTCGCCAACGTGTTCGTGCCCTGCGAGGTCTGCGCGGGCAAGCGCTTCAAGGAGGACGTGCTCGAGGTGAAGCTCGGCGGCAGCTCGATCCACGATGTGCTCGAATGGACCGTGGACCGGGCGCTGGCGCGCTTCCACCGTCAGCCGCGGCTGGCACGCGCCCTGTGGCACCTGCAACAGGTCGGGCTCGGATACCTGCGGCTCGGCCAGCCCGCGACCACACTGTCGGGCGGCGAGGCGCAGCGCTTGAAGATCGCCCGCGAGCTGGCGCTCGCGGGCGGGAAAAGCCGCGCCGGACGCAAACTCTACATCCTCGACGAGCCGACGACGGGATTGCACCTCGACGACGTCCGAACGTTGTGCCGGGTGCTCGACCGGCTCGTCGACGCCGGCCACACCGTGCTCGTCATCGAGCACCATCTCGACGTCGTCAAGCGAGCCGATTGGGTGATCGAGCTGGGACCGGGAGCCGGCGACGCGGGTGGGCGCGTCGTCGCGCAGGGGACTCCGGAAGACATCGCTCGCAACGCCGACTCTCCCACGGGACGCTATCTCAGGGACGTCGCGTGAACGCCCGGAGGGCGCGATGACGCGACGGCAGGCGGACCTCGCGCTGCTGCTCGCGACCGCGCTGTGGGGCACGAGCTTCGTCGCAGTCAAGAGCGCGCTCGCGGATGCCACGCCGTTCGCGTTCCTGACGGTGCGCTTCGGCATCGCGGCGCTCGCGCTCGCCCCGGGGACCCGGTTTCGCCCGCGGCCCGCCGGCCGGGAGCTCTCGGGCGGCGCCGTGCTCGGCGCGCTCGTCGCCGTCGGGTTCATGGCGCAGACCGCGGGGCTCGTGATCACGACGCCGTCGCGCTCCGCGTTCATCGTTGCGGTGTCGTCGGTGCTCGCGCCGGTGATCGCGCTCGCTCTGCTGGGCGAGCGGCCCCGCTGGCTCACCGCCGCGGCGCTCGCCCTCGCGACACTGGGGATATACCTGCTCACCGCGCCCGACGCCGGTGGCTTGAATCGGGGGGATCTGCTGACGCTCGTGTGCGCGGTCTCGTTCGGCGGCCAGATCGTCGCAGTCGCGCAGCTGACGCGGCGTTATGACCCACGGCGGCTCGTGTTCTTCCAGATCGCGACGACGGCCGTGGTCGCCGCGCTCGCGACCGCCCTGGTCGAGCGGCCGCACATCCACTGGACGCCGCGCTTCGCCGGCGCGCTCCTGTATACCGTCCTGTTCGCGAGCACCATCTGCTTCCTGCTGCAGATGCGCGCCCAGCGGGAGATGTCGACCGCGCGGGCCGCGCTGATCTTCTGCTTCGAGCCGCTGTTCGCGGCGGTGACGTCCTGGCTCATCCTCGGCGAGCGCCTGTCATTGCTGCAGTGGGGCGGCGGGGCGTTGATCCTGACGGGCATGGTGCTGGCGGAGCCCCCAGGGGCTAAGGGACTAAGGGGCTAAGCGGCTAAGGGGCTAAGCGGCTAAGGGGCTAAGCGGGCGACGGAGCTAAGGGCGCGCGACATGGTGATGTGCGACGCCGAGAATTGGTACCGGTTTACGCCAAGACGTCTGCACCTTGGTTGCACGATGCCTGACTATCGGAACCTTCGAGCGTGGCAGCTCGCGCGGGATGTCGCGGTCCAGTCCCGTCCCTGGATCAAGAAGCTCCCTCCCGAAGAGCGCGATGCCCTCGCCGATCAGTGGAGACGCTCCTCTTACAGCGTTGTGCTGAACATCGCGGAGGGGGCGAGTCGTCGCGGCGCTCGAGAGTTCCGCCGTCACCTGGATATCGCGCGGGGCTCTCTGCACGAAGTAGCTGTTGTTCTCGATCTGGTAGTGGCGCTTGGGTACTTCACTGAGAGCGATCTTGTTCCGCTACGGCGGGTACGAGACGAGTGCGCGTGCACAGTTTGGGGTCTGCTGAGGTCGATCGCCGCCAGAAACGCCCCTAGCTCTTAGCCCTTAGCCTCTTAGCCCCTTTTAGCCCCTTAGCCCCTATATTTCGCCCTCATTCCCGAGTAGCTCAGCTGGTAGAGCAGCCGGCTGTTAACCGGCGGGTCGCAGGTTCGAGTCCTGCCTCGGGAGCTTCCAACTAGCGTCCTCTCGATCACATGTGTTGGTCCTTGGTCTCTCGCGAGCCACGGCTGACACCTGTCGTTTGGTGTACGTTCCGATCCATTCGTCCTGGATCAGCATTGCCCAAGTTTTCAGCGTGAGCTGGAGTAGCGTGTGCGAGAGAGCATGGATCGCAGAGGCTTTCTCCGGGCCGTTCTTGCAGCGTCCGCCGGACCGTTTCTGTTTCAGACTTCCTCGATGGTCGAGCGGGAAGCAAGTCGCTCGGCGGAGCACGCAGGCGGTTTCGAGACTGTTGGGCTGTACGCCTCCCTTCCGACCGATCCGCCGCCGAAGGACCCCAGAGTCTATGACTTCTTCAAAGCCTGCGGCTATAACTACCTGGAATTCTGCGAAGCGGGATTTCGCTCTCGCCCTGACCTGCTGCCAGAATACTACAAAGACATGTCAAGCGCGATCACGTTGGCGCATGACAAGGGGTTCCGCGTGGGGATCGTCCTGCTCGCCGGTATGGAGCAGTGGACGGGGCCTGACAGTACGTTGGGCGCTAACTTTCCCGGGGTTTTCAGCCCGCGCGACAGGACCAAACGGACCGAGCGCTTCGCGCGTCTGCGGGACGCCGCGTCCCAACTGCGGGGCGCCGACGTATTTGTCTT
>WNGI01011576.1_pt1 | contig 10054 bp, 11 predicted proteins | sample 5400621 | NCBI WGS metagenome assembly WNGI01 (sample SAMN13153374, study PRJNA577476) | soil metagenome | isolation source: 20 cm soil or saprolite under Garry oak tree replicate 1 | place: USA:California | collected 2016-06-15 | reverse complement strand
GGTTCCCGAAATCTTTCGAATGGCTGGTCGGGCTTGGTATGGGTCTTGTTCCTGTTCTTCCTTTGGCTCCTGGCGCTACCGGTGTTCTGGTACTACAAAATCTATCTGCCATACAGCAGAAACCAGCTAACTCTAGGTGGAACGGACGGGGAACCTCATCCGATAGAGTGGACACCTCGACCTAACGCTCGAGGGAGAAGAAATGGCGGCGCCGGCCCGCCGCAGAGCATGACATTAGGCTAGAGCGGCTCGTTTTCATCTTGTAGAGGATGTCACATGCGCCTACAACAGTTTGTTGAGGACAAGAAGGAGGGGCAGTTCTCGGCGATGCGGCTCGCGTTTCTTCTCTGGGCCATTGGCGTGTTTGCGGTCTGGGCATATGCAAGTATCAGCGCAGGGGAACTGCGGGGCATACCTGAATCCGTTGTCACCATTCTAGGTTTGCTCGCTGGCGGAAAGGTTGTTCAGAGGTATGGCGAACGATAAACGATGACCGGTCCGACGGCCGCCCTCAACGCCGACGAGCGCCTGGTCCAGCCGGAGTTCACCGGCACGGCCGCCGAGTATTTCCGCATCTGGATCGTCAACCTGTTCTTCACGCTCGCTACGCTCGGGATCTATTCCGCCTGGGCGAAGGTCCGCAAGCGCCGGTATTTCTACGGCAGCACGCGGCTGGACGGGGATAGCTTCGACTACTTTGCCAGCCCGAAGGCGATCCTCAACGGGCGGATCATCGCCGTCGCCATCTTCGCGATCTACGCCCTTGCGGGAGAGCTCTATCCGCAGTCCCGCTATGCGTTCTGGGCCGCGGGCGTGCTCGCGTTTCCGTGGCTGGTGGTTCGCGCGCTCGCCTTCAATTCGCGCAACTCGGCCTACCGCGGCCTGCGCTTCAACTTCGAGGCGACCACGAAGCAGGCGATCCGCGTCTACATCGGCATGCTCGCGGTCGTCGTCCTGACCCTCGGGCTCGCCTTCCCGTGGTTCATGGCGAGGCAGAAGGCGTTCGTCGTGTCGCAGCACGCATTCGGCACCAGCCGCTTCGAGTGCGAGCTTCCGGCCCGCCGGTTCTACGGGATCTACCTCCGCGCCACGCTGCTGCTCCTCGCTTTTGCGGTTCCCGGCTTCGCGCTCATCGCCTACCTGACTTTCAAGCAGTACGACGGCGGCATTTCGCTTCCCGAGTCATTCGCGTGGCTGGCCTGGCTCTTGCCGGTGCTGCCGGTCTACATCGGGTACGCGGTTTCCTACGCCTACGTGCAGGCGCGCTCCGCCAATCTGCTCTGGAGCAAGGTCCACGGGCCGGGGCTGAGGTTCGCCTGCACGCTTTCCGCCCGCAAGCTCACGCGGCTGTACTTCGGCAACGTGATCGCCATCGCCTGCTCCGCGGGGCTCCTGATTCCGTGGGCCGTCATCCGCAGCTTGCGCTACCGCCTCGCGAACTTCTCGATGATCGTCGCGGGAAGCCCGGTGCACCACATGAATCCATCGCTCGCGCCGGTGGGCGCGAGCAGCCAGGAGCTGGGCGACTTCTTCAACGTGGACGTGGGCGTATGAGCGTCATCGAGGCCGGCTATTTCGACGGCAAGAGCTCGGTCAAGCGGCCGGTCGGCATCGTCGTCTCGCGCGGCAGGATGAAGATCATCGGCAGGGACCTGGAGCAGGAATTCGACGCCCGGCTGGTGCGCAGGTCCCTGCGCATCGCGAACACGCCGCGGTGGCTCTACCTGCCGGGCGGCGGCGCCTGCGTCACGTCCGACAATGCCGCCGTCGACAGGATCACGCGGGAGAGACGCTACGAGAGGGTCCTTCACAAATGGGAATCCCGGCCCGCGTACGCGGCGCTGGCCGTGGCGCTGGTAGTAGGGATGCTCTGGCTGCTCGTGGACCGCGGCGTGCCGGTCGCCGTCGAGCGCATCGCGGAGCATATTCCGGTCGAAGCGGAAGCCGCCCTGGGCCGCGAGACGCTGAGGGCGCTCGACGAACGCATGATGCGCAAAAGCACCCTTCCCGGCTCCAGGCAGGATTCGCTGCGCGCGAAGTTCGCCGACATGGCTCGCGCTGCGGGGGAAACGACGCCGTACAGTCTCGAGTTCCGGCAAAGCTTCATCGGGGCCAACGCATTCGCGCTGCCGTCGGGCATCATCGTCGTAACGGATGACCTGGTGCGCCTTTCGAGAAGCGACGGCGAGGTGCTGGGCGTGCTTGCCCACGAGCTAGGCCATGTGAAGCACCGGCACACGATGCGGCGTCTCCTGGAGGGCTCGGCGACCGCTTTGATCATCGCGGGCGTGACCGGCGACGTCGCCTCTACCACTTCGCTTGCCGCCGCTGCGCCCGCGGTTCTGCTGCAGACCAGGTACTCGCGCGACAACGAGCGCGAGGCCGATGCCTACGCCGTGCAGATGATGCGCAGGGCCGATGTCGATCCAACCTACCTTGCGAGGATCCTCACGCGAATGGAGCGCAGCAGCGGCGCGCGCGGCACGCGCATTCCGACTTTCCTGTCCACGCATCCCCAAACCGGCGAACGGGAAGCGCTCGCGCTCGCGGCGGCAGGCGAGACGCACGGACCCTCGCGCGGCAAGGAGGAGCGCATCGACTTCACCGGGCTCTGGAAAGAGGATTGCGAGCAGCTCTATGGGCTTCAGTTCAAGCCATTGGAGAAGCAGGGCGTGTACTCGGTATCGCTGTGCGGCCCGGCCGGCTGCCTGGACCCCGGGACATACCGCCCCAACACCACCGTGCAGGGCGATCCCACGTACGATGTCCTGTACGCGGAGGAGATCCTCATCAAGCAACCCCGGGGAGATTCCACGAGCTATGTGAAATGCGCCAGCGAAGTCATGCCCGAGGTGCCGGACAGGTAGCGCGCTGTATGGCGGACGCTAGGGCCATCGCCGTCGTGGCAGCCGCATCGATTGCGGCCTTGAGTGCTGCCTATGGCGGCGAGGGCGAGGCATCGACATCGCGCCAGCAGCCCGCCGTGGTATGTACGTCGGAGGGCGGTAGCCCATGGATCCTCAAGGCACGGGGGACATTGACCCGGACAAAATCTAAAAACGAGATAATTTACGACCTGGACCTCGAAGGACAACGTTATAGCTGGCGCTTCATCACCAATCCAGAGGGGAGCACGACGATCGTGGGTCCCGGGTTTCTGTCGCAATCGGACGCCGGCGCGCGAAGCCAGCAGCTTTATGTCACAGGAGAGATACGCGAACACGCCGGACCGATCATCCTGTCGCTGGCCATTGGCTCGAGGTGTCCATCATGGCTTCGGAAGTAATCAATTTCTCGCAGAAGCTCGCGAAATTCTCAGAGCACTGGTCGCCGCGGGTGGTGGCCGAAATGAACGACTACCAGTTCAAGCTCGTCAAGCTGGAAGGGGAGTTTGTGTGGCACGACCACAAGGACACGGACGAAGTATTTCTGGTCCTCAAGGGTGAAATGGAAATTGGCTTTCGAGACCGCAGCGTTATTGTCCGCGCGGGCGAGATGTTCGTTGTGCCCAAGGGGGTCGAGCACATCACCCGTGCAGCGCATGAATGTGCTGCGTTACTCGTCGAACCGCGGGGCGTCATAAATACCGGCGAGGCCGGCGGCTCGCTTACCGCGCCGAACGATGTTTGGGTATAGCGTGCCAGCTGACCTGCTGGTGGCCGCGGAGTTTCTTGCTATCTTGTGTGCCGCAGTGTTTGCCGGAGCAGCGATTTACATAAACCTGGTCGAGCACCCTGCGCGCATGAGTCTCGACACTCGCGCCGCTGCCGCGCAGTGGGCGCCAAGTTACCAGCGCGCCACGCTCATGCAGGCGCCTTTAGCCGTTCTCAGTTTCCTCGCGGGTTGCGCCGCCTGGTTCCTGGGTGGCGGCACGGCGTGGCTTATCGCGGCCCTCCTGATAGGCGTGGTCGTGCCCTTCACTCTCATCGTCATCAAGCCCACAAACGATAAGCTCCTGGCTGCGGGACGCGATCTCGCGTCGGCGGATACGCGAGCATTACTGGAGCATTGGGGCAGGCTTCATGCGGTGCGCAGCCTCTTGAGTGTTCTCTCGACGGTAGTCATGCTGTGGCAGCTTTTTGCACTCTGATCGACCCGAGCAAAGGACAACCGCATGTCTACCCTTGCCAAGAGCACGAAGGCGACAGTCATTCCCTCCCTTCGCTACCGGAACGCGCCTGCCGCGATTGAATGGCTGTGTTCTGCCTTTGGTTTCGAGAGGCACGCCGTCTACCCCAATCCGGACGGCACGATCGCGCACGCTCAGCTGAGTTTTGGCAACGGCATGGTCATGCTCGGCTCGGTTTCCGGAAAGGATTCCGAGTGGGGACGGCTGATCAGGCAACCCGACGAGGTCGATGGCCTCGAAACGCAGAGCGCGTATCTGATCGTCTCTGACGCGGACGCGGTCTACGCGAAGGCCACGGCCGCCGGAGCCGAGATCCTGCTGGACATCAAGGACGAAGACTATGGCGGCCGCGGCTTCACCTGTCGCGATCTTGAGGGCCACATCTGGAACTTCGGCACCTATGATCCGTGGTGATGCCCGACCTCATTCGGCCTTCGCGCCGGTATCGCGAACCACCTTGGCCCACTTCACCAGCTCGCTCTTCACGTAGTCGGCCGTCTCGCGCAGCGGCGCCGCCGTCGGCTCGAAGGTAAGCCCGTCCAGCCGCTCGCGGATGTCGGCGCTTTGCACCGTCCGGATCACCGCGTCGTTCAGCTTCTGCGCAATCGCGGCGGGTGTCCCGGCGGGAAGGAACAGCCCGACCCAGGTGTAGTCCTCCATGTCGGGATAACCGAGCTCGTTTAGCGTCGGCACGTCGGGGAGCGAGGCGAGCCGCTTGCTCGACGACACCGCGAGCGCGCGCAGCTTGCCGGACCTGAGGTGCGGCATCGGCGCTGTGCCCGCCATCGAGCCGATCGGCGGCTCGCCGCCCAGCACCGCGGCCGCCGCCGGACCCGCGCCGCGAAACGGCACGTGCGTGATATCCACTTTGGCGCGCACCTTGAAAAGGTTCTCGGCGGTCAGATGCGGCGTCGTGCCGCTCGAGGGCGAGGCGAAGGCCAGCTTCTGCGTGCGCGCCATCTGCAGCAGCTCGGCGAGGGTTCGCGCCGGAAACGCCGCGTTGACGACGATGAAGTTGGGCTGCGATGCGACGACCGCGACGGCGATGAAATCCTTTTCCGGGTTATAGCCGGCATCGGGCGTGAGCGCGGGATTGACGGCAAAGGAAGAGGAAGTCGCGAGCACGGTGTATCCGTCGGCCGGGGCGCGCGCGGCTTGCTGGACACCAAGGTTGCCGCCCGCGCCGGTCTTATTCTCGATCACCAGCGGCTGGCCCAGCATCTCGGTCATCTTGGGGGACAGCAGCCGCATCACGACATCCACCGGTCCGCCAGGCGAGAACGGAACGATCACCCGGATCGGTTTGGACGGATAGGGCTGGGCGAACGCAGTGCCGGCGATCAGGAAAAGCAGGGTCTTTAGAAAGCTCCTCATTTCTTCCTCCTAGCCGCTCACCGCGGCCGGCGCGATGGCCTCGATATCGGTGACGACATCGACGATGGCCGGCTTGCCGCTCGCGATCGCCTTTTCCAGGGCCGGGGGAAAATCCCGCGGCCGCTCGACGCGAATTCCAAGCGCGCCGATGTCGGTCGCGACGCGCGCGAGATCGACCATGCGGTAGGTCCACAGCTCGCGCGCCTGCGCGGTCTGCTCGCCGCCGTAGGCGCGGTCGAACCCCCGCTTCGACTGGTTGCCGCTCGCGTTGTTGTTCACCACCGTGACCGCCGCGATGTTCCAGCGCACCGCGGTCTCGATCTCGCCGAGGTGATACCACAACCCGGCGTCGCCGGTGAAGGTCACCACCGGCCGCCCGGGCGCGGCGCATTTCGCGCCCAGGCCGGCGGGAAACGCCCAGCCGAGGTGGCCGGCGCTGCGCAGGAAGCTCTGGCGTCCCCGCAGGTCGTACATGCCGCCCATCCACATGCCGGCATGCCCGGTGTCGGCGAGCACGATCGCGTCCTCGGGCACATGCCGGCTCAGCTCGGCGCAGATTCTTTCCGGGCGCATCGGCGCGGCGTCGGACTCGAGCGCCGGCTGGTACTTGCTCTGCCATTCCCGGCAAATGCTTTTTACCTGTTCAAGCCATTTCGATCGTTGCACGTTTGACGAAAGCTTCAGTAGTGCAGCGAGGGTAACCTTTGCATCACCGAGAATGCCGACCTTCACGGGATAGTTGCGGCCGATGGTTTCAGCCTCGATATCGATCTGGATCGCCGGCACGCCGATCTTCGGCACCGTCCAGACGTGCGTCGTCATCCCGCCGGCCGAGGTGCCGATGAAGAACACCAGGTCGGCCGCGGCGACGACGCGGTTCGCGCTTTCGCGCGAATAGCTGCCGACAACCCCTACCGCGAGCGGGTGCGAGGCGGCGATGCAGTCCTTGCCGTTGAGCGAGGTGGCGACCGGGATCGAGAGCGCCTCGGCGAGCGCGACGAGCTCGGGGCCGGCGCCCGACCAGCGCACGCCGCCGCCGGCGATGATCACCGGACGATCTGCGTGCTGCAGGTAGTGGAGAGCTTTCTTTATGTCATTTGGATCTGCCTGAGGTCGAAAGGCGGGCACGCGCGCGAACTGCGGCTCGACGAGCGGCTCCATCTCCGCTTCTTCCTGGTCGAGCTGCCCTTCGTTGCCGCGGAACTGCAGGTGCACCGGACCGGGCGCGCCCGAGGTGGCGACGCGAAACGCCTGGCGCAGCATGTCCGGGAAGCGCTCGACGGCGTCCACCGTGGCGTTCCACTTCGTCACCGGCTCGAACGCCGGCACGTCGTCGATCTCCTGGTACACCTGGCGGAACTTGGTCTTCGGGTCGCGCCCGCCGGTGAAGGCGATCACCGGCGAGTGCGCGAGCCAGGCGTCGCGCAGCCCGGCGGCCAGGTTCAGCGCGCCGACGACCTGCGCCATGCACACGCCGGGCTTGCCGGAAGCGCGCGCATAGCCGTCGGCCATGTAAGCCGCGGCTTTTTCGCCGTGGGTGTGGATGCGGCGGATCGAGGTGCGGCGCTCCATCTCCGCGAACGTGCGGCGCAGCACCGCCGGGACCATGAAGACATGGGACACGCCGTAGCCGGCGAGCATCTCCGCCAGGATCTGCGCTCCGCTGGCTTTCATTTGATCGCCAGCGGATTGGTCGGCGAGCCCACGGCGCCGGTGATGGGAATCGCCGGCGCGACGAACATGAACTCGTAGACGCCGTCCGCCGCGCAGTCCCCGGCGAGCTCGGCGAGGTAGAAGATCTCGCCCATCGTCAGGCCCATGATCGGGATCGTGATCCAGTGCCAGGGCTGGTTGATGCCCGGCTCGGTCTCGTTCGGCCGCACCTCGCAGCCCCAGGTGTCGGCGGCGATCGCGGCGATCTGCCTGCGGTGGATCCAGTCGAGCGTCTCGAACGAAAACCCCGGCGCGTCGCCGCCCGGATAGCCGTCCCAGCTGCCGGCGGCGAGCTTCGCCTCCATCTGCCCGGTGCGCACGATGAGGTAGTCGCCGCGCCGTACTTCTACATTATGAAATTTTGCAGCTTTATCCAATTCGGAGCTCGTGATCCCATGCCCATCGGGCAGGACCTCCATGCCGAGCGCCCTGGGCACGTCGAGGAACACCCCTCGCCCGACCATCCGGCTCTTCGTCTTCTCGATGCCGCATTTCTGCGCGCCGAAGGAAGTCACCTCGCGGCAGTCGTAGCCGTTCCACATCGAGTTCTCGTAGAAGATGTGGCCCAGGCCGTCCCATTGCGTGCCGCATTGCAGCGGCATCACCACCATGTCGTCGGCGGCGCGGATGCCGCGATGGTCGAGCACGCCGGAGTAGGCGTCGGTGCCGACGATGTCCTCGGCCTGCGTGTAGTTGAGCGTGCCGATCTCGTCCGCCGGTCCCCAGCGTCCCCAGTTCTTGAATTTCTCGGCGGCGTCGCGCAGGTCCTGGCGGGTAAGCTTACGGGCGGTCATGGCGCTCGATCATAGAAAGGCGAAACGGGTAGCGTATCAGGCGGCTGCGCTCGCGGCGGTGCTCGGCATCGCCTGGTACCTGGTTTCTAACACGCTTGCCAACCTGGAAGCGCGGCGGATCGCAAGCGGTTTCGCATTCCTGTGGCGCGAAGCCGGCTTCGAGATCGGCGAGGCGCCGTTCCAGCGCTACAGCGCCGCCGACACCTTCCTGAAGGCGCTCGTCGTCGGGCTCGCGAACACCTTCAAGGTATCGCTCGCCGGCATCGTGCTGACCACCGTGCTCGGCGGCGCGGTAGGGCTGTTTCTCGTATCGGCAAATCGATTGCTGAAAGCCGTCAGCCGCGCATACGTCGAGTTCATGCGCAACGTGCCGCTGCTCGTGCAGCTGTTCTTCTGGTACGCCCTGATCACCGAGACGCTCCCGCCGCCGCCGCAGGCGCTGCAGCCGCTGCCCGGCGTATTCCTCTCCAATCGGGGGATCTTCTTCCCGCTGCCGGGCAGCGCGCCGGTCCTCGAGGGCTTCAACTTCAGCGGCGGACTGGCGATCACGCCGGAGTTCGCGGCGCTGCTGGTCGGCCTGGTGACTTACACCGCCGCATTCATCGCCGAGATCGTGCGCGCCGGCGTTCTTTCCGTGTCCCGCGGCCAGCGCGAGGCCGCCTACGCGCTTGGCCTCACGCGCGCGCTCGCGATGCGCCACGTGGTGCTGCCGCAGGCCCTGCGCGTCATCGTGCCGCCGCTCACCAGCCAGTATCTCAACCTCACCAAGAACAGCTCGCTCGCGGTGGCGATCGGCTACCCGGACCTGGTGTCGATCGCCAACACCATCATCAACCAGACCGGGCAGGCGATCGAGGGCATCGCCATCATCATGGCGGTCTACCTGACGATCAGCCTGTCGATCTCGGCGTTCATGAACTGGTACAACGCGCGCCTCGAATGAACAGGCTTTTGTCCGCCGTTCTTGGAGTGGTCATTGCCTTTCTGGCATGGAAGTTCATCGACTGGGCGTTGCTCGACGCGGTGTGGCAGCCCGACTCGAAGGCCTGCCGCGCCGCCCAGGGCGCCTGCTGGGGCTTCATCGCCGAGAAGCACCGCTTCATCGTCTTCGGCACCTATCCCTACGAGCAGCACTGGCGCCCCGCGCTCGCCAGCATCGCCTTGGTTCTGCTTTGGGCTCTTAGTGCCTGGAGGATGTTCTGGAGATGGTGGCTCGTCCTGCTGTGGCTCGCCGGGCTCTCTGTCATCGGCATCCTGATGTGGGGCGGAGTACTAGGGCTGCCTTACGTCGAGAACCAGCGCTGGGGCGGGCTGATCCTCACCTTGCTGCTGAGCAGCTTCGGCATCGCGCTTGCCTTTCCGCTCTCGATCCTGCTCGCGCTCGGCCGGCGCTCGGGCATGCCGGTGATCCAGGCGCTGTGCGTCGGCTTCATCGAGCTGGTCCGCGGCGTGCCGCTGATCTCGATCCTGTTCATGGCTTCGGTCATGCTGCCGCTGTTCCTGCCCGCCGGCGTGTCGATCGACAAGCTGCTGCGCGCGCAGATCGCGCTGATCCTCTTCGCCGCCGCCTACCTGGCGGAGGTGGTGCGCGGCGGACTGCAGGCGATTCCAAAGGAGCAATATGAAGCGGCGGATGCGCTCGGCCTGACTTACTGGCAGAGGACCGGCACGGTGATCCTGCCGCAGGCGCTGCGCATCGCGGTGCCGCCCCTGGTCAACACCATCATCGGCTTCTTCAAGGACACCTCGCTGGTCGTCATCATCGGCCTGTTCGACCTGCTGCAGACGATCAAGGTGTCGCTGCAGGATCCGGCGTGGAGCGGATACAGCGTCGAGGCCTATCTCTTCGCGGCGCTGGTCTACTTCGCGTTCTGCTTCGCGATGTCGCTGTACAGCCGGAGATTAGAGCGCCGCTGACTGCACGCGCCGCACGCCGGCCTTCGTCATGTCGCTCCAGGCGCGCCGCCGGTAGCTGACGCGCATTGCTACTTTTTCTTCTCCTCGGCCAGCTCGACGGCGAGCCGCAGCGCCGCAGCATACGAAC
>WNGI01012453.1_pt1 | contig 10055 bp, 8 predicted proteins | sample 5400621 | NCBI WGS metagenome assembly WNGI01 (sample SAMN13153374, study PRJNA577476) | soil metagenome | isolation source: 20 cm soil or saprolite under Garry oak tree replicate 1 | place: USA:California | collected 2016-06-15 | reverse complement strand
GGCTGAGCAGCCCGCCAAGAATGGCGCCGACGAGCGCCCCGGTGCGCCAGGGATGCTGGCAGAAATTGATCGCTGAAACGTAGCCGGCGAGAAGGTCCGAATATTTGCAAGTATCCGCGGCGAACAGACGCTTGGCAATCACGAGAACGATGGGAGTGACGAAGAAACCTCCAACCCCACCCACGATCCACGGCAGCAGGGGAATTGAGGCGCCCGCGCCTTGCAGCTTCCCCGCCGTCTCCGGCGGAATGAAGGGGAGCCGGTCCGCGCGAAGGCAAAAGCGCGAAAAGACCGAGTCGGAAATCGCGGGGTGACGCAGGACTCTGCGGGCAATTTCCTTTGCCCAGCGTCTGGCTTCCTGATCCGGACAGGCGGTTTCGAACAGATCCACCAGGCTACGCCGCAAATTGGCGCCGCGCAGGCCTAGCAAGCTGACGACAAGCTGCGTGGCCGCCGTGATGAACAGGCTGGCAACGAGCATGAGGAAGGCAAAAGCAATAACGGTATCAAAGTGTTGAAACATGCTGGTTTTCCAATATGAAAAGTGTATAGCAGAGTCCAGGAGGCGCACAGGGAAAAAGCCGGGTGAGTATTCTTATCGTTACGGCGGAGAGGACGCATCGAAGAATCGTCGGCGGAAGGGGTCGCCGGTGGAAGGTCGTGCCTGAACAAGGCGAGGACGAAGGCGGGCGAGGCAGCCTCAGGGGACTGGCTGTGTCCCAGATGTGTAGGCGATCGCACCTCCGAGGTAGGCGGAAACGAGCAGCAGACCAAGCACTCGGGTTCGCGGCATCATAAACAAGATCGCACCGTCCGCCTCAAGCATGGCAATCAGCATCAGCCTGGGGCGGTCGAATCCCGCGGCGTTCATTTGGGACACAACTTTCGGTATTTGAGCAAACTTTGCCACTGCGCTTCCTACGAGCACGGCTCCGAGCAAGTAGATCATGATGGTACCTATGACGGAGCTTGAGGGCACCACAATCCCACGCTGAATTTAAACCAAGGAACTCTGCCCAGTGCCCCCTTTAGGGACGTCGCCAGGCTGATGGATTTCTATGACGATGAGCGGGCGCTGGCTATGCTTGAAGGCTGCGAGGCTACTCTGCGGCGCTAGTCAAGAGGCGCCCAGTCGGCGTTTAAAGATTGCCGCTGAGAGAGGCGTCCGGATTTGGACCGGAGACCTCCTGCGCGCAAGTTAGCGAGCGAATCGTTCGAGTCGGCCTTGGTTTCGGAGCTTCCGTCCAAGAAGACCGTAATCGGACCGAACGGAGCTAAAATCGACACTGTGTCGTTACACAATTGGCTGCATGAGCTTGATTCAAGTAGCTAGAGCCAGCGGGCGCACCCGCGCAACGAGCTCCTGTAGAAATTGATCGGAGCGCATGAACAGCGCTTTGATCGATTCCAAGTATTGTCGAGCGAGTGCGGTCGGAGTTGTGAAATCCTCCTCGCCCTGGATAACAAATATCGGGATGGAGAATTCCAGGCCAAGGTCTGCCGGTCCGATGGATTTTCTGAAGCGACTTGGTGCCAATTGGACAGGGCGGAACGGAGAAACAGACGCCACCTGACTCCCCTTCCGCAAAACGAAGGTCGGAGAACGTCACCGACATCGTCTCGGGCGCTTGCCCCATCCAGAAGTTGTTGCTGTCTTACGGAAGGGGCTTGCTTCTCATGATTGACCGCAATCCGCCAAATGAAACGTCTTTTTCGGCTTGACTTGAACTTCGCAAAATGAGAAGATTTGTCATGCGGATCGTCAGCCGGAAGGCGGTTAGAGAAGCGACCGCAAGGCACAGCGAATGGGGTGCATCTCTAAACGCTTGGTACAAGATCGCGAAGAACGCGGATTGTAGAAACTTTGCTGAGGTTCGGAACAGTTGGAGAAATTCAGATGTTGTCGGGCGCTTCGTTGTTTTCGATATAAGCCATAATAAATGCAGGCTGATTGCCACTATCAAATACAGATGCAGAATGGTTTACATCCGACGCATTCTGAGTCACGCCGAATACGACGAGAAGGAGTGGCAGAAATGATGATTGCAGTGCCCGAAAAATACGCACTCGAAGTTGGCTCTCCAACGCCGATCACATCCGAGCGTCAACATGAACAGTACCTAAGCGTCTTGGACAAACTGGCAAGCAAAGATAATCCAACAACTGAAGAAGAAAAGTATGCCGAAGTCTTGATGACCCTAATCGAAGCATACGAAGAAGAGCATCATTCCATTCCTGACGCTTCTCCGGTCGAAGTCCTCCGCACGTTGATGGATGCGAATGATCTGCGCCAGAAAGATCTTGTTCCAATCTTTGGCTCTGAAAGCATCGTATCCGAAGTCTTGCATAAGAAACGTGGCCTCAATAAAACCCACATCGAGAAATTGAGCAAACGATTTAGTGTTTCTCCAGCAGTGTTTTTCTAAATCGCTCCTTCGATTCGGCGCGCTCTTTGGCGCGGTTCTAAGTTGAAGCCATCTGAAGCGATTGCTCTCCGAGTGCGTTCGTTACCATCATGAGGACCGTACGCATCTCGGACTTGAGAAGGGGACACCTTAGGACAGAATTCGTTCCGAAGCTTCGGGTCGAGTCCTTTCACAGGAGCGACTCGGAGGGCTGCACCATCGTTACAATCGAGCGGCATAGTCCGGATCGATTTTCGACCGGTCCTTATAATATACATGTATATAAATGTATATATATAAATGTGTGCGCTCCACGCGCACGCGGGTTCGCCCCCTCCAGAGTCTTCTTGCTGTATCGAGACGATAATCGTATTCACGCCTACTCCACCAAGAACCGCCTCGTTTTGGGTCTCGGCTGAAGTTTTGGCGAACCACAGCTTGGAACACTTGGAACAGCTTCGACGGTTTCGATCTTCGGCAAATCGAATCCGGGCCCGATTCGCTCCGCAACTTCCCTGCGGAATTTCGTGTCCTTGGTCACCTTGACGTACCCCATCCGTGATGGTGCTACTCACCACCTCACCGTCGCTCGCATTCGCGGTCCCGTGAACGGTTCAGGACACCAGGGCAGGCGCAGGGTGCACCTGACGCTCTATCTCGGAGATCTTGCCAGAACGCCTTGTAACTTCCAGATCAAAGAAATTTTGGAGGTTTAGCCAGAACTCGGCGTTCGTGTTGAAGTATCGTGCCAGGCGCAGCGCAGTCTCCGCCGTGATGCGTCGCCGCTCGTGCACTATTTCACCGATGCGAGTGGCAGGCACGTGCAGTTCGAGTGCAAGCCTGTTGACTGTCAGGCCGAGCGGCTTCATAAAGTCCTCACGGAGGACTTCACCCGGATGCACAGGAGGCATTAACCCTTCCGACTTGCTCATATTTATCTTTTCTTTCCGCTAGTGATAGTCGACAATTTCCACATCGTAGCAATGGCCCTCACGCCAGACAAAACAGATTCGCCATTGATCATTGATCCGAATCGAGTGCTGCCCTTTCCGATTGCCTCGCAATGCTTCCAACTGATTTCCAGGCGGCGAAGCCAAGACGCACAGCTCCGTCGCAGCGTGAAGTTGGAGCAATTTCCGCAAGGCGACCCGCTCAATGGAACGGAACCGCCTGCTGTGGTGATAGTGAAAGAGCTCCTCAGTTTCCTTCGAGCCAAAGCTCTGAATCACACGCACAGAATACTACGCCATGCGTTATACGTCAAGCGGCAGATGACCGCTGATCGGCCCGCAGAAGGCTCGTGTTCATAGCGCGCTACACGAAAGGCGAGCTAATGGTAGTTGGGATAAGGCGGATGCTGAGGCTCCGGCGGAACCGGGTTCCTCTTCAGCAGTTTCATCACCTGTCCCTACCGAAAACCTTATACGCCGCGAACGCCTTTGAAATCAACGACATTCATAAACAGGAAACTGAGACCTCGCGAGTCAGGCCATTGCAATGTGACAATGTTACATTGCGTTAATTAACTTGCCATCGTATCAATTCGCCAGAGACAGGCAGGAGATTGAGCCCCAGAGCGTAAAACCAGAATGCCGCTGGAGAGAACCCCTGCCAGCAGCATCCACGTTGGTTTTAAGATCATGTTGCGGTCAATCATTTTTTCCTTTTCCCTGTCCCGTAGTGTCTGTTAACCGAACAGGGCGGGCATCCAAAGATTTGGATGCCCGCCCTGCCAGACTTGATTTGGTCAGTTCGCGTTGTAGTTCGTATTGATTATCGGATTAGTGGAAGCGGTGCCATAACCCGTTACTAAGAGGTTTACTCTCCCGCTGAGCGACGCACCTGTTGCTCCCACGGGTGGGGTGTACGTTATCGTGATCGTGCAGCTCGAACCTGCTACCGGCGGCACCAAGGTCCCTCCCGCGTTTATGGGCGTGCCTACCGCGCAAGTCCCACCGAGCACGAAAGTCCCCGTGTTCGTGAGCGGTGTGAGCCTAATGGCGGTTGGGACGTATGGCCCAGCATCGGGATTCGTGTTCGGGTTAATAGTGTTGGTGACCGTGATAGTGCCGGTCTTTGCAGTGGCGTTAGCCGGATTTGTCGTCAACGCCGGGGTGATTGGGGAAACGCTTATCGTCGCAATCGTGTCGTGGCCGCTGAGCACAACCGTCTGAGTGACGCCGCCCGCAGTCACATTAAGATTTGCACTCCTCAGTGCTTGCGACGTGCTGGTGGGGTTAAAGACCACGTTGATCACGCAGCTAGCGCCCGCACCAAGTGTCGTGCCTGTGCACGTATTGGATCGGATGGTGAAACTCGGCAGATTGCATCCGGTAACACCCGCGCAAGAAAGCGTGGCGCCGATGCCCGCTAGCGGAGCGCTGCCCGAGTTAATAACCTGTACGTCTTGATCCACGGTTGTCGGACTATGAACTGGCACAAGACCAAAGTCCACAAGTGACGGTGAGACAGTGAACTCTGTGCTACCGGCAGTGCCTCCAAACCTGACCGCGCCGGCATCAGTTGAACCGCCGGGCTTCCTTGGAGTGTTGAAGAAGTCGTATGCGGGAGCGTCAGTGAAGTTCGCTCCAGTGACCCTTGCCGTGGTTGCGGCCGTGATACTGTAGTTGCCGAGCGGCAAGCCACCACCGAAATTCCCGTTGGGTCCGGCCACGACTGTCGGATTCGTCATCGACAACGGGCCCCAGTTGAGGTTGACCCAGTTGTTGCCCTCGTCCACCGTAGCGGCTGGAGTCAGGTTGAAGATGGGGTTAGGCACGGTCGCATCCGCAATACCCGGAGGCACTTGCCAGCCTATCGCCGCCGCCGGGACAGCTAGAGCTGTCGCTGCTTCCGGGGGTGTCCGCGAACCGTCGCAGTACGAACTCACAAAGCTCGGAGCGCCTGTGGAGTTACCTGAGCCAGTGACAGCTGAGCCGCCGGGTGTAAGCACCGAATCCGATGCAGCGAGCGTGACCCCTCCACTATGGTTAGTCGGTCCCGTGTCACCGCGCACGCCGATGTCCCAATAGCTGGTGGGGGTGGTGACGCAGGCGCCTGTTGTAGTCTGGCTCGGTACAGTTCCTGCCGCGTTACGCAGCGCGACTATGTTCTGCTGGTTTAGAGTACCCGCACCGAGGCCGCCCACTTGAATGTAGTAAGAGCTGTTATGCCAGATGATGTTGTTCTCCAGCTTCGGAAAGGAGACGGACCGGCAATTGGGGTGGCCCGTCTGGCAGGTAACGGTGACAGTCGCGGGGAGATTCGCTCTCAAGACCGCGCTGTTCTGAATGGCCACCACTCCGGCCGGTTGTGGCCGCGTGGTGATGCCGCAGCCTGTTGTGCAAGGGGCGCCCGGCGCGCCCGGAGCGGGCGGCGGTGTGCTGCCTAACGGAGCCCCCATCGTGGTGAATAGCGGTCCTGCCGAGGCAGTGCTAGTGTTGAAAGCAATCGTGTTGTTGATGATGTTTACCGCGACCGAGTCAGTCAGGGAGATTCCAGCTCCATCCCAGCCAGCCACGTTGTCGGTGATGATATTGTTGGTGACGGTCACCGTGTTCCACTGTCTAGGATTCGTGGGGAAGGCGACCATATCCGAGCCGTTGGCTGCCTGGAAAGCGATCCCACCTCCGTTGCCAGCCTCGGCAGCGTTTCCCATAATGAGGTTGGCATTGATCACCAAGCCCGGACCGACGCCGTCGCTCGGCCCAACAGCGGAAAGCGGAGTAGTACCCGGATTACCGCCAGGTGCGCCGAAAGGCACGCAATCCTGGTCGATGTTGGCATTGCCGTTACAAACTATATCGGCGTCGGGGGTACCCATGACGATGATACCACCGCCATTAGCTGGGATCGTCGGGTTGGTGCTCTGATTGAACAGAATCGAGTTGTGCTCGATGTCACCATTGTAGCTAAACCCAAGGTGACCGACGCCGCCGCCGTCACCGGTGCTCAAGTTCCCACAAACCCAGTTGTAGTTGAACTTGTAGTAGTCGGAGCCGGTGCAGAAGCTGACGCCGCCTGCCCCTGCCGGCGTGGCAGAGAACAATTCGTCGCCGACGGAGGAGTTCAAGGCGATATCGTTGTTATGAACGTTTACATTCACGTTTTGGCAGTACGGCAGTACAGCATTCGGTACAGGGCTGTCCTCGCAGGAGCCAGGAGCTGCGTTTAATGCGCCCGCCCCCTGGATGTAAGCCCCAGGATATTCGCCCTGACCGACGTTGATGCCGCCCGAAAGCGTTCCGGCGTTGCTGACGAGCCGGTTGTTGCCGATTTGCAGGTTGTGGCCCCAGCCGTGGACGAAGATTGCCCCGCCACCCTGGGAACTGTTGGTGATGCCCAAGCCGTCGATGCTCGACGGGTTGCATGAGTAGTTGCTCGGGAAAGGATTGGTCGTATTGGTGGTACTGGTGTGGCAATTAGCATTGACGTCGCCAACGGAGAAGTTACCGGTACTTTCGGGTTGAATTCCCATGAGAAGCGTGGTGCCAGTCGGGAACCCAGCGAGCAAGGTGGGGTCGTACGGATTCGAGGGGAAATTCACTCCCTTCGCCAGTACCGTAATGCCCGCACCTTCGAGCGCGCCCATCAGGCTTGGCTCCTGCAACTGTTCGGCAAGATTGCCGTTGAGGTTGGCATCCCAGCCCACAACGGCCTCGAGGGGTAACCGGTCAATCTGTGGGTTGAAGTTATTACTCGCTCCGTACGGGCTGAAATGATTCCAGGCCGTCCCGTTAGTGCTCCCGCAGGTGGCCGCGCCAGTCGGGTCAAAAGGATTGGCCGCGGAAGTGGGACTACCACTGAGCGACAGGCCAAATAGACAAACCACCCTCTGCCGCCAAGCGTCCAGCTTGCCCGCCGGATGGGTATTCGCGTTGATGATGCTGGAGGCGGCTCCGACTCCCTGCAGACGGACCGGCTTCCACATGATCAACAATTCGTTGTGGGCAGTGGGGGAGTGCACATTGGTTGCGGAGGGAGTAGTACACGCAGTCGCTGCTCCCGCAGTCGTGGTGCAAGTGGGATCAACAATGATCAAATCGCCCGGATCGGCAGCGTCAATCGCAACCTGGATCGAATCCGATGGCGCAACGTGAGTCGGCGATTTGCCGCCGATTGTGACAGTCACGGTATCAATCGATTGCCTCCCACGGAAGGTTGTCGTTGTCCTGGGCGTGAATACAACAGTTCCGGTCGCCCTTATTGCTAGGCCAGTCGGGGCGGGCAAACTGAAAGTAACGCTGGGCGCAGTCGCATATCCTGAGCCGCCGCCGTTGGTAAGTGTCACCGAGGCTACGGATCGCCCCAGCACGGCTGTTGCGGCTGCGCCGCTCCCACCCCCTCCAGTGAACGTGATGGTAGGTACGGCCGCGTAGCCGCTACCTGGATTGGTTATGTTGACGCCGGTTATAGAGCGGAACCCCGGCCCCGGACTGCGCACAGCTATTCCGGTCGCCCTTACGCCACCGCCGGGGGGTAAACTGAACGTTACTGTAGGTGTGCCCGTGCTGTAAGAAGTAGTTCCGCCATTGGTAATCGACACCGACATTACGCAGCCGCAGCTGGTCATGTTGGCGGTTCCAGTCGCAGTAGTTCCACCGGCCGGGGCCGCACCGAAAGTCACCGTCGGCGTAAACGTACTGGAATACCTGCCTCGATTAGTAACGTTCACATTGGTGACGTTACCCCCCGTGGTCACGGTAGTAGTAGCATTTGTGATCACTAGTTCGCCGCATTGCGCGGGTGAGCCGCCGAATTGTGCTTGTTGCTGGACAGGGCAATCCGGCACCCCATTCGGGACAGTGACTGTAATCGTTGTGTCACTCCAGGTTCCGACGGTCGCGGCTCTGCCGCCGATGGTGACACTTCCCGCAGTAGCGCCAGTTCCCTGTGCGCCAAAGCCATAGTGGCGCTTAACGGTCTTCGCATTGTACGGTGCCGTCGTTGCCGAGGGCCCGACGTACGCGTAGTTGGGTACCAGCTGGTCTCCCAACGAAGTGACCGTAAGGGTGTGACCGGCCGCGCTCACCCAAGGTCCTATTTGATCGCCATCCACTTCACTGACCGCTGGCGTGGCATCCGGGTAGGCGCAGTCAACATTGTTGTACCCTGCGCCCGCGAAGGCGGAAGTGGGCGTCACTGGCGTATCCATATACTGGGTTTGCCCCGGCATGAACGGAATCTCGTAGCAGAACTGGCTATATTGCGGGTTGAACAGGGGATCGGGGATCAGCGTGCTATTCGGACCTGGAATCGGGCCCGGATCGTTCATGCACGTGACCATCATTGTTGGGGCATATCCTGTCGGATTGGGCGGGTTAACTTCCCAGGTCGAGTAGGTCAAGCCGTCATAGACACCCCACTGGTCTGAATACACGCGGGATATCTCGGTACCTGTCCAATCCTTGATGGAAACAGGCAGGTTGGCCGGCGAAAATTTCTCGCCGAACTGCGGCGAGAAGGGATCGAATTCCGAAGTGTAGTCGTCCGTGATCACTCCGGTGAAGTGGGCAGCGACGTGCGTCGAGCTGAAAACCCAGAACTTCGCTAGCGCGGACGCTTGGTCAGTAAGTGTCACTTCCTTGCGGTCGCAGAGATTGCGAGTAGCTCCAGCGAAGGGCGCTACTTCCCCGGATTGAGGGAATATGCTCATATAATCGGGGACGATGCGCGAGGCGCCCACGCAAGGCCAGAAGGACTCCACGCTTCCGGTGTCGCCTCGTCGGATTCTGGGCGTTGTTGGCGTTGTAGCTTGCGCCGATCGCAGCCTGGTCAGGAAGAATGAAGATGTTGCCCAAGCCGCCGAACTCCTGCGTCACCGGCGCAATGTAATTGTCGCCGATCAGAATGTTCTTGTCCTCTTCCTTCACCAGTTCATAGCCCGGAGGCACAATTACTTCCACGACATACTTTCCGGCTGGCAGCATGGGGAGACCGCCCCAATAAGGGTCAGCCACGTCGGGGTTCGCCACGCAAATCGTGCAATTGGTTCCGGCCGGCTTTCCGGTCGTCGGATCTATGCTGGTTACGCTGGGGAACTTGTACATGCCGTCGAACGGCGCTGGCTGGACCTGATTCCAGTTGTGCATTCCGTCATAGCATTTGTACTGCGAGTTGTTCGGCACGGTGTGGAGGGGAGTCCCGCTATGCTGGTTGTTGTACACGTCCAGGAATTCCGGCTGGTTAAACAGCGTGAAAAAGAAGAGATCCGGGGTCGTACCTGTGGCGGTGCCCTGGCCTGGGCAGTTCATGTTCGGATTGCCATCGGACCGGAAGCCCTGGGCCCAATCGTCCCAACTGCTGGTCTTGGTGGTGTCAACCAACGTGAGGGTTGGGGTAACGTGATCGGCCGCTGTCCCCTCCTGGTACAGGTTGATGGTGACTCCAGGCACGTCTGGCGTCCAACTCGTATGGATGAGCAAGCTCGGATCATCAAACGGCCGCGTTGAGGCATAGATTACTTCGCCATGGATCCCGCCGGTCTCGCCGGCTACGAAGGGCTTCTTGCCGAATTCGATGAAACTGTTCTGGCCAGAGAACCCTTGCCAACCCTCAGTGCCAACCCAAGGCGGATCAATGCGTCCGGTAGAGCCGCTGCCACCGGTAGTAACACAGTCCGCCACTGCGCAATACTTCGCTCCCGGTACC
>WNGI01074933.1_pt1 | contig 10056 bp, 10 predicted proteins | sample 5400621 | NCBI WGS metagenome assembly WNGI01 (sample SAMN13153374, study PRJNA577476) | soil metagenome | isolation source: 20 cm soil or saprolite under Garry oak tree replicate 1 | place: USA:California | collected 2016-06-15 | reverse complement strand
CGGGCGAATCACCCTCCGGATCTTCCAGCGAATCCGATACCAAGGTGCACCTCATGTACTTTAGAAAATTTCCAGGCGTTTGGCGATTGAAACTGACATTTGTTGAAAGGCGTCCCCAGAGGTACTGTGAAACATTTTCCAGAGGGTTAGGCAATTGAAACCAATTCTCTGCGAAGATCAATTACTTGGGCTGATGAAAAAGGCGATGCATCGTACGGTGGAAAAAATCTTGAGTGGTAAAATCGAAACTAATATCTTTTTAAAGATCCCTTGCTACTACTCATTTATACCCGAGTCATCCAAGTACTAGCGCTGGGTACGTTTGAGCATCCTAATGTTTAGACAGTTCAAACTGATATTTCATTAAAGATCCTCCAGAACCCTTCTTCGTCCCTCAGATGGCAACCGGTGCGGTGTAGTATTACGCGAGGTGCAAGTTTTTAAGCTCATATTCCTTGAAGGTCTAAACGCCTTCCGGCAAAAGTACGCGCAAGGTCTTTTCATGACTTAAAGCGCAATCGGGATGGTTTAGGATCAAGATAGTTCGACGAGCTTGACGAATTAGATTAGATTAGCCGAGTTATATTGCACCTGCGCCAATTCAACCATTATTCTTTATCAATCTGCAGGTGGTAGTGCCATGACACATGTAAATATCGCCATAACTGCAGCTCCTCCATCGAAGGCCAGGACTCTCATCCGAAGAAGAATTTAAATAGATCGGTGTTCATAGTATCTTTGCATGGCATCCATACATAATTGCCCCTCCGATAAGCGGCAAATATCCTTAGTTACACTAAACCAAGGTGGTACATATTGGTTGACAGCCTCAGGTCGGCTTGATGGCGCATTTGAAGATAGGTAAGTAGCGGATCGGTCGATGTAACTCGATCTGACATCGCTCTCGTAGATCATGATGTGACTGGCTCACAGAAATAAACCGTCGACGTCAGTACGGGCGTTCAACGTCATATTTGGAACCTGGAATCTCAATTATAGCAGATCTCGTCAAGTTCATGAACAGCGTAATGATCCGGGTTAAAGTCAACCCAAACCGGTAAATATGTAGATGGCGATCTCGAATAACCGTCCATCGATGCTCAAACTCCCAAGCGTCCATTTTCTCGTTGTGACTGAAGTTTCTAGCCTTCCGCCCAGCCTCCTCCCAGAATGCCATCTACTCGCTTCATGTATACTGATAGCTGGCGCTCAATTTGCAGTGCGCATGCATCGGCTATTGATGGCAAGCAGCCCATGCCTGCCTTCAAGTACACCTCTGAGCACCGGGTTCATGTTCTGAACTGTATGCATGAAGTCAATGGTAATCATCAGGGATTAAACCTAGGCTGACCTTGCCATGCAATCACTTGGTATCCTGACGGTTGATTAGCTGCAACTTGGATAACATCACGGATCTAGGGCATTGTTGGAGCCCACCCAGGACAAACGAACAGTGCATTGAGCTTTGAGAACACTCGGAACATTCCATCAGTGTTTCACGTTCATCGTCTGCACAAGCAGCAGGTCAAATATGTTGTAGGGTTTGACAGTAACCGGCGCGCCGCTGAATCATTGCACTTTATCAAATACCAGTCAGCAATCCTGCATCATGTGATGAGATGGAATAGCCCCTCGTATGTCGGTCCAGGCCCCAACATGTCCACTTATACAGCTTATCTGGAGGAGAGATCTCTTTAGACCATGGTGGATACCACAGGTGAGTTCACACCCCAGGACATGGTCCATCCAGAAATGTTGGCCGAGCAAACGACACGAGGTCTAATTATAGTCGCAGAAAGAGTACTACTGACACATCCGTCGGGAAGGTGTGTTGCTTTGAAGCAGCAAACTTTCCGCGAACTAGCATCGCTGGGATGCACCCAGTGTGAGCCGTATGGTGCGTGACTACGAGCCCTCAGAGGCCAAGACAACTTCAGGACGCGGGCTGGGGACGTACTCATCCCGCGGCCGCGGCCGCGGTGCTATGCACCGTTGACACCGATAGGGCTGTCGCTGACTGAAAGTACTGACCGTAAGTGGTTGATAGAAGAGGAATGGTCGTGCAAACCTAAAAATCCAACTTGAACTAGGGCATATTCACACGCTCTGATACGGATGTCAACATTGGGTAATCGCTCATAATGCATAAGCTCATATTTAGGGTTTCAAACGCTCCGAGTCAACACGCGAAGAATGGAAGGTGGGAAGGTCAACCGGTCACCTAAAGGCAGCATGTATGACGTCATTTTTGAACCATGCAACCTACCTCTCCTGCCATCCTGATCCGCTGCATCCATCCCCCACGAATACAGGAATCCTGCAGGGTATGCGGTGTAACATCACCTTCACGTGACCAATCCACGGCGACCACGAAGACTCGTTGTAACCCCGAATTCGATTCGCATATCATGTCTCTGCTACAGGAATATGGATCAGCGTTGGCCTCCATCATCGGTTCCCGCTCAGAGAAATTAACAGAATGGGAGCGGTTCAAGCTCTCTTCTGAATCACTACCCGCTCAATTGCATGCAATGTTTTGGGGAAAGAGCATGGCAGATGAGGAGCAAAAGTGGCGTGACGCCCAACCGCCTATGACCGTGGAAGGAACTGGGCTTGGAAACGAACTCGCGTTCCCAAGGATCTGGATACGTGCCGAATACATACGAATATACGACGCTCTCGAGGCTCGTTACCAAAAGCCTTCATACCCCCATCTGGCATCAGCCGTCATCATTACAAGCCAACCAGGAGTCGGTAAGTCCTGACGTCCCTTCATCTCACGGATCGTCCTAACTTCATGCATCATAAATGTAGGGAAAAGTCTGGATCTATTATGCTTTACGCCGACGTCTCGCCGAAAGGAAGCCGGTCATATGGTACTACAGCAAGACACGTTGTCTGTTTGTGGAAGAAGGCGTCTATAAAGTTCCTGAGGAGTTTCAGGATTTTGAATTTTTCGTCTGGACTTTGGTGGACTCAGATTATGCCAAGGGTGGGATTCTGGAGGATCTTGTCATGCAGGACACACGCCACTTTTTGATATATTGCACCTCTCCGAGCCAAGATCGGTGGTCTCGTTTGCACAAGACCGTTCATGATGACATTTTTATCATGAACCCATGGAAGAGTAAGGAAATCCTCCGAGTGTGAGTTGCGCTCCTTACCGTGTATAACATCTGTGCTTAAGGCCGGATAACATCCAGTGTATCAACGTTGTCACCTGGCACGATTCTCCACGAAAGCGTCAATCGCGTATTTAATGAACTTGGCCCAACCCCTCAACTATGTATTAATTACTTACGCTATCATGATCGGATAGAGCAATGCAGATGGGACGTTCAGAAAGCCATATTGAATCTTACAACGAGCGAACTCCTGCGGCTGTTTCAAGACTCCTGTTCTCTCACAATGGATGCAGTTTTGCACAAGATTTGCCTCATCAGCCGCCAGAATAGGGAGAATGTGTACAGCAGACCCATTGTGTCTCCTATCACTTCATTTATCAAGTCAAGACTTGCGAACCGTTTTCGAACACTGGAACGTGGCGAGCAAATCCATTTATACAAGTATCTTTTCAAGGTTCCCGGTTCGAGGGCGACAGCTGGTATATTCTTCAAGGCTGCAGCTCAAGGATGCTCTCAAGACGGAGTAACCCTTGAACTCCTTCCAATGGTGCGACTTCCCTCGAGCCGGCGGCGTAAAAATTATCCTCGGTGGCATTCAAGCCACATTTTCCTCCATAACGCAACATTGGAAGCAGCTCGTCAACAAGCTTTGCGGGAGCGACAGTCGCTTAACATTCCGCAACACTTGCCCATTGTAGAATACACGGACAACGGGCCATCCTCCACCGTATCAAATGTCATCTACGTGGCAGAATCAACCAATCAAGTGGCACTGGATTCGTTTATTCTTATCAATGATCTTCTATACATCTTTCAGTTCTCGATTGGTAACGTTCACGACATTAAAACCGGGCTAATTGATTTTATCCATAAATGTCCAGGGCCTCTGTCTATCGACAATTGCCGTTTTGTATTCATCCACCCACCGAATCACACGCTGGTATGCCCACGGCCACGGAAGCTCGAGATGCAAGGGCTACATCCTTGCTCCGCAGTGCTTGACTTTAACACATTTACCTTCACTGAATCAATTAGTTGAATGCCACATATTGGCCATATTGTGTGATTAGGTGTATGTATATGGGACCCTTTACATGCTATGATGATCAAGTGTTCATGACTTCGTGCCCAAATTCCAATCAAAGTAAAGAAAATTGCATTGAGTTTTCGCTCTCTGCGGCTTCCACAATGAACGCCGGCCGTTCCCTTGAATAGCTCAAGCGCTCACCACCACTGCACCGCGACCCTTGCGCGGTTTTGTATACCTAAACCGCTTTTACATAAGATGGTTTGAAAACCCTGGTGCATGATATTCACAGTGCGCCCTCCCACCCGCGTTCCACTGACGTAGCTACCGCCGGTTGCATTCTGCCCGTCACGCTGCTGGCCATGCATCTATGTGTACTACCACTCCATAAGCGCCGCCACTCATTCCCTCGACGGTGCTCCGGCATCATCCATTTCCCAACCGCCCGTGGTTTCCTTTCGGAAGAAATGATGATTTTTCGTCCCTCTTACGGAAGCTCAAAGGTTCTGGACGTACCAACTTTTGACGAGAATGGATTCGACGGACCTTCAAGAAATTTTCTTGCAAAGTTCGAAGATTAAAATCGAGGACCAAACGATCCACGAAGGCAGACAAGAAGTACTATTGGTAATGCTGGAGGACCAGATGAAGCAAGACTGGGTTTTGCAAAACGGACGTATGTATCCCTTCATACCGCTGCATCATCTTCTTTTGCTGAGGCATGAGAGATTAGGTTATAAGAAACTTATGAATCTTTTGCTTCAACTTCGGAAAGTATGCGACCAGTAAGTCATACCGCCTTGTTCGGTAATCAGTTTAACGAACGAAACTAGTCCATACATGCTTCCGAATGCACCGCCGGAGTCATATGTGCTCGGTGAACACCTTGTAGGTGCTCTTCGAAACTTGCCATCATAGACAAGCTCCCGGCTGATATCCTCCCCAGGGGCGAGCGCGTCCTTATTTTTCGGTTCGCACTGTCTCTCCCGCACATTTAACCATCTAATTGGTTCAATTACTAGCAATGGACAATGTTAGTAGACTAAGAGTTCCGTCTAAATAATAAGGGTTTAACGATTATCTTAGGATGCTCGATTATATTGAAGACTTCCTATCCCTACGGTCAATCAAGTATGCGCGACTGGATGGTTCGACGCACAGACCTCCGCGAAGGTTGAATATAAAGCTGGTACGAACTCTCACAATGGTATATAACTCTCTCTAACTCCCCGCCTTTAGTTTCAGATGGAAAAATCTCGTATGTAAAATTTCCAAGTCCGCGCTTTCCGGTATTGATTCTTTAGCTTATCAAGTATTCTTGATTTCAACTAAAGCTGGAGGTCTGGGTACGTCATCCCGATATTTCATTGGCCTCGAAGTTAAGAAACGTTCCAAGGTATCAATTTGACAAAGGCCAGGGAAGCGTAGAAGACCAAATGTTATATCGAATACGCCAAAAACTGTTTCTTTCAGTAAAAACTATGGGTCCTCATAACTCATCGGAACACGCGTCATTTGACTCGAGCAAGTCGTGGACATTCTTAGAAAGGGCAGTAGCGGATTAATGCCTGATGATAGCATGGATCTTAGCCGGTTCCTGGACGCAAGCCAAGCAGATATCCTTTATGATTCTAAAAAGATTGAAGAGGTGCGCGATGTCAAATTTAAACGCGACGTCAAGAAAGAGGAATGTACCGATAACGACGCTAAATTATTGGAGGTGCCGAAGAAGAGGAACGAAGGTCGCTGAAAGTCGTTGCCCAGGTTCAAAGTCGGTTCTTTGAAGGGAGAATGATTCAACGGCAAAGCAATACAGAAATTGCGAACGAGTGGCACGATCTTCAGAAAAGAGCGAGAACTGACCGGACGGTTAATGTTAACGGGATGGCATCCATCGTTTCCGAACCGCCCATGCCGGAAGTGATAAGCTCAAGTTTACTTTATTCTCGAAACTTCGGCGTTCATTTGCTTCGTGACCAAGTAGTGGCAAAACCCATGAAAAGAGAGAGGATTAAATTCGAATCCGAAGAGTGGTGTAACTATTGTCGAGATGGGGGAGAACTCGTCCTGTGTAACTTGTGTTCACGAGGTAACGCTTAGTGCAAACTTCCGACGCCGGAATTGACGTAATATCCGAACAGTCTTCCACCCCCAATGCCATGGTATATCTCGGGCCGCTATTGCTCGCGCGGTCCACGTCGCATGTAGTCAACATGCTTGCAGCGCATGTATGCGGTCTACAGATGATGCACGTAGCATGGATTATCCCTACTCCCATGTTATAAGGCTGAACAGCGATGTTTATAGATGTCAAACATGCTATCAGGCATTCTGCGAAGATCGTCTGCCGTTTGACGATATTGAACCTGTCGGCGAATCGCTGCCAGAATTGTAAGTTTATCGATTAATCCTCTGGGCAATTGACTCATCCAACGCTCCCCGCGAACTCCTTGGATACCCTATCAGGACGAATGCGTACTATGTCAGGTGCCATGATTGCGTGAGTGGGTTCCAGCAGAATCCTTCGCTATGGGATTCGTGGCAAGAGGAGTTGCGTGAGGTGCAGCAGAAGTTGGAAAGGAAGTTACAATTAAATTAATACTGGCTAATGATGGAGATACACTCTACATAGTCAGATCACGTCACTCCGACGATCCTAAAGTCTCGACTTACTGGACCCGGGAGACATGCTGAAATAAACGAGGGTAGCAATGTGCAACAAAGCAGGAGAAATCCTTAAAAACCGTAATGTACTATAGTGTATAGTGGCAATTATTACAGACCTATGAGACTTCGTTCCTTGTTTAACACACTGAAAAAGGATGCAAAAGGATAGGGGGGCATGGCTTTTTCTGCTTTTGCAACCTTTTGCAGACCTTTTTCCACTTTTTTCAAGATTAAGGACAAAAAAAGCAATAAAAAGAGATAAAAGCAGAAAAATGTGGAATAATGTGGAAAAAGCCATGTCGCAAAAGGACACAAAATGAGCTGCACCTTTTCCTGATGTGGGCGAGTCGTCAGCGGGCTGTCATTTTTGGAACCCGGAGAGGTATGCCATACATGTGAGTTCATTTCTGTTGCTTTGTGCCCCGCAGGTAGTTATGTAACTTCTGGCAGGAGAGCAATCAAATCTTCAGAGATCATCGATCATTTATCAATTTATGGACTTAATATGTGCTTGTGCGATACCGTTTCAAGAAACCGAACACCATTATTCTCTAGTTAGCCTGTGATCGTTGTCCCATGAATCCAGGACGGTATTGAAATGTCCCGCATTCAGTTGCTGTCACTCGCGGGTGGTAGCGTCCAAACGTCCCAATACGTATTACCCGTACTATGGTCTGAATGCTCCCTATATTGGGGCGGGTTGCTAGCAGTTGATACCCAACCACAAGCTATATAACGGTAATAGTACCGCGACTCTTCACATCCCCGTAGACTGAGTGCCCCATCCTGTCGTACTTGCAACTCATGCAGATTCATGTTTACTGGAACCGCTGCTATCCTGGCAAGGCTCGATACTGGCAGCCTAGAGTGGAAAGGATTGAGGAGCTTATGGCAGGAGCAGCGGCTAGGTATGGCGCAAACATTGCCGTAATAAGGTCAGATCGCATTGCCCACGTCCTTTTACAATCCCAGCATATCTGACCCACCTGTTGATTTTCTTTGGCAGATCGATTGTCCATAACACAACTGGTAAGGACGGGAAGTTTGACAACGATCCACGTGGGAATCATATCACTGGTGATTTTGTAAACTGTGTGCACATAGCATTGCCCACGTTTCTATATGCTGATTCTAACTCTACTCTTAGCCGATACTAATGAAGGTTGGACGGTACACTATTATGTTGCCATATTGGAAGATTCGGGACAATATTATACTCCTCAGCCTGGCACAACTGAGGAACCGAACCCAAACGAGGCGGAAGAAGGTATTAGCAACGAGAATCTCAATGGGGCTTTGACTCTATACAATACAAATGGGGGTGTCAGTGCTGATTATCCCAGACAAATAATCATTACCGTGTAGAATGTATTATGCCTTGCCGGAGTTGGAAACGATTCTTGATTCTTGTCCAAAGTATCGTGACATGTCACATCCCATTTCCGTCTCCGATTAAATTTGATGATATATCTTTACATCTTCGAAAGCGCGTCCCAGAAGCAAATCTTCATATCATGTTTCAGAGACGATACAAATTCTCCAACCTCGACTCAATAGAGGATATCGAGTTGTACAGACCTGGAGGACTTCACCCGGTGTCGATCGGTGATGTTTTCGCCGACGGTCGCTACAAAATATTGCACAAATTGGGTTACGGAGGCTCATCAACCGTCTGGCTGGCACGAGACCAGCGTCCACAATCATCTGCCTCGGACACCTTGGTCGCATTGAAGATTCTTTCCGCAGCTGAATCCTCTAGGCCGAAGGGCGAGATCGCAGACCTCATCGTCCCTGCCACGCTTTATGCCTTCGCCTCCGCCTATCATAATCCCGCTCGCCACAATATCCTGGCCGTCATGGACCATTTCAAGATGCACGGGCCAAACGGGACGCATCTGTGCATTATCTCTCGATTTGCTGGACCGAGTCTACTTTCCATGTCTAAGTTGGGTTGGAGCAAACGGCTGCGCGGAGATCTGGCGAGGAAGGTGGCAAAGCAAGTCGCCACCGTAGTAGAACTCATGCATTTCACAGGGTTTGTACATGGAGGTCCGTAACCAGATTCACATTCACGTCAAATTCTATTAGCTTTTAACAATTTTTCTCCTCAGATCTGACACCAAGAAATATCCTTTTTCAGATTATCGATCAGGCCCGCACATGGTCGGACAGCGAAGTCTACAGAGTGCTTGGTGGGCTAAAGACAGGAAAGATCAAAGCTCTCGATGGCTCTCCTCCAGGGCCGCAAGCACCCCGGGAGCTCGTCGCACCCGTAGACATAGGTACTCGCTCTTTCCTATCCTTTTTGGAGGAAAACATCGTTGTCATCGACTTCGGTCAATCTTTCGCTATAAATGCCCCGCCAAATTGTTATGAAGCGGGCACAGCGATGCATTACTTTTCCCCGGAAGCTCGCTTTGACAACATTGTCGGTACCGCTTCTGACATCTGGGGGTTGGCATGCGCAATTTTTGAGATTCGTGCAGGACGTCCACTCTTCAGCCCGTTCATGGCTTCCCATACTTCGGTATTATCTGATACCGTTTTTACGTTGGGTAAGCTGCCAGGTCCTTGGTGGAGCGCATTCAAGGGGCGTCATGAGTGTTTTGAAGAAAATGGAGAAGTAAAGCCTCCATATGAAATGTACCCCATTCGGGCGCAGCTGGAGGAGATCGGAGTCGATGACATGCCGTCGACGCGCGACGGCGGACCCATGATTGAGCCTGTTGGGACGCGGCTCGAAGAAGAGGAGATTGTGCTTTTGAATGATTTATTGGAAATGATGCTCAAGTATCGTCCGGAGGAACGAATAAGCATAGAAGATGTAGTACGACATCCATGGTTTAAGTACATTTCTACAAAGTAGACTATGTAGGGCCTGAGCTCCCGGCAGACAGTCGAACGATTTTTTCCGGTCTTGGGTTGTAGTCCGACGAACCAGCGATAGGGTTGCGGGAAAAAGGAGATGTCTTTGTCGGCGGTTCGCATATCGAGGGGTGTGAGCTTCCTTATCCTAGGAGAAAGGTCGCTTACTAATGGGGGTGGGCAATTACCGTTATGTGTGACATCATCACGTTTGTCACAACCGATGTCACACGCCCGATTCAGTGTTATCTTGACTTCAAAGCTTCCACAGCCTGTTGGAACAAGGTTTGAGGCACTAGACATATGTCATACATGTATACAAATATATCTATATGCTTGGCATGACCATATGCATCTGCAATTTGATTCTAT
>WNGI01012858.1_pt1 | contig 10057 bp, 8 predicted proteins | sample 5400621 | NCBI WGS metagenome assembly WNGI01 (sample SAMN13153374, study PRJNA577476) | soil metagenome | isolation source: 20 cm soil or saprolite under Garry oak tree replicate 1 | place: USA:California | collected 2016-06-15 | reverse complement strand
GGCGGCCGGCTGGGCGGCGGGACTGCTGCTGATCTTCATCGTCGTGGACATGGTCCACCGCGTGATTCCGAACACCGACTGGATCTCCCGCCTCTCCCCGATCTACTACTACAACCTGAGCAAGCCCCTGATCGCCGGCTACGGCGCCAACGCGGGCGCGATTCTCTTCCTTGCCGCGCTGGCGCTCGTCCTGACCGGCACGGCGATCTGGCTCTTCGCCCGCCGCGACGTCGGCGACGTGGTGGCTCTGCCGCGCATCCTGCGTCTGTCCCCCCGTCCGGCTGCGCCCAGGACACTGCCGGCCGGCGACTGGTCGCTTCGTTCGGTCTACGCGCGCAGTCTTGGCGTGATGGCGGTGCCCACCTTCTGGTGGACGGTTCTCGTCGCCGGCTGGGCCGGATGGATGGTGGTGGTCGTCCAGCAGATCGAGGCGAAGCTCAGTTTGGTGTACGCCAGCTCGCCAGCCCTTCAAGACCTCCTGAAAAACCTCAGCGGGGGCAATGCCGATTTCAACGCCAGCTTCCTGGGCGCGATGTTCGGCATCCTTCCCATCTTTCTGATGGCGTTTGCCATCACACAGGTGAATCGCTGGGCTTCCGACGAAGGCGATGGGCGCCTTGACCTCGTGCTCGCTGCTCCACGATCTCGCACCCGCGTGCTGCTCGGCCGTTTCGCCGCCCTGACGACGGCGGTCAGCGTGATCGGGCTTGCCGCGCTGGTGGCCACTCTCGTCGCTTCGTCGGCGTCGGGCGTGGCCCTGAACACCGCCAACGTTGTCGCGGCCACCCTGACCCTGGTTCCGATGGGCCTGCTGGTCGCGGCGATCGGGTTCCTGGCGGCGGGCTGGCTGCGGACCGCGGCCGACACCGGGCTGGTCAGCTTCTTGCTGGCAGCGTGGTTCTTCATCAGCTTCGTCGGGCCCGAGCTGAAGCTGCCGGAGGCGACCCTCCGCCTGTCGGCCTTTTACTACTACGGCACGCCACTGCTGCACGGGGTGCAGCTCGCCAACCTGGCCGTGCTGGTGGCTGTTGGCGCGCTCGCGCTGGGCCTTGGGACGGTGCGTTTCGCCCGCAAGGACATCGCGGTCTAGGTCCCCCTTCCCAGCGCCCATCCCCGTAAGAAATGGGGAAGAGCTGGGCTCTCCCCGGTTGGCCTCCGGCTCTTGCGGCCCACTTCCTCCGTCGCCCGCGGGTAAGCCAAACCCCCACCCGGCGGCTGCGCCGCCGACCTCCCCGGCAAGCGGGGAAGTTGGAAGGCACACGAAACTTAACAGGTCCTTAAGAGGCGACCGAAACAGTTCCTAGTAGCGTTGGCATTCCGCTGGGGGTCGAGGGTGGGTCGGCAGCCTTTCTGGAGGGAAGCAGGGTGAAAAGGGTGGTTGTGGCCGCCGCGTTAGCGGCCGGGATTCTTCTGTGCTCGCCGACGGGCGCCGCGGCATGGGCGACGTACTGCGACTGGGACCCCATCGTGCCGATCGTCACGCCGGGCGGACACATCGTGCTGGTCTACGACAGCGTGTGGACCCAAAGCCCTCTCAGCCTGGGACTGCCGCTTGCGACCTACACGACGTCGCGGGTCTATGACTCGGCCCATCAGCCGCACACCGCGGTTGACATGAAGATCAGTGTGCCAACCGGGCTCCTGTTCCAGTACACGACGTACAACATGGTGACCAGCGGACTGCTCGGCTCCGGGAAGGTCTACGCAGCCAAGTACGGAAAAAGTGGTACGCCTGTGCACCTCTATTTCACGCTGCAACAGGCCTAGCCATTGTCGCCGCGCAGGCGCTCTGAGCTGTTCCGGCTCGCCGTCGGTCTGGCGGCGGTCGGAACCCTGGCGGGAAATAGCGGCCGGCTCGAGGTCGAGCCGGCCGACTGGTGGCTGATCGTCTCGATCGCGGTGACCGCGATCCTCGCGCTCGAGTTTCCGCTCCACATCAACATCAGCGCCAAGGTCAGCGTGGCGAGCGCGGTGTTCTTTGCGGCGGTCCTTCTCCTGCCCATCTGGCAGGCCGCGGCTCTTGTCGGCGGGATTCAGGCGGTCGATATCGGGTTCGCCGCAGTCAGGAAGATCAGGGCGACCCGCGAGAGACCGCCGTACCGGGCGATCGGAATCAACATCATCTTCAACGGCGGCCAGGCGTATTTCTCCATCCTGGCTGCCGGCGCAATCCTGGCTGCCGGGGGAGTGTCAGCCCGAAGCGGCCTGGCCGGACCTCAGGAGGCGCTGGTCCTCCTTGCGGCGGCTCTCTTGATGTACGCCGTGAACGTCTTCATGGTCGCCCTGGCCGTCGCGCTTGCGACGGCTCGGAGCCCGCTGGCGTTGTTCTTCGACACGCAGCGCCTTGTGTACGTCCAGTTTGCGAGCCTCTACCTGGTGGGTGCGCTAGCAGCCTTTGGGGCCGTTCGCTGGCCGTGGATCCCGGTCGTTTCGATCATCCCAGGCGTGCTCGTCTATCACTCGCTGAAGCAGCGCATCGAGCTTCGCCAAGACGCGATGAGAGCCATGGAGCGCATGGCCGACGAGGTCGACCGCCGCGACCCTTACACCTTCCAGCACTCGCAGCGCGTAGCGATCTACTCGCACGCGATCTCGCGAAAGCTCGGGTTCACGGCGGCGGAGATCGACGTGGTCGAGCTGGCCGCGAAGGTCCATGACATCGGCAAGATCCGCATCCCGGACTCGATCCTGCTGAAGCCGGCCAAGCTCACCTCCGACGAACGCCGCGTGATGGAGACTCACTCAAGGCTCGGCTTTGACATCCTCAAGCAGTTCTCCGAGTACGCCAAGGTGCTTGATCTCGTGCTCACGCATCACGAGCGATACGACGGCCTCGGCTACCCCAATGGGACAGTCGGCAAGCGCCTGCTGTTGATCGCCCAGGTGATCCCGGTCGCCGATTCGCTCGATGCCATGACGACGGCCCGAGCGTACCGGGGCGCGAAATCGTGGGACACGGCGATGGGCGAGCTGCGGAGAGGAGCCGGCACGCAATGGAATCCTCATGTCGTCGAGGCCGCGCTCGCGGTGCTCGGCCAGGAGGAGAGCCTGGCGGCTTGGACGCCGGCGCCCGCGGTGGCGACAGCCTAGGGAGCCGGCTTCGCGAAGCGCACCGCGTGCTTCGCGCCGGGCGCCAGGAACCCGAGAAGCTTCATCGCTTCCGCGGCGACCGCGGTCTGCTCGCCTTTCGGCAGGGGCTTGACGAATGGCGTGACGACCACCGTCGCGGCGCCGTCGGCGGTGCCCGGCTTCCACATCGCGCGGACGAATCCGTCTACGAGGACCGAACCCTGCATCACGCCGTTGCTGCTGAACATGCCGATGTGTTTGCCGTGGGGCATGATCCGCGTCCGGTCTGAGTGGCCAAGCAGGATGTTGTCGTAGTCGGGCAGCAGCCGGACGGGCGCATGGACCTCGCCATCGGGACGCGGAGCTCGGGGCAGGTCGAAGAGCTCACGTCCGTTCTGATCGCGAAAGGCCTTGAGCTCTGGTCGTAGCCGTTCGAACGCCGGCCGCATGGCGAGTCCGGACCACGCGCGCATGTCGGCGACAGACGCCGGACCGAAGGCGGCCAGGTAGCGCCTGACCAGCTCGTCCTCGCTGAAGGAGGGCCCGGGCGGGCGGCCGAGCCAGGCCTCGAAGGTGGTCAGCGTGACCAGGCCTTTGCCGCCCCAAAGGCCGCGGGGGGGCGTGAACACGAGCGGGACCATGTAGCGAACGCCGTACGCCATGGCGACGCCATCGTGTTCCGGGAATCTCTGGGCCATGTGCTTGGCCAGGTCGGCGATGGTGCGCGGTTTCTCGCCCATGATCTCGGCGCCGGCGCGTGCGACCGCGGACATGTCCGCGTGGCGGAGGTCGCGGCCCCACGGACTGCCTCTCATGAAGCCGCGCTCGCCGAGGGTCATGAAGAGCGGTTTGACTCCGAACGCATCGCGGGCCGTGACGAGGTGGATCGTGTTGCGCATCAGCGAGATGCGCACCGCTTTCCTGGTCTGGACCAAACGCGAGAGCTCGTTGGCGCGAAATCCAATCAGCCGCGACCAGAGTCCGATGTAGGGCAGGTGCGGCGCCTGGGCTTGCATTCCCACCAGCCGCTCGATGGTCGGGGCGGCGCCGGCGGTGTGGCGCTCGAGCAGCAGCTGGCGCGCGAGGAGCGCGCGGTTCAGCGCCCGGCGGTCAAGCGTCGGGATGCGAGGGGCCACCAGGTCATTTTCGTGCAGCCCCATCGGCCGGCTTCGCCGGCCTCTTCCCCAAAAGTGGGGAAGAGTTATGTGCCTAGACCGCGGTTTCGGTCTCGGCCTGTTTGGCGGCCTTACGCATACCCTCGATTCGCCCGCGCATTTGGCGCCGCCGTGCTTCCCCGCGGTCGGGGTCCAGGAAGTACGTCGCGGCGACGGCCAGGCTCATCCACATGATCAGCCGCCCAAGTCTCGATCGTATGAACATCACCTAGAAAACGGGCCCGGGGCGAGGGCTACTTGAGTTGAGGGGGCGCTTGCGCGCCCCCTCGTCAGGTCGCTAGGGAGTTGGGTCGGCGTACGCGCCGCCGAAGATGTCGGAGTCGCCAAAGGTCGGCGCGCAGTCCTGCTGGGGCGCGGGCCTGGCGACGCTGCTGCCCGTGCGCAGCGACATCCGCCACGCGTCCATCGCTGCGCAGTCGGCGCCGTTGCGCGAGTCGTTCCAGACCGCAGCGCCGTAGGTGCGGGTCGCTGCCGCATATACGTAGTCGCCGAGGAACTCGCCGAGGAGGTTGTTCTGGCTGGAGCTGCGTGGGTCGCCGTCAGCGCCGCGGTGGATCTCCGTGAACGCTCCGGTCGATGCGCCGGCGACATCCGCGTGCAAGACGACGCCAACCAGGTTTCGGGAGCTGGTCGTATCGGTGCGGTAGGGGGTCGTGAACGCGTTGTACACGACATAGACGTCGGTGCCGTTCGGTGAGATGGCCGGCGCGGTGTAGTAACCGCGATCTCCCGAGCTCTCGAGGGCGCGCGGCGCCGTCCACGTTGCCGCGCCGTCGGTCGATTCGGTGAAGTAAACGTGTGGCGTCGCGAGGTTTCCGCTGACGTAGGTGAGGACGATGCGGTTGGTCGCGTCGGCGCCGGTCGGGGCGCCGTTGGCGATGTCCACGCTGGGCGCGGGGGCAAGGTCGCTGCGCGCACCCGCGACACCGTCAATCGTCGGTCGGCCCAGCACCGGGTCGAACATGCCGGGCTGAGTCACCGGACCAGCGACCGGGCGGGGCGCTGACCACGTGCCACCCCCGTTGTTCGAGATCGAGACGAGCTCGGAAGCGGTGTGGCCCTGCGGGGAAACCGTCCCCACGCCGAAGACGTAGGCGTTGCCGTGACTGTCCGTGCGGATCGTGCAGCCGTCAAGCGGGTTGCGCTGGCTGTTGTTGGCGGCGGCGCCGATCGGGTGGGTCTGCCATGTGCTTCCGCCGTCCTTCGAGACCGCGACCTGGAGCTGAGCCGGCGCGGCATTGCCCTTCTCCTGGCCGACGAAGTTGGCCCAGCACACGTACACGTTGCCGAAGAACGGGCTGGACGAGGCATTGTCGGCCCAAACCTGCTCCTTGTCGGCGAAGGTCGTGGTCGACTGGTGCGAGACGAGGACCGGTGCCATCCACGCTGTCTTGTTGCTCGCGGCGGCCGATTGGACGTTATCCGTCCTCGACACCGCTATTGCCTCAAAGCCTTTGAACGCCTCCTCGGACCGCGTGGCGCCGAAATTCGACGTCAGGTTCGCGTAGTAGAGGCGCGACCCGTTGGACCAGCTGAATGTGCCGTTGACCGGCTTGGGCCCGAACGCCACGGCCGGGTCGCCGTCGGAGACGAGGCCGTTCTCGACATACCACGGCAAGGTTCCGATCGGACCGATGTGCGCCGCGCAACCAGAGTCAGGTCCTGGCGTGCCGAGGCAGTCTCGCGCCGTCCAGCCCGTGTAGGTGGGCTGGGTCCAGGTCGCCCCAGAGTCGAATGAGAAGTAGACGCCGGAGGCGCCCACGCCGCCCGTGAAGGGGCAGGTCGTGTCGTCGCCCGCGTTGCAAGCCTCCATGTCGATGTTGTCGTTGCTGCCCGAAACCAGAATGTTCGGGTGATACGCGTCGATCGCGATCGTCGGTTCGTTCTGTTTGTTCTGGGAAAACGGCGCCGGCGGGCTGCCACTGCTCACCAACACGTCCGGGGTATCCTGCCCGAGCGCCGCCGTGGCGGCTAGCAGAACGCAGGCGGCCGCAATAGGAATCGCCGAAAGCTTGGTCATTTAATGTTTCCCCCCACGCAACCATTAAGCCAACGAGCGCCTACGGCTCAGTGTAACCACCAGAGTCGCCCCAGCGGAAGCCCGCGACCTTCCCCCAGGTTGCATTAGCCATGTCTCGCCGCGGCCTGTTGCTGTTTGCCGCCATGTGCGTGATCTGGGGCGTCCCGTACCTGCTGATCCGGGTGGCGGTGGGTGAGATCTCGCCCGCGACGCTGGTCTTCGTCCGCACCGCCATCGCCGCCGTGATCCTGCTCCCGTTCGTGCTGGCGCGGGGCGGCTGGCGCTCGATCGGAGGCCGGTGGCCCGCCCTGGTCGCCTTCGCGGCCGTGGAGGTCGCGGCACCGTGGTTCTTCCTGTCGAGCGCGGAGCAGCACATCACGAGCGCGCTGGCGGGGCTGCTGATCTCGGCGGTCCCTCTGGTCGGCGTCGTCATCGCAACTGCGCTCGGTAATCGCGAGCACGTGGGCCTCGCCAGCATGTCTGGATTGCTGGTGGGCCTGGTTGGCGTCGCTCTCATCGTCGGCTTCGACCTCCGCGCGTCCGACGCGAGCGCTCTCCTCGAGATCGCGCTTGTCGTCGTCGGCTACTCGCTCGGACCGGCGATCCTGTCTCGCTACCTGAGCGACGTGCCTTCGGTCACGGTCATCGGCATCGCGCTCACTTTGTGCGCGCTTGCTTATGCACCCGCCGCGGCGGTGCAGTGGCCGCACGCGATCCCGAGCCTTTCGGTCCTCGGCTCGGTTGCCGTGCTCGCGGTCCTCTGCACGGCGGTGGCATTCCTCCTGTTCTTTGCTTTGATCGCGGAGATCGGGCCGGTGCGGGCGACCGTGATCACGTACGTCAACCCGGCGGTCGCGGCGATCCTGGGCGTGGCCGTCCTGCATGAGAGCTTCACGCTCGGGATGGGGCTCGGATTCGTGCTGGTGCTGGCCGGATCGACGCTGGCGACGAGGCGTCAAAACCAGGCCCCGGAAGCCGCGCGAAGGTCGCCCGAGGTGCAGCCGGGGGAGGCCCTATGATTCTGTGGCCTGCCGGGGTTTTCGTTGGTTGAGGAGTGCGCATGAAGCCTGTCTTCGACGCCACCGTCGATAAGCAGATCGAGTCCGAGGTCCGCACCATCAAGGCCGAGTTCGAGGGCAGGCTGACCACCGAGTCGATCGATCTGGCCGCGCACGAATCGATCGAGCGCCTGGCCGGTTCCAGGGTGCCCCAGTTCGTGCCCCTGTTCGTCGGCCGCTTCACGCGAGAGCGCCTACGCGAGCTCGTCGCCGCCGGAGAAGCTTCCGAAAGGTAGCCGCCAGCCGGCCCCGGCCGCCCCTGCCCGTACTTCCGGCTAGAGGCACGTTTGATGTGTATGAAGCCGGCCGGCTCGATCGTCGCTGCCCTCTGGGCGGCCGTTGTGCCGATGCTGGTGGCGGCCGGCGGCGCCGTCCTCCTGGGGGCCTGTACCAGCTGCCAGTCGACGGTCCGCCAGGCAGCGATGCCGGTGGTGGCGGCTGGAACATTCGACGGCGTCGTCGCCGATCCAGCGTCCCACCAGCTGTACCTCGCCGACGGCGCGAACAACAACGTCGACGTCGTCGACATCTCGACAGCGACTCCGCAGTTCGTGCGGGCGGTGGACGTCACGACCACGCCGCACGGTCTTGACATCGCTGGGGACACGCACCTGCTCTACGTGGGCCTGAGCGGCGGCGACGTGGCGGTGATCGACACCCTGTACGGGTCGCCCAGGTATATGCAGATTGTGACGCGGATCGCTACCGGCAGCCCCGAGGTCGACCTTCTCGACTACAACGCGCAAGCGAAGCGTCTTTTTGCCTCGACCGGCGCTGGTGGGGGTGTGATCGCGATCGACACGACGACCAACAAGATGATCCGCCGCTACGCGCTGGGCGTCCCCACAGAGCAGCCGCGTTACAACCCGGCGGACGGCATGCTCTACGTGAGCTCGCCCACGACGTCCTCCGTCATCCAGTTTGACCCGGTTACGGGTGTCGCAACTCGGGACTACTTCATCAAAGGCTGCCGGCCCACCGGCCTCGCCATCAACCCGACCAACCAGCTTGCGGTGATGGCGTGTGGTGGCCTCACCGGGCTCCTCAACCTGCAGTCAGGGGGGCACGAGATGACGCACGCGGTTCGAGCCGCCGACCTCGTGACCTACGATGCGGCCGCCGACCGGTTCATGGTCGCCGCGCCGCAGGGACCCAAGGACAGCATGGTCGGCGTGTTCGACGGAAGCGGGACGTTCATAGGGTCCGTGTCCGCGACGCCGAACGCCCACGGCGCGGCGCTCGATGCCGCGCACGGTCTGGTGTATGCGGTCGGCGCGACGGGCCTCATCAGCTTTTCGCCGTCGGCGTGCGCGCCGCCGCCGGAGTGGGTCAAGTTCTTAGGAGGGCTGTCGGTCTTCGCTCTGCCGCTTCTGGCCGCCGCCGTGTTCCTCATTCTCTATGCGCGGCGGCGCATGGGACGCGTCTCGCGTGGAGACGGTGGCCCTTCATTCCATGACCTGCAGAAGGAGGACCAGGCGACGGAGCGCGAGCGAATGCGTGCCTTCGAGGACGCCGTCCTCGGCCCGCCGCTCAGTCCGGGGATGCAGCCCGAGCCCTAGCCGCGGCGGCGTTCTCCTCGAAGACCCGGCGTTCTCCTCGAAGACCTCTTTGATTGCGCCTTCGCCCGCCGCGATCATGGTCTCCATCATCGGACGGAGGCTCTGCGCGACCTCAGGATCCGCGGGCTCCTCCCAGAGAAAAGATCGACTGACCCTGGTCTGTCCTGCGCCGGCGTCGCTGAGCCGCGTCGTGATGTGCATGGTTGTGGGTTGGTCGGCGATGAGGGTCAGCTCTTTTCCGGGTTGCAGGGAGACGACGCGCATACTCACCAGGCTGCCTCCGTGGTGGCAATGGAACTCGCTCCCCAGGTCCTCTCCGCGTGCGCCGGGGACGGTATCGACGCCGTCGGCGAAGAGATAGCGCTCCATCACCGCCGGCTTCAGCATCAGCTTGTAGACCAGCTCTCGGGGAGCATCGACGAGTACCTCGGAGTTGACCATCGCCTCTTCGGGGAGGACTCGTTTCCGTTCCGTCTCTTGCGCCGCCTGCCACAGATAGGCGATCTCTTCATAGCCTCCCGAGATCGCGCCGAGATCGAATTCCTCGGTGTGTGGCGTGAAACGCGAACGCATATCGGCCGGCAGCCTCTCCAACACCGCGTCGGTGACGAGGAGATATTCCTTGGATGGGACTTTGTTCTTGAGAAGCCGGTGGGCGACGATCACATCGGTGCCGTGCAGCTGCTCGACGCCGCCGAGTCGCTGACGCGAGAACCTGCCGTGGTGGATGACGAACTTCAGCTTGAGGATGCTGATGTTCGCGCAGGCGTTGCACGGGCACGTCGTCACCGCCTGCATGTCGCGCAGGCGCCGGTGAAATGCGACGAACGTCCCCTCCAGGGCCTTGATCACGTCGGCGGTGGAGATCCCACTTATGAAAAGGACCGCGTCGCCTTCGACCTGGGATACGTCCATCCGGCCTTCGACGCTGCGCACGACCGTTTCGAGCAGCTCGTGCAGGATCGACCAGCTGTGGTCCACCTCGGTCTGAGCCACGAACTTCGAGTAGCCGGAGATGTCGGCGAGCACGAGGGCGCCTTCCTGCAGGCCTGAGAACCTCGCCGCTTGACCGGCGTCGCTCGACATCACCGGGAAGGATGAAGCGCACGGCGCCCTCGCGCAACCGCCGGCGCGCTTGGCGATCCTGATCTCGGTATTTGCTCGTCGCTTGTGGTC
>WNGI01007396.1_pt1 | contig 10057 bp, 10 predicted proteins | sample 5400621 | NCBI WGS metagenome assembly WNGI01 (sample SAMN13153374, study PRJNA577476) | soil metagenome | isolation source: 20 cm soil or saprolite under Garry oak tree replicate 1 | place: USA:California | collected 2016-06-15 | reverse complement strand
CTTCTCGCACTTGATTTTCCTTCAACAATAACTGAATCTTCTCCGCTACGTTATCCTTTGCGAACGAGTGCTGAGCGAACGTGCGGATCGCGTGATGGATAATTTTTTTCTTCTCTGAACTGTGAAACTCGTAGAGAATTTCGTTCACATGATCCACCGTTACTCTTCCTTCGTATTGATCTTGAAGCGAAACTTGGAACATGGCTTGAAGGATAAGTGTGAGATCCACTACGTATCCCATGAGACAGCGGATATGCTCTGGCCTGCAAAACAGTATAGCACATCTACCAGCGCAGGAAGCGGTACATGCTCACCCGTCTTTGTAAACGGCGTTTGTCCACGGCTTCGCTAGCCCTGCCGGCCCCGATGCCACCGTTACCTTACTCCGCCTATAAACGATCATCAGTTGCACGAATTGCCAACGTCCCTAGTCACTCACATAGTGTTAGTATCCTTGAGATCTTCCACTATGACCATGATTCGACGACGGAATGCATCACTGAGAAGAAACTACAGAGACGGATCAGAGACATATTTAGATACACCCTTGTACATACCTCGTGTAAGTCCCGAAAATTCCAGAAGGTGATGATATCTTTATGTATCGCACATAAACACTGTTCGAGGCTGATATTGATAAAATAAATCCCGGATGCGATTGCTCTCCAGTATTCTGTCAATCGAAATAAAGACACAGAATGCTGGGCAAGCGACGAATCTAACTTACTCTTTTTCGCTAACCTGTGATAATAGCGGTGTCAGACCAATATTCTATTCCACCCCAAAGATGCTTACATTACTGATGCCGCAACCTTGACCGGCATATTAACACCATAGGCCGCAGCTAAAAGCATCCGTGACAAATGTGACGAATCTCCATACAATCGTGAAAACGAAATGTTCCCGCTCGCCCCATTGGGTGAAAGGTTCTTAGCGCCCGTGAATCCACCAGAAGGACTCGAATTTTGATTGTCTACACTTTGCATCGTGATTGCCACAACTCGGAGCAGAGTCCCGGGCTGCTTGACTACGTCGAGATGTCAATGAGATGAAGCAATGTCATGAGCGAACGTACTCGTTACGAGAGCATACGGTATCTGACTCGCGATGATCATGGTTGACCTTTGGAAAACTTCACCATATCTTTCCTTGAAATTCTCCTCAGCCAACTCCAGATTAATTTTTCCCTTTTCAGCGCTCTTTTTTTCCAGTTTCGCTTCAAAAAGGTCCAATTTCGTGACCACGACAACTATTGGCACTATTGGCACAGTAAGTTTGGATTTAGGATAAGAACTTCGGGATATTGCCTTTGGTTCGACTCAAAATGAAAATCATATCGTCGCCTTGGAAAATCCAGTCATCCGCAAGAGGTGCAGGAGTACAGAACCTGTTAAACGCATCCAGATGACGTGGCTATGTCGTATTGCCAATGAACGTACCAGACTGCATGAAGTTTTTCAGCGACGCTTCCCATCAGACTCCGCTCTATGATAAATCTTGCCACGATTTCCAATTCCTGCACGTTATCTGGCTCATAATAATGGATGATTAGGCCTCTGTTACGTGGCGCGGTTATTTCTCGGTTGATATCGACCTTTCCTGCTTGCTTCCGTATGGCATCCTAAACTATGCTTAGCGGTTTGTGTATGACTTGAATAAACTTGATGTACCCGTAGAGCAGGCCCGAACACAGCCTCGACAAGTGATGATTTTCCCGTTCCAGACTGCCAGGGACACGCATAAGCTGAGCACGAAGGGAGACCAGTTCTGATATGTCTTACTCGGCCGACGATAAGAAGGCGGAACCTGCGATCCGCGTATGTGATTTAGCTAGATGCTATCCGAGTCGATGGCTGTTGCTAACGTACTTTGGACCTTCGTCTCCGATTATGTCTGTGGTAGGGACAACCATTGCCTCTGGCGAGGATGAAACATGAGGCGAACTCATGTTTGGAAGTGAGCAAAATGGTTTGGCGCCCCGCCGTCCACATCCTCATTCGTGCGTTCTGATTAGCGCCCTCGCTTGAGGAATCTCTGATGACGTCGGGGCGTTCTTGACTGACACACCCGCGAGATTTGGTGGTGGGTAGTATAAAGTATTAGACGAACTTTGGGCGCCGCCTGTTGTTACGCTGCAACGTGATGTATCGCCGGTATACAAGAATCTGGCGGTTTTGTTGATGAATTGAAATCCATGAAGCGCCGCTGTGCACTGGCATTCACTCTCGTCTTCTACAAAGCTCTTTCGTCCCTCCCGCATCGCAAATTTTCTTTATGTAATCGCAACCGTCACAGATCCCGCCGATAAGCTCGCCCGGTCCGCCATCATTGGACCTCCCCAATACGCTCTTTCTCAGGACTACCAAAACATCACGTCCAGTACTTATATGGGCCGCTGGGCACGGCAGATCCAAGGCCTTGCGGCAAGGTAGGGAAGTTTGTTTCCGGAAAAAATATCTCCATTTGGTTGAACGAGATCCACGCGACAACTCGACAGTTAAGTATGTATAAGCCTACTATACAAGCAATAAATGAATGTGATTTACATGACGTTCTGTTGTAGGAATAATAGCTGTCATCATCCTAGAGAGAGAGAGAGAGAATCATGTGTGCACTCGTTCGAGACGTCGGAGTACGAGACAGGACGAGGTTGGTGGGGATGAGGCGGGGAGCACTTATAGTGCCTGGACGAGGCGCGATAACGTTATGTCGTTGCTGCGTGCGGCGCGAGCGAACAACAATTCTTTAACGCCCTCATCGGGCAGTGCCATCGCGTGAGAATCCAAGGCCAAGTCCAGATCCACTCGCCTTTCGGACGGTGTCGGATCGGAATGCATGCGGCGCCATATCTCATCCTTTTTCTTGTCCAAGGCATCATACACCACATGTCCTTTCCCGCCAAACTGAGTAACCCTCTTGCAGTGTCTTTTGTTCATTTCGAGTATATACTGTCGAAGATCCTTGTAGGTATTGTCCCTGACCTGGAGAAAGAAAAAAGATAATGAGGTCATTCCTTAATCAGAACTTGAGTAATATCATCCTTACATCTGAGTCAAAGACAATAGAAATGCTTATCAAGGAGTCCCAGCTAAACGTACTATTCATCGCTTCGTCCACGATGGCATCAATCTCAGGTCCTAGAAGGCTGCTAACGTCGTTTCTCGGTGATTTGTGAATGCGGCAATATTGGCGCAGGAGGAAATGGCGGGCAATGAGTAGCGTGAGAGTGCGTGCAAAGAAGAAACAGTTGAACTGCGCCAACGTGAATTTCTCGGAGTCTGGGTCCTTGCGAATGGCATTGCAAAAAGCAAGAACGGTATACAAGTCAGGCTCTGGTTCATCCCAAAAAAACTGAGTAATCTTGCTATCCGTGAGCCTACAGACTCTCTTGTAATCCTCGTCATTGAGAGGAGTAATGGTATCCTCCGCCCTACAGCCGCGCAACTTGGATTTGATATTCGTTCCTTTTGATGGTCGCCGTTCGATGCAATAGTATGTGATCATATCGTCCATTTTGAGGATGACAAACTCGTGCTCGGGCTCCTCTCTTTCCTTCCTGAGTTCGAGAGCGTAAATAGGAGGGAAGTTGGAGTAATATTGATAGATGTCATCATCTATCGAGAGAGATGACTTGTCCCGCAAACGTGAGATGGGTGAGGTCCGAAAGGGCATCAATAATAATGAGAGGGGTGACATGACTTGTGTAGAGAGTTGCTATTGTCAATTCCTGCCCGGCCACTGACAAGTTATCGATATCTGCTCGAGCCGGAGACGTGCCGTAAATATAGGTAAATAGAACCTCATGCCCTTTGACTTACGTCCACGGTCCTTTCCGCGAATCTTCGCCACCCTCGCTATCGCTGCGTGTCGCTCGCACTCTGCTCTGGTCGTTTGGGCGTTGGAGACGCAGAGAAATCATGTGTGAGCTATCAACGCTACTCCTAGATGACGGCATTTCTCAATGTGCGACTTGAATAGGTGGAGAAGTTTTACGTTGGATCGCAAATCCATCCGGTTCACAGCAACCGTTCGTTGCATTGAACGGTTAAATCATGAAAGTGCGCTCAGCGTATCGTATCAACCTGTCCACAACTCGTATGCAACCCATCCACCACAGAACTAAAACATAACTTGAATAGAACTTCAAGGCCGCCCAGCTGACGTCTTTACACCCAACCGCGGACGCATTTTGCGCCATACCTCAACGAGATACGCTGGAAATTGAACTGTAATTAGCGAAGAGACGGATGGGCCGAGAGCAATGAACTTCACGAATTAACGAGTCTGGGATACGTCTTGGGTCGCAACGGCAGAACAGAACTGCACGAAAAGCGTCTAGTAGCGCTTGAGCAGTTGTCCGAGGATGTGACGAGGTCTTGTAAGGATCCTGTGGGCCCCTTCTCGATTTGGTCCTCCATTGGGTCTCCGGAAGCGAGAGTACAGATGGACCGCAATCGAGCTTCGCGAACGGCTCATTATTGAACCGAGGAAGGTGTTTGTTTGCAGAAAGCTGACAGGGATATATGCGTTCTAGCGTACTTCACCGTTGGTGGATGTCTCGAGCCGTGTATATCTGGAATCACATTGCTGATTGAATGATCATTCTGCTCTTTGCCTTATAGTAGTTATACACATCGCCTATAAGTACGTGGCACTTCAGGAGACGCAAGCAGTAAGAGAAAAAAAATCCTCCTAAATTGGGATAGTGTTTGCATTACGCAGGCAGAGTCAGCGTTTTCATTACTTCTCCCATCGTCGGACGCTCCGAGGGCTTGGATGTCCAGCACTTCTGGATCAGATTCCATACATTGTCTTCCATTCTTGGACTTTCTAATCGGTCTGGGCGCATCCCATTGGTGACGGCTGCCATGACTTGGAGTTGACCTTTCCCCTGAAATGGAACAGTATTGAAAAATATCTGTGCGGTCATCGTTTCATGCGCTCTATAAGCTAAGCAAGGAGTAGTTCAAACGCACCGCGTAATAAAGACAACCGAAAGCATAAACGTCCGTTTCCATAGTTTTACGTTTGTGCACATCATGATCCCCACAACGTCCCGAGCACATTGGGTGACAACACTGGCTGCATATGCCAAAGAGTTCTGGTGCGGTAAAGTTTGGTACAAATGTCTTGGTAGACTGTGCAACACTAGCGTCGAAATGTCGCGTTAATCCAAAGTCTGTAATCTGACAGTGGAATTCAGAGTCGAGGAGGACGTTACCCTAATACATAATGAGGTGAAGCGATCGGAATTTAGTAAGATACAGTGTCAGATCAATACGTACTCCATGCAAGTCACCATGAACAATTCCTTCCAAGTGAAGGTACTGAATGGCTTCAGCCACCTCTAGCATCTATGAGATACTAATCAATATATCCTACTGTCTGATGGTAGATCTTACCAGCCGATGTATTTCGACTATGTCTGGTCCCTGGTATTTTCTCCACTGAGTTAACGTTCCGTTCGCCATGAATGGGGACACCAGGAATCGCCATGGTTTCTTTACATATATCCCCAACAAAGGAAGAATAAAGCGATGCGAGATCGATCCCCATGCAAGGGCTTCTTTCCAGAAGTCCTTCTCGAGTGAACTCTTTGCAAACAAATCAGCGCGGCGAAGTTGAAACCAGAGTTCGACTAACCTCTGCAGTTTGACGAACCGTAGTCAATACTTTCAGTGCAACCGGCTGCCTTGCATATTCGCCTTTGAAAACACTTCCAAACCCTCCCACAGCGATTGCAGGGCCTAGATGAACTTCCGTTCTGACTTGAGTAATAAATAAAGACCTCGGAATTATATTTGACATCGTTATCAATTTAAACATCAACTTCCTAGCTTTTCGATTTGCACCCGGAATACCTAGTTTTTTCAGGCTATTGTTGCGGAGTATCTAATGCAGGTCAATGATCAGTTGCGCACAAAATAGCAGGAAACTGACATACATCGAGAAGAAAATCTAGCTCAACATCCAACGTAACTCCAGAGGTATTAGTAGCATGCCGGTCATGTAGAGCCAATAGTTCACATATAAGATCGAAAATAACTTTATTAACTATTGAACTTCCGGGTGTTCTTGACTAACAGTTATTAGTCACAGTGCATCGATATTTCAGAAGTGCGTACAGTACCTCGGTTGCGATTGCAAGTAATGATTGGAACATTTCAGGTAGCACAGGCACGGCCACAGGTAATGGTGCGAGGATTGCAGGAGATGAAAGGGAGGTTATGGGTAGCGATGAAGTGGCTGTGGTGGGCGGCGGATAGGTTGCAGGTAGCGATGGGAGAGAAGTCTCCTCAACGTGCGGCATTGTCGAACACCCAGGTTCCGGACGCCTCTGGAAATAAGACCCTTGAGTTGGCTCAATGAATGACGCTACCGTTTCCACAATGTGCTCTATTTTCGGACGATTGGAAGGTTTGCATTCCCAGCACTTCTCGATGAGATCCCAAGTGCTGTCTTCCATTTCTGGGTCTTCTAATCGCGGCGGGTGTTCTCCGGTTGTGACGAGCCAGCCAATGCGGAAAGGAGATTCCCTTTCATAAGGAACGGAATTGAAGAATATCTGCACGAGCCTTGTTACGCGCGCTGACGGAACAATCCTTAGACTCACTGCATAATAAAGGCATCCGAAAGCATAAACGTCTGTTCCCGTTGTTTTCTTTTGTACCTCATATTTCTCACGACATCCATTGCACTGAGGTTCGTTGCATTCGCTGCATTTACCAAACAACTCCGGAGCAGCATAATGTGGTACATATGCCAGCGTTCCTGTAGTTGTGGGGTCGGAATGCCGGGTTAACCCAAAGTCACTAATTCAGCAGTGGAAATTGGAGTCGAGGAGGATGTTGTCCTAATGGACGATGTAAGCTGATGAACCAAATGCGATATCAAAATACGCACCCCTTTTAGGTCACCATGCACGATTCCTTGTGAGTGAAGGTATTGAACGCCCTCTGCTACTTCGAGCATCTGAAAGATATGAGTATCTTATTTAACATTCTGACAAGCGCTGGTGTCTTACTAGCCTATGTATCTCAGCCATAGATAGCGGCTTTATATTTCTCCGCCATTCCATCAATGTTCCATTCGGCATCAATGGCGATACGAGAAATTGCAGTTTCCGCTCTTTATATATTCCTAGTAGAGGGAGGATAAAATGGTGTGTGAGCGATCGCCATACTAGAGCCTCCTTACAAAATTCTTGAAAGAGCTTCCCATCAAATAGTTAGTATTTTGGGCAATAAAAAGAAGAATGTACTAACGTCTCTTTGTTTAAGCATTTTCAGTGCAACTACCTGTCCTTCGTAATTTCCTTTGAGAACGCGTCCGAAGCCGCCCTCGCCGATAAGGTCATGATTCATATCAAAGCTGACATTGGTAATATATAGAGATTGAGGTATGATATTTGCCTCGGAGATCAGTTTGGCCATCAATTTCCTGGCTTTTCGGTTGGCGTCGGGCACGCCGCAAATTGACAGATGATCATTTTGGAGTAGCTAGCGGGAGTGAAAGGCTCCAAAACCAGCAAGCGGAGCGAATGCGTACGTAGAGGATAAAATCAAGTAATAACTCGATATCCAAGGGATGCATTCCGGGGACTATACTGGAAAAATCTGGTAATTCTAACAGCTTCAGCACAAGGACGAGGATTGTTCGGTTTACTACCAGGCCGTTCGCGGTTAACTAGTAGTCATGAGCGACAGCGTGATGACGCTTCGAAAGTCCACACCTCGAATCTGAGGATTGTAAGTAATAATCGAAGAGGAGGCATGTCTTCGTTAAGTTGGGTATCAGTCTGCGTCATCTGCGGCACAGTGTGAGACGATAGTTAGCAACTGCCAGTTGCTGCCCGAACGAGCCTCTCGCACCTGATTTTCCTTTAACAATGACTGAATCTTCTCCACCACGCTATCTTTTGCGAACGAGTGCTGAGTAAATGTCCTGATTGCGTGATGGATATTTTTCTTCTTCTCTGAACAGTGAAACTCGTAGAGGATTTCGTCCACATGATCCAAGGTTACTCTTCCTTCATATTGATCTTGAAGTGAAACTTTGAGTATGGCCTGAAGGATAAGTGTGAGATCCACTACGTATCCCATGAGACAACGGGCATGGTCTGGTCTGTAGAATAGTCACACACATCTACCAGCGTAGGAAGAGGTACATGCTCACCCGTTTTTATAAACAGAGTTGGTCCACAGCTTCGCTAGCCCCGCCGGCGCCGATGCCACCGTTACTCTACTCTGCCTATAAGCGATCATCGGTTGCACGAATTGCCAACGTCCTTAGTTCACCCACGTAGTGGTAGTATCATAGAGATCTTCCACTATGACCATCATTCGACGACGGAATGCATCACTGACGAAAAACTACAGAGACGTGATGAATCAGAGGCACATTTAAAATACCCTCTGTGCGCATACCTCATCCAAATCATAAACATTCCAAACGGCGACAATGTCTTTGTGTATCGCATGTATATACTTTTCAAGGCTAACATTCCGGAAAGGCATGCCGAATCCTTTTACACTCCAATACTCGGTGCACTGACATAAGAAGGCAGAAAGTTTGACAGAAGCGCGTTACAACTTACTCTGTACCACTAACCTTCAATAATAATGGTGTCAGATCGAAATTCTGTTCCACTCAAGATGCTTACTTTTCTATTGCGACAACCTTGGCTGGAATATTAACACCGTGCGCCGCAGCTAAAAGCATCCGCAATAAATCCGATGAATCTCCATACAATTTTGAGAGCGAATTATTCTTGCTCGCCCTGTTGGGTGAAAGGCTCTTAGCGTGTGTGAATCCACCAGATGGACTTGAATTCTGATCGTCTACACTTTGCATCAACTCTGAACAGAGTCTCGGGCTGCCACTTGGCTACATCGAGATGTCAATGAGATGAGGCGATCGCATGAGCGGACGTACTCGCTACGAAAGCGTATCGTATCTGACCCACGGCGATCATGGTTGACCTTTTGAACACTTCGCCATATCTTTCCCTGAAGTTCTCCTCAGCCAACTCCCAATTGATTATAGCGCTCTTTTCCAGTTTCTGTTTAAAAAGATCAAATTTCGTGACCACGACGACTATTGGCACTATTGGCACAGTAAGTTTAGGTCTAGGATAGGCACTTCAAGGTTTTGCCTTTGGTTCGACTCAAAATGAAAATCATATCGTCGCCTGGGAAAATCCAGTCATCCACGAGGGGTGCAGGAGTGCAGAACCTGTTAAACACATTCAAACGACGTGCCTATTTGGTATTATCAATGAACGCACCAAACTGCATGAAGTTTCTCAGCGACGTTTCCCATCAGACTCCGCTCCATAATAAATCTTGCCACGATTTCCAATTCCTGCACGTTATCTGGCTCATAATAATGGATGATTAGACCTTTGTTACGTGGCGCGGTTATTTCTCGATTGATATCAGCATTTCCTGCTTGCTTTCGTATACCATTCTAAACTATGCTTAGCGGCTTGTAGTATGTGACTTGAATAAACTTGATGTACCCGTAGAGCGGGGCCGAACACAGCCTCGACAAGTGATGATTTTCCTGTTCCAGGCTGTCCAAGAACACGCATAAGCTGAGCACGAAGGGAGAGCGGCTCTGACATGTCTTACTCGGCCGACGATAAGAAGGCGGAACTTGCAATCCACTTTATGTTCGGATTAGTTAGATGCCATGAGTCCGAGCCTTGCTAACGTACTTTGAACCTTCTTTGAGTTCGATTATGTCTGTGTTAGGGACAACCGTTGCCTCTAGCGAGGGTTAAACACGAGGTCGTGTTTGGGAAGTGAGGAAAATGGTCTGAATGCTGTGCTGTGCGTTCCAGTGATTAGCGCCCTCGCGTAAAGCATCTCTGAACTACGTCGCGTTCTTGACGCGTTTCTTGATTGACATACTCGCGAGCTTGGTGGTTATAAGGTATTAGACAAACTTCAAGCGCCGCCTACAATATTAGTATTTGTTATAAATCCATTGGCATGATGCACCGTATACCATTCACTCTCATCTTCCGCCCCTCCCGCGTCGCAAATTCTCTTCA